>Ga0164243_10012064_pt1 | contig 12281 bp, 11 predicted proteins | sample OricompcompostOP_FD_108781 | JGI IMG/M metagenome (GOLD analysis project Ga0164243, IMG submission 108781) | Organic Plus compost microbial communities from Emeryville, California, USA - Original compost - Organic plus compost (OP) | ecosystem: Engineered > Solid waste > Mixed feedstock >...
CACAAGCCCCAGTCTTCTCCCTATTCTTGACTCCAAGATTCTTAGAGAAACTTGAAATTACCCTACCCCCAGGAAAGAAGAATTTGCCCAGATCATGGTCTCCTTCACTACCCTCCTCACCGCCGCCACGGCGCTGCTCGGCACCGCTCTTGCCGCACCCGGCGAGCTCATGCGCCGACAGTCCACCCCCAGCTCGACCGGCTTCCACGACGGATACTATTACTCGTGGTGGACCGACGGTGGCTCTCAGGTCACTTATACAAATGAGGCTGGTGGCCGATACAGCGTCCGTTGGTCGTCCGGCGGAAACTTTGTCGGTGGCAAGGGCTGGAACCCCGGTGGTCCCAAGTAGGTCCACTCTCTATCCTTCCCTCTTTTTACCCTTTTCGGCGTATGTGAGGTGAGACTGAGACGAGCTTGAACCTACCCACTAACACCGTAAAACCATTCAAGGACCATCACCTACTCCGGCACTTACAGCCCCAACGGCAACAGCTACCTCGCCGTCTACGGCTGGACCACCAACCCCCTCATAGAGTACTACATCGTCGAGTCCTACGGCACCTACAACCCCGCCACGGGCGCCACCCGCATGGGCTCCGTCACCTCCGACGGGGGCACCTACGACATCTACGTCTCCACCCGCACCAACGCCCCCTCCATCGAGGGCACCCGCACCTTCAAGCAGTACTGGTCCATCCGTACCTCCAAGCGCGTCGGCGGCACCGTCACAACGGGGAACCATTTCAACGCCTGGGCTCAGGTCGGGCTTAACCTTGGTACTCACAATTACATGATTGTTGCGACCGAGGGTTACTTTAGCAGTGGTTCGGCGACCATTACTGTCGGTTCGTCCAGCGGCGGCGGCGGCAATACTGGAGGTGGCAACACCGGCGGTGGCAACACTGGTGGAGGCTCTACCGTAAGACTTTCCATCACATTCTTCTGCTGCCTCCTTAGTTTCTTCCTATCTTAGAGCTGTGCCGGTCCTTCTATAAGAAATCAAAAGCGAGACTGACGTTTGAGATTCATAGTGCGCTGCCATGTGGGGACAATGCGGTGGTCAAGGCTGGACTGGCCCTACCTGCTGCCAGTCGGGCACTTGCAAGGCCTCCAACCAGTGGTATTCTCAGTGCCTTTAAGCCCACACGACAAACACTGAACCAGTCCCGGCCAGCGAGGCGTCAGTCTGCATCTACGCGGAAGGTCGGCAACTGGCCTGGAAGGAGGGATTCCCATCGGCATAGGGACTATGGGCAACGACTAAACCTTTCCTGGGAAGACTTGGCCATCTCGTCAATGGCATTCTGCTTCTGTACATATTTGATTCGTACACATTGACTCTTCTAGTAAATATCAAGAGATTGCACATGCCACTGTTTTCATGACCTATTGTAGGAAAAAAAAATAATAATAATAAAAAAATAAAGAGGCTACTTACGTGCACTTCAGTTCCATTTGGCTAGTACCGTTAAACCCGAGTGACCGATGTGGCGGTCGTTATGTGGAATGCCTGGAATTGCCCGAGCTGGAACCGGTGTGCCCACCTCGCCCGGTCATCGGCCTAGAGTAAATGATAGTATCACTAAGGATTCTACGAGCAAAGCCTTGTCAATGTCTTCAGTCGTTTATTTCGATCCGGCTGTAGATGCACTCTACGCAAAACCATTCCTTTCTTTTTTGATATTCCACATAACCCCCCTTACAACCTCGCGAGTCTCAACATGAGAGTCAAATCGCCGATGACCTGCTCCTCCTCCAAGATGAGCGACTCCACCTCCAGGGTCTCGACGACTGGCTCCAGCGGTCCGCGCACCGTACTCCTGAACAACTCCTGGCGAGACGACACCAAGATGGTAAAGTCGAGGTCGTCCGTCTTAGCCACGACCTTGTACTGCATGCGGATGTCGTCCGTGGGCACCAAGCCGGCCTTCTTTCTCATCTTCTGGATTCTGTTGATGATCTCACGCGCGATACCTTCCTCAGCGAGCTCGGGGTGCGGCACGGTATCGAGAAGGACAATAACATCCTCAGAAAAGGCAGGCTCCCACTTGGCTCCGTCGCTGGACTGCACCGCCGAGTCGCCGAGCACACGGACGATGTTGAGATCGTTCTCCTCGAGCTGGATACCTCCGACAACGATGGTCTTCTCCTTGAGGTACTGCCTCAGCTGGTCTTGCGTAAGGTCGGGCAGTCCCTTTCGGACAATCTGAACGTCCTTCTTCAACTTCTTTCCGAGAGTGGGCCAATCGACCTTGGCCTCGAGGACAATGTTGTATTGCGTTTCGTCGTTCGTGAGGATGATGTTGCGAATGTTCAACTCCTCCTTGACGTAGGAGCTCAATGACTCTACATCTTCAAGGATCTCGGGGTCGGCAATAACAACAAGGGAGAGAAGGGGAGTCTTGAGAGGGAGAGTGCATCGCTCTCGGACTGTTCGGCCAAGCTGGATGACCTTTTGCATCGCAGCCACCTTCCTCTCGACAACCTCATCGAATAGCGCCTCTTGGACGGTGGGGAAGGGAAGGAAGTGTACACTGCGGGGATCCTTGAAGGGCTCGAGAAGGAGCTTGAGTTGAGGCTTGAGAAGGCTGTAGATGTGCTCGGTCAAGAAGGGCGCGAACGGCGCCAGGGCTCGGACGATGGTGAAAAGAACTTCGAGCAAGGTGTTAAGAGCAGCCTCGGTGTCCTCAATGCCGAGGCCAGCGCCGCCCTTTAGCCTCTTGCGGTTGAATCGAATGTACCAATTTGTAAGGTCGTCAATGATGTGGAGCAGTCTGGGGACCACGGTATAAAGTCGGTAACCTTTGACGAAAAAAAAAAGAGAGCATCGGTTAGAAAAATGTCACAATGACGCTAGAATTCACTTGGAATAAGGCAAACTTACCTGCCATCTCCTGGTCCATGAAGCGTAGCAAGCTCTGGCAGTTAGCGAGAATCCACCTATCCATGACATTGCCCAATTGGTCGCCGGATAGGGACTTCGCGCCCACAAACTCCACTCCCGTAGTCTTCTTGTAAAGCGCCGCCTGCTCGGAGAAGAAGCGGTAACTGTTCCAAAGAGGCAGGAGGACACGCGACACAATCTCCTTGACGCCGGACTCCTTGAATCGGATAGACTCCGCTCGCACCACGGGTGAGTTGATCAGGTACAGCCTCAAGGCATCAGATCCGTACTGCGAGAGGATGAGCGCGGGATCAGGGTAATTCTTGAGACGCTTCGACATCTTCTTTCCATCCTCGGCAAGAACGATACCGTTCACGATACAGTTCTTGAAGGGCGATACGTGGAAGAGCTTGTTGCCGAGAACTGTTAGGGTGTAGAACCAACCTCGGGTCTGGTCGAGACCCTCGGCGATGAAGTCAGCGGGGAAGAGGCCGCCTTGAAAGTTATCCTTGTTCTCGAAGGGGTAGTGGCATTGGGCATAAGGCATGCTTCCCGACTCGAACCTGTATCAAAAAAGTAAGCGAAAAAAATCTCCAAAAATGCTACAAGGCAACAAGACTTACCAACAATCGAAAATCTCTTCTACTCTCCTGAGTACACCCTTGCCCTTCTTGGATGGGATGGTGATGTGGTCAACTTTGTCTCGGTGGATGTCGTCCAAGGGTCCCTCGTAGCCACTCAGCTCCTTCAGTTCGGCAATGCTGCCGACGCAGACAACTTCCTCGTAGTCCTCGCTAACCCAGAGGGGGATGGGTGTTCCCCAGTAACGATTTCGAGACACGTTCCAGTCGTGGGCGTTAGCGACCCAGTTGGCGAACCGCTTCTCCTTGACGGCTGTAGGTACCCAGTTGGTTCCCTCGAGGTTCTCGAGCATCTCCGGAATGGAGTCGGTTACCCGGATAAACCAGGACGACACGGCCTTTCGGATAAGCTGAGTGTCGGATCTCCAGCAGAACTTGTCCGTGTGCATCGTGGTGCTGTCGACGATAAGACGACCAGTCGCCCTGAGGTCCTTTAGAATGGCCTTGTCGGCAACCTTGACATGTTGACCAGCGTACTCTGGAATTTCCTGGGTGAATTGGCCCTTCTCGTCGACCGGGCAGGGAGGAAGCCTTTTAGAGTGGATGAAGCCGGCGGCAATAGCGGCGTCGTAATCCTCCTGACCGAATGCGGGGGCTTGGTGAACGAGACCAGTACCCTCACCAGCCTCTACGTAGTCGGCACCAATAACCTGGAAACAGTCGGAGAAGTCCTTGACGAAGTACTTGAACAGCGGCTCGTATTTCCAGCCAATGATATCCGTACCCTTGAGCTTCTTGAGGACCTTGTACTTCGCCTTCTTGGGGTTCTTATAAATGGAGCCGAGGCCGGACTCCATGAGGACATATTTCCTGCCGGAAGCCTCGTCAAGGATGACAATGTACTCGAATTCGGGATGCGCGGCAATGAGGAGATTAGACGGCAATGTCCAGGGGGTGGTGGTGTAGATGAGGAGAGAGGTATCCTCCATGCCCTCGACGCCCACGATGGGGAAGGAGACGATGATGGCGGGGTCCTGGGTCATCTTTTCGTTCTGCTTCGCTTCCATCTGGCTGAGAGGCGTGCAGAGGGCGGTCGAGTAGGGCATGATCTGGTAGGCGCGGTATACGTGGTCCTTGTCGAACAATTGCTTGAAGACCCACCAACAGGTCTCCATGAACGTCGTGTCCATCGACTGCGAAAATAAAAGAGATCAGTGCCGTAGTTCTTCCTCAAGTGTGCGAACCTAGCTACCAGAAAGGGAGAACCATACCTTGTAATCATTGTCAAAGTCGATCCAGCGGCCCAACCGCTCGATAGTATGCCTCCATTCCGTCGCGTATCTCATGACGATGGCCCTGCACTCGGCGTTGTACTTTTCGATGCCCATTTGCATGACGGCGTCCCTGCCGGAGATGCCCAACTTCTTGTCAATCTCATACTCAATTGGCAAGCCATGGGTATCCCATCCAAAGCGTCGGATGACATGGTAACCCTTCATGGACCAGTATCGAGGAATGATGTCTTTGATGGTCGAGGCGAGAAGATGGCCATAGTGGGGAAGACCTGCGCATGTGCGTTAGAACCTGGAGAGTTGTCGGGAAGGGAAAGGGGCCTAGAAATACCGGTAGCTGTAAGAAAAGAAGGTTAGCATATCAAGAACAGACAAACAGTCAGTCAATGACTCGAGGGATCGAGAGCTGGGTGGTGGGTTCACGACATACCGAAAGGCGGCCCATCGTAGAAAGTGAAGCGGGGTCCATCTTCAGTTAGGCGAAGTTGGGTCTGAAAGGCGTCGGCGTCCCTCCAGAACTGGATGACCTCCTCCTCGGTCTTTGGGAAACTGATGCTCATGATGACTGACTATGGCTCCCAAAATCGAGCTGTTGGGAGGGGCCGCCGTGGTCGAGGTTCTAGGATATAATGTCGCGTCGAAGTTAAGGTGAGTCAGACCTCTTGAGACCTTGTTACGAAGTACTTGTCGCCGCTTGTCGCATCAATTGCAGTGGCACATTCTCGGTTTGAAATTTTCCCGGTCCACATGGAGGGGTAAAAAGTGACTTCTGGACATTGAAGTTGGCGGGGTCCGATACAAGGTACAATGTACATACCATACTCAATCGGCCTGCCAGCAATTTGAATGCAACGTTGTGGAGGGGCGGATTAATAAGGAGCAGGCGTTCCTGAATCACCACTTGCTCCCATTCGGTACCAACTGTACGCATTTTCTGGCCTGGTCAACTTCCTTGGGCATTTCATCGTGGCAACTTGGACGATGATACTTCGTACATCAATTAATCTTGATCCTAGGCATAAATAGGTCTTTTGATTGCTGCTTGTCTAGGTACTCGTCGGAGTACATATTGAGACAGGGTACTCGAGACTATGGACTGAGTCGCCGGTCAATACATCTTGGATAACGCCTACATCTCCCTTTTAATGTCTGGCTGCTAAACTCGGGTGACGCTGCTAAGGCGTAGTACTCACTACCTATGAAGAGCTCGGCTATCCCAACCCTCAATCCATTCCCGTATTAGTCTGTGGTGGGCCCATGGTGATCTCTCGTCCTAGTATGTTCATTGATAACGCAATGAGCACCTCGACCGCAGGCGGAAGAGAGAAGAAGAGAACAAACGCCATTAGCCGCCCCAGGACAGCGTCGAGGCGTGTGCACCCATGTTACTCGAGGATGTGTAGACCGGCCGAAGCATATGGGGAGATAATGTTGAATGTTGTGTATGTAGTACTGGACACAGCTTGAACGACTTGAGCCGCTGCCGGGGAAGGTACCGTCCACGCCCGCCACTCCTTCCTTCCCTATTAACCCTCAGATCGAATTGAACCGGAGATGAGGTTATCAGGGAAATCACGGCCCTGAGATATCGCTCCGTATGACTGGGAGCCACTGGCCAAGTGGTAACTGAGATAACGGGCTGTGGCGCCTCGGGCGAGATTGGCTTGGTCGTGCTTGTTCGATTCACCTTCTAGACTCCCCCTTTTTCCTATAACTTCTAGTTATAGTCGACGGAGCTGGGAACTCTTCCGAAAAGGTTAAGACTCAACAAGTAACTGCTGAGAATCAACCCCGAGGGGCTTCAATTTTTTTTCCCCCCTTATTCCTATTCCTATTTATTGCCTTTTCAGATCGTATTCCCTCTTCTTGTAGCACTCTTAACAGCATCATCCATGTTTGGATGCAGACAGTGCTTCCTTGGATCACGATTGAAATGGATTAAGAGATCATTAACCAACGTCTTGGTTACCTGGAAGCTTTTATCTACCACCCTTCTCGCCTCGTCGTACCGTTATCTGGATTCCGTTCATGGATGTCTCAACTGCTCAAGACTCTAGGCTCCAGAGACCTGTACACTTAAATTTAAGCAGGTCCTTCTCGACAATCTCGTCCTCCATCTCCAAAAGCCTTGGGAGATCCCACCGACAGCTCAGCCATCGGCCCCCGAGAAACTCTCTCCGCTTACTTGTCAGGAAAGGAATGGAATGCGCCGCTAATTCCGGCGTGTCTCCCAAGCGGACTGTCCTCACCATCAGCCATCCGATACAAGCTCACATAAACCACTTCAAAGAGGAATATGACAACTTACACCTGAACTTTTCTGGTAGGCGTGCCGATAGATCCGTTGGCGTGCCACAAGGGTGCAGAGAATATGCAAGCACGCCCTAGCCAAACTGGTCATCAGTCCTCAGGCTCGGTGAATGACTCACAAAGCACAATATATTGATGGAGGGAAGGGGGCGATTCGCTCACCTGGCTCGCGTATTCCTCTTGAACAAACTCGGTGAATCGCGCCAGCGCAAACTTGGAAACGTGGTACGCCCCTCCCCCGACGCCAGCAAAGTGCGCCGCCACGCTCGACAGGTTAACAACCGTCTTGTCGCCGCCTTTAAGCATGAGCGGCAAGAAAGCCTTCGTCGTCCGGAAGACACCCCAGTAATTCACATCCCAGGCGCGCATGTATTCCTCGTCATCCACGTCTAGTAGGGATGCAAACTCCGCCATGTATCCGGCGTTGTTGACAAGGATATCCAGGCGACCCCACGCCTCTTCTATCTTCTTAGCAGCGACCTGGATACTGGCCTTGTCGCAGACGTCCATCTCAAGGATTAGCACGGTGGGTTCGGCTCTGCCAGCTGCTTTAGCTGCTTCTAGCACCGCAGTTGCCGTCGCTGCAGCGGATGACCGCGCGGCTAGGGCGATGTGAGATGCACCGGCTTGAGCATAGCCGATGGCAATGTGGGACCCGATGCCCTTGCTTGCGCCGGTTATGAGCACCGCCTTTCCCGTGCAATCGGATTTAGTGACGGGATCGATTTCCGGATAAGTATCATGGTGAACGATGCCAGTGAAGTGGTCGACTGGGCGCAAGGTGGGGTTAGTTTTGATGGCGATGAGAGTGGGGAAGGTTGGGAATGCAGTTTCGGGCGGTTTCTGCTGGCACGATTGTGTCAAAATCCCGAGCTCTCTTACTTTTTTGAGGGGGCATCCCCTTGGCCTTTTTCTCCTGTATAAGGGTCATTGTTAAGTTCGATTGTGTTTTGGTATGTAGAGCATGTCGAATGCGGATTGCAAGGGAAGTCGGTGGATGATCGGCGATATGGAAGCTTATTTGTGTTCCGCCTCGTCCGGACATTCCCCAACCGAGCGACAATGGAGCAACACGGCCGAGGCCCGCCCAGTACGCCACAAGTTTTGGGCAAACACAAATGCGGATTGGGATATTTGAAGCTTGTAGAATACCAAAAACGAGTGTGCATAGTTTGGTCCATGGGAAAGCTCTTCCGCCCAACAAACTTAGGTTCTTGGTGCACAAGAAGAGTCCAAAAGCAGGAGTGATCTCGAGAAGAGATGAAAGAGCATTACCTCGACCGCCAAAACAATTTCCTTTTAAAGAAGTGGAATCGTCAGGCGAAGAAACGATGAAAAGGAAATTTTTTGTTGTCGAACTAACCAATCTATGAATCCAACCTGGTGAAAATATGAAGATATAAGACTACAAAGGCTCCAAAGTACAGCAGTTCGAAACCTATTCCTGGTATACGAATCATATATAAAATCCAGGGGATCAGTCCGAACAATAAGAATCAGGAAAATAGGAGAAGGCGAGGGAGGAATTCAGTGCCAGTAGATGCACTTATAAAGTTCCATCCTGATGTCACTCCGCTACCGGGGTAGTGTCGGTCGTAGTCGCAGCTTCTTTAGCCTTAATCGCTTCCGTAAACTCGGGATCCTCGAAAGGAACAGCACCCATATTCCTCCAGGCTTGGGCAGACATGAGAGCGGGATCCTTCTCCTTAGCGTAGAAGGCGATCTCCGTCTTGTGGTCACCAAAGTGCGTTACAGAGCGATCCTAGGCACAAGGTTAGCTGTGAACGATGGTCTAAAGGAAGAAAAGGGGAAATGGGCCCTGCATCCACTTACCATGCCCAAAGTCAACTTGATGACTGCGTCGGCCCAAAATGGCGCATAGGTATGCTTCAACTCCTTGCCTTGGGTGGCAAGTACCACGTTGTCGGCGGCAATCATTGCCTTTCTCATCGCCGACCGCGCATTGGGGTTCTTCTCGCCGTGGCCAGCTAGGTCTCCGCAGACGAAGACGTTCGGGAGGGAGTCGTCGTCGATCTGGAGAGTGGGTTTTGTCCTCACGTATCCTCCTTCGGTGATGGTGTCCTTCGAGATGTTGGCGATGATCTGCGAGTTGGGCTTTTGACCTGTGCAATTGACCTGCGCCGTGAGAGAGATTCCGTTAGCGTTTTATCCCTTGACAGCGGAAACAGAAGAGGAAAAATAACATACGACATAGTCGTATTCTACCGTCTTGCCAGACTTGAGGGTGGCGACACCAGTGGCTTCATCCTGCCCGATCAACCTATCATTAAGAATAACCTCAACGCCCAAGTCCGTGAGAGCCTTCATCCCCGCAGCCTGCATCTCAGGACCGAACCGATGCAGTACAGAACTTCGAGAGTGAATCAATGTTACACTCTTTTCAGGGTACAACGACTTGGCATCAGTAGCGAGCTCGACACCGGCAGCTCCGCCGCCGACCACGACGAGCTTCTTGGACGCCTTGATGCGCTGCTGCATCGCCTGCATGAGCTTGACACCCTTTATCTTTGAGGTCTCGCCCACGCGGGAAGGGAGAGAGTCATCCGCGCCGCTGCCCGTCGCAATAACAAGGTACTCGTAGGGAATCACTTCTCCAGAGCCAAGCGTCACGGACTCCTTGTCGACGCTCGCGACCTTGCCCTGCACCCACGTCGCGCGCGCACCGTTAAGGTAAGGGCCATAGGGAATAAAGGCCTTATCCTCGTGGTTCTCGACGACACAGAAGCGGGGCAGCACCCATGTAAAGTTGAAGTGGCTATTCGGCTCGATGACGACGACCTCGAAGGGGCTATCGGCCTGGAGGTCGCACGCAATGATGCGCGCAGCGTGATAGCCCGCGAAACCGGCCCCGACGACGACGATGTTGCGTTTCGGAGTCTTGGATTCAACGTCGGCGTCGGCACCGGCAGAAGGCGCGTCGCTGGCGAGCCGGTGGGGTTTGGTGTTGCGGGTGAAGAAGGAGACGTAGACGCGGAGGATGTAGCCGAAGAGCTTGCAAACAAGCACCGCCTTGTTGATTGCTTTCATGTTGGGCAGCGTGGACGGTCCTGTCAAGAGTTCGCTGTCAGTGTTACCTGTTACCCTCTGTTCGAAGGATTGAGAGATGTTCCGGGGAGCTTTACAGCTTTGCGCCGCCAAGCAAAGCACACAGGAAACTGCAGTGAGGGTAGGCCGGAAAGGAAAGTCCAGCAGTCTGGTGACTGTCTTTTTTTTTTTTCTTTCTTTTCCAGTCTTTCTCTTTGGGGTGGGGGCCTCCCCGAAACTGAGCATACTTCGATGTTCCTACCCTGGGTCTGCGGAGCTTAGCTCGTGGTCATGGGTAGTGTACTTCGTCGTGTACTTCGTAGCTCTGCACTGGACTATTAGACACTAAAACGAACTTTTCCGTCTTTCTCTTCTTTTCTGCCCCTCTTTTCTGCAGCAATGGTACATTAAACGGAATGGAGGTCTAGTATAGTGTAGCTACAGGGATCCAACACCAATTTACCGACAGGGTACACTAGAAAATATCCATATATTTGGACACTTAAGTACTCGAGATCAAGCCACGGAAGGTGGGGGAAGACTCTGAAATGGAAATGAACGAGAGTCCCGCAGCAGCTTTGGGTACCTTTAAGACCGTTAAAGTCCGTGATCCGCTCAGCATGAGGTCCTTGTCTGGTCTTTGTCTGTCCCTTGAACCGAAAAATCTTTTGGTGGAAAAGCGGATGATCGAGATGATCTGATAAGATAATTTCCCCTGAAGGAAGGTGGGGTACATGTGGATGTACTATTTCGTACTTCAGTTGATCCATCACGCCAGAAGTCTGGCCCGTCCAGATGCCAATGCAAGGATCCCAATCAATTAGGATTACATCGCGGAACTCTTGGAAAGCGTACGAGCCACGAGGGAATACTGGGAAGTACTGTACCTCGGCACGGAGACACAATACAGTACACTAGAGCTCGAGGTTCCCATCCATTCGCGAGCAGCCCTGAAAACCAGGGCGGAATCATTTTGTTGTTGGCGTTTTTCAGCTACTTGTTCGGGGATAGTGTCTCTGTGGAATCGAAGCCACCCTAACGGTGCGAAACCCGGCTTGGCCTGGCACAACCAGACGCAAGAAGAAATGGGGGAGGTGAAAGCGATATCGGCTTCTGACCTTAAGAGCTAAACTCCAATACGAGAAAAAGGCTGGGGGTTCTTCACACCCACCCAAGAGAGTGCGTCCCATCCACTTGTGTCTGCAGGTAATGCATCACCATCGTGATGCACCCTGCAAGTACTCAGTAGATCAAGTCAAAATGTGACAATAATAGTGGTGCACATACTCGAGCTAGTTTCCTTCATTTCGCTGAACCCTGTACTCAGCCAAGAAATGATGCAACACGGAGGAAATGGAGACTCTGAACCGTAAAATCATTATTATCCTGGACAATAAATCCCACTACATACATCAAATGCTGCATTGGTTTCCCTCATGCGTCCCAGATCCCCTTGCCCAGCCCTGCACCTCGCTGCGCTGCCTTCAAAGCGCAAGAAAAATAAGGAATATTGAAGCCCAGAATGATGGACCGACAAATCACAAAAGAGACACAGTTATCAATCAGCCACTTCACACCTCCGGAATCCTTCCACCAAATCCGTCCATCTCGCTCTCTCCATCCATCGTCCACGAAACTGGTGGTAAGAGCGAGACACCCGAAATATCCGAGTTCCCGCGAAAAAAGCGAAATTAAGCCAAATCCTTGGTGGACTCGCGCCATTGCTCAAATGTCATACCGAGCGACTTGGGCATGATAACCATGAGCGGCACATGCACGTCTTGCGGGGTGCCGAGAACCTCCTTCTTATGCACAATCGTCTCCTTGAGCTTCTCGAAACCCATCTTCTCGTAGAGGCCCACGCTGGAGGGCGACGCTTCGAAGTAGAGAGGTACCTGCCATGCCTCGGCCATTTCAGCTCCCCATCTGCAGATGAGGGCGCCGGCCTTACGGCCTTGGTGCTTGGGTTCAATGGCAATTACATGCGTATCTTTTGAGATGATTAGCAAATGACGCCGAGTTGGTGATTTCAGTCTCAGTTGTAATGCATTGATGCATTATTCCAAGTCATGAGAGTCTGCATGAACAGCAAACGGAACAAAAAAGGTAAAATATGGTAAAAGGGGAAGGGGAAAAAAAAGGAGAACAAGAAAAAGAAAAAGAAAA
>Ga0164243_10012065_pt1 | contig 12281 bp, 11 predicted proteins | sample OricompcompostOP_FD_108781 | JGI IMG/M metagenome (GOLD analysis project Ga0164243, IMG submission 108781) | Organic Plus compost microbial communities from Emeryville, California, USA - Original compost - Organic plus compost (OP) | ecosystem: Engineered > Solid waste > Mixed feedstock >...
CCGAGGCGCATGTTCGAGCTCGGGCAGTGCGCGGCACCGGTGTGACTCGCGCCGAGTCGCGCGATCTCGTCATGCGACGGGTGCACGAAATGCGCGTGCCAGACATCCTCGCCGACCCACTCGAGGTCCTCGCAGAACTCGACCGGGGTCTTGCCGAAGTGCTCGCGGCAGTAGTCGTCCTCATCGCGCGTCTCGGCAAGATGCGTGTGCGAGTGCACGCCGTACGATCGTGCGAGGTCGACGCTCTCCTTCATCAGCTCGGGCGAGACGGTGAAGGGCGAGCAGGGCGACAGGACGATCCGCGTCATCGCGCCCGGGTTCGGATCGTGGTAGGTCTCGATCACGCGGCGGGAATCCTGCAGGATGTGCGCCTCGTCCTCGACGACGTGATCGGGTGGCAGGCCACCCTTCGACTCGCCGACGGACATCGAGCCGCGCGAGGCGTGGAAGCGCACGCCGATCTCCTGCGCCGCCTCGATCTGATCATCGACGCGCGAGCCGTTCGGCCAGAGGTAGGTGTGATCGGAGGCCGTGGTGCAGCCAGAGAGGAGCAGTTCGGCGAGCGCAATCTTGGTGGCGCTCTGCACGGCCTCCGGCGTGAGCCCCGCCCAGATCGGGTAGAGCGTGCGCAGCCAGTCGAAGAGGATCGCGTTCTGTGCCGCCGGGACGGCGCGTGTGAGCGTCTGCACGAAGTGGTGGTGTGTGTTGACGAGCCCTGGCAGGATCACCATGCCTCGTGCGTCGATCACCTCGTCGGCGGTGGCGGGGAGCTCGCTTGCCGGGCCGATCGCGGCGATGGTCGTGCCTTCGATGAGGATGCTCGCATCGGGGATCTCGCGCGAGGCGTCATCCATGGTGGCGACGAGCGTCGCGTGGCGAATGAGGCGGGTTCGTGTGGTGGACATTCGGATCTCCCTGGCGAGGTGCGATGGTGCATTGCGGTCAGTATAGGATGCGGGATGATCCGCATGGTCAGCGAATCATGTACGATCTGCGCGTACCGACAACCGATTCGTTTGCATCGATTGCCCGTTGAGGAGGCTCCCATGACCGAACCCGTTCGTCAGCTTCAGGATCGTGTCGCGCTCGTGACTGGCGCGGCGCGCGGCATCGGCCTCGCGATCGCCCAGCGGCTTCTCGCGGATGGCGCGCGCGTCGCGATCGCGGACATCGACCTCGCGACAGCCCAGCGGGAGGCGGCTCGCCTCGGCGAGCGAGCGCTCGCGGTGCGGCTCGATGTCACGGACGAGGTGTCGTGGGAGGAGGCGCACCTCAGGATCGCGGCGCACTGGGATGCGGTGGCGATCCTCGTCAACTGCGCCGGGATCGCCGGGCGGGCGGTGCCGTCGTGGGAGTACACGGTCGAGGAATGGAAGCAGGTGCTCGACATCGATCTGACGGGCGTCTTCCTCGGCTGCCGATCGTCGCTGCCGGGAATGATCGCGCGCGAGTACGGGCGGATCGTGAACATCGCATCGATCGCGGGCAAGGAGGGCAATCCGAATGCATCGGCCTACTCGGCGGCGAAGGCGGGGGTGATCGGGCTGACGAAGGCGATCGCGAAGGAGGTCGCGACGAAGGGGGTCATCGTGAATGCGGTGACGCCGGCGGTGATCGAGACGGAGATCCTGCAGCAGCTGACCGACGAGCATGTCGCGTACATGACGAGTCGCATCCCGATGGGGCGTGTCGGGCAGCCGGAGGAGGTCGCGCGGCTGGTGGCGTTCCTGAGTTCGGACGAGGTGACGTTCTCGACGGGCGCGGTGTTCGACATCTCGGGTGGCCGCGCGACGTACTAGCCCGGCTCCGAGGCGTCTCCCTCGCCATGCCTCCAGGATGCCGTCATGCTGAGCGATGCGAGAGCCCCCGCGCAACGCGCTTCGGGCGCGGCCAGACCATGTGCGGAGCCCTCCGTCGTGATCCTCACACGGGCGCGTCGTGCGCCCGATGGGTCAGACGAGCAGCCCCGCGACGATGCGGTTCGCATGCGTCCAGGACGGCGACATCATCGAGTTCCTGTTCAACGTGTAGCGGAGAGCGCTACGCCGTGCGGACGGTGCGCTGGACGGCGCAGAGCGCATCGACCGCGCCCCAATAGGCATCTTCCGGCTGACGGTAGGGGAGGTGCGCGGCCGACTCGGCGCGGATGCCGTCGGCGATGACATTTCCGGCGAGGTCCACCTCGACCAGCGCCCAGTGATACGTCGGTGCCTCGGACGGTCCGTTCGGGAAACGCTTCTCGATCGTGATGTTGATGCGCTTGCCGTTGCTCGGCGTGCGTAGTGTCACTGCGGTCAGCAGCGCCCGATCACGCAGCAGGCGAACCGGTTCGAGCGCGATTTCCGTCATCTGGACCGCGATGCGGTCAAAGCAGTCAACCATGAGTCCTGTCCCGACTGAAGTGGCGAAAGGTCGTGCGTCTGGTGACGTCCCTTCCACCGATGCTCCCTTCATTGTAGCGGGAACGTCGCCGGCGGACCGGCACCCCTGCAGCGGCCCGCGTTGCAGGGGCATGGTGAACGAACGTAGAATCGGGGCGGACAGAGCTTCGGGGCGATGCGTGCGGTTGCCCCGCACCCCCTTCGGCTTTTCGCCTTCGACTCCACACGGGGAAGATCATCGTGAAATGTACATTCCTCGGCCACGCCGGTATGTATTTCGAGACCCGATTCGGCAGTGTCCTCTGCGATCCGGTCTTCAACTCTTCCTATTTCGGTTCGTGGTGGGTGTATCCCGCCAACGATCAGCTTGACTTCACGCCCTATGTGAATCCTGATTACCTCTTCCTCTCACATACACACCTCGACCACTTCGACGAGAAGTTCCTCTCCGAGCACGTGAGCAAGGAGACGACCGTGCTCCTGCCGGATCATCCGCTCGGGCTCGTCGAGAAGTGGCTGCGCAAGCTCGGCTTCACAAAGTTCGTGCACACGAAGAACGGGCAGTCGCACGACGTCAACGGGCTGAAGGTGATGATCACCTCACTCGTCGCGCCGGCAGATGGTCCGCTCGGCGACTCCGGGCTCTCGCTCGACGATGGTACCGTGAAGATCTTCAACCAGAACGACTCGCGCCCCGTCGACTTCGACGCGCTGGCGGCGTTCGGCCCGTACGATGCACACTTCCTGCAGTACTCTGGCGCGATCTGGTACCCGATGGTCTATCGCTTCCCGCAGAAGATGAAGGACCAGCTCAGCTCCAAGAAGCGCACCACGCAGATGGATCGCGCGCTGCGCTACGCGAAGCAGATCGGCGCGCCGCACATCATCCCGAGCGCTGGCCCTCCGTGCTTCCTCGATGATGACCTGCTGTATCTGAACGACTTCGATCGTGATCCGACGAACATCTTCCCGGACGCGACCGTCTTCCTGGAGCTGGTCGAGCAGGTCGACTACACCACGGGGCATCTCGTGATCCCGGGGAGCGTGATCGAGATCACGCCGGGCAACGTCGAGGTGGCGCATCCGATCCCGGATGACGAGGTCCAGAAGATCTTCACCGACAAGCGCGGTCACGTGATGGCGTACAAGGCGCGCAAGCAGGCCGAGATCGACGCGATTCGCGCGTCGTGGCCGGTCGGGGAGGTCGAGATCCTGCCGGCGATCAAGGAGTGGTTCGAACCGATCCTCGAGCTCGCCGATCAGACGTGCGTCGGCATCGACGATCGTCTGCTGATGGACTGTGGCGAGGAGCAGATCGTCATCGACTTCATCGATCGCAAGGTCTATGCGTGGGATGGCGAGCTGCAGACGCGCTTCGCCTTCCACATCCAGCCGGGTCTGGTCGAGTACTGCATCATCAACCACGAAGAGGACTGGGTGAACTACATCTTCCTCTCGTGCCGCTTCGAGGCGGAGCGCAAGGGGCAGTACAACGAGTTCCTCTACAGCTTCTTCAAGCTGCTCTCGGTCGAGCGCGTCGAGTATGCGGAGGGCTTCTACGCGGAGCAGCATCCGGAGCCGCAGCTCTTCGAGTGCCAGGGCTACCAGCTGCAGCGTCGCTGCCCGCACCTGAAGTCGGATCTCACGCGCTTCGGCGAGGTCGATGGCACCACGATCACCTGCACGCTGCATGGCTGGCAGTGGGATATCCGTACCGGTCAGAACCTGACGGGTGACGGTCGCAATCTCTTCTCGAGGAAGATCGAGCCGATGGTGGATGTGGCGGAGGAAGCGGCTGCCCGGGCAGTTGCCGGCGATGACTAGCCTCGGTGACGCGCTTGGTGCGCTGCGACTGCATCACGTCGGGATCGTGGTGAGCGATCTCGACGCGGCCGCGGAGAAGTACGCGTCGCTCGGTTTCGTCGATGGCGAGCGTTTCGCGGTGCCGGAGCAGCAGATCGAGGCGATCACGTATCACGCGGGTGCGGGCTATGTGGAGCTGATCTCGCCGACGGATCCGGAGGGCGCGATCGCGCGGTACATGGCGAAGCGCGGCGAGGGGACGCATCATGTCGCCTACGCAGTCGACGATCTCGCGGCGACCCTGGCACGGCTCGCGGCAGCGGGGCTGCGCCTGATCGACGAGGTGCCGCGCATCGGGGCGCACGGCTGGAAGGTCGCGTTCGTGCATCCGGAATCCTGCAACGGCGTCCTCACGGAGCTGGTGCAGGAATAGCCGGGAGCTGGTATCAGATCTGGCATACCCGGCCGAACAACTTCATGGATGAATTGGGTACCGTCGCCGAGCTGCTGGAAGTGGTCGAGGAAGCCGTTCGCGAACGTGGCCCGGGCATCCTGGACGAGATCTATCTCATCGAAGGTGATGAGGATCGTGAGGATCTGTTCATCGCAGAGAATCAGGATATCCTCGTCGCTGCCCGTGAGCTGGCCTCGGGACGCTCTCCGGAATCCGTAGCGGGTCAGCTCGTCTGACCCATCGGGCGTAGCCCGATCTCGTGAGGGGGTCAGTCACTAGGCGATCGGCCTTGGCGGACGTCTCGGCACTTCGGTCGGCCAGAGATCAACTCTGGCCCTACAACGAGGAGTCATGTAGGGACGGAGTTCATTTCCGTCCGCGTGCGCGTCACTCCGCTGGATCGCCCTGTGGGTGATAGGCTGGCCTGCTGCGGATTGTGGCCATGCCTGACGTAGTGAAAGGATCCCCATGACCACCACACGCACGTCCCTCGCCGACACGCTCGCGTTCTTCCTCGCGACCGATCGCCTCAAGCACGAGCAGCGACGCAATCGCGTGCTCGACGCCTCGCGCCACGAGACCGTTGCCGAGCACAGCTGGCACGTCTCGCTCCTCGCCCTCGTCGTCGAGCCGTTCGCGCCGGATGATGTCGATGTCGTGCACGTCCGCGAGCTGCTCACCGTCCACGATCTCGTCGAGGTCTACGCCGGCGACACCTGGTTCTACTCCGGTGAGTCCGCTGACGACATCACCGCGCGCGAAGCCGATGCCGCGAATCGCCTCGTCGCGCTGCTGCCCGAGATGCTGCGTCCACGGTTCACGTCGTTGCTCGACGAGTTCGCCGCGCAGATCACGTGGGATGCGCGCTACGCCCGCGCGCTCGATGCGCTGCATCCGATGCTCCTGTCGTATGGCCCCGACAGCGAGGGGCATCCGCTTGACGATCTCAACGGCGAGCTGGTGCTGACGCGGAAACGTGGCTATCTCGAGCCCTTTCCGTACCTCTGGGAGTTCGCGCAGGAACTCGTCGCGAGCGCCATCGCGCGGGGCATCCTCAAGCCCTGATCCCCGATTCGCGGTAGCATGACGCATGACATCCGACGCCATCGCCTGCGATGGTGTCCTGACCGTGCAGTCCGCGACCAAGGCAACCTGATGACCGACAAGAAACCCGCTCCCCCGATCGTCACCGACTCCGGCATCGAGATCGACCCGATCTACCGCGCCCCTGAGGTGGCACCGGATCTCCCCGACGCCGGCGTCTACCCGTACACGCGCGGCATCCACCCGACGATGTACCGCTCGCGTCGCTGGACGATGCGTCAGTACGCCGGATTCTCCTCCGCCGAGGAGAGCAACGCGCGCTACCGGCTGCTCCTCTCGCGCGGCACGACCGGCCTGAGCGTCGCTTTCGATCTGCCGACGCAGCTTGGGCTCGACTCCGACGATCCGCGCGCGTTCGGCGAGGTTGGGCGCGTCGGGGTGCCGGTGAGCACGCTCGACGACATGCGCATCCTTTTCGATGGCATCGATCAGGAAACCGTCACCACCTCGATGACGATCAACGCGCCGGCGTCGCTGCTGCTGCTCATGTACCAGATCGTCGCGGAGGAGCGTGGGGCGGATGCGACAAAGCTCGGCGGTACGATCCAGAACGACATCCTCAAGGAGTACGCGGCGCGCGGGACGTACATCTTCCCGCCGCGTCCCTCGATGCGCCTCGTGACCGACACGTTCGCCTACTGCTCGCAGCAGATGCCGGCATGGAACACGATCTCGGTCTCCGGCTACCACATCCGCGAGGCCGGATCGTCCGCCGCGCAGGAGATCGCGTTCACGCTGGCGGATGGCGTCGCGTATATCGAGGCGGCGGTCAAGGCGGGGCTGGCGGTCGACACGTTCGTGCCGCGCATGAGCTTCTTCTTCGCGTCGCACTCGAATCTCTTCGAGGAGGCCGCGAAGTTCCGGGCGGCGCGTCGGATGTGGGCGACGATCCTGAAGGAGCGCTTCGGTGCGCAGAATCCGAAGTCGCTGATGCTGCGCTTCCACACGCAGACCGGTGGGGTCACGCTGACGGCGCAGCAGCCGCTGAACAACATTGTGCGCGTGGCGTATCAAGCGCTCTCGGCAGTGCTCGGCGGCACGCAGAGTCTGCACACGAACGGCTACGACGAGGCACTCGCGTTGCCAACGGCCGAGGCGGCGACGATCGCGCTGCGCACGCAGCAGATCCTCGCGGAGGAGACGGGCGTGCCGGACACGGTCGATCCGCTGGCGGGGTCGTACTTCGTGGAGTCGCTGACGGATCAGCTGGAGGCGCAGGCCAAGGTCTGGATGGATCGCATCGAGGAGCTCGGTGGTGCGGTCGTCGCGATCGAGAAGGGTTTCGTGCAGGAGGCGATCGCGGAGAACGCGTACCGTCGCGAGCTGGCGCGCTCGTCCGGCGAGGAGATCGTCGTGGGCGTGAATCGCTACACGTCGGACGAGCCGGTGAACGTGCCGCTGATGAAGATCGACGATGCGGTGGTCGAGAAGCAGATCGCGCGGGTGAAGGCGTACAAGGCGGCGCAGGACATGGCGGTGATCGCGCCGTTGCTGGAGCGCGTCCGCGAGGTGGCGCGCGGGACGGAGAATCTGCTGCCGGTGATGAAGGCGGCGCTTATTGCGGGGGCGACGATGGGGCAGGTCGCGAACGCGCTGCGCGATGTCTTCGGGGAGCATCGCGCGGTGTAGCGGCCGAGGGGATCGCGGGCACGCCCGCGATCCCCTCCCGTGTGATTACGCCGTCGCGACGCGATAGGCGATGATCTCGGTCGCGCGCTCGATGCCCTCCGGGTAGTCGCCGAAGAGGATGCCACCGGCCGCGCCGATGACGATGTCACCGGAGATCGAGGCTGGTGCGGCGAAGCCGGCTCCCGCCTGATCGTTGAAGAGCAGCGTGCCATCCGCGGCGGAGTAGGCGTTGAACGTCCCGTTCATCAACGGGACGAACAGCACATCGTTGGCCTTCGTCACACCGCCGAAGGGCAGCTGCGGCAGATCGACGGTCCAGAGGATCTGGCCGTTCGATGCCTCGATCGCGTAGAGCAGGCCGGTCGCGGCGTTGTAGTCCGATGCGGCCTCATCGAAGGCCCCGTTGGCGGAGAAGCCCGAAGGCATCTCGACCACGCCGAGATAGAGGATGTTGTCCTCGTACGCGCCGCCGAACTCCACGCCACCATAGAGACCCGGATACGCCTGGATCTCGCTGCCGTCCTCCGGCAGTTCGAGGCCGTCGCCGTAGGCATTGTGCGTGCCCACCGGGATCTTCCAGATCAGCTGCCCCGTCACCGCATCGACGGCCGCGACGTTGCCGGTCTTGCCGGATCCGATCGCGAACTCGCGCTCCTCTCCATAGACGTCGACCTTCGCGAGGATCGGCGTGTTCTGGAAGTCGTGATCGATGATGTCGTGCGGGCGATCCTGATAGTACCAGCGCACGGCACCGGTCTCCGGGTCGAGCGAGACCATCGACGACGAGTAGAGATTCGCTCCGGGACGGCTGGTCGCATTCGGATACTCGGCCGTGCCCGGCGTCGGGCCGGGATTGCCGGTGCCGAAGTAGACGTTGCCATCCTCATCGAACGACGACTGGTACCAGATGCCGGCACCGCTGTTCAGCGCCGGATTGCCCCAGGCATTGTCGGCGACGGTGTTGAACGCCCACTTGAGCTCACCCGTGGCGGCATCAAGGGCGTAGAGCGCGCCATGCCCGCGACCGTCATAGCCGCTCATGGTGCCGAAGTAGACCGTGTTGTCGCGAACGGCGGGTGCGCCGAACGTGTACTCCAGCTCGATGCCGGCGATCGTGGTGCGCCAGATTTCCTCACCCGTTTCCGCGTTCAGTGCGAAGGCGCCGCCACTGTATCCGGTCGGTCCGAAGATCATGCCGTAGCCGAGCGCGAGACCGTTCGGGCCGACATTCGTTTCCTCGATCTCGGCCTTCCAGATCAGGTCGCCTGATTCACGATCGATGGCATAGACGTTGCTCGCGCTGTCCTGCGCGTAGACCACGTCGCCCGCGATGAGCACCGGAGCGACGATCGCCCCGTACGGGCCGCTGCCCGTGAGCGCGTATCGCCAGATGACTTCGAGCGATGCGGCGTTCTCCGCGGTGATCGTGGAGTTCTGGGCGGCGCGGGTGGCGGCGAGATTGCCGTGCCAGACCGGCCAGTCGTTGGCGAACTCCGTCACCTCTGACGGAATGGCGGGACCGACGGTATCGGCCGGGGAAGCCGAAGGAGTGGCGGAGTCCTGCGCCTTGGCGACGAGGACTGGGGCGAGGAGCGATGTCCCGACGGCAGCGACGGGAATCTGCAACGCAAAGTGACGACGGTTGATCTTCATTGATTCCATCTCTTTCATCATTCACGCATGACGCACGATACGACCGAACCGGCGGCAGTTGATGCCGCGAGACGAGCCGGAACCTCCGATCCCCTTGCTGTCTCGCGTGATGCTGTGCGCGAGACATGTCGACTGAAAATGGACATGATGTCTATTCGTGACTCTAGGACCTCCTCCTGACGCTGTCAATCCCTCCTCGCGTATGATGTTTGCCAGTGAAAGCGAGGGACCTGGTGGGCGAAGAGGAATCGATCGATCGGAGAAAGGCGCGATCTCGCGCGAGCCTCAGGGATGCACTGCTGCGTCTGGCGGAGGGGCGGGACATCGCGATGATCACCGTGCAGGAGCTGTCGGACGAGGCGAACGTCGCGCGCGCGACGTTCTACCTGCATTACGCGAACAAGGACGAGCTGGTCGGCGAGGTGCTCGATCTGCTGTTTGCGGAGCTGTCCACGGCGGGACAGTCGTTCGTGAACGCGGTGGCGTCCCATGTCGAGGCGGAAGTCGGGACGGTGGTGGTCAATCTGTTCGCGCTGCTCGATCAGCGGAAGGCGCTCTATCGCACACTGTTCCGCACGGCGGCGGGGTATCAGCTCGCGGATCGCCTGCAGGCCTTCCACGAGACGGCACTGCGAGAACTCTGGGAGCGGGCCGATGTCGTCGCAGAGCCCGGCACTGCACCGCTGACCTTTCGCGCGCGCTACATCGCGGCGGCAGCGCGCGGGATCGTCGATCTGTGGCTGTCGGATCGGCTGGAGTCGGACGCCCAACATGCGGGCGAGTGGACGCAGGGGTTCAACATGCTGGTGATGTTCGACCGCGCGAAGATGCCGAATCCGCCGTCTTCGTGACGGCGGATTCGCGCGGGAGATCAGCGTGATGCGGGGTCAGGCTACGTGCCGGAGCTCTGGTAGTGACGGCTCTGGTGGTGCCAGAACCAGCGCGCCAGCGTGAACAGCACCAGCCCCACCAACGGCGCCAGCCACGCGAGCGGCGTCGCGACGTGCAGCTCGTCCGTGCGGTCGAGGATCGCCGAGGCCGGCAGGAACGCCACGAACGCCACCGGCAAGGCGAACGTCAGCACGAAGGCCAATGGGCGCGGGAAGATCGACTGCGGGTAGTTGCCGTACTGATTGAACGTCTCGTTGATCGTCACCTTCACCGCCTGCAGGTTCAGGAAGCGGAACGACAGTCCGCCGAAGAAGACCTGCACCGCCCCCTCCACCAGCGCGCCGCCGATCACCGCCAGCAGCAGGAAGAGCACCGCCTGCGGCGACCAGTCGACATCGATGCCCCGCGACGCCACCGACAGCAGCAGCGCCCCGCCGAGGAGATCGCCGAAGCAGTTCACGCGCAGTCGGCGCGAGAGGAGCTGGAGCAACGGCGACACCGGTCGCACGAGGAAGCGGTCAAACTCCCCCGTGATCAGCACGCGATCGAACTCGAAGAGCTGGCTGAACGACGCGTAGAACACCCCGTGCGAGGCGAGTCGCATCCCGTAGAGGAACGTGATCTCCGGCAGCGACCAGCCGCCGATGCCATCGAAGCGGCTGACGATGATCCACACCGACACGAAGCCGGTCAGCTGATAGAGGAAACCGCTGATGATCGAGGAGATCGCATTCGCGCGGTACTGGAAGCCGCCGCGCAGCGATGCACCCATCAGCGCCATGAACGCCGAGAACTGCCTGCTCATCATCAGCCTCCCTGAATCACGGTCTGACGGAAGGCTCGCACCCACACCCAGCGGATCACGAAGATCATCGCGATCGCCCAGAAGGCCTGGATCAGCAGCGCCGTCGCGATGTGCCCCGATGCCGGGTTGTCGACGTAGATCGAGACCGGGATGTAGGCGATCGCCTGGAATGGCAGCAGCTGGACCACTGCGCGCAGCGCATCCGGCATGAACCAGAGCGGGATCAGCGCGCCGGTCGAGAAGTTCGCGATCAGGCGGTACATCATCCGGAAGCCGTTCATCTCCAGCGTCCAGAAGCTGACGAGCCCGATCAGCATGTTCATCTGCATCGCCACGATCCACGCCAGCGCGAGACTCGCGACATACGCGATGCCCGCCTCCGCGGTCTCCGGCGCGTGCAGCTCACCGAAGATGAACGCGATCGGCACCGCGATCACCAGCATCGGCAGCGTCGCGATCACGTCGCCGAGACCGCCGGCGATCAGCTGCATCGGGTAGCTCACCGGGCGGTTCAGATCGAAGCCGATCTGCCCCTCGCGAATGCGCTCCTCGATGTCGCCATCGAGCTCCGGCGAGAGGAAGCGCAGCTGCAGGTTCGCGATCGTCAGGTAGACGAGCATCTGCGTGATCGAGACGCCGTCGATCTCGCTGCGATCGCCATAGGCCGCCTTCCACAGGATGGTCAGCAGGTAGATCGTGATGCCGGTGAGGACGATCCCCATCGCCATGTTCGTGCGGTAGATGTACTGACGGCGCATTGCCATGCGCGCGTATTCGATCAACCCCTCGCGATTGCGGCGCAGGGTGCTCATGCCGAGCGAGAGGACGCTGCTCACGTGCGCACCTCGCCGGCTTCCGCGATCGTGCGTACCACGCCCTCGAGATCCGGCTCGATGATCGAGATGTCCGACACCGGTTGCGTCGCGATGATCGCCGCGATCAGGTCCGTGACCGCGACCAGCTGCGGATCGAAGCGGACGCGCAGGCGCGTCGGCTCCTGCGATTCGACGGTCGCGCCAGGGATGCTCAGCGCGAGCGGCACCGTGTCCTCGCCCGGCTGGAGCGTGACATCAAGCACACGATGCGGCGCATAGCGGCGCTTGAGCTCCTCGATCGGCCCGTCGTAGAGCACGGCACCCTTGTCGATGAAGATGATCCGCTTGCAGAGGCGCTCGACATCGGCGAGGTCGTGCGTGGTCAGGATGATCGTCGTGCCAGACTCGCGGTTGACCTCCTCGACGAACTGGCGCGTGCGCTCCTTCGCGACGACGTCGAGACCGACGGTCGGCTCGTCGAGGTAGAGGATGCGCGGTTCGTAGAGCATCGCGGCCGCGAGATCACCCCGCATGCGCTGCCCGAGGCTCAGCTGACGCACGGGTGTCTGGAGGAACGGTTCAAGCCCGAGCAGATCCGTCATGCGATCGAGGTTCTTCCGATAGCGATCGGCATCGACGCGATAGAGCCTGGCGATCAGCTTCAGCGAATCGACGAGCGGGAGATCCCACCATAGCTGGGTGCGCTGGCCGAACACGAGGCCGATCGCGAGGGCGTTCGCCTCACG
>Ga0164243_10012066_pt1 | contig 12280 bp, 14 predicted proteins | sample OricompcompostOP_FD_108781 | JGI IMG/M metagenome (GOLD analysis project Ga0164243, IMG submission 108781) | Organic Plus compost microbial communities from Emeryville, California, USA - Original compost - Organic plus compost (OP) | ecosystem: Engineered > Solid waste > Mixed feedstock >...
CCGCTGCCGCTGCCCGGTACGGCTGCCTGACGCAGCCGTACGCCGCGACCAGCCGTACACCGCGACCAGCCGTACGGCGTGGGCGGCCGGCGTCAGCGGGGCGGCCGGCGGGTGACGCAGAACTCGAGACCGGCGGGGTCGCGCAGCGTCGTCCACTGTGGAGTTTCCCGTACCCGCACCGCGCCGAGCGCCATCAGCCGCATGACCTCGGCGTCGCGGTCGGTCGTGGCGAGGTCGAGGTGGGCGCGCACCGGTCCGTCGTCGTCGCAGCGCTGCAGCAGCACCTTCAGCCCGTCCTCGGGTTGACGTGACAACCTGCTGAACTCCTCGTGCGTCGGCGACGGCCGGACCTCGCCACCCAGCAACGCCGACCAGAACGCGGCCTCGCTGTCGAAGCGCGATCGGGGAATGTCGAGGCAGACCTGGTCCACCAGGGACAGATGGGGAAACGCCGGTACGGGTGGCAGCGCCGACAGCGGCGTGGTCACGACGCAGAAGACCAACCCTCCGGGTGAGGCGAAGATGGCCACGGGGTCGCTGGCGAGGCGGGTGGCGCCCAGCCGTACGGCCTGATCCTGCAGGGCGAGCGAGTCGGCGCGCGACGGATCCGGGTGCACGTCCAGATGGATCCGCGGGGGTCCATTGTGGAGTCTCTGCACCTTCAGCCAGGGGTCGCCGGTGGCGGGCAGCAGCGAGGCGAACTCGCCGTGCTCGCCCCGGGGCGCGGAGAGCTCGGTGTCGGTGACCTCCAGCCAGAACGAGACGTCGTCGTCGAACACGGGCGCCGGAAGGTCCAGGAATGCCGTGAGCCACATGGTGAAGCCAGGTCCTTACTCGGAGATGGGCCGGCCGACGGTGAGCGCGTCGCGCAGTGCCGGCGCCAACGACTGGAAGCGGGCGTCGGGCAGCGTGCCGGTGGCGTCGAGTGTCTTGGAGAAGAAGCAGCGGGCGGCGGCCGCCAGCGCCACGTCGAGGATCTCGTCGTCGGCCAGCCCGTGCGCGCGCAGTTCGTCGATATCCGCCTGCGACACCTGGTCGGCGTGCAGCGCGACCTTGCGCGCGTAGGCCACGACGGCCCGGTCGGCGTCGGTCAAGGGGCGGTCGACGGCGTCGCCGCTGCTGGCGAGGGCGCCCACCACCTCGGCGGGGAGGAACTGCTCGGCCAGGATCTCGCCGTGGGCCAGGGTGCAGTAGGACGAGCGCAGCGCCGAGGCGGCGGCGACCGTCGCCAGCTCATAGCGATACATGTCCATGTGTGTTCTGATCGCGCCCAGTAGCGCCTTCCACGCCGCGTAGACCTCGGGCCGCACGGTGAGGGTGGCCGAGTAGTTGGGGAGGTAGCCAGCGGCTGCGGTGTCCTGTGCGCGCAGTCGCTGCGCCGCCTCGGTGTCGGACTGCCCGCCGGTGGTGTCGATGAACGCCATCGGGCCAGTGTGCCACCCGGGCGACCGGATCGTTCCGCTCGGGGGCTGGATCGTGCCTGCCGTCCGGCTCGGGTGACGGCCAGAATCTGGGGTATGACAACCGCTCTGCTCGTGATCGACGTACAGGAATCGTTTCAGCGGCGCCCCCTGTGGCAGACCGTCTCGAACCCGGCCATCGTGCATGACGTGTGCCGCCTGGTCGAGGCGTCGCGCCGCCGCGGCGAGCTGGTCGTCTGGGTGCTGCACGCCGAGCCGGGCAGTGGCGGGCTCTTCGACCCGGTGCGGGGCTACGTGCGCCTGATGGACGGCCTGAGCCCGCGTGACGACGAGCCGGTGCTGACCAAGACGTCGCACAACGCGTTCACCACCACGAATCTGCAACAGCGACTCGTGGCCGCCGGGGTCGACCACGTGGTGGCCTGTGGCATCCGCACCGAGCAGTGCGTCGAGACGACCGCGCGGCTGGCCAGCGACCTGGGGTATACGGTGACCTTCGTGACCGAGGCGACCGCGACCTTCCCCGCGCCGCACTGGTCGGTGCCGGCGGACGCGGACCTCGACGAGTGGCTGGCCGACCCGCGCACCCTGCCCGCCGCGGAGATCATCACGCGCACCGAATATGCCCTCGCCGGCCGGTTCGCCACGATCGCCACCATCGACGAGGTCGTGGCCGGCGCCCACCTGGGGGTGCTGGCCGGATCGTGACCACGGTCGTCTTCCTTCTCGTGCCCCGCGTGCACCTGCTGGATCTCGCCGGCCCGGCCCAGGTCTTCTCGACCGCGAGCCAGCAGGGCCACGACTACCGGTTGTGCTACGTCGCCGAGCACGAGGAGGTGCCGACCGCGCAGGGCCTGACGCTCAAGGCCGCCACGGCGTGGCCCGCGCTCACCCGGGACGATCTGGTCGTCGTCCCGGGCTGGCGTTCGCCCACGCTGAGCGGAACCGGACGGCTCACGCGTGACTCACTCGTACGGCTGGTGCGCCACCACGATGCTGGCGGCACCGTGGCCAGTGTCTGCGCCGGGGCGGACGCGCTCGGCCGGGCTGGCCTGCTCGATGGGCGGCGCTGCACGACCCATCACGAACTGCAGGACGAACTCGCCGCCCGCTATCCGAAGGCCGAGGTCGTCCGCGACGTCCTGTACACAGTGGACGGTCGGGTGGTGACCTCGGCCGGCATCGCCAGCGGCATCGACATGGCCCTGCACCTGATCGCCACCCGGCACGGCCCGGCCGCCGCCGCCCGGGTCGCCCGCGAGATGGTGGTCTACGGCCGGCGCAACGGCAGCGAGCAGCAGGCCTCGGCCATGCTGCGCCACCGTGGGCACCTCACCGACGTCGTGCACCGGGCGCAGGACATCATCGACGCCCGGTTCACCGAGCCGCTGCCGCTGCCCGAACTCGCGGCCGCCTGCCGGGTCAGCGAACGCACCCTCAGCAGGCTGTTCGTCGCGGCGACGGGGCTGACGCCGCTGCGCTACCAGCAGGCGCTGCGGCTGGAGCGCGCCGAGCACCTCATCGCCCAAGGGGAGACCGTCGAGGCCGCGGCCCGCGCCTGCGGCTTCGCCGACGCCCGGATGCTGCGTCGCCTGCGTGCCGCCGTCCGCCAACCGGTGGCCTGATCGATGGGACGCTGAGTCCGGTCGACGTGGACTTGTTTGGTTAGCAGTAGAACAACTATAGTTGTGGCGTGCTGTTCCGGGTGGACCCGACCGCCGACGAGCCGATCTTCGCGCAGCTCGTCGGCCAGGTCCGTCTGGCCGTGGCGACAGGACGGGTGCGGGCCGGCGAGCGCCTGCCGGCGGCCCGCGATCTCGCCGAATCCCTTGATGTCAATATCCACACGGTGCTCAAGGCGTACCAGGAGCTGCGTGACGACGGCCTGATCGAGTTGCGCCGCGGCCGGGGGGCCGTCGTGGCCGATCAGTCTGGCCGCGACCACTCGGCGCTGCTCGCCGCGGTCGAGGCCGTGGTCCGTGAGGCAAGGCTCCTGGAGTTGACGCCGCAGGCAACGGCGGCCCTGGTGAAGGAGGCGTTCCGTCAATGAACCCAACCTGGACAGACACCCAACTCGACCAGCAGGCTCGTGACCGGCGCGTGCGCACCGCGGTCGTCGTGACGGTGGTGGGGCTGCTCATCCTGGCCGCCGCCGGGGTCATCGCCTGGTCCTGGCGGGCCGAACTGCCCGATCCGGTCGCCTCGCACTGGGGCTCGCACGGCACCGTGAACGGCTTCTCCTCCCTCGGCGGGCTGCTGGCCACGCTGCTGGGCATCGGTGGCGCCCTCGTCCTGGGGTTCGGGGCGATGACGGGCTTTCTCGGACAGTCGGCCGCGAACCGCCGCATCGGCGCGGCGGCGGCGATCTGGGCGGCACTGTGGATCGCGACCCTTCTGCTGGGGACGCTGTCGGTCCAGCGTGGCCTGACCGACGCCCGCGACGCGGGTGATGTCGGCAACGTCCTCGGCATCGCCCTGGCCGCCTCGCTGGTGCCGGCGATCCTGGTCGGCGTGTTCGTGCCGGGGGACCCACACCGTCCCACCGAGCGTCCGGTCGCGGCGGACGCACCCCGGGTGCGGCTGCTCGGCGCCGAGCGGGCCGTCTGGCTGGGCCGCGCGTCGTCGCCGATCGGCTTCATCATCGGGGTCCCGGTGGCGGTGGCGATCGTCGTGATCGCGGTGACGACGGGGTTGTGGTGGCTGCTGGCCGAGGTCGGCGTCATCGTGCTGCTCTTCATCGGCCTCTCGTCCTTCGTGGTGCGGGTGGACGATCAGGGCCTGTCGATCCGTTCGACGGTCGGCTGGCCGCGCACCCGGGTGCCGCTGGACGAGGTCGTGCGCGCGGACGTCACGACCGTCTCTCCGGTGCGCGACTTCGGTGGCTGGGGTTGGCGGACCGGGCGTGACGGGCGGGTCGGCATCGTGCTGCGCAAGGGCGAGGCGCTGCTGGTGCAGCGCACGGGCGACCGGTCCATCGTGGTCACCGTGGACGATGCCGCGTCTGCCGCCGGTCTGCTCAACGCCCTGTCGGACCGGCAGCGCCAGGGGAGATGAGGGGCTGGTCGAAGCGATCAGGCGAACTTGGTGGCGCGGTAGTAGGTGCGTGCACCGTCGTGCAGTGCCACCGGCCCGGTGAAGATGGCGGCGTGCCGGTCCACCTGGCCGACCGCGGGGAAGGTCTCGGCCAGTTCCGTGGCGGTGTCGAAGAGCAGGCGCGCGAACCGTTCGACGGCCGCGCCGTCGACGGCCGTGGTCGACAGCAGCAGGGTGGGCACCGAGACCGTGGTGATGGTGGTCGTCAGCGCCGAGTAGCCGCGCGCCGGGAGGTCGCCGACCTGATAGACGGGGCCGTGGTCCTGACGCAGCCGGGACGCGACGTCGGCCAGGTCCAGGACGCGGACCGGACTGCGCAGTGCCAGGTCGGTGAGGACGGGCGCGTCCATGGCGTCGAGCAGGAAGAGGGCGTCGACGTCGTCGGCGGCGAGGGCGAGCGCGGCCTCCCGCAGGTCCAACTCGACCCGGATGATGTCGGCGTGCGGGTCGAGCCCGGCGGCGGAGAGTGCCCGGTCGGCGATCAGCGCCGTGCCCGACTCCGGACTGCCCACGGCCACGCGCAGGCCGCGCAGGTCGGCGAGGGTGTGCACGGATCGTTCGACCGGCACCACGACCTGCAGGTGGCTGTCGTAGAGCCGGGCGACGGCGCGGATCGCCGAGTCCGGGTGCTGTGCCAGGTAGTCGGCCACGGCGTCACCGCTGGCGAACGCGAAGCCGGCCTGCTGCTCTTCGAGCAGGCGCAGGTTGGCCAGGCTTCCGGCGGTGGACCGGGTCCGCAGCGCGTGCGCCGGGTCCGCGCCGGCCAGCGCTTGCCCGTACGCCTCGGACAGGCTGCCCGCGTCGCCGGTGGCGAGCACGATGGGCGTGGCCGGGCCCGCCGGTGAGCGCTCGCCCAGCCAGGACGCGGTGAGCGCGGTGCCGGCGGCCAGCACGAGCAGGCACGCGATTGCCCAGAGCCATCGACGGTTCATGACGGCCGGCCCGCCGGAGTGCGTACGGCTGGTTGTCGCGGGGATGCCGGGCTCGGGTCGGCCGGCCTCGTGGTCGGCAGCCGGATCGTGACGCGCAGGCCGTGCGGATGGGCCGTCGCGAAGGAGATGCTGGCCCCCGTGGTGGCCAAAAGCGTGCGCGCGATGGAGAGGCCGAGCCCCGAACCCGGCACGTTCTGGCTGGCGGCGCTGCGCCAGAACCGCGCCCCGACGTGGGTCAGGTCCTCCGCGTCCAACCCGGGCCCGGTGTCCTCGATCGTGATATCCACATATTCGCGACTGTGGGTTGTCGAGGTCGTGACCGCGCCACCCGCCGGCGTGAACTTGACGGCGTTGTCCAGCACCGCGTCCAGCGCGGAGGAGACCAGCACCGGATCGACGTAGGCGTGCGCGGGTGGATTGGTGGTCACCTCGTCGACCAGCCGTACGTGGTGAGTGAACGCGATGGGCTGCCAGGCCTGGAGACGCTGCGCGACCAGTTCGTTCACGTCCAGCGTGACGGCGGCGGCGGTGACCTGGACGGCGGTGGCGAGTTCCAGCAACTCGTCCAGGATGGCGGTGAGCCGGGTCGCCTCCTCGCGCGCGAACTGGAGCTGTTCGCGGTGCGCGTCGTCCACCCCGGGCGCCAGCGCGTCCAGGCGCAGCACCAGCGCCGCCAACGGATTGCGGAGCTGATGCGAGGCATCGGCGACGAACGCCTCCTGGCGCTGCATGGCCAGGTCCACCGCTTGGGCCATGCCGTTGAAGGTCGTCGACAGTTGCCGCAGCTCGATCGGTCCGGTGGCGCCGCCGACCCGCGTGCTGAGGTCGCCTTCACTGATGCGCCGCGCGGCCGCGTCGAGCACGGAGACAGGACGCAGCACCCAGTTGGCGAGTCGCACCGCCAGCCCCAGCAGCAGCGCCATGGCCGCGAGGTCGGCGAGGACCAGCAGCGTGAGTTCCTTGCCGACGGCGGCTCGCAGCCGGGTGGACGGGGAGACGGTGACCGCGACCGCGATGACGGTGTCGCCCCGCATCACCGGCACCGCCACCACCACGGGTTCCCGCGACCACGGCCAGCTCGCGGCGGGTGCGGTGGTCGGGTGGCCGGCGATGGCGAGCTTCACCCGCTGCACCACCTCCGGTCTGTCCAGATCGGACAGTGATCCGGCCACCGCCCACGTCGTGCCGCCACGCCCCACGACGGCCGCGGTGATGCCGTACAGCTCGCCGTAGCGGTGCAGTTCGTCGCGTAACGCCTCGACGTCGCGCGACGTGCTCGCCTGCGCGGCGGCGGACGCGAACCGGTTGGTGTCGTGCAGGCGGTCGAGGAAGACCTCCTGCGCCCGGGCCGCGGCGATGCTGCGTCCAAAGGGGACGCTCAGCGCGGCGAGCACGCATCCCATGAGCAGGGCCAGCAGGACGACCAGACGACGGCGCATCGCCGTCTCAGGCGGCGGTGGGCGCCGCGCCGGGCGTGGACGTCGCCTCGGTCACCACCCCACCGGGCGGCACGACCAGCCGGTAGCCGACACCCCGTACGGTCTCGATCAGCCCGGGCACGGCCAGCTTCTGGCGCAGTGAGGCGACGTGCACCTCCAACGTGCGCGCGGCTCCTTCCCACGCCGTGCTCCAGATCTCGCTGAGGATCTGCTCGCGCCGGCACACCACTCCCGGCCAGCGGGCGAGCAGGCAGAGCAGTTCGAACTCCTTGACGGTGAGGTGGACCGGTTGACCGTCCACCGTGACCAGTCGCGTCGCCTGGTCGACCACGACGGAGGCGAAACGTAACCGCGGCGCGGCACCGGCGGCCGGCGCGAACCCCGGGGTCGCCACCTCCGCGCCCCGGGTACGGCGGGTCACCGCGTTGAGCCGGGCCACGAGTTCCGCTGCACTGTACGGCTTGACGATGTAGTCGTCGGCCCCGAGATTCAGCCCGTGCACCCGTGAGGCGGTGTCGGAGCGGGCACTGACCACGATGAGCGGTACGGTCGAGATCCGCCGGATCTGCGCGCACACCTTGAAGCCGTCCCGGTCGGGCAGCCCGAGGTCGAGCAGCACCGCGTCCGGCCGGTCGGCGACGAGTTCGATCGCCTGCTCTCCGGTCGTGGCGCACGCGACCTCGATGCCGTGTTGGCTCAGCACGGCGCGCAGCGCGGCCATCACCCGGTTGTCGTCCTCGACAACGAGCACCTTCATCGGCCCGCTCCACGGTTCAGGGGTTGGTGGGCGACAGCCTACTGGCTGCCACGGGACGCTGCACGGGTCCGCACAGCGGCCCGGGCGGTCAGAGGTGGCGTTGCGTCCAGGTCGCCAGGCGTGACAGCGCGTAGTTGACGACCAGGAAGATCAGCCCGACCACGATGTACATCTGGATCGGGTTGTTCAGGTTGAGCACCGCCGTCTTCGTCCACCAGAGCAGGTCGTGGTAGCCGATGAGGACACCCAACGACGTGTCCTTGAGCACCACCACGAGCTGGCTGATCACGGCGGGCAGCATGACGCGGACCGCCTGCGGCAGCAGCACCAGCCGGGTGGTCTGGGCCGGGGAGAGGCCGATCGAAGCGGCCGCCTCCCGCTGGCCACGGGGCAGGCCCTCGATCCCTGAGCGCACGATCTCGGCGATGACGACCATGTTGTACAGCGTCAGCCCGATGACCAGGAACCACATCTCAGGCCAGTGCAGCCCCGCCTGCCGCAGCCCTCGTGCGACGAAGAAGATGGTGACGAGCACCGGCATGCCGCGCAGGAGCTCGACGCAGACGCGGGTCACTCCGTTGAGCAGCCAGGTCAGACCGCGGGCCCCCGTGGCCACGGGCTGGGGCAGGTGGGAGAAGCGTTGCGTCGTCAGGTGTTTGAGTTGGATGCGCAGCATGGCCAGGGCCAGGCCGCAGATGAGTGAGGTGACCACGGCGATCGCCGCCGCCTTGAGGGTGGCGACGGTGCCCCGGCCGATGAGTTGCCACAGCGGCGTGAAGGAGGCGTTGTCGGGGTCGATGATCGGGCCCCACAACTGTTCGGAGAACTGGCCCTGCTCGTCGAGTGGCCGGATGACCAGATACCACCCCAGCACCAGCAGCAACGCGGCGGCGGCCGCGCTCGACACCCAGAGGATCCGCTTGGTGCGTGGCCCGGGCGCGTCGTAGAGGACGCTCGTGGCCGGCCGTACGGTTGCCCTCTTCCGCGTCGCCTTCGCGGGGGTGGGCAGTTCGACGGGAGCAGCCATGTTCACTTCCTTCCCTTCTCGACCCTGTCGAGCGTGATGCCGAGGGGAATCGTCATGACCAGGTAGCCGATCGAGATGCCGATGAAGACCGGGATGAGCGGCTGACCCTCCTGCGAGGTCAGCACATCGGCGGTCTGCATGAGATCCCCGACGAGGCCGAAGAAACCGGCCAGCGCCGAGTTCTTGATCATGGCTACGATCACCGAACCGATGGGCACGACCGATGCCCGGAAGGCCTGCGGGAGGACGACGTGCCGCAGGTTCTGCACGAACGACAGGCCGAGGGCCCGGGCCGCCTCGGCCTGGCCGGCCGGTACGGCGTTGATGCCACTGCGCAGGCCCTCGCACACGAAGGCGCCCGTGTAGACGGCCAGGGCGAGCGCGGTGAGCCGGAAGTAGGGCAGGTCGATCGTCAGTCGGGGAAACAGGATGTCCAGGCCCGGGATCGCGAGGAAACGCGCCTGTGACCCGAGCGCGGGCAGGCCGAAGACGACGAAGAACATGACGACGGTCAACGGCACGTTGCGGAACAGGGTGACGTACGCGGTGCCCACGGCGCGCAGCGGTGGCAACGGGGAGACCCGGAGCGTGGCCGCGATCGTGCCGAGCAGCAACGCGATCAGCCCGGCGACCACGCACAGCTGGAGGGTGAGGAGAAAGCCATCCCGGAACAGCTCGAATCTGTCGATGAGGAGTCCCACGCTCGCCCTCCAGCGTCCGTGCGTTGGTTGGTCGTCAGTACCGGTTCACCGCGGGCGCCTCCGGCACCACGGGGTCGAACTTGCCCGCGGTGTCGGTCCACGCCTTCGCGTAGCGGCCGTCCTTGGCGATCTTCTCCAGCACGTCGTTGACGAAGTCGCGGAACGCCGTGTCGCCCTTCTTCACACCGATGCCGTACGGCTCATCGGTGAACCTCGTGCCGACGAGCTTGAGGTCGTTGGGGTTCGTGGCGACGAAACCGGTCAGGATCACGTTGTCGGTGGTGACGGCGTCGACCGTGCCCTGCTTGAGCGCGTCCACGCACTTGGTGTAGACATCGAAGAGCACGAGTTGCGTCGCGACGTCCTTCAGGTACTTCTCGATGTTCTTGGCCGGCGTGGAGCCCGTCACCGAACAGACCTTCTTGGTGCCGTCCTGGAACGAGTCGGGACCGGTGATGGAGTCGTCGCTCTTCTTGGTCATGATCTGCTGGCCCGCCACGTAGTAGGGGCCGGCGAAGTCGATGCGCTCCTTGCGGGCGTCGTTGATGGTGTAGGTCGCCACCACGATGTCGACCTTGTCGGTCTCCAGCACCTCCTCGCGGATGCGGGAGGGCGTCTCCGTCCATTCGATCTTGTCCGCCGGAATACCGAGCTCGGCAGCGATGATCTTGGCGATCTCGACGTCGAACCCGGCCGGCTTGCCGTCCAGGCCCGCCAGGCCGAAGCCGGGCTGGTCGAACTTGGTGCCGACGCGGATCTTCTGCGCCTTGTTGAGCTTGTCCATCGTGGAACCGGCGGCGAAGGTGACCGCCGTCGTCGGTGTCGAGTTCGGGGTCTCGTCACCGCAGGCGACCAGGGTGGTGAGGCCGACTGCCACGAGGGCGGCACCGGTCAGGAGTTTCTTGATCTTCACTATTTCCCCCTTCGGGTGTTACCTGGGCTGGCGCACGGTCAGTGCGTCAGTACCTTGGCGAGAAAGTCACGGGCGCGTTCGGTCCTGGGCGAGCTGAAGAACTCGGCGGGCGGGGCCTCTTCCACGAGCTGGCCGTCGGCCATGAAGGTCACCCGGTCCGCGGCGTGCCGCGCGAAGCCCATCTCGTGGGTGACCACGATCATGGTCATGCCGTCGCCGGCGAGCCCGGTCATCACGTCGAGCACCTCGCCCACCATCTCGGGGTCGAGTGCGCTGGTCGGCTCGTCGAAGAGCATGGCCTTGGGCTGCATCGCCAGTGCCCGGGCGATCGCCGCGCGCTGTTGCTGGCCGCCGGACAGCTGCGCGGGGTGCTTGGCCGCCTGGTCGGCGATGCCCACCCGGTCGAGCAGTTCCATCGCTCGCTGCTGGGCGACCGCCTTGGACTCCTTGCGCACCTTGATGGGGCCGAGCGTCACGTTCTCCAGCACCGTCATGTGCGGGAAGAGGTTGAACTGCTGGAACACCATGCCGACCTGGCTGCGCAACTGGGCCAGCGCCCGGCCCTCGGCCGGCAGCGGTACGCCGTCGAACCGGATCTCGCCCGAGTCGATGGTCTCCAGGCGATTGATGGCCCGGCACATGGTCGACTTGCCCGAGCCGGACGGGCCGATGACGACCAGGACCTCGCCCCGGGCCACGGTGAGCGACACGTCGCGCAACACGTGCACCGGCCCGAAGTGCTTGTTGACGCCTCGCAGCTCGATCAGCGGCTCTGTCATGCGGCGCATCCTGCCGCTCCGGGCGCGCGGGGGCGGGACGTTTGAGGTTGCCCTGAGGATTTGTTTCAGATCGATACGCGTTCGAAACATTCCGCGCACGCGACGCGGGCGAGCATGATGTCAGCGTGGGCAGACGCGATTTCTTCGAAGATCCGAACGCACCCGCACCGAACAGCGTTGTGCCCTCGGTGGTGGCTTTCGTGCGTGACGACCAGGGCCGCATCCTGATGATTCACCGCACCGACAACGACCTCTGGGCGCTGCCCGGTGGCGGGCACGACGTCGGCGAGTCGATCAGTCAGACCGTCGTGCGCGAGGTCGCCGAGGAGACGGGCATCATGGTGGAGGTTGAGCGGATCACCGGCATCTACACCAACCCACGGCACGTGATCGCCTACGACGACGGTGAGGTTCGGCAGCAGTTCTCGATCTGCTTCACCGCCCGAATGGTCGGTGGCGAGCCTCGGACGTCGAGCGAGTCGCGCGAGGTCCGCTGGGTGGCGCCCGCCGACCTCGACAGTCTGAACATCCACCCCTCGATGCGTCTGCGGATCGAGCACGCCCTCGCCGATCGCAGCGAGCCCTACATCGGCTGATCCGTCACCCGCAGCAGGACGGTGGCGGTGGCGCTCGCGGCCGTGCCTTCGCCTTCGGGGCCGAACCCGTCGAGGAGCAGGCGTGCTGGATCGTCGTCCGCTCACCAGTAACGACTCAGACGCCGCGGATGGCCGAAGCCGAGATGGCCTTCCTCAGGGGACGATGACGGCGCGGCCCTGGATCTTGCCTTCGCGCAGTGCCCGGTAGGCGGAGACGGCGTCGTCGAGCGGGAACGTGGTCACCGTGGGACGGATCAGGCCGCGGGCACCCAGGTCGAGCACCTCGATCAGCTCCGGCCGCGAGCCCCAGTACGTGGTCTGGATGCTCAACTCGTACGGGACCGAGAAGAAGCTGACCGGGAGCGTGCCGCCGCCGATGCCCACGATGGTCAGGTCGCCCAGTTGCCGGCCCACCGCGGCGCCCAGCTTGAGGGTTGACTCGGCACCGACGAAGTCGACCACCACGTCGGCGCCGTGCCCGCCGGTCAGCCGCCGGATCTCGTCGGCGGCACCGTCCCCGGACAGGATCGCGTGGTCGGCACCGGAGGCTTCGGCGACCGACAGCGCCTCCTTCTTCGTGTCGACCGCGACGATCCGGGCGGCCGTGGTCGCCTTGAGGATC
>Ga0164243_10012067_pt1 | contig 12280 bp, 11 predicted proteins | sample OricompcompostOP_FD_108781 | JGI IMG/M metagenome (GOLD analysis project Ga0164243, IMG submission 108781) | Organic Plus compost microbial communities from Emeryville, California, USA - Original compost - Organic plus compost (OP) | ecosystem: Engineered > Solid waste > Mixed feedstock >...
AACGACACCCCCTGCCACTTCGACATCCCCATGCGCGGCAACAGCCTCTACCTCGACGACGAACTCATCGTCGACGCAGGCGAACTCACCGTCCCCGACATGCGACCGGCCACCAAGCGATGACCCGCGACCACCACATCGGGATGATCGTCCCGAGCTCCAACCTGACCATGGAGACCGAGCTGCCGCGCATGCTGCGCGCCCGCGAGGCGGTCGACCCGGAGGACGCGTTCGTCTTCCACTCCGCGCGGGCCCGCATGCAGCACGTCACGCCCGAGCAGCTGCGTGCGATGAACGAACAGGCCGGGCGCGCGGCAGGCGAACTGGCCGATGCGCGGCCCGACGTGGTGGCCACCGCGTGCCTGGTGGCGATCATGGCCCAGGGCCCTGGGTACCACTGCACCGCCGAGGACGACATCACGCGGGCACTGCGGGACAACGGCAGCGACGCACCGGTCGTGTCCAGCGCGGGAGCCCTGCTGTCCGGTCTGGAAGCGCTGGGGGCGCGCAAGGTCGCGATCGTGACCCCCTACCTCAAACCCCTCACCAAGGCCGTGGCCGACTACATCGAGGACGCCGGGTTCGAGGTGGCGGACGCGCTGTCGCTGGAGGTGCCGGACAACCTCGCCGTCGCCCGGCTCGACCCGGCGGACCTGCGCGAGCACTACCGCCGACTCGATTTGTCCGATGTGGACGCGCTGGTGTTGTCGGCGTGCGTGCAGATGCCCTCGTTGTCCGCGATCCAGGTGGTGGAGGACGAGGCAGGCATCCCGGTGCTGTCCGCCGCGACCGCCACGACCCACCGCATCCTCACCCAGCTCGGCCTGCCGCCCCGTGTGCCGGGCGCGGGCAGGCTGCTCGCCGGCGGGCTGCCCGCACCAGTCGCGCCCGCCGGATGACCGCACACACCAGAATTCCCCAGCGCATCCGCGGCTGCGAGCCGGATGCCCCGAGGAAGGCAAGGAGGCAGGCGTGGCTGCCAGCCAGTCGTACGAAGTCGTTGTCGTCGGAGGTGGTCTCGGCGGGCTGTGCGCCGCGCTGTCGCTGCGGCAGCGCGGCCTGCGGGTCACCGTCGTCGAGGCCGCCCCGCAACTGGGCGAGATCGGCGCGGGGATCCAGACCGCGCCCAACGCCAGCCGGATCCTCATCGGACTGGGGCTGCGCCCCGAGCTCGAACGGATCCGCACCGAACCCCAGGACCAGGTCCGCAGACGGTGGGCGGACGGGACGATCATCGCCCAGCTCCCGCTCGGCGGGCGGGTGACCGCCACCTACGGTGCCCCGTACTGGCACTACCACCGCGCCGACCTGCACGGCGTGCTGCTGCGGGCGTGCCAGGACCCCGGCGGGCACGGTCCCGTCGTGCAGGTCGCCACCGGGGCCCGCGTGGACGGGCTCGACCGCAGCCGCCCGGACCGCCCCGCGGTGGTCGCCGAGGACGGGCGCCGGTTCGAGGGCGACGTGGTGATCGGCGCGGACGGGATCCGGTCCGCGGTCCGCGATCTCGCCGGGTTCGACGACACCCTCGAATTCTCCGGCGAGATGGCATACCGTGCCCTCATCCCCGGAGACCTCATCGCCGGGGACCCGGCCACGCGGTTCCTCGTCGACCGCTACCACTCCACCATCTGGTACGGACCCGACAAACACCTGGTGCACTACATGATCCGCGGCGGACAGTACCTCAACGTGGTCGCGATCGTGCCCTGCACCGAGACCATCGCGCGGGACTGGAGCGGCCCGGCCACGTCGGCGCAGCTGGCCGCGGAGTTCGCCGACTGGGACGACCGGGTGCCCGCGATGCTGGGCAAGGCCAAGGACGAGGACGTGTCGCTGTGGGCGATGTACCGCAGGCGCCGCGATCCGGTGTGGGTCGACGGGCGGGTCGCCCTGCTCGGCGATGCCTGCCACGCGATGCTGCCGTACCAGGCCCAGGGCGCGTCCCAGGCGATGGAGGACGCGGCCGTCCTGGCCGAGGAGCTGGGCCGGGTGACGCGCGCGGGCATCGACGAGGCGCTGGTGCGCTACGTGGACCGGCGCGCGAAGCACGCGGGGATGGTGCAGGACGCCTCGTTGCAGAACATGAGCTTCTACCACCTGCCCGACGGGCCCGAGCAGCGCGAGCGGGACGAGAAGCTGCGCCGGTTCGACGGTGAGTCCGATGTGTCCTACGACTGGCTGTGGAACGGCAGCCCGCTCACCGATCACGACACCGAGTCGATCCACTACCAGTTTGCCCGCTGACGCGCGACTGCCGAGACGCCCACGGAGCGAATCATGCGTACCGGAGATCAGATCGTCCAGGACCTTCCCTGGCGTTGGAACGTGCAAGGAAAGATCTTCCTCATCGGTGGTCTGGGTTACATGTTCGACGCGTGGGACGTCGCGTTGAACGGGTTCCTCACGCCGCTCGTGGGGACCGAGTTCGGCCTGACGGCGGGCCAGAAGGGGCTGGTCGCCACCGCCAACCTGATCGGCATGGCGGTCGGTGCCGTGTTGTGGGGGACGGTGGCCGACCGCATCGGCCGCAAGCGGGCCTTCAGCATCACGCTGCTGGTGTTCGCGTTGTTCTCGGTGTTCGGTGCGCTGTCACCGAACCTCGGGGTGTTCCTGGGGCTGCGCTTCCTCGCCGGCGTCGGCCTCGGCGGCTGCATCCCGGTGGACTACGCGATCGTCAGCGAGTTCTCCCCACGCCGCCACCGCGGGCGGGTGCTGTCGGCGATGGACGGCTGGTGGCCGGTGGGCACCACACTGGCCGCGGTGACGGCGACCCTGCTGGTCCCGGTGTCGGGCAGCTGGCGGTGGATGCTGGTGCTCATGATCCTGCCCGCGCTGCTGCTGTTCTGGGCCCGGCGCGGGGTGCCGGAGTCGCCGCTGTACCTGGTGCGCAAGGGCCGGGAGACCGAGGCGCGCGCGGTGATCGACGACCTGGTCGCCCGCACCGGGGCCACGCCGGAACCGTACGCGATCCCGCCCGCGGTGCAGGAGGACAAGCGCGGGGGAGCGGCACTGGCCGCCTTCGACCAGTTGCGCCGCGTGTGGGCCTACCAGCCGCGGATCACCGCGGTGGCGTGGTCGTTGTTCATCAGCGTCATGCTCGTCTACTACGCCGCGCTCAGCTGGATGCCCTCGATCCTGCGGGCGCAGGGATTCGGTGAGATCGCCGCCTTCGCCTCGACCGCGCTGATGAACGCGCTGGGCATCGTCGGCGTCGTGGTCGCGGTGCTGCTCGTCGACAAGATCGGCCGCAAACGCGTCATCGCGGTGGCGGGTCCACTCGCCGCGATCTCGCTGGTGGTGTTCTCGGTGGTGCTCGGTTCGTCCGCGGCGGCGGTGGTCGCGCTCGGGGCGTTCGGGATGTTCTCGCTGGTGGTGATCCCGGTGATGTACGCCTACGTCTCCGAGCTGTACCCGACCGAGCTGCGCGCGTCCGGTTTCGGCTGGGCGTCCTCGTCCAGCCGGGCGGTCACCGGGTTCGCGCCACTGCTGTTCGGCAGCGTCCTGTGGCCGGTGCTGGGGCTGCCGCTGACCTTCACCGTGCTGGGCGTGCTCGTGGTGGCGGCCGTGGTGTTCATGATCTTCGGTGCGCCGGAGACACGGGGCCGCGAACTCGACCGCATCGCCGAGGTGCCGCAGCCCGACACAATGGTGTCCAGCTCCCCCACATCACAGACGCCCACGACCCTCCCCTGATCCGCAACCCACGACAACCAGGAGGCCGCCACCGTGAAGCCCGCCGCGTTCGGCTACCACCGGGCCCACGACGTCACCGACGCCATCGGCCTGCTCGGCGAGTTCACCGCGGCAGGCGCGGAACCGAAGGTCATCGCGGGCGGGCAGAGCCTGATCCCGATGATGAACTTCCGGCTCGCCCGGCCGGACGTGCTGGTCGACCTCGCCCCGTTGCGCCGCGATCCCACCCTGACCGCGATCCGGCGGGAGGACGGCGCGTTGCGGATCGGTGCGCTCACCACGCACCGGGCCGTCGAGGTCGCCGGTTCCGCGCTGGGACGCGGGTTCGGTGTGCTGGCCGAGGCGATGCGGTGGGTGGGCCACCTGCCCATCCGCTCCCGCGGCACGGTCGGCGGCAGCCTGGTGCACGGCGACGCCACCGCGGAGTGGTGCCTGCTCGCCCTGCTGCTCGACGCGCAGATCGTGGCCGAAGGGCCACGCGGACGGCGGCTGATCCCCGCCGCGGAGATGTTCCACGGCTTCTACACCACCGCCGTGGCACCCGACGAGGTCGTCACCGAGGTCCGTTTCACCCGACCCGCGCCCCGCGCGGCGCTGACCGAGTTCGCCCGGCGCCACGGCGACTTCGCGACGGTGGGTGCCGCGGTGGCACTCGACACCGGTGCGTCCGGAACGCTGACCGGCGGCCGCGTCGTCCTCGGCGGCGTGGCACCCGCACCGGTGCGCGTTCCCGAGGCCGAGGCGGTGCTCGCGGGCGGCACCCCGGGGCCCGAGCTGTTCGACGCCTGCGGTGCGGCCGCGGCGGCCGCGGTCGACCCGCCCACCGACGCCGCGGGCAGCGGTGCCTACCGCCGTCGCCTCACCCGCACGCTCGTCGCCAGGGCGCTGCGGCAGGCCTGGGAGAAAGGAAACACGGAATGACCCCCCGAGCCACGGGCGAGCCGCGGCGCGATCCGCGGTTCGACGGGCGCGCGGGCCGCTGGGTCGGCGCGTCGGTGCCCCGGCGGGAGGACCCCCGCCTGCTGACCGGGCGCGGACGCTTCGTCGACGACATCACCCTGCCCGGCATGCTGCACGCGGCGTTCGTGCGCGCCACGGTCGCGCACGGCGAGAACCTCCGCGTCGACCTGTCGGCCACTCGCGCGGTCGAGGGGGTCGTGGCCGCCTTCACCGCGGCCGAGCTCGACCTCGGTGACATCGTCGCGCTGCTGGACCGGCCGCCGGAGGAGTTCGCGCCCACCGCGATGCCGGTGCTGGCCAGGGACAAGATCCGCTTCAGCGGGGAACCGGTGGCGCTGGTGATCGCGCGCGATCCCTACCGTGCCGAGGACGGCGTCGAGGCGGCCGTCGTGGACTGCGATCCGCTGCCCGCGGTCGTGTCCGAGGAGACGGCACTGGCCCCGGACGCACCGACGGTGCACGACGAGGCCCCCGGCAACGTGCTGGTCGACGTGTCGATGTTCGACACCCCCGGCGTCGACCCCGCGTTCGAGGCCGCGGGCACCGGCGGCGGGTGCGTCGTCGAGGTGCACACCCGCACCGGCAGGCAGAACGCGCTGCCGCTGGAAACCCGCGGGGTGGTGGCCTCCTGGGACGCCCGCGACGACCAGCTGCTGGTGCAGACCTGCACGCAGGTGCCCCACCAGGTGCGCACCGCACTGGCCCGCTCGCTGCGGGTGCCGGAGCGCACGGTGCGGGTCACCGTGCCCGACATGGGGGGCGGGTTCGGCCAGAAGTGCGTGGTGGGGCGCGAGGAGATCGCCGTGGCCGCCGCGGCACGGCGGCTGGACCGGCCGGTCAAGTGGATCGAGGACCGGCGCGAGGCGCTGACCGCGGCGTTCCTCGCCCGCGAGCAGCATTACCGCACCCGTGCCGCGTTCGACGCCGAGGGCCGTATCACCGCGCTCGACGTCGACGTGGTGTGCGACATGGGCGCCTACTCGTGCTACCCGTTCACCGCGGGCATCGAACCGCTGATGGCCTCGGCGGAGATGCCGAGCGTCTACCAGGTGCCCGAGTACCGGGTGCGGGCTCGCGCGATCGCCAGCAACAAGGCCCCGACCGCGCCCTACCGCGGCGTGAGCAGGCCGCAGTACGTGATGGCGATGGAGCGGGTGATGGAACGCGCGGCCCGCGAACTGGGGCTCGACCCGCTGGAGGTCCGCCGCCGCAACCTCATCACCAGGTTCCCCTACACCGGCGTCAACGGCGTCACCTACGACCCCGGAACCTACCGCGAATCGCTCGACCTCGCCGAGGCGGCGCTGCGCGACGAGGGGTGGTACGACCTGCGCGAGCGCGCCGGCGCCGAGGGCAGGCGCATCGGCATCGGCTACAGCTGCTTCTCCGAACGCACCGGCTACGGCTCGGACGCCTTCGCCAAGCGCAAGATGACCGTCGTTCCGGGGTTCGACATCTCCGAGGTGCGGATGGACACCACCGGCGCCGTCGTGGTCACCAGCGGGACGATGAACCACGGGCAGTCGCACGAGACGACGCTCGCGCAGATCGTCGCCGACCGGCTCGGGTTGCACCTGGACCAGGTGAAGCTGCGCCAGGGCGACACCGAGCGGATCGCCTACGGCTGGGGGACGTTCGCGTCCCGGTCGGTCACCATCGGTGGTTCGGCCGTGTCGCTGGCGGCGGACAAGCTCGGGCAGCGGTTGCGGGTGATCGCCGCGCACCTGCTGGAGACCGATGTGGACAACGTCGCGCTCGACGGGGACGGCGGGGTGATCCGGATCGACGACCCGCAGCAGCGCCTGTCCTTCGCCGACATCGCCGAGGTCGCGCACCTGCGCAGCCACCTGCTGCCCAAGGACGTGGAGCCCGCGCTGTCGGCCACCGCGAGCTTCGACGTGCCCGGCGACGGCACGTTCTCCAACGCCACCCACGCCGTGGTGGTGGAGACCGATCCGGGCACCGGGCAGGTGCGGATCCTGCGGTACGTGTGCGTCGAGGACTGCGGTGTGGTGATCCACCCGAAGGTGGTCGACGGGCAGTGCCGCGGCGGGATCGCGCAGGGCATCGCGGGCGCGCTGTTCGAGGAGGTCACCTACGCCGACAACGGCGAACCGTCCGCGGGCAGCTTCATCGACTACCTCGTGCCGACCGCGGCGGAGATCCCCGACATCACCGTGTCGCACCTGGAAACGCCGTGCGCCTTCACCGAGAACGGCGCGAAGGGCGCGGGGGAAGGCGGCACCATCGGCGCGCCGGCCGCCGTGCTCAACGCGGTCAACGACGCGCTGCGGCACACCGGCGTCGAGCTGGACGCCACACCGATCCACCCGGAGACCGTGCTCGCCGCGCTGGACGCGGCGCCGGCCCGCCTCGAGGAAGCGAGCACCGCCCCATGAGCGACAAGCACCTCATCGAGCTGACCGTCAACGGCACCGGGCACGAGGTGCTCGTCGAGCCGCGCCGCACGCTGCTCGACGTGCTGCGCCACGACCTCGGCCTCACCGGCACCCACACCGGCTGCGAGCACGGCGTGTGCGGCGCGTGCACGGTGCTCGTCGACGGCGAACCGGTGCGGGCCTGCCTGGTGTTCGCCGTACAGGCCGAAACCGCCGACGTGCGCACCGTCGAATCGCTCGGCCGCGACGGCGAGCTGTCCGATCTGCAGCAGGCGTTCGCCGAGCACCACGGCCTGCAGTGCGGTTTCTGCACGCCGGGCTTCCTGATGCTCGCCGAGGGGTTCCTCGCGCAACGGCCCGACGCCGACCGCGCGGAGATCCGCGAGGCGGTGTCGGCGAACCTGTGCCGCTGCACCGGCTACCAGACCATTGTGGACGCCGTCGCGGCCACCGCGACGCGGCGCCGCTGCCAGTCCGCCCCGCAGGAGGAGACCACACCGTGATCCTGGAGAACCAGATGTCCGTTCCGGCCGACCCCGACGCGGTGTTCGCGCTGATCAACGACGTCGAGCGGGTCGCGGTGTGCCTGCCCGGCGCGACGCTGGACGGACAGGACGACGGCGCCTACCTGGGCCGCGTGAAGGTCAAGGTCGGGCCGATCACCGCCGCCTACGCCGGCCGGGTGCGCTTCACCGAGGTGGTGCCCGAGCAGCGGCTGCTGCGGTTGTCGGCGCGTGGTTCGGACAGCCACGGCAACGGCGACGCGGAGGCCGAGGTGACGCTGACCGTCCGCGAGTCGCCCGAAGGGGCCACGGTGGACCTGCACACCGATCTGTCGATCCGCGGCAAGCTCGCCCAGTTCGGCAAGAGCGCGATCGGCGCGGTGTCGGCCCGGCTGCTGGACCAGTTCGCCCGCAACCTCGCCGCCCAGCTGGCGGGAGGGCCCGCGGCCCCGGCTGCCTCCCCGGCGTCCCCCGCGTCCGGCCCGGCGCCCGCGGCGGCTGCGGTCGGACCGGACGCGGGCCGGGCGGAGTCGCTCGACGGGCTGGCGATGCTGCTGCCTGCCGGCGCGAAACGCTACGTCCCGGTGGTCGCCGCGGCCGCTCTCGGGCTGTTCCAGGGCTGGTTGCTGGGCCGCATCCGCACCCAGAAGCTGCTGATCGAGGAGTTGCGCCGTGACCGATGACCAGCCCAGGGGCCTGCACGGGGCGGACACCGACGCCGTCTACGACCGGGCCGGGTTCGGGGCCGCGGTGCCCCGCGGGAGCCGTCCCGCGCTCGTCGTGGTCGATCTGACCCGTGGCTTCACCGAACCGGGTTTCCCGTCCGGTGCCGACCTCACCGCAGCGGTGTCCGCGACGAACGCCCTGGTGGCGGCCGCCCGGGACGGCGGCGTTCCGGTGATTTGGACCGTCATCAGCTACACGCCCGCGGAGGCCGACGGGGACTGCGTGGCGTGGCTGCGGAAGGCACCCGGGATGCGGGCGCTGCGCGAGGGTTCCGCCGAGGTCGCGTTCGACCCGCGGCTGGACGTGCGTGCCGACGACCACGTCATCGTGAAGAAGGGCGCCTCGGCGTTCCACGGCACCGGCCTGGCCGCGTTGCTGTCCGGGATGCACACCGACACCGCTGTCGTCTGCGGCGCCACCACGTCGGGGTGCGTGCGCGCGACAGCGGTCGACGCGGTGCAGTCCGGGCTGGACACGCTCGTGGTGCGCGAGGCGTGCGGTGACCGGGCGAGCGGTCCGCACGAGGGTGCGTTGTTCGACCTGCAGGCCAAGTACGCCGACGTCGTCACCCTCGACGAGGCCGTGGCGTACCTGACGGACCACTGACACGGAAAGGGCTTCCATGACCACCATCCCGGTCGAACCGCCGCACGCGCGCACGCTGGGGCAGCCCGCGCTCGCCGACCTCGCCGACGTGCCCGCCACCAGTCGCTGGGTCTCCTCGGGCGGGGTCCGGTTGCACGTGCTCGACTACGGACCGCCGGACGCGGTGCCGGTGCTGGTGCTGCCGGGCATCACCAGCCCCGCGATCACGATGGACTTCGTGGCGCGCGAGATCGCCGGCCCGGTGCGGCCGCTGGTGCTCGACGTGCGCGGCCGCGGTCTGTCCGACGACGCCGGTGACGCACCCGGGCCGCTGCGCGGGTACGACCTGGACAGCTACGCCGCCGACGTCACCGCGGTGCTGTCCGGTTTGGACCTGGAACGCCCCGTCCTGCTCGGACACTCGATGGGCGCCCGGATCGCCGCGGTCGCCGCCGTGACCGGCGGGCACGACCTGCGCGGGACGGTCCTGGTGGACCCGCCGATGAGCGGCCCGGGCCGCGGCCCGTACCCGACGACGCTGGAGGCGTTCCTCGGGCAGCTGGCGCAGGCGCGCCGCGGCACCGACGCCGACGAGGTCGCGCGGGCCTGGCCGCGCTGGCCGCGGCGCGAGCAGGAGTTGCGCGCGCGGTGGCTGTCGTCGTGCTCGCGCACCGCGATCGAGGCCACCCACGCCGGCTTCGAGTCCGAGGACTTCTTCGACGCCTGGCCGAAGGTGCCGGCACCGGTGACGCTCATCCACGGCGCCGAGAGCCCGGTCGTGACGCCCGCGGGCGCCGCGGAAGCCGCGGCGGCCAACCCGGCGGCCCGGCTGGTGCCCGTGGCGGGCGCCGGGCACATGGTGTTCTGGGACGAGCCGGCCACGGCGCTGTCCACCCTGCGCGAGGTGCTGCAGGCACTCCGCTGACCGGGAGCGGTCAGCGAGGCAGCGTGGGCGAGGCGCAGCGCGGCGCGTCCCGGTCGAGTCGCCTGCCGGGGCGCTGCGGCGGCGGTTTCGGGCGGCGATGTCGCGGAGGCCTCGGCGCTGCTCGCGGAGCACAGCGAGGCCTGTGCGGAGCAGGTAGGACGATCCCGCGCAGCGAGTTCCGCGCGGGCGGTCCGGTGGTCGCGGACAGTGAGCAGACCGAGGTCGCGGAGTTGGTCTGCCACGAGGAGCGGGGAAACCCGCCAAGTCGCGGCGGCGAGGACGTTTTCGTCCACGAGCGGGGTGGTTCCGAACTGTGCGCGGACTCCCGCCTCGGGCAGGAGGAACGCCATCGCAGACGCGTCGGCTTCCTCCTCGTCGTCGGTTCCGGTTGCCGGCCGCGTCCGGTGCACGGCGAGGCGACCGAGCTCGTGGGCCGCGTCGAGGCGGAGCTGGTCCGGGTGCTGTGCGGTGTGAACCGGCTCTGTTGTGGTCTGCGGCGAGTGAGAAGACACGGACTCCGTGCGATTCGAGCACGTGTACCGCACTGGCAACGGGGCGATCGCCGAGCTGCCACCGGGTGCGCAGCATCGCGGCACGAAAGTACGCGCCAGCCAGGTGGCGAGCTCTGCGGGGAGGGTGCAGGCGCTGACCACACTGTCCTGCTCGGTACGGCTCATCCGGCCCCGCCTCCGCATGGAGATCGGGCTCGGCGGTTGCCCGCCCTGCTCGACGCTGCTCAACCGACGTGCGCTGACGTCGAGCCGTGCCGCCAGATCGGCCACGGTGAGGTGACGTCGTTGCTCGCCGCCAACCCGAAGCGTCGCCACAGCGGGTCACCGCAGGGTGAGGGGGACTCGTCCTCGGGGTTCTCCGTCCCTTTCGTGTCGGGTCACGAAGACCCAAACCTTGGCGGCATCGAGGTCGGTGTCCAGTCCCAGGAACTCGTCTATCGCAGGGTCGCCGGTAGCGCGATTGCCGCGCATCACGCCGAACCCTCGGAGATGTATGGCGGAAGTTCCTCAGGTAGGACACTCATCGGATTCCCTCCAGTCTCGAGAAATCCGTATCCGCCACCTCTACCCTTCGTGATCGGCCGTTCGTGTCGATTCGCTCGTGAGGTCGCCGGCGCAGACCGCGCCCGCGGTTGATCACCACGCGCCTAGGATGGACCGGGTGACATGGGGGGAGGGGCCGCGGCCGCTGTTCGCGCAGTCGCCGCGCCGGTGGGTGCGCCTGCTGCCGTGGGCGCTGGCCTTCGTGCTGGCCGTGGCGCTGCTGCCCACCACCATCCAGGTCCTCGGCGTCGACTACGGGCTGCACGGCGGGATCGCGAGCGCGCTGGCCGTCGCGCAGGCGGCGCCGCTGCTGCTCGCCGTCGTGTACCCGCTGCGGGCCTGGTACGTGGTCTTCGCGGCCGATGTGGTCGGCGCGCTCGCCCTGCTGACCGGCGACTTCCCCGCGGAGCGGCCGTGGCCGTTCCCCGCGATGGAGGTCGTCGGGTTCGTCGGGCTCAGCCTCGCCCTCGGGTTGCGCGAGACGCGCCGCACGCTGCTGGCGGTGTGGTCGGCCACGGCGGCGGCCAACGTCGCCCTGCTGTTCGCCGCGCCGCACGGCACCGATGCCTCGGACCTGCTGCTCACGATCCTGGGCGGCGGCGCGATGCTGCTCAGCGCGGCGCTGCGGGAACGCCACGAGGCCCAGCGCAGGCTGGCCGAACAGGAGACGATCAGCGAAACCGAACGGGCCCGCCGCACCGTGCTGGAGGAACGCGCCCGCATCGCGCGCGAGTTGCACGACGTGGTGGCGCACCACATGTCCGTCATCACGGTGCAGGCGAACACGGCCGCCTACCGCCTCGACGACCTCACCCCGGCGGTGCGCGACGAGCTCACCTCCATCGCGGACGCGGCGCGCGCCTCGCTGGGCGAGATGCGCCGCCTGCTCAGCGTGCTGCGCAGCGAGGCTGCCCCGGGCGAGCTCGCACCCCAGCCGGACCTGGCACGCATCGGGCAGCTGGTGGAGGCGATCACGCGGGCCGGGGTTCCGGTGGAGTTCACCCCCTGCGAGGCCGACGTGCCCGGCGCGGTCGGGCTGTCCGCCTACCGCATCGTGCAGGAGGCGCTGGCCAACGTCGTGCGGCACGCCCCGCACGCGCCGACCCGCGTGTCGGTCGCGGTGGACGACGGCGTGCTCACCGTGCTCGTCGTCAACGGCCCGGCGCCGCAGCCCACCGCGGCGCCGGTCGAGAGCGGCGGCACCGGTCACGGCCTGATCGGCATGCGGGAACGGGTGCGGTTGGTGGGCGGCGAGCTGGAAACGGGGCCGCTGCCGGACGGCGGTTACCGGGTGGCCGCGCGGCTGCCCGTCACCGGAACGGACCACGACAGCGGGGGAGGGACATGACCACCACGGTCCTCATCGTGGACGACCAGGCCATGGTGCGGGCGGGATTCGCCGCGCTGCTGCGGGCGCAGACCGACATCGAGGTG
>Ga0164243_10012068_pt1 | contig 12279 bp, 12 predicted proteins | sample OricompcompostOP_FD_108781 | JGI IMG/M metagenome (GOLD analysis project Ga0164243, IMG submission 108781) | Organic Plus compost microbial communities from Emeryville, California, USA - Original compost - Organic plus compost (OP) | ecosystem: Engineered > Solid waste > Mixed feedstock >...
CTCGACATGCTCGCCGCGATGGCGGACGGGCTCAACGAGTCGGGCGCGAGCCAGGGGGCCGGTGCGGCCGGCGTACGCCGCAGCGACGGTGCCGACGACGGCTCGGTCAAGAACGGCTCCAACCTCGCCTCGGTGCTGTCGGTGAGCGAGATGTGCTGGGGCGATGTGGGCCTGCTGCTCTCGATGCCGCGGCAGGGCCTGGGCAACTCCGCGATCGCCTCGGTGGCGAACGACGAGCAGCTGGAGCGCTTCGCCGGCGTGTGGGCATCGATGGCGATCACCGAGCCCGGCACCGGCTCCGACTCGGCCAACATCACCACCACCGCCACCAAGGACGGCGACCACTACGTCCTCAACGGCGAGAAGATCTTCGTCACCTCGGGTGAGCGCAGCGACGCCGTGGTGGTCTGGGCGACGCTCGACAAGGAGCTCGGCCGCGCCGCGATCAAGTCGTTCGTGGTGCCGAAGGGCACGCCCGGCATGAAGGTCGAGCGGCTCGAGCACAAGCTCGGCATCAAGGCGTCCGACACCGCGACGATCACCTTCACCGACTGCCGGGTGCCGGCCGAGAACCTCCTCGGCAGCCCCGACATCGACGTCAAGCAGGGCTTCGCGGGCGCGATGGCCACCTTCGACAACACCCGCCCGCTGGTCGCGTCGATGGCGGTCGGCTGTGCGAGGGCCGCGCTCGACCTCACCCGCGAGCTGCTCGAGAAGGCCGGTGTCGACATCGACTACGACCGGCCGGCGACGGTGCAGTCCGCGGCCGCGGCGAAGTTCCTGCAGCTCGAGAGCGACTGGGAGGGGGCGTACCTCCTCATGCTCCAGGCCGCCTGGATGGCCGACAACCGCAAGCCCAACTCGCTCGAGGCCTCGATGGCCAAGGCGAAGGCCGGCCGGGTCGGCAGCGACGTCACCCTCTCCTGCGTGGAGCTGTGCGGCTCGGTGGGGTACGCCGAGGGCGAGCTGCTCGAGAAGTGGGCGCGCGACTCCAAGATCCTCGACATCTTCGAGGGCACCCAGCAGATCCAGCAGCTGATCGTGGCCCGCCGCGTGCTCGGCCTCACCAGCTCGGAGCTGAAGTAGTCGGCACAGCGCGGCCGGGGCGGCGGGGGCGCTAGAGTCCCGGCGCGTGACCACTCTCGTCGTCTCGGCCACCCGCCCCGAGGCCGCCCACGTGCCCGACCACCTGCCGGTCCTCATCACGGGCATCGGCAAGGTGGCCGCAGCAGCCGCCGTCGCCCGTGCGCTCGCCGCGCGCCCCGAAGTCGACCTCGTCGTCAACATCGGGTCGTGCGGCGCGCTGCGTGAGGGGCTGAGCGGCGTCTTCGAGATCGGCCGGGTGCTCAACCACGACCTGTCGTACGACGTCATCCGGGCGCTCGGGTACGACGCGGAGGAGTGGCTGACCGTCGGCGACTCGGCGTACTCCCTCGCCACGGGCGACCTCTTCGTGCACGACACCACCGACCGGGCGCGGCTGGCCGAGCTGGCGCACCTGGTCGACATGGAGGGGTACGCCGTCGCGTGGGCCTGCCGCCAGGCGGGCGTGCCGGTGCGGCTGGTCAAGCACGTCTCCGACAACGCCGACGAGACGGCCCTGGACTGGAACCAGGTGGTCGACCGGAGCTCACGCGCCCTGGGCGAGTGGCTGGCGGCGTACGCCGGCTGAGCGGCTCTCAGCCCTTGTCGGGGTCGCTGGCGCGGCGGAGCGTCTCGGATTCGCTGCGTACCGACTTGGCCGTCGAGGGGTCGAGCAGCGGCTCGGTGCCGGGCTGGTCGAGGTCGGTCCGGCCGGCGTCGGGGTCGTACGCCTCGTCGGCGCCCGTGGTGCCCGCCGGCGTGGGTACGTCGCGGTCGGGCTCCTGGGCCTGCGCGGCCTCGTCCCACTCCTCGCCCGGCACGGCCGGGGCTGGCGGCGGCGCCGAGGCCTGCGGCTCAGCGGGCGGCTCCGGGGTCGGGGCGACCCGGTCGGCCGCGCCGTCCGGCTGGTGGCGCTGGTCGCGGGCGACCAGGTGCGCGACGCCCACGACCGCGCCCCGGGCGAGGCCGGTCACCTGGCCGATGCTCCGGCGCGGGTGCCGGAGGGCCGAGGTCGCGACGGATGCGAGCTGACGAATCATGGTGGCCATGGCTGGCCGGTACCCGCTCACGGCGCGCCGCAGGCGCCGGACCGGACCACCGGCGGCGAGCGGAACTTCCCCCCGTCTCGGCAGGTAAATGCCCCCGCCTCGGCAGGTAAATGCCCCCGTCTCGGCGGGTAAATGCCCCCGCCTCGCGGTCAGTCGCAGAGGCCCGCGCCGGCCGAGGGGGTGGCGACCAGGTGCGCGGGGGCGCCGTAGCCGGCGGCGGCGTACGCCGCGTCGATGGCCCGCTTGACCGCCTCGACCCGGTCGGTCGGCACGAGCGCGACGGTGGAGCCACCGAAGCCGCCACCGGTCATCCGGGCGGCCAGGGCGCCGGCCTCGACCGCGGTGGCCACGGAGAGGTCGAGCTCGGGGGTGGAGATCTCGAAGTCGTCGCGCATGGAGAGGTGCGAGGCGGCGAAGAGGCGGCCCAGCCGCGGCCAGTCGTGGTCGGCGAGGGCCTCGACGGCCTCGCTGACCCGGGCGATCTCGGTGACGATGTGGCGCGCCCGGCGTCGCGGGCCGTCGTCGGCGAGCTGCTCGACCTGCTCGAGGGTGGCCTGGCGCAGGCTCGGCACGCCGAGGGCCTCGGCAGCCGCCTCGCAGTCGGCCCGGCGGGAGGCGTACCCGCCGTCGACCAGGGTGTGCGTGACCCGGCTGTCGGTGACGAGCAGCGTGATGCCGCCGCTCGGGGCGTCCGGCGCGGTGAACGGGAGCGGCACGGTCTCGTGCGTGCCGGCGTCGAAGTCGATGAGCACCGCACAGCCCTCCGCGCCGAAGACGGCCACGGTCTGGTCCATCCCGCCGGTGGGCGCCCCCGCCACGTCGGTCTCGGCGTGGATCGTCGCCTCGATGAGCCGCTGCCGCACGGCGTCGTCGACCTCTACGCCCGTGGCACCCAGCACGACCATCCCGACCGCGCACTCGATCGCCGCCGAGCTGGACAGCCCGGCGCCCAGCGGCACCGTGCTGTCGACGTACAGGTCGAGCCCGGGCACCTCGAAGCCCGCCTCGCGCATGGCCCACAGCACCCCGCCGGCGTACGTCGCCCAGCCGGTCACCCTCCCCGGCGCCAGGTCGTCGAGCCCGCCCTCCCAGGTCTCCTCGCCGCCGGTGGAGCCGGCCTGCGCGCTGGCGAGCCGGAAGCGGTCGTCGTCGCGGACCGCGGCCGCGGCGTACGTGGCGTGGGGGAGCGCCACCGGCAGCACCAGGCCGCGGTTGTAGTCGGTGTGCTCACCGATCAGGTTGACCCGCCCGGGCGCGCGGCCGACCAGGTCGGCGGTGCGGCCGAAGGTCTGCTGCAGGCCGTCGACGGCGCGGCGGGTGAGGTCGGCGGGAGCACCCGCGTCCACGTTGCTCATGCCCCGACCCTAAGCCTGCGCTCAGCCGCGGGAGGAGTTGGCGGTGCGTCCCCGCACCACCCCCACGAACGCCTGCACCAGCTCCTCGTCGTCGCCCGGCCGCTCGACCAGCCACGCCAGCCCGACCCGGGTGGGCTCGAGGTCGGTCACCACGCGGTACGCCGCGTCCTTGCGGTGGTGCAGGCGTGCCACCGACATCGGCATGAGGGCCACTCCGGTGCCGGCGGCGACGGTCTCGACGGCGTCCTTCTCGCTCATCGGCGGCCACGCGAGCTGCTCGACCTGGGGCGTCCAGCCGGAGCGGTGCGGGATGACCAGCTGCTCCTCGGCCAGGTCGGCCAGGGTGAGCTCGTCGAGCAGGGTGAGCACGTGCTCGTGACCCATCACCGCGACCTGGCGCTCGTCGTACAGCGGGATGAGGTGGAGCCCGTCGCGGTCGACGGGTAGCCGCACGAGGCACATGTCGACCTCACCGGACCGCAGTGCCGTCTCCTGCTCGGCCTCGCCGAGCGGCACCAGCTCGAGCCGGTCGCGCCGGCGCTCGCGCCACGCGCGGGCCCACTTGTCGGGGGTGGCGCCGGTGACGAAGCCGAGCCGGAGCGTACGCCGACCCGCCGGGCGGTCGTCGGCCGCACGGGGCCGTGCGCTCACCGGCGGGCTGGTGGGGGTGCGGCGGCGTCGGGTCACGGCCCGATCCTCCCACCCGGCGCGAGCGGCCGGGAAATGCACCGTGGCCCCGACCTGCTGGTCGGGGCCACGGCGACTCGCGTGCGCGAGGGGGGACTTGAACCCCCACCCTCTAATACGAGGACTAGCACCTCAAGCTAGCGCGTCTGCCTATTCCGCCACCCGCGCGAGTGCGAGAGAAACATTAACAGCAGGGCCCCGACGTGACGAATCGGGGCACCCCCGGTGGCGTACGCCCGCCGCGCCGGCCCCGCACCCGGCTTCGCGATCGCGCCGGACGGCCGCCATGCTGGGGGCCATGGACTCGTTGAGCTCGGCGATCAGCGACCTCGGCACGGACTTCTGGACCTACCTGGTGCTGCCCGTGGTGGCGGTGTTCGGCGTCTACTTCACCGTACGCACGGCGGCGGTGCAGGCCCGGCTGCTGCCGGAGATGCTGCGGACCCTCTTCGACCGCACCCCGCTGGGCGAGGACGGCCTGCCGCAGTCGGTCTCGGCGTTCGGGGCGTTCACGATCTCGGCAGCCTTCCCGGGTCGGTGTCGGCAACATCGCCGGCGTCGGCACCGCGATCGCCGTGGGCGGCCCGGGCGCGGTCTTCTGGATGTGGGCGATGGCCTTCGTGGGCGGTGCGTCGTCGTTCGTCGAGTCGACTCTCGGCCAGCTGTTCAAGCGGCGCGACCCCCAGGGCTTCCACGGCGGCCCGGCGTACTACATGCAGCACGGCCTCGGCGCCCGCTGGCTCGGCATCGCGTTCGCGGTGGTCCTGATCTTCTGCTTCCCGTTCGCGTTCTCCGCACTGCAGGCCAACACCATCACCGACAGCGTCACCTCGACCGTGGGCGTCGAGGGCGGCGCGCTGCCGTGGGTGATCGGGATCGCGCTCGCCGGGCTGACGGCCCTGGTGGTCTTCGGTGGCGTACGCCGCATCGCCGGCGTCACGCAGATGATGGTGCCGGCGATGGCGCTGCTCTACCTGGCGGTCGGGGTGGTCATCGTGGTGCTCAACCTGGGTGACGTGCCGGGCGCGTTCGAGCGGATCTTCACCGAGGCGTTCAGCGTCGAGGCCGGGATCGGCGGGTGGTTCGGCACCGTCGTGCTCACCGGGGTCAAGCGTGGGATGTTCTCCAACGAGGCCGGCCTGGGCTCGGCGCCGAACGCCGGTGCCTCGGCCGCGGTGACCCACCCGGTCAAGCAGGGCCTGGTGCAGACCCTGGGGGTCTACTTCGACACCTTCGTCGTCTGCTCGGTGACGGCGCTGATCATCCTGGTCTCCACCGACGACATCAGCGGCGCAGCCGAGGGCATCGGCCTCACCCAGGACTCGCTGGTGGCTTCGCTGGGGGAGTGGAGCCAGGTGCTGCTGAGCGTGATCGTGTTCCTGCTGGCGTTCAGCTCGATCCTGGGCAACTACTACTACGGCGAGGCGAACGTCGACTTCCTCACCGGCTCCCGCACGGTGCTGGTGGGCTACCGGGTGCTCGTGGTCGTGATGATCCTCGTCGGCTCGGTGCTGGCCGCCGACCTGGTGTGGAGCGCCGCGGACGCCGTGATGGGCCTGATGGCGCTGATCAACCTGGTCGCCATCGCCCTGCTGTCGGGCCTGGTGCTGCGCCTGCTGCGGCACTACCAGGCCGAGCGCCGCGCCGGGCGCGTGCCCGTCTTCACCCGCGACGTGCTGCCCGAGGTCGGCGGCATCGAGTGCTGGGCCGACCGCCAGGCGGTGGTGGGGTACGCCGAGGCCGCCGAGCAGCGCGGGAGGTGACCGCTCGCCTCAGAGCCGGGAGAGCACCTCGGCGTCGAGCCGGTCGAGGGTCTCGTGGCGCTCGTCGACGGTGGCACCGAGGGTGGCGTCGGGGACGATGAACTCCTCGAAGCCGGCCTCGGCGTACCTGCCCAGGGCGTCGAGGAGCTGCTCGGCCGAGCCGGAGATGGTGCGGCCGTCGGCCTCGGCGTCCCGGAACGGGTGCACCACCGCCTGCACCGAGCAGTGCAGCGTGTCGGGGTCGCGGCCGACCTGCTCGCAGGCCTCGAGCAGGCGCTGCCGCTTGCTCGCGGCGGTCTCGGGGTCGCCCCAGGTGTTCCACTCGTCGAGGTGGCGTGCGGTGATGCGGAGCATCCGCGGTCCGGCCGTGCCGGCGAGCAGCGGCAGCGGCGACTGCAGCGGCTTCGGGTCGCAGGCGGCGTCGGTGAGGTCGTAGCAGCGGCCGTGGAAGTCGGTGCGCTCCTGGGTGTGCAGCGAGCGGATGACCTGCACGGCCTCCTCGAACCGGGTCACGCGCGCGCCCGGCGCCTCCAGCTCGATGCCGTACGCCGCGTGCTCGTTCACCTGCCAACCGGCCCCGAGACCGAGCACGAGCCGCCCGCCCGAGAGGTGGTCGAGCGTGGCCGCCCGGTTGGCCAGCAGCGCCGGGTGGTGGACCGAGGTGGGGGAGACCAGCGGCCCGAGCCGCACCCGCTCGGTCACCGCAGCGATCGCGGGCAGGAGCGCCCAGACCTCGTGGACGTCACCGGAGACGACCCGGGTCGACCCGGTGTCGGGCATGTAATGGTCGGCGACCCAGACGCCGTGCCAGCCGTGCTCGTCGGCGTACCGTGCCGAGGCCAGGATCTCCTGCGGGGGATGGCTGGCCCGCGGCCAGAGGGAGTGCAGCATGGGCCCAACCTAGCCGTCCACCGCCCCGTGGTGATGCCACCGGATCCGCTGTCCGAGCGGACAATGGGCGGCACCCCCATCCCTGAGTGTCGAGGAGGACACCATGGACCCGTTGTCTCCGGCGTACAGCACACCCGTGATGCTGCTCATCGCCGCCGCAGCCGTGGCCGTGCTGCTGTTCTTGATCATGGCGGTCAAGCTGCACGCCTTCGTCTCGCTGGTGCTGGTCAGCGCCGTCACCGCGGTCGCCGCCGGCATCCCGGTGGCCGACGTGCCGACGGCCCTGCTCGACGGCTTCAGCGGCACGCTGGGGTCGGTGGCCCTGCTGGTCGCGTTCGGCGTGATGATCGGGCGGCTGCTCGAGATCACCGGCGGCGCCCAGGTGCTGGCCGACACGCTCATCACCCGGTTCGGTGAGCGGCGGGCGCCGTTCGCGCTCGGTGTCGCGGCGCTCATCTTCGGCTTCCCGATCTTCTTCGACGCCGGCCTGGTCGTCTTCCTGCCGATCATCTTCACCGTCGCTAAGCGGTTCGGCGGCCCCGTGCTCATGTACGCCCTCCCGACCGCGGGAGCCTTCGCCGCGATGCACGCCATCGTGCCGCCGCACCCCGGCCCGGTCGCCGCGGTCGCCGAGCTCGGCGGCGACGTCGGCCTCACCCTGCTGCTCGGGGTGCCCGTGGCGGTGGTGGGCTGGTTCGTCGGTGCGTACCTGGTCGGCCGCCGGATCGGCAACCACGTCGACGCCAGCGCGCTGGAGGTCTTCGAGGTGACCGAGGAGCAGCGCGCCAAGCTGGTGGCCCCGTCGTTCGTCACCGTGCTGCTGATCCTGCTGCTGCCGATGGTGCTCATCGGCCTCAACACCGTGGTCTCCACGCTGCGCACCGCCGGCACCGTCAGCGAGGACGCCGTGTGGGGCGACGCGCTGGTGCTCATCGGCCAGACCCCGATCGCGCTGCTCATCACCACCCTGGTCGCGATCCTCGTGCTCTCGCCGGGCCGCTTCCCGATCAAGGAGGCCAGCAGCATCGTCGACGCCGCCCTCGGTCCGATCTGCGCGATCATCCTCATCACCGGTGCGGGCGGCATGTTCGGCGCGGTGCTGCGTACCTCGGGCATCGGCGAGGCGCTCACCTCCTCCCTCTCCGGGATGGGCCTCTCGCTCATCGTCCAGGCGTTCCTCATCGCCACCTGCCTGCGCGTGGCCCAGGGCTCCGCCACGGTGGCGATCACGACGACGGCCGGGCTCATCTCGACCCAGGTCGCCGCCCAGGGGCTCGGCGACGTCTCGGTCACCCTGCTCGTCTTCGCGATCGCGGCGGGCGCGACCGTGCTCTCGCACGTCAACGACTCCGGATTCTGGCTGGTTAGCCGGTTCTTCAACCTCACCGAGGCGGCCACGCTGCGTACGTGGACGGTGCTCGAGACCACCCTCGGGCTCTCGATCTTCGTCCTCGCGGCCGCCCTGTGGGTGGTGGTCTGATGTCGGCGGCGACGCCGCGCCACCTGGTGGTGATGGGGGTCTCCGGCACCGGCAAGACCACCATCGCGGAGCGGCTGGCGAGCGAGCTGGGCAGCGTCTTCGTCGAGGGTGACACCTACCACCCGCGCGCCAACATCGAGAAGATGTCGGCCGGCATCCCGCTCGACGACGACGACCGCCGCCCGTGGCTGCGGACCCTCGGCGTCGAGATCCAGCGCCAGGAGTCGCTGGGCCGCACCTCGGTCACCGCCTGCTCCGCCCTGCGGCGGGTATACCGCGACTGGCTGCGCGAGGGCTGCCCGGACATCTTCTTCCTGCACCTCGACGCGGACTACCAGACGCTCCACGACCGGATGGAGCGGCGCCGCCACTTCATGCCGCCCTCGCTGCTGCGCTCCCAGTTCGACACCCTCGAGCCGCTCCAGCCCGACGAGGCCGGTGCGGTGATCGACGACTCGGTGCCCGTCGAGCAGGTGCTCGAGCAGTGCCGCCGGGCGTTGGGGACCGCCGTCGACTGAGCCGGCCGCCGCCCCGCGTACCTGACCTTCGTCGCCTGCCCGCCCTCGTTGGTCGAGTGGCCCCGTCCTCGTTGGTCGAGTAGCCCGAGCGAGCGCTAGCGAGCTCGGGCGTGTCGAGACCACGCGACCGACCCTGCGCCCAACCGCGTGAAGCGGGCGCGCGGGCTGCGGTCGTGGTCTCGATACCCACCACCGTCGCTCGCTCCGCTCGCCGGCGGTGCTACTCGACCGCCGACCTCCCGCCCGACGTACAAGACGGGCCGACTCGGCGTACAGGTTGGGCCGACTCGGCGTACAGGTTGGGCCGACTCGGCGTACAGGTTGGGCCGACTCGGCGTACAAGACGGGCCGGGTCGGCGGCGGCCGGGTCCGCCTACCTGACTTTCCGCCTACCTGACTTTCCGCATACCTGACCTTCCGCGTACCTGACCTTCCGACACGCGACACGCCGTGAAAGCGGGCCAGAACGTCAGGTACGCGGCCGCGACGGCACCACCTACGCTGGGTGCCATGGCCGACCACGAGAGCAGCGCCGAGTCCAGCCCCGAGCCCAGCCCCCGGTCCGGCCGCGAGCCCGGGGGAGCCGACGACGTCGCGGCCGAGGTCGTCGACATCTGCCGCGACCTGATCCGGATCGACACCAGCAACTTCGGCGACGCGGGCGGGCCGGGCGAGCGCAAGGCCGCCGAGCACGTCGCCGCCCTGCTCGACGATGTCGGCATCGAGGCGACGCTGCACGAGGCCAGCCCGGGGCGTACGAACGTGGTGGCCCAGTGGGGCGGCGCCGGCGACCGCACCGACGGGCTGCTGGTCCACGGCCACCTCGACGTCGTGCCGGCCGAGGCGTCGGACTGGGCGGTCGACCCGTTCTCGGGCGAGGTGCAGGACGGCTACGTCTGGGGTCGCGGCGCGGTCGACATGAAGGACTTCGACGCGATGGTGCTCAGCGTCGTGCGGGCGCGGCAGCGCGCCGGCCGGCTCCCCGAGCGGCCCGTCACGCTGGTCTTCACCGCCGACGAGGAGGCCGGCGGCCACCACGGCGCCGAGCCGCTGCTGCGCGACCACCGCGACCTGGTCGAGCACTGCACCGAGGCCGTCGGCGAGGTCGGCGGCTGGAGCGCGACCGTCCGCGGCCGGCGGATGTACCTCATCGAGGCGGCCGAGAAGGGGATGGCCTGGATGCGCCTCACCGCCCGCGGCCGCGCCGGTCACGGCTCGATGATCAACGACGACAACGCCGTCACCCGGCTGGCCGCCGCCGTCGCCCGGATCGGCGCCCACCGGTGGCCGGTCACGCTCACGCCCACGATGCGTACGCTTCTGGCCGCCGTCGGCGAGCTCGCCGGCACCGAGGCCACGCCCGACAACGCCCTCGAGCTGATCGAGGAGTTCGGCCCGGCGGCGCGGATGATCGGCGCGACGCTGAGCCACGTCTCGAACCCGACCCAGCTCGACGCGGGCTACAAGGTCAACGTCATCCCGACCGAGGCGACCGCACACGTCGACGGCCGTTTCCTGCCCGGCCACGAGGAGGAGTTCCACGCCACTCTCGCCGAGCTCATCGGCCCCGGCATCGACGTCGACTACCTCTCGCTGCAGCGGCCCTGGGAGACGCCGTACGACGGCGCGCTCGTCGACGCCATCACCCGATCGCTGCTCGCCGAGGACCCCGACGCCGTGGTGGCGCCGTACCTCCTCTCGGCCGGCACCGACGCCAAGCACTTCGGCAAGCTCGGCATCCGCACCTACGGCTTCGCCCCGCTGCGGCTGCCCGCCGACCTCGACTTCACCGCGTTGTTCCACGGGGTCGACGAGCGGGTGCCGGTCGACGGCCTGGAGTTCGGCGCGCGGGTGATGGACCGGTTCTTCGACGAGGTGTGAGCCGGCGGGGGTTCGGTTTCCCCGGTCGACCGGGGAAACCGTCAGGCCGTCCGCACGGCCCGGATGATCTTGCGGCGCAGCACCACCCGGCGGGTGCCGTCAGCGGTGATCCGGACCCGGTCGAGCTCCCAGCCGCCGTGCTCGGCGCGCTCGACCAGCAGCTTGGTCACGACCCCGCGGGGGAACTCGGGCGAGAACGACACGCTGTCGAACTCCCACTCCACGCCGCGGCGGGTCGGGGTGAGCATCCGAGCGGTGGGGATCCTGGCCATCCAACCCTCCTGGACCTGCGGGACTGCGGGCTTCCGCCGAGCCTAGCGACCGGGCGCGCCAGGCTATTCCGCCGACACGTCGTCGAGCGCGACGGTGATCTCGGGCGGCAGGGTGCGCTCCTCGGTGCCGAGGGCCAGGCGGAGCTGGTCGGCCGTGCGGGCGCCCAGGATCGGCGCGGTGACGCCCGGCTGGTCGCGTACCCACGCGAGCGCGACCTGCAGCGGCGCCCACTCCAGCCCCTCGGCGGCGCGGACGACGGCCTCCACCACCCGACGGCCACGCTCGTCGAGGTAGGTCTCGATCCGGCCGGCGAAGTCGCGCTGCGCACCGCGGGAGTCCGACGGGGTGCCGGTGCGGTACTTGCCGGTGAGCACGCCGCTGGCCAGCGGCGACCACGCCAGGATGCCGACGCCCAGCGCCTCCGCGGCCGGCACCACGTCGTACTCGATCTCGCGGGCGAGCAGGGAGTACTGCATCTGCGTGGAGGCGATCCGGGCCCGACCGGGCACGGCGAGCTGCCAGGTGGCGGCCTGGGCGGTCTGCCACCCGGAGTAGTTGGAGATGCCGACGTACGCCGCCCGCCCGGTCGTCACCGCGACCTCGAGCGCGCCGAGGGTCTCCTCCAGGGGCACCGTGTCGTCCCAGGCGTGCACCTGCCACAGGTCGACGTGGTCGGTGCCGAGGCGGCGCAGGGAGGCGTCGAGCGTACGCAGCAGGTGACCGCGGGAGGCGTTGACCTCGCGGCGGCCGCGGGTGCGGGAGATGCCGGCCTTGGTGGCCAGCACGACGTCGTCGCGGCGCACCACGTCGCCGATGAGGGAGCCGATGAGCTCCTCGGCCCGGCCGTCGGCGTACCCGGCCGCGGTGTCGACCAGGGTGCCGCCCGCCTCGGTGAACGCGACCAGCTGGTCACGGGCGTCGTGCTCGTCGGTGGCGCGGCCCCAGGTCATGGTGCCGAGCCCGAGGCGGGAGACCTTGAGCCCGGTGGCTCCCAGTGGTCGCTGCTGCATGGGGGTGAAGATATCCGGCCCGGCACGCCCGCCCGGACGTGGCTCGCCGCCGGCGGTCGATCGGCGCCGGGGAGCGGGGACGTACAGTCTCCTGCGGTCCTGTCCGCACCCGCCCGTGGGAGATGTGAGTGAACTACCTGGAAGCGATCGTGCTCGGCCTGATCCAGGGGCTGACCGAGTTCCTGCCGATCTCCTCCAGCGCACACCTGCGGATCTACCCCTAGCCTTCCGGGCGGGGTGACGCCGGCGTGGCGTTCACGGCGGTGGTGCAGATCGGCACCGAGCTGGC
>Ga0164243_10012069_pt1 | contig 12279 bp, 12 predicted proteins | sample OricompcompostOP_FD_108781 | JGI IMG/M metagenome (GOLD analysis project Ga0164243, IMG submission 108781) | Organic Plus compost microbial communities from Emeryville, California, USA - Original compost - Organic plus compost (OP) | ecosystem: Engineered > Solid waste > Mixed feedstock >...
CGGCGTTGTCCTGCACGAAGCCCATGTAGCGCTGGACCGTCTCGGCGCCGAAGCCGTCGATCATCGCCCGGACCGCCGCGGCCCCGGCCTGGCAGGCGGCGATCTGCGCCTTCAGGTCGGCGAGATTGCGCTGCGGCGCGCGCGCCGGCCAGCGTCCGGCGGCCAGCGCCGCCCGCGTCTCGGCCTCCAGGAACCGCCCGTCCCGCATGATCGGCAGGGCGTCGAGCAGCACGCCCTCGTCCTCGATGCTATGCGAGAACGGCGGCATCGAGCCCGGCTGCATCCCGCCGACGTCGGCGTGGTGGCCGCGCGCGGCGACGTAGAAGGCGGGGCGCTCCGCCGCCTCGACGAACACCGGCATCACCACGGTGATGTCCGGCAGGTGGGTGCCGCCGGCGTAGGGGTTGTTCAGCGCGAAGGCTTCGCCGGGCCGCAGGGTCGGGTGACGCTCGCGCACGGCGCGCACGCTGGCGCCCATCGAGCCGAGGTGCACCGGCATGTGCGGCGCGTTGGCCACCAGGCCGCCGCCTTCGTCGAACAGGGCGCAGGAGAAGTCGAGCCGCTCCTTGATGTTGACCGAATGGGCGGTGCGCTCCAGCGCCGCGCCCATCGCCTCGGCGACGCCCATGAAGCGGCGGTTGAACAGCTCCAGGGTCACCGGGTCGGGGCGGGTCAGGTCAGCCGTCTGCGCCTGGGCCGCGCGGGTGCGCAGCAGCCGGATCAGCCCGTCCTCGCCGGCCTCTGCGCGCCAGCCCGGCAGCACGGCGATCTGGGTGTCCGGGCGGACGATCAGCGCCGGCCCGTCGAGCACGGCGACGGTCTCGGCGGCGACCAGCGGCGCGTCGTGCCAGGCGCCGCCGGCGTAGATCTTCACCCGCCCGGTGCAGAGCGCCCCCTCAGTCGGCTGCGCCGACAGCTCCCCCGCTGCGCGGGGCCCAGATCCTCCCCCGCGCAGCGGGGGAGATGGATCGGCGCGCAGCGCCGGGACGGAGGGGGCGTTCGGCGTCGACACCGCCTCGACCTCGACCGCGGCGATCAGCACGGTGCGCTGCGGCTCGACGAAGCCGAACAGCCGCTGGTGCGCCGCCTCGAAGGCCGCGCGGACCTCGGCCTCGGCGCCCGGCGCGACCGGCAGCTCGGCGTCGGCGCCGTCATAGCGCAGGCGCAAGGTGCGGCGGATCTCGCCGACCGCGCCGCCCTGATCGGCCAGCGCCGCGCGGGCCGCCGCCTCCACGGAGGCCAGCCGCGTCTCGGCCGCGGCGAGGCCGTCGGCGTCCAGCGGCGCCTCCAGCCCGGCCTGCCGCAGGGCGGAAAGCTGCGCCTCGCCGATGCCCCAGGCCGACAGCACGCTGCCCTGCCGCGGGCAGAGGACCTCGCTCACGCCGAGCGCCTCGGCGGTGGCGCAGGCGACCTGGCCGGCCGCGCCGCCGAAGGCGGTCAGCACGTGCTCCCGCGGATCGAAGCCGCGCTCGGTGGAGATCCGCCGCACCGCCTGGGCCATCTGTTCGACGGCGACGGCGAGGAAGCCCTCGGCGGCGGCCTCGACGCTGGGCGCGCCCATCGCCTGGGCCAGTTCCGCCAGCCGCGCCCGCGCGGCGGCGGCGTCGAGCGGCTGGTCGCCGGCCGGTCCGAACACCGCCGGGAAGGCGGCGGGCTCCAGTCTTCCCAGCACCAGGTTGGCGTCGGTCACCGTCGCCGGGCCGCCGCGGCCGTAGCAGGCGGGGCCCGGGTCGGCTCCGGCGCTGGCGGGGCCGGCCCGGGCGCGCAGGCCGTCGAAGGCGAGGATCGAGCCGCCGCCGGCCGCGACCGTCTCGACGTCCAGCATCGGGCTGCGCAGCCGCACGCCGGCGATCCGGGCGGAGTCCTTGCGCTCCAGGCTTCCGGCGAAGCGGCAGACGTCGGTCGAGGTGCCGCCCATGTCGAAGCCCAGCGCCGCCGCCGCGCCGGCCCACCGCGCGGTCTCGGCGACGCCGACGACGCCGCCGGCCGGCCCGGAGACCACCGCGTCGCGGCCGCGGAACGCCTCGGCCCGCACCAGCCCGCCGGCCGAGGTCATGAAGTAGAGCGGCGCGCCGGCCACCGCCTCGGCGACCCGGCGGACGTAGGCCTGCAGCACCGGCGTCAGATAGGCGTCGGCGACGGTGGTCTCCGCGCGCGGCAGGAAGCGCGGCAGCGGGGAGACCTCGTGGCTGAGCGCGACGAAGGCGAAGCCCGCTTCGCGCGCCAGGGCGCCGGCGACGAGCTCGTGCTCCGGGTTCAGGTCCGAATGCAGGAAGGCGATCGCGCAGGATCGATAGCCCTCGGCGACGGCCGCCTGCAGCCGTGCGCGCAGCGCCGCGCGGTCGAGCGGTCGGACGACCGCGCCGTCGGCGGCCAGGCGCTCGTCGGCTTCGACCACGCCGGCGTAGAGCGGCGCAGCCTTGCGGATCTGCAGGGCGAACAGCTCCGGCCGGGCCTGGTCGCCGATCAAAAGCGCGTCAGCGAAGCCGGCGGTGGTGACGAACAGCGTCTTCGCGCCCGCCCGCTCCAGCAGCGCGTTGGTCGCCACCGTCGTGCCCATGCGGATCATCGCCACCCGCTCGGCCGGGAACGGCTCGCCGGGGGCCGCGCCGAGGAGCCGCCGCATGCCCTCGACCGCCGCGTCGGCGTAGGCGGCGGAGGCGGACAACAGCTTGAGCGAGGTCTCCCGCCCGTCCGAAGCATGACCGATCACGTCGGTGAAGGTTCCGCCGCGGTCGATGGCGAAACTCCAGGCGATGTCCAAAACTTAATGTCTCCCGACAGCGGTGTCGTTGTATTGCGGTAGCGGGCGTCTTAAGGGCTTTTCACCTAACTCCCATGAGCTTCTGGCGCAAAATCGCGGGCCTGGCGGTTCGTAATCTTGACGAGGCGGACTGCCCGGTCTGCCCGCCGGGCCTGCCCGGCGAAGATCCCGCCTTCACGACAGCTGTCACGGCGCTCGGCGCCAAGCTGGCGAAGGCGGACGGCCGCGCCAACGCCGGCGAGTATGAAGCCTTCGCCGAGGTGTTCCAGCCGGAGCCGGGCAGCCAGGGCAACGTGCGGCGGCTCTATCAGCTGGCGCGGCAGACCACCCGCGGCTTCGAAAGCTACGCCCGGCGCCTCGCCAAGCGCTATCGGCACTGTCCGCAGCTGCTCGAAGACGTGGTCGACGGCCTGTTCTTCGTCGCCACCTCCGACGGCGTGCTGACCGCCGACGAGCTGGCCTATCTGGAGCGGGTGTCGGAGCTGTTCGGCCAGAGCCCGCTGACCTTCCGCCGGCTGAAGGCCACCCACCTCGGGCTCGAGCGGCACGATCCCTACGCGGTGCTGGGGGTGGCGCACGACGCCAGCGACGCCGAGGTGCGGACCGCCTGGAAGAGCCAGCTCTCCGAAGCGCACCCCGACCGGGCGCGCGCCCGCGGCCTGCCCGACGAGTTCATCGAGGTGGCCGAGGCCAAGGCCGCGGCGATCAACGCGGCCTTCGACACGGTGATGCGCGAGCGTCGCGCCCTGGCCCTGCAGGGGGCGGCATAGTCGCCCACCCTGAGGCTCAACCATCTTCTTCGGTTGACGTTAGATCGTTGTGGACGATGATGTTTCCACAGCCTGCGCCAAAGGCTGGATAGAGGACGCCATGGTGAAAAACTTCGCCACCCGCCCCGGATCCGCGCTCCGCAGCCTTGCGGCGATCGGCGGCACGCTCGCGACGGGCGCGGCGGTGGTGCTCGGCGCGGTCATGGCGGTGTTCGCCGCCGCCACGGTCGCGGTCATCGCGGTGATGGCGAGCGCGCTTCTGGCCTTCGCGGGCCTGGCGCTGCGCGCCCGTCGCATGGCGCGCGCGCGTCGCCAGCAACAGCAGCAGCCTGGTCTGATCGAAGCCCGGCACCTCGGCGGCCATCACTGGGTCGCCTACGGCTGGAACGAGCGGAGCTGAGCGCTCGCTGATCCTCCCTGCGGGGGGGGGCGGCCTGCGGGGGGCCGGCAAGGGGCTTCCATTCAGAAGCCGCCGACCGAACGCACGCATCTGAGAGCGAACCTTCTGAGCCTGGCGGGGAACGTCCTGCCCGGCAGGGCTGCCGGGACGCGTGCGGGCGCATAGCTCCGCCCTGCAGGCGCGTCTCTTGAGCCCGCCGCCTTGCGCCTCTAGCGTCGCGGAAAAGACGTCAGGGAGGCTCGGATGATCAGTGTGGTGACCACCGTCCGGATTCAGGACGGCAAGACGCGCGACTTCGAACAGCTGTTCGTGCGCATGGCCGCCAAGGTGAAGGCCAATGAGCCCGGCGTGCTGGTCTATCAGCTGACCCGCAGCCGGACCGAACCCGGCGTCTACAAGATGATCGAGTTCTACCGCGACCAGGCGGCCTTCGAGGCGCACGCCGCGGCGGACTACTTCCAGGCCTCGCTGGTCGATCTCGCCGGCCTCGTCGCCGGCGAGCCGGTCGTGGAGTTCCTGGATCCGGTGGAGTAGGGCGGGGTAGATTTCCGCTCGTCCCGGCGAAGGCCGCGACCCAGCGGCGTTGCTGCCTGGCCGGACGGTTCGCCTCGGGTGCGCCGGACAGCCCTCCGCCCGTCATCTGGCTCCCGGCGTTCGCCGGGACGAGCGGCTGAACTTAACTGCGCCGTGGGATCACCACCGGCAGCCGCTCGTAGCCCTTCACGAACGAGGAGTAGACGTAGGTCGGCTCGCCGGTGACTTCGATCGTCGGGAAGCGCTTCAGGATCTCCTCCCAGATGATCTTCAGTTGCAGCTCGGCCAGGCGGTTGCCGACGCAGCGGTGAATGCCGAAGCCGAAGGACAGGTGCTGGCGCACCCGCGGCCGCTCGATCCAGAAGTCGTCGGGCCGCTCGATCACCGTCTCGTCGCGGTTGCCGGAGACGTACCACATGGCGACCTTGTCGCCCTTGCGGATGCGCTTGCCGGAGAGTTCGACGTCGCGGGTCGCGGTGCGCCGCATGTAGGCGAGCGGCGTCTGCCAGCGGATGGTCTCTGAGACCATCGGGCCGATCAGCTCCGGGTCGGCGCGCAGGCGGCGGTCCTGGTCGGGGTTTTGGGCCAGCGCCAGCACCGAGCCGGTGATGGTGTTGCGGGTGGTGTCGTTGCCGCCGACGATCAGCAGCACGAGGTTCCCGAGGTACTCCATGCGGTCCATGTTCCGCGTCGCCTCGCCGTGGGCGAGCATGGAGATCAGGTCGGGCTTGGGCGGCGCGTTCACCCGCTCGTTCCACAGCTGGGCGAAATAGGCGCCGCACTCGAACAGCTCTTCCTTGCGCTGCTCGGCGCCACGGCCTGGCTCGAACAGGTGGCTGTCCGGCGGGGCGGTGGCGACGTCCGACCACCGGCTCAGCTTGCGACGGTCGGCCTGCGGGAAGTCGAACAGCGTCGCCAGCGTCATGCTGGTCAGCTCGATGGAGACCTTGTCGACCCAGTCGAACTCCTCGCCGATCGGCAGCTCGTCGAGGATTCGGCCGGCGCGCTCGCGGATCAGCGGCGCCAGCGCCGCCATGCTGGGGCCGGAGACGATCGGGGCGATGGTTTTGCGCTGCTGCTCATGCCGCGGCGGATCCATGGCGATGAACATCGGCAGGGCCAGGCCCGCCGGCTGGTCGGGCAGGGAGATCGCCGGCTCCGACGAGAAGGTCTCGTGGTCTGTGTCAACGGCCACGATGTCGTTGTAGCGCGTGACCGACCAGTAGCCGCCGACCGCCTCGATCGGCGAGACCGCCCAGTGCACCGGGTCCTCGTTCCGCAGCCGCTCGAAGTAGGGCCAGATGCTGTTCGTGCGGAACAGCTCCGCATTCGCCGGGTCGATCGCCTCCAGCGGCATGGCGTAGGCCGCTTCGTGCGCGGCAAGCTTCAGGTCGAGGGCGCCGTCGTCCATGGCGGTGCGTCTGGCGCAATCGAAGCGAAGAGTCCAGGGCGCGGGGCCGGGCGCCTCAGGCGCTGAAGGCGAGCTTCAGGCCAGGGCGCGGCCAGCGGGCCTTGTAGAGCCGGCCGCTCAACGAGCCGGTGAGCCAAGCGTCGCGCATGTCCGCCCCGCCGAAGCAGATGTTGGTGGTCAGGAGGTCCGGTGCGGCGACGAACTCGGCGGTCCCGTCCGGATCGAAGACGGTGATCCCGCCGCTCTCGCCGATCGTCGCCGCGCAAACCTTGCCGCTCGCCTCCACCGCCAGGCTGTCGAGCGACTGCAGCCCGGGCAGGCCGGCGACGAGGCGCCCGGGGGTGTGGCGCTCCTGCGGCGTCAGCACGCCGGGCTCGGTCACCTCCAGGGCCCACAGCCGCCCGGTCTCGGTGTCGGCGACATAGACGGTCTTGTCGTCGGGCGAGAGGCCGACGCCGTTCGGCGACAACAGCCGCCGCCGCTGGCGGCTGATGCGCGATCCGTCGGCGCTGGCGTAGTAGAGCGCGCCGTAGAGCCGCGCGTCCTCGGTCGGCCGGCCGTGGTCGGTGAACCAGAGGCCGCCCTGGCGGTCGAACACCAGGTCGTTGGGGGCGATCAGCCGGACGCCGTCGCAGGCCTCGTAGACGGTGGAAAGCTCGCCGGTCTTCGGGTCGAACCGCTGGATGTTGCCGCCCTGGTACGCCTCGGCGTAGAAGAAGGCTCCGCCGTTGTTGGCGATCCAGATCGCCCCGTCCGGGCCGACGGCTGCGCCGTTCGGACCGCCGCCGGTCTCCGCCAGCACCTCCTTGCGCCCGTCGGGAAGGACCCGCGTCAGCCGCCGCCCCTTGACCTCGACGACGATCACCGAGCCGTCGGCCATCGCCACCGGCCCCTCGGGGAACTCCAGCCCCTCGCAGACGACCGCCATCTCCATCGCGCGCGTCCCTTTATTTTGGGAGGACTATAGCCGCTCCAGCACGCGGAAGGTGAAGGGGTGCTCGTCCTGCTCGGAGGCAGGGTGGGCTTCGCGGCGCACCTCACGCCAGCGGCTCTCGTCGATCGGCGACAGGCGGACGTCGCCGTCCACCTCGGCCTCCACCTCGGTAAGGTAAAGGCGCCCGGCCCGCTGCAAGGCCAGTTCGAACAGCGAGGCGCCGCCGATCACGCAGACCTCGGACTGGCCGTCCTCCTCCGCCTGTTCGCGGGCGATCTGCACGGCTTCGGAGAAGTCCTCGCAGGCCACCGCGCCCTTGGGCTCGAACGAGCCGTCCTTTGACAAAACGATGTTGGTGCGCCCGACCAGCGGCTTCTTCGGCAGGCTCTCCCAGGTCTTGCGGCCCATGATCACCGGCTTGCCCATGGTCACGGCGCGGAAGATCGCCAGGTCGCTCTTCAGCCGCCAGGGGAGGCGGCCGTCCTTGCCGATGACGCCATTGCGCGCCCTGGCGATCGGGCCGGCGGAGAGGGTGATGCGGGACATGCTTCTTCTTACCACGCAGCACCGCGTCGTCATCGCACGTCATGACGGTTCCCGCAGGCCGGGTACTCGGCCTAGAGTGCACCCAAAGGCTCAGAATCCTCGGGAGGACCCATGACGTTCAAGAACAACAGCGCCCTGATCTACGGCGGAGCGCGCGGCATCGGCCGCGCCGTCGCCCAGGAGTTCGCCCGCCGCGGGGCGCGTGTCGCCATCGCCGACATCGACCTCGCGGGGGCCGAGGAGGCCGCCGGCCTGATCAAGGCGGCGGGCGGCGAGGCGCTGGCGATCGCCTGCGACGTGACCCGTGACGAGTCGGTCGCCGAGGCGGGCGCCGCCGCCGAGCAGGCGTTCGGCGAGCTTGGCGTGGTGATGAACAACGTCGGCGTGATCCTCAGCGGCAATCCGGAGGACATTCCGCTCGCCGAATGGCGGCGGATCCTCGAGCTCAACCTGTTCTCGGCGGTGCGCGGCTGCGAGCTGTTCATGCCGAAGATGATCGCCCGCGGCCGCGGGCACATCGTCAACACCGCCTCGTTCGCCGGGCTCTACCCCTATGCGGCCAACCGGCTGCCCTACGTCGCCTCCAAGGCGGCGGTCGTCGCCATGACCGAGGGGCTGGCGCTCTATCTGGAGCCCAAGGGCGTGCGGGTCAGCTGCCTGATCCCGGGGCCGGTGATGACCGGGGTGATGGAGGGGATGAAGGTCTGGTCGAAGGACGTCGCCATGCGCGGCCCGGGCTCGCAGTACAAGCTGATGACCCCGGAGCAGGTCGCGGTGGTGCTGGCCGACGGCATGGAGGGCGGCCGCATCCTGATCCCCAGCGACGATACGGTGTTCGAAGACCTCGCCCGCCACGCCGCTTCGCCCGACGCGTTCATCCGCGCCAAGATCCAGGCCTTCGCCGACGGCGACGAGGGCCGCCCGGGGATGTGAGCGGGAGCCGGAGATCGGGGCATCCGCCCCTTTCTCCACTGGTCCCGGCTCCTTCACCCGCTCGTCCCGGCGAACGCCGGGACGAGCGGTGTGGGATGCGCCTAAACCGCGATCGGCGCGGCGATCGCCGAGTGGGGCTTGTAGCCCTCCAGCTTGAAGTCCGCGTACTCGAAGCTGAACAGGTCCGGCTTGTCGGCGATGTGCATCACCGGCAGCGCCAGCGGCTCGCGCGAGAGCTGCAGCCGCGCCTGGTCGAGGTGGTTCAGGTAGAGGTGGGCGTCGCCGAAGGTGTGCACGAACTCGCCGGGCTGCAGGCCGACGACCTTGGCCATCATCAGCGTCAGGAGGGCGTAGCTGGCGATGTTGAACGGCACGCCGAGGAAGACGTCGGCCGAGCGCTGGTAGAGCTGGCAGCTGAGCTTTCCGTCGGCGACGAAGAACTGGAACAGGCAGTGGCAGGGCGGCAGCGCCATGTCGTCGACGTCGGCCGGGTTCCAGGCGCTGACGATGTGGCGGCGGCTGTTGGGGTTGGTCTTCAGGCTGTGCACGACGCCGGCGATCTGGTCGATCACCCGGCCGTCCGGCGCGGCCCAGGAGCGCCACTGCTTGCCGTAGACCGGACCGAGCTCGCCGGTCTCGTCCGCCCACTCGTCCCAGATGGTCACCCCGCGCTCCTGCAGCCAGCGCACGTTGGTGTCGCCGCGCAGGAACCACAAAAGCTCCAGGATGATCGACTTGCGATGCAGCTTCTTGGTGGTCAGCAGCGGGAAGCCCTTGGCCAGGTCGAAGCGCATCTGCCGGCCGAACACGCCGAGCGTGCCGACGCCGGTGCGGTCCTCGCGCTTCACCCCGTTGGCCAGGATGTCGGCGAGCAGGGCCAGGTACTGCCGCTCCGGGTGGTCGGCGGCGGCCGCGGCGTCGGGGGCGGGGACGGCGTTCATGGCTGCTTATATCACCCGAGTCGCGCAGATCCGCGCTTCACCCGGCGAACCCGCCGTCGTCGAGGAAAGCCTGCTCCTCGGCCGTGGTCGTGCGGCCGAGGCACGGGTTGCGGTGCGGGAAGCGGCCGAAGCGGGCGATGATGTCGCGGTGGAGCTTGGCCCACTTCAGCACCTCCTCGTCGGCGAGCTCGGCGCAGATCGACAGGCCGAAGTCCTGGTCGGCGAGATCCTCGGAGTGCTCGAACGGCAGGACAAAGAACTGGCGAAGCTCCGGCTCCACCTCCAGGTGGAAGCCGCGCTCGACGGCTGCGCGGGCGACGGCGCGGGCCTTCCCGTCGGTGGCGAAGGCGTGGCCCGAGCCGCGGTAGAGGTTGCGCGGGAACTGGTCGAGCAGGATCAGCAGCGCGAGCGCGCCGTCCGGGGTCTCCGCCCATGCGTCGTACTGGCCGCGCGCGGCGGCGTGGTGCACCGGCTCGAACTTCAGCCGGATCGCCGCGTCGAAGGCGTCGGACTTGGCGTACCACTTCGCGGGGCCGGCGGAGCGCCAGAAGCCCAGGATGTCGTTGGGGATAGCGGACACGCGCGCTCCAGCCTTCGCTTCTCGTGCAGCCAGACTTGGCTTGGCCGGGCCCGCGGTTCAAGCGATGAAGCCGCGGGCCCTGAGCTCGGCGATCGAGTCCGCGGCCGACCTGTGGTGGATGAAGACGCCGCCGTTCGCCTCCCACAGCTTGCGGTACTTGTCGCGGTCGTCGACCAGCACGTCGCCCGGGTGGCGGTACTCGTGCTTCAGCGCCGCCATGGTGGTGATCACCGGCACGCCGGGGAAATGCTTCGCCGCCCAGCGCCGCTTCTGCGGCTCGGCCCAGGTCCCGCGCGGCATGCCGGTCAGGATCACCGGGGCCTTGTCGCGCACCGCCTCATAAAGGGCGTAGGCGTCCGGCATCGGCTCGAGGTTGGCGAAGAAGCCGTCGGCGCGCGCCAGCCGCTTCCAGAACTCGCCGGATCCGTGCTTGGCCTCGAAGAGCGCCGGGGGCATGCCGAGGATCGCCTCCGCGCCGCGGTCGAAGTTCGCCAGGACGCCGTCGCAGTCGAGGAAGATCTGTTTGCGCATGGCGCCGAGGAATCAGGTGCGGCAGGCCGGGCAGAGCCCGCGCGCTTCGAGGGTCACCGTCCGCACGGCGTAGCCGCGATGCTCCGCGGCGTGCAGCTGGGCGGCGAAGTCCGGCTCGAACTCCTCGGCGGCGCCGCAGCAGTCGCAGATCAGGAAGGCCGCGGCGTGCGGCGCCTCGCTCAGCCGGCAGGGCACGTAGGCGTTCAGGCTTTCGATGCGGTGGGCGAAGCCCAGCCGCTCGAGGAACTCCAGCGCGCGGTAGACGGTCGGCGGCTTCGCCGGCGCGCCGGCTTCGCCGAACGCGGCGATCAGGTCGTAGGCCTTCAGCGGCGCATGCGCCTCCAGCAGCAGCTCCAGCACGCGGCGGCGGGGCGCGGTCAGCCGCTCCTGACTGTCCAGGCAGCGGGACTCGGCGGTGGCCAGGGCGCGCTGCAACGCCTGACCCCTCAGGCCGGGGTGGGCCCCGTCGGCGTGATCGCAAGCATGGCTCATCCCACTCAGCTAATGCGCTTCCTGCCCCGGCGCCAACCGCCTCTGTCGTGATCGTTTCGCAGTCAGATGCGATATCGTTGTTCCGCGGCGCAGCAAAAAGCGTGGAACGGCGTTGTGCGATGCGGTAAGGCCCCCGCAGTAGCTGTACAGTTTCGAGGTACTCCGATGTCGTTCATTCAGATGCGCACCGTGCCGGGCCTGTTCATCGGCCGCCGCACCCTGATCTGCGCCGAGCCGCCGGCGGCGGGCGCCGAAGACACCGGCTATCGCTGCGGAGCGTGCGACAACGTCATCCACGCGGCGGTCGATCCTGCCGAGCTGAAGGACGTGGTCGTGAAGTGCGGCTGCGGAGAAGTGAACCAGCTGTGAGCCCGAGGGGCGCGGCCGAGCGCCCCGTCGTCCAGCTTCGCTGACGGCTCCCCGCGAGGGGACAGCAAAAAGCCCGCGGGTCTCCCCGCGGGCTTTCTTGTTTCGCCGATCCTTCGGGCGTCAGGCGCCTTCGGTCTCGCTGCTCGACGGCGAGCCGTCGCCGCCTTCGAAGCTGCGCGGAGCGCGGCGGCGGCGCGGGCGCTTGGCCGGAGCCTCCTCCTCGCCGCCTTCGGGCCGGGGCGCGGCCGCGGCCGGGGCCTGCAGGAAGGCGGGCGCATGGCTCTCGCCGCCGTCGGCGGCGCGCAGCACCGGGGAGGGACGCTCCTCGGCGGCGGGCGCCGGCTGGGCCTGAGCTTCGACCGCCGGCTGCGGCTCGCGCTCCGGACGGTCCTCGCGGCGTTCGAAGCGCTCGCGGCGCTCCTCGCCGCCGCGTTCGCCGCGGTCGCGATCGCGGTTGCGGTCGTCGCGGTCGCGCCAGCGCTCGCGGCGGCCGCCCTGGCCGTCGCGGTCGCGGTTGCGGTCGTCGCGCTCGCGGCCCTCGAAGCGGTCGCCGCGCGGGCGATCCTCGCGTTGGCGATCGTCGCGCGGACGCTCGTCGCGGTTCTGCCAGCGGCCCTCGCGGGCTTCGCCTTCGACGCCGCTTTCGCCGGCTTCGGAGGCGGCTTCGTCGGCGGCTTCGGCCTGGGCCTGGGCGCCTTCGTCCTCGAAGTCGATGTCGTAGCCGGAGGCGAACTGGTCGCGGCCGAGGATCTCGGACGCCGGCCGTTGCGGCTGCAGGGCGCGCAGCAGGCGGAAATAGTGCTCGGCGTGCTGCAGGTAGTTCTCGGCCAGCACCCGGTCGCCGGACGACGTCGCGTCGCGCGCCAGCTGCTGGTACTTCTCGAAGACCGTCTGGGCGTTGCCGCGCACCTTGACGCCGTCGGGACCGTTCGAATCGAAGGCCCGGTTGGCGTTCTGCTGCGGCTTGCCGCCCCCACCGCCGCCGCGGCCGCGGCCGCGCTGACGCTTCATGCCCTTGAAATCTCTCATTAGATGACCGTTTGGCTCTTCCTTGAGCGGACCTCGGCAGAGGTC
>Ga0164243_10012070_pt1 | contig 12278 bp, 9 predicted proteins | sample OricompcompostOP_FD_108781 | JGI IMG/M metagenome (GOLD analysis project Ga0164243, IMG submission 108781) | Organic Plus compost microbial communities from Emeryville, California, USA - Original compost - Organic plus compost (OP) | ecosystem: Engineered > Solid waste > Mixed feedstock >...
CACGGCGCAGCGAAACCGCCGGGGCCTGTGGCAACATGACAGATATGCGCCATTCCGGGCGGATGATCCTTCGCTTGTCGCCCAAAAGGGGTTATATGTACTGGTCGAGGGACGGATCATCTCGGTTGGTCGCGGGAACCGTATGAATTTCCTCAATTTCGGGCGCTATTGGCGGCAGGACTTCACCGTGATGGTGCCGGCCGCAGTCGCGGCCCGAATGGCTGATTCCGGCATGGCCTTGGAATCGCTGGCGGAGAGGAAAGTCCGGGTTCGCGGCATTATCGAGGAGGACGACGGTCCGTTGATCCGGCTGACCGATGCGGCGGAGGTGGAAATTCTGGGTGATGACTGAGGCGTGCGGCAGAAGCAGGGGACGTATCGTGCCTCCGGCGGTTGCCGTCCTCGCGGCTGCCCTGTTCCTCTCTGGCTGCAATTCCCTGATGACGGCGGGAGAGATTCCGCAGCCCGTCACCGGGGCGAGCAAGCCGACCTGGGGCATCGCCGAAAACGAAGCGGCGGCTGAGGAGCACGCTCGCATCATCGCGGCCTATGGCGGCGTCTATCATGACGCCGGCCTTGAGCAGACGGTGGCCCGCATTGTCGGCCGCGTCGTGGCGGCATCGGACAAGCCGGGCCAATCCTACCGGATCACCATCCTCAACGCGCCGGCGATCAACGCATTCGCGCTGCCGGGCGGCTATCTTTACGTGACCCGGGGACTTCTGGCGCTCGCCAACGATTCCTCCGAGGTCGCGGCCGTGCTCGCCCATGAGATGGCCCATGTCACGGCGGATCATGCCGTTGCCCGCCAGAACAAGGCCCGCACCGCCATGATCGTCAGCCGCGTTGTCTCCGATGTGCTGAACGACGACCAGGCGGGCAAGCTGGCACTCGCTTCCAGCCAGCGTTCGCTCGCCAGCTTCTCGCGGCAGCAGGAGCTTGAGGCCGATGCGATCGGCGTCAGGACGGTCGGGCGTGCAGGATATGATCCCTTCGCTGCGGGCCGCTTCCTGACCTCCATGGGGCGTTTTGCGGACTACAAGACGGCCGCGAGCGTCATGCAGGACAAGCGTCCCGATTTCCTCGCCTCGCATCCATCGACACCGGAGCGGATCGATTTCGCCATCCGGGCCGCCCGCCAGTTCGGGGCGCCGGGGCTTGGTGAGGTCGATCGCGACCGCTATCTCACTGGCATAGAGGGAATGGTCTATGGCGACGACCCCTCGCAGGGATTCGTCCGCGACCGAAGCTTCTACCATCCGGGCCTCGGTGTCGGCTTCTCGGTGCCGGACGGGTTCGTGATCGACAATGCGAGCGACGCCGTGCTGGCAACAGGAGCAGACGGGACGGCGCTCCGTTTCGATGCCGTCGGGCTGCCGGCCAATGCCGATCTCGGCGCCTATCTGGCGTCGGGATGGGTCAACGGACTGGTCGAGGGTAGCGTCCAGCGCTTCACGATCAACGGAATGCCGGCGGCAGCTGCGATCGCAAACGCCAAGGGCTGGTCGTTCCGGATTGCGGTCGTCCAGGCGAGCGCCAGCGCGACCTATCGCTTCATCTTCGCCAATGAGGTCGACACGGCCGCCTTCCAGAAGGCGGCAACCGAGACGGTGAATAGCTTCCGCAAGCTCTCCGATGCGGAGATCGCGCGGCTGAACCCGCTGAGGATAAGCCTTGTGACGGTCCGGCCGGGCGACCGGGACCAGACCATCGCCGCGCGCATGCGCGGCGTCGATCGTCCACTGGAACTGTTCCGCGTGCTGAACGACCTCAAGCCCGGAGCGCCGCTGACGCCCGGCAGCAAGCTCAAGATCGTGACCGACTGACGGGGTAGCCCCGTTACTTCAGAGGAAGGCCTCGGGGTCCGGGTTCTCTCGGAGCAGCGCCTCGCGGAGCTTTTCCATCGCCCGGTTCTCGATCTGCCGCACCCGTTCCTTGGAGATGCCGAGCGTCTCGCCGAGCGATTCCAGCGTCGCACTGTCCTCGTGAAGGCGCCGCGCCTCGACGATGCGGAGTTCGCGTTCGTTGAGCACGGTCAGCGCCGAGCGAAGCCATGATTTCCGGCGCTCGCTGTCGATGGTCTCGCCGACGGTCTCGTCGGGGAGGGGAACGTTGTCGACGAGGAAATCCTGCCGGTCGGTCGAGCCCTCCGACTCCTGGATCGGCGCGTTGAGCGACATGTCCGGACCGGAAAGACGGGAATCCATCACCGCCACGTCATTGGTAGAGACGCCGATCGCCTTAGCGATTTCCTCATGGATCTCGTCGCGCGGCCGCTGATCCGTCGTCTGGACGAGGCGGGCCCGCAAGCGGCGGAGGTTGAAGAACAGCGCCTTCTGCGAGGACGAGGTGCCGCCGCGCACGATCGACCAGTTGCGCAGGATGTAATCCTGGATCGAGGCCCGGATCCACCAGGTCGCATAGGTCGAGAAACGGACCTCGCGCTCCGGCTCGAAGCGCGCAGCCGCCTCCAGAAGGCCGACATGGCCTTCCTGGATCATGTCGGCCATGGGAAGGCCGAAATTACGGAAACGGGCGGCAACGGCAATCACGAGGCGCATATGCGCCGAGGTCAGCCGGTGCAGGGCCGCCTGGTCCTTGTCGTCCCGCCAGAGGACGGCAAGGTTACGCTCTTCGTCGCGCTCCAGATAGGGAGCCGACATGGCCGCGCGAACGATGTCGCGCCCCGAACCAACAACCTTTCGCATGGAAGCCTCTCACGGGCGTTCTGGTATCGCCCTGACTTGTCCGACTACTCTATCCCCGGCAGGGGACGGCGGATCACACAATGCCGTGATTGTGGTCGTCGCCTAGCGAATTGGTCATGCCGTTGGGAAACAAGGGCTTTCGCTGAATGAAAGAGGCCGCCGGCCCCTCGAGGGGCCGGCGGCCTTGGCGAAAAAATGGCAAAGAGTGAAGGTCAGGCCGCTTCTTCGCGGGCGACCGTCTCGCTCTTGGCGCCCCGGCGGGGGCTCTTGGCCAGATTCTGCTCGATCTGGCGGACGCCCTCGGTCTCCGAGATCTTGTTGACCGAGCAGATCTCGCGCGCCATGCGGTCGAGCGCTGCCTCATAGAGCTGACGCTCGCTATAGGACTGCTCCGGCTGGCTGTCGGACCGGTAGAGGTCGCGAACCACCTCGGCAATGGCGATCAGGTCGCCGGAATTGATCTTGGCCTCATATTCCTGGGCGCGACGGCTCCACATGGTGCGCTTCACGCGGGCGCGGCCGCGCACGGTTTCGAGCGCCTTCTTGACGGTCGCCGCGTCGGCGAGCTTGCGCATGCCGACGGACTCGGCCTTCATCACCGGAACGCGCAGGGTCATCTTGTCCTTGATGAAGGAAACGACGAAAAGCTCAAGCTTGAGGCCGGCGACTTCCTGGACTTCGATGCCGGTAATCTTTCCTACGCCATGCGCCGGATAGACGATGTGCTCGCCAGCCTTGAAAGGAGAACGCGGACTGCTCTTCTTGGTGGTACCCATGCGAGTTTCAACTCCGTCTTGCCCGGTCCGGCAAAGAACTCAAGGCTGTTCGCCCGGCGACGGATGTCGTCGGGTTGTCGGCATGGAAGCAGCTTCGGGAGATGCCAACCAAGGCTGCGTCGGCTGAGGAATTCAGGCGCGCCATGGCAGGTCATTGCACCGGTTTCCCTTGTCGACCTCCATCAACACCTGCTCGTCAAGGAGCCGGGTACAACCCTGAGGTGCCGATTGCAGTCAACGCGAGAGGAAGCATTGTTCTGTCTCGACAATGTCAGAAATATATCACAAAAACCGGAAATTTCAATGATTTACCGTGCCAAAGGTAAACAGCTTGCAGATTCCGCCGCTTAGGCGGACTCCCCGGCGCAGTCCGCCGGGCATGGCGGACAAGTTCCCCAACTGCCTCTTTCAGTCGCCTTCGCCAGGGTTCGGAGAGAAAAACTTCTCGAACTTGTCGGGAACACCGTCGAAATCCTTGGCGTCGGCCGGCGGAGCCTTCTTGGACGTGATGTTCGGCCACTGGGAAGCGTATTCGGCGTTTAGCGCGAGCCATTTCTCCAGCCCCGGCTCCGTATCCGGGCGGATGGCATCGGCCGGGCATTCCGGCTCGCAGACGCCGCAATCGATGCACTCGTCCGGATGGATGACGAGCATGTTCTCGCCTTCATAGAAGCAGTCGACCGGACAGACTTCGACGCAATCCATGTATTTGCATCGAATGCAGTTATCACTGACAACATAAGGCACGGTCTGTCCTCAACTCATCCTGCACGCCGCTGACGGAGCGCTGGTTTTGCTATCCGGTTTGACGCTGGTCCGCAAGGAACGCCATATCTCATAGCCGCCCCATGGGACGGTACCTTGGCGCTCAATCCTCATCCGAGGAAAAATCGTCCCCGAAAGCTTCCGTTCCGTGAAAACGGGATGTCGAGGGGGACAAAATCTCTTCATAGAGCGTCCGCGCTTCGGGCGCCGGACCCCGCCGGATGCCAAGGCCCAAGACACGGAGCACCCGGACTCCTGAATCGAAGGCGACGGTCAGCACATCGCCGACGCGGACAGGATTGGCCGGATCGTCACTTTTCCGGCGGTTGATGCGAACCCGGCCCGACTGGACCAGTTTCTGCGCCGTCGTCCGGGTCTTGGCGAAGCGGGCGAACCAGAGCCATTTGTCGATCCGAAGCCGACCCTCGGTCATCGGGAATGACGATCAGCCTCCATCCGCCTTGCCTTCGAGTTGGGCTTTGAGTGCGGCGAGCACGGCAAAAGGCGAATTGGGGTCCGCCGGGCGTTCGGCGCGCGGACGGGGCTGCGATGCCGGGGCGGAAGCGCCCTGCCGGTGTCCGTCCTTGCGCCGGCCATCGCGATTGTCGCGATTGTTCGGCCGCGGGCGTCCCTTGTGGTGATGATCCTGGCGATCTTGGCGATCCTGACCCTGCTTCGTCTCGGAAGCCGGTGCGGATTGCTGCTGTCGCGGCCCTTCCTTCCGCCGGGGACGCTGATGGTGCTCACGCACCTGTCCCTGCTGATCGGAGGCGCGCCGCCCCCGGCCGGGGCGCCAGATCTCGATAAAGGCGGGCTCGGCCGAAACGGGTTCCGAAGGGACCGCCTCCGCGTTTGTCAAAGGCTCCGCGGCTTCCATTGTCGGCTCGGCAGCTAACGGCGCTTCCGGCGTCACATCATCGGGAGAGGTGCCCACGGAAACCGGCGCATGTTCAGCGACGGTTTCTCCATCGGTCGCCTGCACTTCCGCCGTCTCCTCGGCGGGGGCTGGCGAAACCGGCGCGGCTTCGGCCGCAGAAGGAGCCGGCACCCGGTCCATGCGATAGCCGAGTGCGCGGAGCACCGAGGCGAAATCCTCCCCCGAGCAGCCGAGGAGCGAGGTCATCGTCACCGTCACCGTGAAGCCGTTGCCGGCAGCGGCGCCCTCCGGCGGTGTGGTCGCCTCGGCGGTCGGCCGCCAGGAAATGAGCGGACGGATCAGGTCGGCGAGACGTTCGAGGATGTCGATGCGGATGGCGCGCGTTCCGGCGGTGCGATAGCCGGCGATGCGGTAGAGCGTCGACGAAATCGAGGGATCGACCGGAACGGAGGTGCGGCCGGAGGAGGCAAGCGTGGCAAGCTCGGCGAGGCCGGGCTGGTCGAGGCCGCTATTCCGCAGCGCCCAGAGCGACAAAAGGAGGCTGGCAGGCCCTGGCTTCAGGAGCGGAGGCACATAGATGTGGTAGGCGCCGAAACGGACACCGAGCGCGCGCAGCCCGGCACGGGCGTCCTGATCGAGCGAGCGCACCTCCTCTGCGATCTCGCTGCGGTCGATGGCGCCGAGGTTCTCGACGAGGCGGAAGGCGATCCCGCGCGCCGCCGGGGCGAGGCTCTCCGCGGCGCGAAGATCGAAGAGCGGCTTCAACTGCGTCTCGATGCGGTTGGCGAGCCAGAGCTCGATGCGCGTCTGCACCTGATCGCGTGGCGCGCCTGCAAGCGTGTCGTCGGCAAGGAGAAGGAGACGCGGCTTCAGCGTATCGTCGCCTTCCAGCAGCCGGGCAATGACGGCGCCCTGCCAGCGTAGCGTGCCGTCCATGGCAAGGGCGAAGTCGGCATTGGCCGAGTTCGCGACCTTCGTGGCGCGCGCGTTGATCTCACCACCCAGCGCCTTCTGAGCGGCGGCGCGAAGTGCCTTGCCGTCCGGACCATCGGCGCTCTGGTCGGGTTGAAAACGGAAGCCCTGAAGGGAGCCGACATGCTGGCCCTCGACGAGAACGTCCCCGGTCGCTGTAATCTCTGCTTCGAGCATCGCGTTTTCTTTCAGGCGGCGCATCAGCACGCTGGTGCGCCGGTCCACAAATCTCCCCGTGAGGCGCTCATGAAGAGCGTCCGAAAGTCGATCCTCTATCGCTCTTGTCCGCTCCTGCCAATGGCGCGGGTCGGCAAGCCATTGCGGCCGGTTGGCCGCGAAGGTCCATGTGCGGATATGGGCGATACGGTTGGCAAGGGTGTCGATATCGCCATCCGTCCTGTCGGCATAGTCCACCTGGCGGGCAAACCAGTCGTCCGGAATGGTCTTTTCGTCCGCAAGGAAGCCGTAGAGAGTCGAAACCAACTCGGCGTGATTGGCCGGGGCGATCTTGCGGTAGTCGGGGACCTGGCAGACATCCCAGAGAAGGGCGACATTCGCCCGCGAGCCGGATTGCGCCTTCACGGCGGCATCTCGGCTGACGACATCGAGGACCGACACATCCTCGGCGGGAAGGGCCTTCGTCAGCCCTTCGCGGGCCGGCGCCCGGTCGAGGCTTGCCTTGAGGGCGTCGAGCGAGGAAAAGTCGAGGTCGCGATTGCGCCATTGCAGGACCTTGACCGCGTCGAAGCGGTGACTTTCGAGCGCTTCGATGAGGGCGTCGTCGAAATCGTCGACGCGGCTCGTCACGCCGAAGGTGCCGTCGCGAAGATGACGTCCGGCGCGTCCGGCGATCTGGCCGAACTCGGCGGCGGTCAGCCGGCGGAACTGGTAGCCGTCGAATTTCCGGTCGGAGGCGAAGGCGACGTGATCGACATCGAGGTTGAGGCCCATGCCGATCGCGTCGGTGGCGACGATGAAGTCGACGTCGCCGGACTGGAAAAGCTCGACCTGGGCATTGCGGGTCCGCGGGCTGAGCGAGCCGAGGACGACCGCCGCGCCGCCACGCTGGCGGCGGATCAACTCGGCGATCGCATAGACCTCGTCGGCCGAGAACGCGACCACCGCGGAGCGTCGTGGCAGGCGGGTGATCTTGCGCGAGCCGGAATAGGTGAGCAGCGACATGCGCGGCCGGGTAACGACATTCACGCCGGGCAACAGCTTCTCGACGATGCCGCGCATGGTGCCGGCGCCGAGGAGGAGCGTCTCCTCGCGACCCCTGAGGTTCAGGATGCGGTCGGTGAAGACGTGGCCGCGTTCGAGATCGCCGGCAAGCTGGATCTCGTCGATGGCGAGGAAGGCGGCGTCGGCCTCGGCGGGCATCGCCTCCACCGTGCACACGCGGAAGCGCGCGGCGGGCGGAATGATCTTTTCCTCGCCGGTGATGAGGGCGACCTGATCGGCTCCGACCCGCCCCGCGACCCGGTTATAGACCTCGCGGGCGAGGAGCCGGAGCGGCAGGCCGATGATGCCGGATGAGTGGGCGAGCATCCGCTCGATGGCGAGATGCGTCTTGCCGGTATTGGTGGGACCGAGGACCGCGACGAGATTGCGCGTGGTCGCGGCGCCGCCTCCGCTGGACTGCGATTGATACATGGAACCTGGAAGGCTTCTCCCGCGGAAGACCGCGCAGCTTTAGCACGCGGCACGGCCTATAGGTGAGGGTGGCAGATCAGAACGTCAATTCGATGTCCGGAACGAGCCCCGAACAAAACCGGCCCGAATCGCTGACTCGCCCCGTGTCGTGAAATGTTCTCCACGAAATGTGGGTTCTTCCATGCCGGATGCCACCAGATGCTGAATCGAGACTCCGCAATCAATTGCCGGGGGCACCTGTCTCTTCCGTCACGATGAAGCGGTTGGAAGTGACGATGAGATCGCCGAATTTTGTGCCGATCAGGATGCGATGGGGCACAAGATAGGGCAGCTTCCCCAAGGGTGCATAGGCGATCTCGATGCGCTTGTTCTGCTCCATGAATTTCACCGACTCGTGGCTCGTGCGATGTCCGGCAATGGGGATATAGCGGGCCGTGCAGACGACGACGCGACCGTCATAGGCGCCGCCGACCCCGGTTATCAGCTTGGTTTCCTTATAGAAAAGGTGGACGTCGAAACGCTGCCAGCCGTCAAAGACATTGATGGTGCGGTCGCAGATGCGCGGGCCGTCGGCGATCCCGGGTTTCTGCGAGACGACCAGAAAGGCAGCGACGGGGTCGAGGACATTTTCCGTGTCGGCCACCGTGATGGGGACGCGATCGGCGGCCTGTTTCAGGCGCGGGACGGCGAAGAGGTCGGTGATGCGGTCGCCGCGCATCGACATGCGGACGTAGGTTTCCAATGAACTTTCAATGGTTTGCAGGGTGAAGGAGGCGGGCGAGACATGGGTGCCGCTGATCCTGCCGCTGCCGACGAGGGTCGCCCGGCCATCCGAGATGAGGCGACTGATTCCGGTGACGGAGCCCTTGATGACAGCAGCATAACCATTTGATGTAAAACGGCTTTTCGCCTCAACCTTGCCGATCGGGATATTGGCGATGGAGACCGTGTAGCCGGCATCGAGCGTCACCTCGGCAACGGCCGAAACCGCGGAAACGCCAAGGATTCCGGCGAGCAGAAGGAGGCGGGTGGCGGCGAGGCGCATGTGATGAAACGGTGCCCGAACGACCTTGAAACGGCGCGGAATCGTGACTGAATCGCGCCTGGAACGCAATCGGGCATGGCTGTTTCACCGCCGTTCTGCCTTGACGCGGGAAAGCGCGCTCACTATAGAAGCGCCAGCTTTCCCGAAAGCATGTCTTTCATGGCCGACGCCCGATCGGCGCCGGAGAGGTTTGAGGGTTTTCCAATGGCTCGTCGCTGCGAACTGACCGGCAAGGCGGTCCTGACCGGCAACACAGTCAGCCACGCGAACAACAAGTCGCGGCGGACTTATCTGCCCAATCTGAACGAGGTGACGCTGATCAGCGACACGCTCGGCCAGAGCGTGCGGCTGCGCATCTCCTCGCATGCGCTTCGCTCGGTGGAGCATCGCGGCGGTCTCGACGCCTTCCTCGCCAAGGCGAAGGAGAGCGACCTGTCGATCAAGGCGCGCCGCCTGAAGCGCGCCATCGAGAAGCGGAGCGCCGCCGAGGCCCCCGCCGCGTAAGCGATCCGACCGATAGAGAATTTGGCGGCGCCTTCGGGCGCCGTTTTCATTTGGGCCGGGTTCAACGATTGGCGGTTCAGCGATTGGCGAGGGGATGGCGGCGCGGCAGCGGCGTCGCATCCGGCGGCAGGGCGAATTGCAGCAGGATCGTACGCTGGACGACGAGGCCGTTATCGTCCGAGCAGAGCGTGATGAGCGTCTCGCCATTTTCGCCGGGCCGGACCGCCATCCCCTCCATATTGTCGATCTGAAATCGGAGATCCGCCTCGACCAGCACGCGTCCGTCGACGGTCGCGCCCGGAACGAGGTCGGCGGCCGCGATGCGGCGGATGCGCATGGCGAAGCCGCCGATCAGCGTGAAGCGCCGCTCCAGGACGAGGAGATCGCCACCGGGAAGGAAGGCGGCGTCGGAAATATCGAAATCGCCGCTGCGGACGAGGGAAAACATGCCCGCGCGCGGGCCGCCGACGATCCAGCCGCGATGATTGCCGGCGCGATCCGGCGAGCGTTCGGCGATGAGGACCGTCGCGCCGCCGAGCGGGCCATTCTTCGGAGCAACGGCGACGGATTCGAGGCCGCGATTACGGGGCAGGCCGGTGAGGGTCGCGGGGAGGCGAACGCGCTGGGACCGGGCCGCGGCGAGATCGGGGCCGGAGAAGCGCATGAGGTCATTGCGCTGCTCGAAGGAGACGAGCGCGTCGAAGCCGTCGCCCCTGGGGACGATGCGCAGCCCTTCGGCATCGGAACGCTGCTTGCCGGCGAGCTGCCGGCCGCGTGAATCGAGGATCGGGGCAAGGTGCCCATCGGCAATGCCGGTGAGCCTGCCATCCTCTTCGGTCAGGCGTGCCGTGAACCAGTAGCCCGTATCGGAAACGGCGAGGAGCTGGCCGTCCGGCATGAAGTCCAGCCCGGAGAGGGAGCCAAAAAGGGATTCCGACGAGCTGACCTGCAGGCCACCGCGAAACTCCAGCGCACCGAAGCGGGTTTCGGTGCGGCCGATGCGGAAGAACGCGATGGGCGTCGCCCGAAGGTCGATGGCCTCCGAGCCGGCCTCAACAGCCGATGTGACGGGTGCCCCGACGAGAGAGAAGGCGAGAAGGAAGCCGGCGGCGAGGCGCGCGAGCGCGCGCACCGCCGTCAATGGGTCGTCGCGGCGGGGCGCCGCACGGGATGACGGACCGGCGCGGCAGGGGGCGTCTCGTCGAACAGCTCGGCGAGCTTCTCGGTCATGGCGCCCGCAAGCTCCTCGGCATCGACGATGGTGACGGCGCGGCGATAGTAGCGCGTGACGTCATGTCCGATGCCGATGGCGATGAGCTCGACCGGCGAGCGCGTCTCGATCTCCTCGATGACATGGCGAAGATGCCGTTCGAGATAGTTGCCGGGATTGACCGAAAGCGTGGAATCGTCGACCGGCGCACCGTCCGAGATCATCATCAGGATGCGGCGCTGCTCGGGGCGAGCGAGCAGGCGCTGATGCGCCCAGTTGAGCGCCTCGCCGTCGATATTCTCCTTGAGAAGGCCCTCGCGCATCATCAGGCCGAGATTGCGGCGGGCGCGGCGCCACGGCGCATCGGCAGCCTTGTAGATGATGTGACGGAGATCGTTGAGGCGGCCCGGCGCCGGCGGCTTGCCGGCCTGGAGCCATGCCTCGCGCGACTGGCCGCCCTTCCAGGCGCGGGTGGTGAAGCCGAGAATCTCGACCTTGACGCCGCAACGCTCCAGCGTGCGGGCGAGGATGTCGGCACAGGTCGCGGCGACCGTGATCGGCCGGCCGCGCATCGAGCCGGAATTGTCGAGAAGCAGGGTGACGATGGTGTCGCGGAATTCGGTGTCCTGCTCGGCCTTGAAGGACAAGGCGTGCATCGGATCGGTGACGACACGCGACAGGCGGGCGGCGTCGATCAGGCCCTCTTCGAGGTCGAAATCCCAGCCGCGGTTCTGCTGGGCGAGAAGCCGGCGCTGGAGCCGATGCGCCAGACGCGCGACGGCCGCCTGGAGCGGGGCGAGCTGCTTGTCGAGATAGGAGCGCAGGCGGTCGAGCTCGGCGGTGTCGCAGAGATCTTCCGCGCGGACGATCTCATCGAAGCGCGTGGTAAAGGCGCGATAGTCGATCTGCGGCTGGTTGGAGAAGGGCTGCTCGATCCGCCGCGCCTCGCCCGACTCGCGTTCGTCGGCCATGTCGGATTCGTCGAAAAGATCGTCGGAATCGGCTTCGCTCGCCTCGCCTTCGCCCTCGTCGCTTTCCTCGGCGGAGGCCTCGACCTCCTCGGGATTGGCGGATTCGGCGCTGTCGGCGGCTTCGGACTCGCCCTCGCTGTCGTCCTCACCCTGATCGCCGACATCGCCTTCGTCGTCGCCGCCTTCATTGGCGAGTTCGTCGGCCATGTCGAGGGAGGCGAGCAGTTCGCGGACGGTCGTGCCGAACTGCTTCTGGTTTTCGATGTCGCCGGTGAGGCGCGAGAGGTCGCCGCCGGCGCGCTCCTCGATCCAGTCACGCCAGAGATCGACGATCGGCCGTGCGGATTCGGGCGGCGCCTCGCCGGTCAGCCGCTCGCGCACCATGAGGGCGACGGCGTCCTCGAGCGGGGCATCGGCGCGGTCGGTGACCTCGTGATAATTGCCGCGGTGATAGCGGTCCTCGAGCATGGCAGAGAGATTGCGGCCGACGCCCGACATGCGCCGCGAGCCGATGGCCTCGACGCGAGCCTGCTCGACGGCGTCGAAGACGGCACGGGCAGTCCTGCCCTCGGGCGCGTTGAGGCGATGCACCGACGGGTCGTGGCAGGCGAGGCGAAGCGCCATGGAATCGCCGATGCCGCGCGTGATGGCGACGTCCCTCGCCGTCATCTTGCGCGGCGGCTCGGGAATCCGGGCCTTGTTGCCGGAAAGCGCCGGCCGGTCGGAGGCGAAGGTCACCTCCATCTCGGGCTGGCCGGCGATTGCCCGCATGCAGCCGACGACAGCCCGCTTGAAGG
>Ga0164243_10012071_pt1 | contig 12278 bp, 12 predicted proteins | sample OricompcompostOP_FD_108781 | JGI IMG/M metagenome (GOLD analysis project Ga0164243, IMG submission 108781) | Organic Plus compost microbial communities from Emeryville, California, USA - Original compost - Organic plus compost (OP) | ecosystem: Engineered > Solid waste > Mixed feedstock >...
CAGGGTGTTGTTGAGGCCGAGCAGTCGCAATAGCACGAAGACCGGCAGCACGGCCACGATCGGCGGCAGCAGCCACGGGCTGAGGATCGTGCCCGACAGCAGCCGTCCGCCCGTGCCGGAGCGGACGATCGCCCACGCCGCGGGCAGGGCGATCGCCAGAGTGAGCAGGGCGCCGACGACGGCGGCGACGAGGGAGTTGAGCAGACCCGGCAGCAGCGTCCCGCTCGCGAGCGCATCGGCGTAGTTGCCGGGGGCGGGCTCGGTGGGCACGACCAGCCCGGCCGACACCTGCCCCTGGTTCATGAAGGAGACCGAGACGAGGTAGAGCAGCGGCAGCAGCGTGCCGGCGAGCGCGAGGGCGAGCGTCGTCGCGGCCAGCGGGGAGGCCCGCCGGAGGCCGCGTCGTCGGCGCGGCGCGGCGGGCGGCGGATCAGGCTGTCGCGTCACGGTGGAACCTCCTCGTGAGAGCGACGACGGGGAGGGTGACGACGGTCACGACGACGGCGAGCAGCAGGGTCGTCGTCGCGGCGATGCCGAGGTCGAACTGCTGGATCGCCTGCTGCCAGACGAGGAAGGCGGGCACGGTGGTCGAGGTGCCGGGGCCGCCCGTGGTGAGCACGAAGACCAGGTCGAAGACCTTGAAGGCGAGCACGAGCCGCACCAGGAATGCGGCCGCGATCGTGCCCGCCACCGCCGGCAGGGTGATCGAGCGGAACAGCCGCCAGCCGTGCGCGCCGTCGAGGGCGGCCGCCTCGCGGAGCTCGGGATCCTGGCCCAGCAGAGCGGCGAAGACGAGGAGGGTGATGATCGGGGTCCACTCCCACACGTCGGCGATCGCGACGCCGGTCATGGCCCAGGCCGGCTGCGCGAGCACGGAGATCGGCTCGCCGCGGTATCCGAAGAGCCCCGCGAGGGTGTTGAGCAGTCCTCCGGCCGGGTTGTAGACGAGCTTCCAGAGGATCGCCACCACGACCGGCGGGGTGATCATCGGCAGCAGCAGCAGGGTGCGCACGAGCGCGCCCGAGCGCACCGAGCGGTGCAGGGCGAGCGCCACCGCGACGCCGATCACGACGCTCACCGCCGCGACCGCCAGTGCGTAGACGACGACCCGCAGGAAGGAGGCCGTCGCGTCGCCGTCGGCGAGCAGCTTCTCGAAGTTGGCCGTGCCGACCCAGTCGCGGAAGGGCGCTCCCAGCTTCGACTCGCTGAAGGCCGCGAGCACGACGAACACCAGCGGATAGGCCCCGAGGACGACGAGCGCGAGCACCGCGGGGGCCGCGAACAGGCGGTGAGCCCGCGCCACTCCCCGAGAGGGGGAGCGGCGCGGGCTCACCGTGCGATGCTCAGCCGGCAAGAATCGCTTCCCACTCGGCCTGGACGCGGTCCAGCGTCTCCTGCGCGGTGCCGCCCTCGCCCGCGAGCAGCTTGGCCAGCTCGTCGGTGAGGATCTGGGCGAGCTCCGTGGCGTGCTCCCCCGTCGGCCAGGCCAGGGCCCCGGTGAGGGTGGCGCGGTTGACCTCCTGGATCTCCGGGAAGTCGGAGCCGTAGGTGGAGTCCTCGAGCGAGGAGACGCGGTTCGGGTCGATGCCCGTGGGCGGCGAGGCGGTGAGCAGCGCAGCGTTGACCTCGCTCGACGCGGCGTACTCCACGAAGTCCCGGGCGAGCTCGGTCTTCTGCGTGTTCGCGGCGATCACCCACGAGAAGCCCGCCACGAGCGAGGCGCGCGGGGTGGTGTTGGAGCCGCCCACGGGCAGCAGGGTGACGCCCCACTTGCCGGCGACCTCGGATCCGGAGGTCGGGTCCTCGGAGCGCACGCCGAGGTCGGTCCAGTTCTCGATGAAGCCGACCTTGCCGGCCAGCCAGGCGGTGTTGCCCGCGCCGAACTCGGTCTCGGCCGGCGTCGGCAGGGCGACGCCGTTGATGTCGACGAGCGCCTGCGCGGCGGCCACGGCCTCCGGCGAGTTGATCACCGGGTTGCCGTCGGCGTCGAGGAACTCGCCCCCGAAGCCCGCCAGCCGGTTGGCGAAGGAAGCGCCGAGGATGAGCGGGGACTTCTGGCCGAAGACCGCCGCGCCGTAGACGCCGTCGGCGCCCTCGTTCGCCGTGATCGTGGTCACCTGCTGGAGGTACTCGTCCCAGGTGGTCGGCGGGGCGGTGAAACCGTTCCGCTCGAGGATCTCGGTGTTGTAGAAGAGCACGTGGGTGTCGCCGTCGAAGGGGACGCCGTAGCGACGACCCTCGTAGAGGCTGTAGGGCTCGTAGATCGACGGGATGAAGTCATCCACGTCGAGCGCGTCGTTGCCGTCGATCCACTCGGTGAGATCCTGGATCGCGCCCTGCGCGGCGAGGTCGCCGAGCGAGACGTACCAGGGCGCGGCGACGTCGATCGTGTTGGCGCCGGAGGACTGGTCTAGGGCGAGCTGGGAGCCGATCTGGTCGTAGGGCACGATGACCGGGTTGATGGTGACGCCCGTCTCCTCCTCGTAGTGCTCGACGAACCAGTTCGCCGCGCCCTCGTGCGAGGAGATGAACAGGACGGTGAGCGACTCGTCCCCGGCGGGGGTCTCCGCCGCGGCGCAGCCGGCGAGGGCGAGGGCGGAAGCGGTCAGGGCAGCTGCGGCCGGGACGAGCGCTCGCGTTGCGCGGCGTCCCCGGGTGGTGCTGGGCATGGCGGACTCCTGGGATGTGAGGGACGCGGACGGATGCCCGCAGTCCGCGATGCTAGGGAGCCGCCCGGTGGTCCCCGAGCCCCGCCCGTCACCCGGCGTCACTTCTTTGCAGAATGTTTCGCCCCGCGGCCGCGCCTCGCGCGCGCGCGAAAAGGATGGACCCATGCCCAGTCGGATCATCCTCAACGCCTTCGACATGTCCTGCGTCACGCACCAGGCCCCGGGCCTGTGGCGCCACCCGGACAACCGCGCCCACGAGTACACCGACCTCGAGCACTGGACCCACGTCGCGAAGGTGCTGGAGCGCGGCCGCTTCGATGCGATCTTCCTCGCCGACGTGCTCGGCATCTACGACGTCTACCGCGGCACGGGGGCCGCCTCGCTGATCGACTCCGACCAGATCCCGCTCAACGACCCGATCCCGCAGATCTCGGCGATGGCGGCCGTGACCGAGCACCTCGGCTTCGGCGTCACGGTCGCGCCCACCTACGAGCAGCCCTATCTGCTGGCCCGGCGCCTCTCGACCCTCGACCACCTCACCAAGGGGCGGATCGGCTGGAACGTCGTCACCTCCTACCTCGAGTCCGCCGCGGTCAACCTCGGCCTCACCACCCAGATCGCCCACGACGACCGCTACGAGATCGCCGAGGAGTTCCTCGACGTCGAGTACAAGCTCTGGGAGGCCTCCTGGGAGGACGACGCGGTCGTGCGCGACCGCGAGCGCGGCGTCTACACCGACCCGACGAAGGTGCACCCGATCGGACACGACGGGCCCCTCTACAAGGTGCCCGGCATCCACCTCGCCGAGCCATCGCCACAGCGCACGCCGGTGATCTTCCAGGCCGGCGCCTCCCCGCGCGGCCGGGAGTTCGCCGCCCGGCACGGGGAGGCGATCTTCATCAACGCGCTGAAGCCCGAGCTCACCCGACCGATCACCGACGACATCCGCGACCGCGCCGAGCGACAGGGGCGCCCTCGCGACTCGGTGAAGATCCTCATCCTCGCCACCGTCGTCACGGGCGCCACCGACGAGGAGGCCCGGGCGAAGCACGAGGACTACCTGCGCTACGCGAGCCCCGAGGGCGCGCTCGCCCTCTACGGCGGCTGGTCGGGCCTCGACCTCTCGTCCTTCGACCCGGAGGAGGGGCTGAGGTACGTCGATACCGACGCCGTGCGCTCGGCGCTCTCGGTGTTCACCACCTCCGACCCCGACTCGACCTGGACCCCGCTCGACCTGGCCCGCTACATCGCCATCGGCGGCATCGGCCCGGTCATCGTCGGCGGGCCGAAGACGGTCGCCGACGAGCTGGAGCGCTGGGTGGAGGAGGCCGGCATCGACGGCTTCAACCTCGCCTACGTGGTCACCCCGGGCACGATGGAGGACTTCGTGGAGCACGTCGTGCCCGAGCTGCAGGCGCGCGGCCGCGTCTGGGCCGACTATCCGGAGGGCACGCTGCGCGCCCGGCTCAACGAGTCGGGCTCCCCCGTGGTGCCCGAGTGGCATCCGGCGCACCGCTACCGCGGCTTCCTCGTCGGCGGCCCGAGCGTCGCCGACGGCACCCTCCCCTCCCGCGTCGAGCAGAGCCTCGCCACCACCCGAAAGGCCCGGTCGTGACCGCCGAGATCCCCCGCAGCCCCTGGTCGGGCAACGCCGACGAGGCCGAGCTCGCCCGCTGGACCGCCGTCGCCGAGGAGGCGGCCGCCGCCCTGGCCGTCGACGCGCTGGAGCGCGACCGGGCCAACCTCGACCCGCACCGCGAGCTTCAGCTGCTGCGCGACGCAGGCCTGGTGACCCTGCTCGACCCGGCCGAGCACGGGGGCGGCGGCGCGCACTGGGAGACGGCCTTCAAGGTCGTGCGGGTGCTCTCGCGCGTCGACTCCTCGGTGGCCCAGGTGCTCGCCTACCACTACATCAACGAGAGCAACATCGGCTTCACGGCGCCGCCCGCCGAGCAGGCCGCATGGTTCCGCCGCACGGTCGAGGGCCGCTGGGTGTGGGGCGACTCCGTCAACCCGGTGGACCCGGACCTCGTGCTCACCCCCGACGGCGACGGCTGGCGGCTGAACGGGCTCAAGCGCTTCTCCACCGGCTCCTCCGTCGGCGACGTGCTGCTCGTCAACGCGGTGGTGCGAGGCGGCGACGAGGACGGCCGGTCGCTCATGTTCCTGCTCGAGCATGGCCGCGAGGGCGTGCAGTACCTCGGCGACTGGGACTTCCTCGGCCAGCGGCTGTCCTCCAGCGGATCGGTCGGCTATGCAGACGTGCCGGTGCGCCGCGAGGACGTGCTCGGCGCGCTCGGCGACGAGCCCTTCTCGACGCTGATCACCCCCGGGATCCAGCTCGCCTTCGGCAACATCTACCTCGGCATCGCCGAGGGGGCGCTGGCCCGGGGCCGCGAGCTCACCCTGGCCCGCACGAACGCCTGGTTCCTCAGCACGGCGGAGCGCTACGCCGAGGACCCCTTCGTGCAGCGCGTCTACGGCGAGCTCGCCTCCCGGGTCGCCGCCGTCGAGGCTCTCGCCGACCGCGCCAGCCGGCGCTTCGACGACACCCTCGCCTTCGGGGCGGAGCTCACTGCCGAGCAGCGCGGGGCGCTCGAGATCGAGGTCGCCAAGCTCAAGGTGGTCTCCACCGAGGTCGGCGTGGAGGTCGCCAACCGCATCTACGAGACGACCGGGTCGAGCTCCGCCAGGTCGTCGGTCGGCCTCGACCTGTTCTGGCGCAACATCCGCACCCACTCGCTGCACGACCCGGTCGACTACAAGAAGCTCGAGGTCGGGGCGAACTATCTGACCGGCATCCTGCAGCCGATCTCGCTCTACACATGAGCCCCGAGCCGCTCGCCCGCTTCGGGGCGATCCTCGACGAGCTCGCGGCCGGCGCCGCCGAGCGCGACCGCGAGCGCCGCCTGCCCCGGGAGGGGCTGCAGGCGCTCGCCGCGGCCGGCTTCGGCGCGCTGCGCGTGCCGGTCGTGCACGGCGGAGCCGGGCTCCGCGTCCCGGAGCTCGCCGCCGCCTGGGTCGAGCTCGCGACCGCCGACCCGAACGCCGCCCAGGCCCTGCGGGGCCACTTCGCCTTCGCGGAGGACCGCCTCGCGGCCGGCGATGCGGAGTGGCTCGCGCGCATCGCCGCGGGCGAGCTCGTGGGCAATGCGTGGAGCGAGACGGGCAACGCCCTCGGCAGCTTCGGCACCCGGGTGCGCCCGGAGGGCGGGCACTGGACGGTGGACGGGCGCAAGTACTACACGACCGGCTCGATCTTCGCCGACTGGATCGACGCGACCGTCACCGGTCCGGACGGCGAGGAGCTCACCGCGATCGTGCGGTCCGCCCAGCCCGGAGTGACGATCTCGGACGACTGGGACGGCTTCGGCCAGCGCACCACGGGCACCGGCACGATCGTCTTCGAGGGCGCCCGGGTGGAGCGCGCGGAGCTGCGCCCCTTCGCCGACCGCTTCCGCTACCAGACCGCCTTCTACCAGCTCACCCTGCTCGCCGTGCTCGCCGGCATCGCGCGCCGCGTCGAGCTCGACCTCGGCGAGCAGCTGCGCACCCGCTCCCGGGTCTTCAGCCACGGGAACGCGGGCAGCGCCCGGCAGGACCCGCAGCTGCTCGCCGTCGCCGGCCGCGCCTCCGCGACCGCCTTCGCGGCCGCCGCGATCGTGCAGCGCGTCGCCGAGGCGGTGCAGCGCGCGGCCGACACGGCCGCCGAGCGCGACTCGGACACGCACCGCGACGCCGTGCAGGAGGCGGAGATCGCCTCCGCCCAGGGACAGATCGTGCTCACCCGCGCCGTGCCGGAGGCGGCGACGCTGCTCTTCGACGCCCTCGGCGCCTCCGCGACCGGCGGGGGCCGGGAGCTGGACCGGCACTGGCGCAACGCCCGGGCCGTGGCCAGTCACAATCCGGTGCTGTTCAAGGAGCGCATCGTCGGCAACTGGAGCGTCAACGGCGAGGCCGAGGACCCGGTCTGGGCGATCGGCGTCTCCGCGGAGTCGGCCGCCGCGGCCGAGACGCCGACGGCGCCCCCGCCATCGAAGGAGAGGGAATGAGCGAGGAGATCCGCTTCGCGGAGCAGACCACGGACGACATCCACGCCCCCTACGTCGCCGACGCCGACCGCTACCGCGGCCTCGGCTACCGCCGGGTGGGCCGCAGCGGCCTGATCCTGCCGCCGCTGTCGCTCGGCCTCTGGTACAACTTCGGCGACGACCGGCCGTTCCAGCCTCAGCGGGAGCTGCTGCGCCACGCCTTCGACCGGGGCATCACCCACTTCGACCTGGCCAACAACTACGGCCCGCCGAACGGCGCCGCCGAGGAGAGCTTCGGCCGACTGCTGGACGGCGACTTCCGCCCGTACCGCAGCGAGCTCGTCGTCTCGACCAAGGCGGGCTGGCCGCACTGGCCGGGCCCCTACGGCGACTTCGGCTCGCGCAAGTACCTGCTGAACTCGCTCGACGAGTCGCTGCGGCGGCTGCGCAGCGACTACGTGGACATCTTCTACTCGCACCGAGTCGACCCGGTCACGCCGATCGAGGAGACCGTCGGCGCGCTGGACACGGCGGTGCGCCAGGGCAAGGCGCTCTACGTCGGCCTCTCCTCGTACTCGCCCGAGCGCACGCGGGCCGCGGTCGAGGTGGCGCGCTCCCTCGGCACGCCCCTCGTCATCCATCAGCCCGCCTACTCGCTGCTCAACCGCTGGGTCGAGGCGGGGCTGCTCGACGTGCTCGACGAGCTGGGGCTGGGTTCGATCGCCTTCACGCCGCTGGCGCAGGGACTGCTCACCGGCAAGTTCCTGGCCGATCCGGATGCGCGCCACTCGAGCGACCGCTACTCCTTCCCCGACTCGCACAGGAGCCCGGAGATCCTCGACCGCGTGCGCGCCCTCGCCGGGATCGCCGAGCGCCGCGGCCAGAGCCTCGCCCAGCTCGCCATCGCCTGGCTGCTGCGTCCGGGAGGGGTGACCTCGGTGCTCGTCGGCGCCTCCTCGATCGCCCAGCTCGACGAGAACCTCGGAGCGCTGGAGAGCACCGCCTTCACCGCCGAGGAGCTGGACGAGATCGACCGGCACGCCGTGGAGAGCGGCATCGACATCTGGCGGCAGTCCTCCGACCTCTGACCGGCCGCCGCAGCGCCCCGGACGGGTCAGGACGCCGGAGAGGGCAGCTCAGAGCTCGATCCGCGAGGCGGGGCCGAGGGCGTGCCACGTGCGGCTGTGGTAGACGAGCGGGCGCAGCTCCGCGTCGGCGTCGACGTGCGCCTCGAGGGCGTGCACGGCGATGACCGCGGAGTCGCCGGCCTCCATCCGGTTGATCACGCGTCCGCGGATCCGCACCGGCACGTCGAGGAAGTGCGGCTCGCCCGTGGGCAGCCGGTCCCACAACGAGGTGTCGGCGAAGCGGTCGATCCCGCTCGTGGCGCAGAGCTGGGCGATGTGCAGCTGATCGGCGCCGAGCAGGTGCACGACGAGGGTCTCGGCCCGGCGGATGGTCGGAGCGCTGGACGACCGGGCGGAGATCGAGAAGACGAGCAGCGGGGGCTCCGCGCTGACCGAGAACACGGAGGTCGCGGTCAGGCCGACCGGGCCGTCGCCGGCGTCCGCGGTGATGACCGCGACGCCCGCCGCGTGGTTGCGGAAGGCCAGTTTGAACTCCTCCGGGCTCAGCCCGGCCTGCAGCGAGGGGCGCAGGAGGGACTCGGGCTCCTGCTGAGCCTTCTCCTGTCGCGACCGTTGGACCATGGCTCGAGTGTGGCGCCGATCCGCGGCGCCCGCAGGATCGGGCGTCATGATTCGTCGTGCAGCCGCGAGCCGGTGCCCGCCGGCTCGGCGAGGGCGTCCTCGAGGGCGACCCAGGCCAGCATCGCGCACTTGACCCGGCCGACGTAGCGCGAGACGCCGCTGAGCGCGACCGCGTCGCCGAAGCGCTCCTCGTCGAGCTGGAGCCGCCCCCGCGAGCGCATGACCTCGCGCAGCTCCGCCGCGAGACCGAGCGCCTCCTCGCCGCTCCTGCCGGCGACGATCCCCGACAGCAGGGAGGCCGAGGCCTGGGAGACGGCGCAGCCGTGGCCCTCCCAGCGCACCGCCGCGATCCGTCCGTCCTCGAGGCGCAGCGCGAGGGTGATGTCGTCGCCGCAGGTGGGGCTGATCTGCCGGGAGCGGGGCGACCATCCGGCGGTGTCCCCCCGGCCCTCGGGGCTGCGCGCGTGGTCGAGGATGAGGCTCTGGTAGAGCGCCTCCATGTCGCCGCTCATCGGCCGGCTCCGAAGAAGCGGGCCGCGTCGACCACCCCCGCGAGGAAGGCGTCGACCTCCTCCTCGGTGCTGTAGACGGAGACGCTGGCGCGCGTCGAGGCCACGAGGCCGAGCCGATGATGCAGCGGTTGGGCGCAGTGGTGGCCGACCCGGACGGCGATGCCGCGATCGTCGAGGAACTGGCCGACGTCGTGCGCGTGGACCCCGGCCAGATCGAAGCCCGCGAGTCCGACCCGCTCCCCCGCGCCGAGCAGCCGGACCCCGTCGATCGCGGCGAGCCCGTCGGCGAGGCGCCGGCCCAGGGCGCGATCGTGCGCCGCGATCCGGTCCATGCCGATGCCCTCGACGTAGCGGATGGCCGCCCCGAGGCCGATCGCCTGCGAGACGCGCTGCGTGCCCGCCTCGAAGCGCTGAGGGGGAGGCAGGAACTCCGCGTCCTCCAGGGTGACGGTCGTGATCATCGATCCGCCCGTGAGGAAGGGAGGGAGCGCCTCGAGGAGCTCGCGGCGCCCGTAGAGGACGCCGATGCCCGTGGGTCCGTAGAGCTTGTGCCCCGAGAACACGGCGGCGTCGACGCCCAGGGCGTGCAGGTCCACCGGGAGCTGGGGCACCGACTGGCAGGCGTCGAGCACGACGAGGGCGCCGACCTGCCGGGCCCGCGCGACCAGGGCCTCGACCGGGGCGATGGTGCCGAGGACGTTGGAGACGTGCGCGAAGGCGAGCAGGCGGGTGCGCTCGGTGACGATGGAGTCGAGCAGCTCGAGACGCAGCGCGCCGCGGTCGTCGACCGGGATGACGCGCAGCGCGGCCCCGGTGCGCCGGGCGAGCTGCTGCCACGGGATGAGGTTGGCGTGGTGCTCGCTCTCGGTGGTCACGATCTCGTCCCCGGGGCCGAGCCGGAGCCGCTCGCCGCCCACGGCGAAGGAGGCGTTCGAGAGCCCGTAGGCGATGAGGTTGATGCCCTCGGTGGCGTTCGAGGTCCAGACGATCTCTCCCGGATCGGCGCCGACGAATCGGGCCACGTCGGCGCGCGCCTGCTCGAACTCCTCGGTCGCCTCCGCGGCCAGGGTGTGGGCGCCGCGGTGCACGGCGGCGTTGCGATGCAGGAGGTAGTCCCGCTCGGCGTCGAGCGCCTGCCTGGGCTTCTGGGCGGTCGCCGCCGAGTCGAGATAGACGAGCGGATGCCCGTTGACCGTCTCGCCGAGCAGCGGGAAGTCGGCGCGGATCGCGGCGAGCTCCGCCGCGGGCAGCGGCGCAGGCTCCTCGATCGGGGGCATGCCGCCCTCCCTCCGTCGGGATGCCCCTGCGGCATCCTCCAGCGATCCTACGGACCGCCGCTGGAAGCCGCCGCGGAGTGCGGCTCGGCGCCGCGGGGCGGCGGGAGCCCCGGGTCAGCCGAGGGGGACGACGTAGGAGTCGACCTGGACGATCAGCTCCCCCCGGAAGGTGAACAGATCGTTGTAGGCGAAGCGGAAGGGGCCGGTCTCGCGGTGCCTCCCGCTGCCGGTGCCCGTCACGACGATGACGTCGCCGGCGTCGATGGTCCTCTCGACGGCGAGCTCGGGGCTGCCCTCGAAGGCGGGGTTCTCGATCTCGTCGTCGAACTCGGCCTTTCCCCGGGTGCTGCGCACGCCGTGGATGCGCCAGACGACGTCGTCCGTGAGACAGGCCAGGATCGCCTCGTGGTCGCTGCGCCTGAAGCCCTCCATGTAGCGGTGGACGACGTCCTCGCGCGTGGTCATGGGTCCCTCCTCGTCGATCGCCGGGCCGTCAGCCCGCGGCCCGCGCGCCGCGGACGGCGTAGCGGTGCATCGTGACCCCGTCGTCGTAGGACGCCTGCTCGAGCAGGTCGAGCTCGAGCTGCCGGTCGACCGGGTCGAACAGCGGCCGGCCCCGGCCGAGGACGACGGGATGCGTGAAGAGCAGCAGCTCGTCGAGCAGTCCTGCCTGCAGCAGCTGCGTGGCGAGGGTCGCGCCGCCGACGCCGATGTCGCCGTCGACCTCCGCGCGCAGGGCGGCGAGCTGCTCGATCGCGTCGTCGCCCCCGATGACGCGCGTGTTGTGGTCCGCGCTGCGGCGGCTGCGGGAGAGGAGCACCTTGGGCATCGCGACCCAGATCTCGCCGTACTCGCGCAGGTAGTCGGGCATCGACGCGTCGTCCCGGATGCCCGGCCACGAGGCCTCCATGATCTCGTACATCACCCGGCCCTGGACGTCCATCGCGAAGCCGCGCGCCCGCGCGTTGAACTCGCGGTGCAGCGCCTCCCCGATGCGCAGCCAGTCGCCGCCGCCCTGCTCTCCGGCGTCGCGCTCGATCCTGAGGTCGAGGGAGACGTTCATCCAGTACACGAATCGGCCGGCCATGCCGTCACCTCCGGAAGGTCAGATGGGTCGTGCCGCTCTCGGCGGTCTCGGCGGTCACCTCGTAGCCGGACTCCAGACCGCGCAGCTCGTCCCAGAGCCGGACGCCGCGCCCGAGCAGGATCGGCGCGATGGCGACGTGGAGCCGGTCGACGAGGCCGGCCTTGAGGAAGTCGCGCACGACGGTCGGCCCGCCGCCGATGCGGACGTCCTTGCCGTCCGCGGCCTCGACCGCGCGGTCGAGCGCCTCCCTCGGCGTCGCGGAGAGGAAGTGGAAGGTCGTGCCCCCGGCCATCTCGATCGACGGGCGGGGGGCGGTGTGCGTGAGCACGAAGACGGGGACCCGGAACGGCGGCTCGTCGCCCCACCAGCCGCGCCAGTCGGGGTCGTCGGGCGCGGCATGGAGGCCGAACATGCCCGCGCCCATGATCTCGGCGCCGACCTCCTCGAAGTACGCCCTCGCGTAGTCGTCGTCGACGCCGGTCGTGCCGCCGCCGCTCGTGTCGTGGAAGACGCGCTCCTGCATGGTGCGGGTCGCGACATAAGCGGCGACCAGTCGCGACCAGTCCGGCCCCATCGGATCCTCGAGGGTCTGGTCCGTCGTCGTCGCGAAGCCGTCGAGGGAGATGTTGAGGTCGACGCGCACGGCCATGGGCGATCCCTTCAAGTGATTGCAATTCGCAACCACTATACTGGGGGCTCCCCGGCTGTCAAGGAGGAATCGTGGACCCGCGCTCCGGATGCCCCATCAACGCCGCGGTCGAGGCGCTCGGCGACCAGTGGTCGTTCCTGGTGCTGCGCGATGTGATCTTCGGCGACCGCCGCTACTTCCGCGAGCTGCTGAACGGCTCGATCGAGGGCATCGCCTCGAACATCCTGGCCGATCGGCTGAAGCGGCTCGTCGGTGCGGGGATCCTCACCCGCGAGGAGGCCGGACGCGGGCAGCGCGCCCGCTACAGCCTCACCGAGGCGGGCATCCAGACCCTGCCGATCATC
>Ga0164243_10012072_pt1 | contig 12276 bp, 10 predicted proteins | sample OricompcompostOP_FD_108781 | JGI IMG/M metagenome (GOLD analysis project Ga0164243, IMG submission 108781) | Organic Plus compost microbial communities from Emeryville, California, USA - Original compost - Organic plus compost (OP) | ecosystem: Engineered > Solid waste > Mixed feedstock >...
GGTCGGGATCGGTGTCGCTGAGCATCCACGTCTTCCCGGCATCGCCACCCCACATGACGTCCGTGCTCGAAGCGGTATCCGGAGCGGGTGTTGCGGGCGCGTTCGGATCAATTGAACTAACCGGCAGCGCTTCGTCGAGCTGCAGGCGATCCACCGTCGGCGTGAAGATGTACAGGTACGACACCGTCCCCGCCGACTCGGGCGATGCGACATCCCCCGCGATCTCCATCAGGATGCGCCCATCCTCCAGCGTCACGACGCGCAGGATCGTGATGCTCTCCGGATCGTCGATCGCGCTGGCCGGGAGCGGCACCAGCTCGCTCGGATTGCCAAGCGCCGTGCGGCCACCGTCCGTCAGCGGGAGCTCGGCGAGGCGCGCGCGATAGTCCGCCGTCAGCAGATGATCGAGCGTCGTGTCGTCACCACTCGCGATGCAGCCGATCAGCTCGCTGAGCGCGGCCTGCGCGGCGAGCTCGCTCCAGAGCGTCGCCGGGGTCGCCGGGATCTCCGGCAGCTTCGATGGCAGCAGCGACGGCCATCCCTGGATCGCTGGACGAGTCGCCTGCGCATCGAGATTGAGGAAGGTCGTGCTCGATCCCTCAGGCAGCGTGGTCGGGAAGTCGATCGTCGGGCAGCCGATCGCGGCCGGCGTGGCGTCGCTCGCGATCTCGGTCAGGTTCGGCGTCGGCATCCAGCCGACGTCACCGGTCTCGATCGCGACGAGCTTCCAGGTCGTGCCGGTCGTGTTGTGCGCGATCGTCTTCGCGGACGGATCATTCGCGTCGATCGTCACGCCGGTGACGGTCTGTCCTGCGCCCAGCGAGACAATCACCGCGGCGTCGGGCTCCGGCTCGGTCCGGAGGGGCGTCTCGTCGGTCAGCTCGTAGCGCGCGGCGAGCGGGTTGATCAGCGACGTGACTGCCGTGTGCGTCGTCGGGTCGCCGGCGATGGTCAGTGTCGCGGTGATGCGATTGTTGATGTCGCCATCGGATCGGCTGAGCACCGCGTACGTTCCCGGGAGGTTCGGAATCGTCACGGTTCGCCATTGCCCCGCGGCCAGTTCGACATCGATGTCGAGCTGCGGAATCGAGAACGTGTGGGCGTACGACCCCGTATTCGTGAGGGCAAGCTGACTGATGGTGTCGGCAGTCGGGGTGATCGCGATCGCGTTCGGCGTGAAGCCCTGCTCGGTGACGACGATCTCCTGCGTCACGACGGCGGGCGTTGCGTCGGGCGCGATCGCCGGGACGGAGCCGGTCGGTGCCTGCAGCTCGATGTGCGGATCGTTGCCGCCGCGATCCAGCACGCTGGTGAGGATCATCCCCAGCACGAGCAGAATCGCGAGGGCGGTCGAGAGTGCGCCGAACGGGGTCAGCAGCGGGCGTCGTGGTGACGCCGTAATGGCCTGCCTGCGGCGGCGAGGCGTGGTGAGCGGGACGGTGGTCGTGGCGGTGGGGGGCATCAGCAGATCCCTCCGCAGCGTGGCGACAAAGGCCGGGTCCGGATCAGGGGGCGTGGCATGGCGCGTGTCCTTCCAGAAGGTGTCCAGCGTGCCGCGCGTCTCGGCGTCGAGATGATCGGAGGTCGCCGCGAGGACATCGCTGGACGCGATCCCGCTGACCAGCGCATCAAGCGCGGCATCGAGCGCCTCCAGATCGCGCGGATCGGCATCAGGAGCGTGCAGCATGGTTTCCTCGCGTTTCATCCCGAAGCCGAAGGCGCAACTGCGCGATGGCGCGGAACTGAAGACTCTTGATCGCCTGGGGTGTCCGGTGCATGACCTCCGCGATCTCCACACCCGTGAGCCCCGCAAGGCGGAGATACATCACGGCGCGCTGGTCGTCGTTGAGGTCCTGCAGCGCGGCGTGCAGATCGCGTGCCGATTCGTGTGCGATCAGCTGCTCGTCGGGGAGCTGGGAGGGGTCGATCCCCTCCCAGCCCTCGGCAAGCGGCAACGCCGGTCGGCGGCGGAGGATGTCCATCGCGGCGTGATGTGCGATCGTGAACAGCCACCCGCGGAACGACCTGCTCCCGGCGCGTGGCTGGAAGCGATGCAGCTGCGCGAGCGCCTTGGTGAAGGTCTCGCTGGTCGCATCTTCCGCGGCGTCACGCTGCCCCAGCAGGCGATGGCAGTAGTGGTAGACAACGGGGACATAGCGATCGTAGAGCGGGGCGAACGCGGCACGGTCGCGCTGGGCCCGCGCAACCTGATCGAGTTCGTCGTCTTCTCGCATCGCATCCCTCACCCGCGGCTGGACGATCCTGACATCCGGTGATGTCAGGGTAACGCGCGTTCATCTATCCAACGGGGATGTGGGGAAATGGTTCTGGGAAGGAGCTGGGGATCAGCGGTCGTGCTTGCCGCGCGGGCCGAGGAGGACGCCCGCGATGAGGCCGAAGGAGATCCCGAACGAGATGCCGAGGGCGATATTCCCCAGGGCCACGCCGAGTCCGACCCCGATGGCGACACCGAGGCTGATGCCGATCGCGATGTTGGCGCTGCGCCGATCGCTGTCCGTGTCGGGATCGGTCTGGGGGTTGGGATGGTCGCTCACATGGGCTCCGTTCGGCACGTCATCGATCGTCGGGTCATTGCAGGGGGAACGCGCATCGTGGGCGGCCAGTTCCGGCGCGGCTCAGGAGCTCGCGGTGGATTCGCGCGCGATGACATCTCCGAGCGACACGGAGACGGGAGTGCGCCCGGGGAACTCAGCGACGAGGTGCAGCGATCCGCCCATCGCCTCCACGTATCGCTGGAGCGTGGAGATCAACATGTCGCTCCGACGCTCCAGTCGCGAAACTCCGGCCTGCTCGATGTGCAGCGTGTCCGCGAGCGTCTTCTGGGTGAGATCGAGCGCGCGTCGCAGATCCCGCAGGGTCAACTCCTGCTCATAGAGCTCTTGCGCACTCTCTTCGATTGCTGCGCGCAGCTCTGGAGAGAATCGCGCAAGAACCTCTTCGAACGGGACTGCTCTGGAAACAGACTTCATACGTCACCTGCCATTGCGTCGAGATGGCTTTGAAAGCGCTGATCTGCCACGCGAACGAGATCACGATTCTATCGTGATTGACTCATGCCAGACTTGCTGCCACCGACAAGGAGGATCGCCTGGCGTCCAGGATCAAAAGCGAATGCCACACGTCACGCTTCGTTACGAACGGTAAACCGCAATTCCTTCATGTTGGAGAACCGAGATCCATTGAGCGTGTCGCGATGCGGACGACCGAGTTGAGGCCCAGCAAGTTGAAGCAATCGCACCAGCTTGGCGAGTTCCAGCTGAACTGAGAGCGATTCTTCCTCGATCTCTTCAAAGAACTCGTGATCGTACAGCACATTCCACACGACGATCATCTACCTCATGAGTATGCCACAGATGGAATATTTCATACAGTGAAAGGCATATCAGTGGCCGGCGAGGGCGGGATCAGCTGTCGTCGCGACGGACGTCGCGGACGGCACGAATGCCTTCCACGCGTAGCGTCGCCAGATGATGAACGAGCCTATCGCCAGGCAGATCGCGCACGCCTGGATCACCACGTGCTGTCCGACCAGTTCCGAGAGTGCCGAGACGCCCATCGTCGCGAATGGCATCACGCCGTTGAACGCGAGACTGTTCACGCTCAGCACGCGGCCACGCATGTCGTCCGGCGCGAGCTGCTGCAGGCGCGCATTGATCTGCGTGTTGCCCGTCGCGAACGAGTAGCCGGAGATCATCACGCCCGGAATCGCCCACCACGTGTTCGGCGAGAGCGCGAGCCACGTCAACCCCACCGTCAGGCCCACCATCGACGTGCGAAGCCGTCGCCCCGCGGCGACTTCGAGGCGGCTGCCGCGGATCAGCACGATCGCGCCGATCAGGGATCCGACCCCCAGCACCGAGATCATCGCGGCCACCCACGTGTCGGAGCCGCCGAGTTCGTCCTTCACGTAGAGCGACATCAGCACCAGCAGGTTCGGGAAGACGAAGAAGGAGAAGATCGTCGTGATCAGGATCAGGCCGAACACCTCATCCGTCTTGCGGATGTAGGCCATGCCTTCCTTCAGCTGCGACAGACCCGAGCCACGATTCGCCGGGCGCGGTTGCTGCTGCACCTTCCCCTTCAGGCGCATCAGCACCGAGATTGGGGCGAGCAGCGTGAACGCGTTGACGAGGAAGGCCGCCGCCGTCCCGAATGCGGTGATCGCGACGCCGGCAAGCGCTGGTCCGATCGTGCGCGTCGCGTTGAACGACGCGGAGTTCAGCGCCACCGCCTGCGGCAGATCCTCGCGGCGCACCAGCTCCGAGACGAACGCCTGTGATGCCGGCAACTCGAAGGCCGCGACCCCTCCCGCGATCGCCGAGAGCACGAGGATGTGCCAGAACTCCATCCGGTCCGTCAGGATCAGGAAGAAGTAGATGAGCGAGATGACGCCGAGCGAACTCTGGGTCGAGATCAGGATCTTGCGGCGATCGAAGCGGTCGGCGACCACGCCGCCGAAGAGGCTCAGGATCAGGATCGGCAGCGACGACACCACGTTCACCGCACCGATCAGCACGGCCGAGGTCGTGAGCGAGAGCACCACCAGCGAGGTGCCGGTGTTCTGCATCCACGTCCCGGCGAGGGAGATCAGCTGGCTGGTCCAGTACTGGCGGAATGACGCGTTCTGCAGGGCGTCCGGGTATCTCAAGCGTCGCGGCGATCGCGACGGTCGTTGCGGTGTATCCATGAGTGCAGGAGGTCTCCCCTCATGACCTTTCGGTCCCAGTTCATCGTCTCGGGTGCCAACCGAACCAAAAGGCGAGAGGCCTCGAAAACAGTGTCCTCACGTATCCTACCGGACCTCGATCATCCCGCAAGATGCCGATGGTTTCATGCACATTGGCGCCGCATCAGGCGAGGGGCGGCGTCGCGGTCTCCTCGTCATCGACGGGGTAGCTCCGCGTGAGCGCGCGTCGATCGAACGAGAGCATGAACGCCATCACCGCGAGGGCCACGGCGAGCACGGCCGCGATCCCCGCGAAGATCGCGACGACCTTGCTCTCGCCCCACTGCTGCTGCGTGATCGCGATGAATCCCCAGCCGAACACGAGGGGATAGGCGGCATCCTGCCGGAACGCCGCGAACGCACCGGAGGCGAGCAGGCCGATGATCATGAAGAGCACCGCCCACACCCGGAGTGAGAACGGACCGCCATCCCAGCCGCCATCCTGCAGCCACACCATCAGGGTCACGAGCGTCAGGAAGCTCGCCCATCCGAGGTAGATGCTGAACGGAACTTCCACCATCAGGATCTGGAAACGCGAGGGCGTCGCCTCATCCCGCCCCGATCGTTGCGAGATGAACGAAATGATCAGCAGCGCAATCAGCAGGATAAGGATGAAGACGAAGGCAAAGGTGAACGATTTCCAATGCCAGAAGGCGACCCACAGGATGTTCGCGACATTGGCCAGCAGGAAGAGGGGGCCGATCTGGCGTACCCGCTTGTTGCGCCGTCCGCCAGGCATGATGGTGTACACCACGTACACGGCCATCAGTGCGTAGATGATCACCCAGATCATGAACGACCACGCCGCCGGCTGGAATGGCACGGGCTGATTCGTGGCCACCGCGCCCGAGGTCAGATCGTTGAAGGGAAGCCAGTTCGCGAGGAGCGTGATCCCCACCGCGACGAGCAGCCCGACGAGCCCTGTCAGCGGCCAGTACCACGCGGAGTCGCGCTCGACCCAGAATCGCCGCGAGCCATCACCACCGGAGGACTTCGTGGTCACTGCCAGCGGGCCATCCGTGGTCGAGGGCACTGGCTCCGCGAGCGAGTCGGCGAGGGCGAGATCCGGATCATCTTCCTGCCACGGATCCGGCTCGTGCTCGAGATCGATGTCGTCGCGTCGTCCTGGTCGATTCTCCATCTGAGGTCCCTGTCCTTCCCTCGGTCCCGGATCGATGCCGATCGGGTCGTGGCCAGTGGTGCGGAGTGTCACTCCGTTCCATAGACACGTATTGTGCCAGCCGCGCCCGATCCTGACATCGTGGAATGCAACACGCTCCCGTCGAAACCGACCGGGAGCGTGCTCCATGCACCTGCGCCGCGATCGGCGTCTACAGCTTCGGGGTCAATGGACCGCGCACCAGCTTGTGTTGCGCCGCCTGCGCCACCGGTCGCACCACCACGAGATCGAGGTTGATGTGATGCGGCAACTCAAGCATCTGCGTGATGACGAGCGCGATGTCGTCCGCGGTCAGCGGCTCCGGCACGTTCTCGTACACCTTGTCCGCCTTTTCCTGGTCGCCACCGAAGCGGTTCAGCGAGAACTCCTCGGTGTGCACGAGTCCCGGCGCGACTTCCGTCACGCGGATCGGCTCGCCGGCGAGCTCGAGGCGGAGCGTCTCGATGATCGTCGTGGTGCCGTGCTTCGCGGCGGTGTAGCCGCCACCGTTCTCGTAGGCGATGTGCCCGGCGGTGGAAGAGATCGTCAGGATATCGGAGCTCGGGCGCGTGGCCGAGGCCTCGCGCAGCAGCGGCAGCAGCGCCTTGGTGACGCGCACCGTGCCGAGCACGTTGGTCTCATACATCTGCCGCCACTGATCGATCGGCGCGTTCTCGACCGGATCCGCGCCGATCGCGCCGCCCGCGTTGTTGACGAGGGCGTTCACCGGACCACGGTCCTTCAGGAAGGCGGCGAGCGCGTTGACATCGTCATCGCTGGTGACGTCGGCTACGAACGTGGTCGCACCGGTCTCGGCGGCGAGTGCGTCGAGGCGATCCTGACGACGTGCCACCCCGACGACATCCCATCCATGCGCGCGGAGGAGGCGTACGGTTGCGGCCCCGATGCCGGAGCTTGCGCCGGTCACAACTGCGGTTCTTGGTTCAGCCACGATCATCCCCTTCTTCCATACAACGGTTGTGCGAGACGAGGCATGCACCTCGTGCGGTTCGTGTTGCTTCTAGTCTACTCGGTGCGGGCGACCCGAAACGCGGCCAGATGACCATCCGCTCCCTCCGGGCAGGAAGAGAGGGATGGTCATGAGAACCGCACAAGATGAACCAAATATCCTACGGACAATACTTGCCAGTATGGCGACGATTCGCGAAGATGCGTTCAGGAACGCACGGGGAGACGCGCAGTGCGTCGACATCAACCGGGGTCAGACATGTCATCCGAATTGCAACGTTGGTATCGTCAGGGTGTCCCAGACACCAATCCGGAACCCGCATCCATCGATGATGATGACTGGCGCATGTTCGTGCTGCACGTGAATCACGGCATCTCGATCGGTAGCCTCTCCCGCGAGGCGGGGATCTCCGTGAACGCCATGCGATCGCGACTGCTTCGCGTGGTGCGCAGCTGGAATCATCGGCTCGCCCAGCAGGGGCGCCGCTTCCCCTGATCTCTGCGGTGCACGTACCCAACCTGCCTTCCATTCTTCTCGCACGATGATCGCCCGCTCGCGGTTCGATACGTGCGGATGCATCGTCCTGCACAAATCGGGGGACACCCCAGTGCCCACCGCACACAAGCCGCTCGTTCATCACGATCATCAGCTGTCGATTCTCAAGCATTCTGTCCATGTTTGCCTCCAGCTTTGGACGACATCGCACATTGTTCGGCCAGGAGTGCGTTCGCACACTGGAAGACGGAACGAACGTTTGGGGTCCATTCGATACGTCGGTGTCGGCTCCGGCAGCGTCCGATCATCACCTGACCGAACGCTCCGCGGGCGCACCGATTGCTCGTCCACCGGTGTCGCGGAGGGTATCGCCCCTCCCGGACAGTCCGATCAATGCTCGTCATGGAGGTCTCATGAGTCATCACGGTCCGTACGCGCAGCTCGTCGAATCCCTGAAGCATGGCGACATCGACCGCCGCACGTTCCTGACCCGCGCCACCGCGCTTGGGGTCGGGTTCAGTGCCGCTCTCTTCTCCGCCAATGCCATCGCGATTGCCGCCGCCGGTGGCTCGAAGAACGGCTTCGCGGTCTATCCGGGGCAGGATGGCACGCCCGTCGCCAGCCCGGTGACCGGTGCCCCGACCGCGCCGGCTGATGGCACCGAGAGTCAGACGCGTGGTCAGGATGGAGAACTCCGCATCCTGCTCTGGCAGGCACCGACCCACGCCTCGCCGCAGAACGCGACCGGCACCAAGGATTATCTCGCCGGCTCGTTCGTTCTCGAACCGCTGATGCATTACCTGCCGGATGGATCGATCATCCCGAATCTCATCACGGAGGTGCCGAGTGTCGAGAACGGGCTCCTCTCGGAGGATCTCTCGACGGTCACGTTCACGTTGCAGGAAGGCGTCCTCTGGAGCGATGGCACCCCCTTCACGGCCAACGATGTCGTGTTCACCTGGCAGTGGATCATCAATACCGAACGCACGGAGAATCTCTCGGTGAACTCGGCAATCTGGGCCGTGATCGAGAACATCGAGGCGGTCGATGACACCACTGCGGTCGTGACCTTCGCGAGTCCGTCGGCGGCGTGGTTCGATCCATTCACCGGCGGTATCAATGGGCCGATCTACCCGGCGCACAAGTTCGACAACGATCCGCTGAACGGCGGTGGCGACTTCATCACCAACCCGATCGGTACCGGCCCGTTCGTGATCACGAGCTTCACGCCGAACGATCAGGTGACGTATGCCGCGAACGAGAACTACCGCGAGCCCAACAAGCCGGCGTTCGCGTCGGTGCTCGTCAAGGGTGGCGGTGATGCCGCATCCGCCGCGCGCGCCGTCCTCGAGACGGGTGAGTATGACTACGCCTGGAACCTGCAGGTGGAGCCGGCGGTCATCGACGCCATGGTGCAGAGCTCGACGATCGCGCGTCTCGTCGCCGATCCGGGCGCTGGGCTCGAGCGCCTGAACATCAACTTCTCGGACCCGAATGTCGAGGTCGATGGTCAGCGCTCGGAGATGAACACGCCGCACCCGTTCCTCAGTGATCCGGCGGTGCGTCAGGCGCTGAACCTCTCGGTGCCGCGCGAGCTCATCGCGACGGAGTTCTATGGCGAGCTGATCCCTCCGACGTCGAACGTGCTGGCCGGTGTGCCGTCGTTCGAGTCGCCGAACACCTCGTGGGAGTTCAACACCGACAAGGCGAACCAGATCCTCGACGAGGCCGGCTGGGCGCTGGATGGCGCCACACGCAAGAAGGACGGCGTCGAGCTGAAGGTTGTCTACTCCACCTCGATCAACCAGGTGCGTCAGAAGACGCAGGCGGTGGTGAAGCAGGCCTTCGAGGCGATCGGGGTCGCGGTCGAACTGGTGCAGGTGGATTCCGGCATCTTCTTCGACTCCTCGGCGGGCAACGAGCAGAACTATCCGCACTTCTACTGGGACATCTCGATGTTCACCAGCACGGCGACATCGCTGATCCCGACGAACTTCATGTCGACCTACTATTCGGGGCCGGATCGCAGCAACATCGCGCAGGCGTCCAATGGCTGGACCGGTTCCAACTTCCATCGCTACGTCAGCGAGGAGTATGATGCGACCTTCCTGCAGCTCCAGAGCGCGAAGAGCCTCGAGGAAGCGAACGAGCTGCTGATCACGTTGAACGACATCGTCATCAACGACGTGGTCGTCATCCCGCAGGTGAACCGTCCGTCGGACCAGTACGCCATCGCGAACAAGATCAACCCGGCGAACACCACGGTGGGCGCCTTCGAGCTGAACTTCTGGAACATCGCCAACTGGAACCTCGTCCGCGAATAGTCGCCCGCACGAACGATCAGGTCCTCCTCGCGACGCGGGTTGGCGTCTCCGCCCAAGCGGGGACGTCGGTCCGCGTCGCTTCGTGTCGCACGATCTCGCGCGGCGCACAAACGGGATCCATCGACGGTGCACGATCGGTACAGATCGCCGATCGGCGCGATCCTCCTGTGCGATGTCGACCCCCGGCATGAGGCACGATGCCCAAAATGCGATCGCAGGTTCGGCATCTCCGACGATGATCGGATCTCGCCGCCCCACCACACTTGGCACAGATGACCAACGAAGAACCCGTAAGCCGTTCGCACCCAGCACCGAAGGGAGACCTGCCTGACGAGATCGCCATCCAGCCCTGACGCGGCTCGACGCTGAGCTTGCTGCCCGCTCCTCATCCGGATCCCGATCGTTCGCCACGAAGGCGGAGCTCGGCATCCACCCCGGGTCCCTACCGCACCGTTCGCCGACGCCGCGAGAGGCGTCACGCATTGCCGTTCCCTCGAGAACCTGCACGTCCGGATCCGGATGTGCGCGCATGCTCCACCGGTACAGGAGGTCTCATGAGTCAGCACGGACCGTACGCAACGCTTGTCGAATCCCTGAAGCGCGGCGAGATCGATCGACGCACCTTCCTGGGGCGTGCCACCGCCCTTGGCGTCGGCTTCAGCGCCGCCGTCTTCTCCGCGAATGCCGTCGCCGTGGCGGCAGCGGGTGGCTCGAAGAATGGCTTCGCACTCTATCCGGGGCAGGATGGCACGCCATCGGCCAGCCCGGTCGCGAGCCCCGTGGCGGAATCGGTCGCCCCACCGGCGATCGGGACCGAGAGCCAGACGCGCGGTCAGGATGGCGAGCTGCGGATCATCCTCTGGCAGGCGCCGACGCATGCCTCGCCACACACCTCGACGGGAACCAAGGACTATCTCGCCGGCTCGCTCGTGGTTGAACCACTGATGCACTACCTGCCCGATGGTACCCTGTCGCCGAATCTCATCACGGCGGTACCGAGCGTGGAGAACGGGCTCCTCTCGGAGGATCTTTCCACCGTGACCTTCACGCTGCTCGAGGGCGTGCTCTGGAGTGATGGTGAGCCGTTCACCGCAAACGACATCGTCTTCACGTGGAAGTGGGTCACGAATACCGAGCGCACCGCGAACCTCTCCGGCAACCTCGGGGTGTGGGCGGTGATCGCGAACATCGAGGCGGTTGATGACACCACCGCAGTCGTGACGTTCGCCAATCCCTCGGCGGCGTGGTTCGACCCGTTCACGGGCGGATTCAATGGCCCGATCTACCCGGCGCACATCTTCAATGACGACCCGCTCGAGGTGGGCGACTCGTTCCTGCTGAACCCGATCGGCACGGGACCGTTCGTGATCACGAGCTTCTCGCCGAACGATCAGGTGACGTACGCCGCGAACGAGAACTATCGCGAGCCGAACAAGCCGGCGTTCGCCACCGTGCTCATCAAGGGTGGTGGCGATGCGGCGTCGGCGGCCCGCTCGGTGCTCGAGTCCGGCGAGTACGACTACGCCTGGAACCTGCAGGTGGAGCCGGCGGTCATCGACGCGATGGTGCAGAGCTCGACGATCGCCTCGCTCGTCGCCGATCCGGGAACGAGCATCGAGCGCATCAACATCAACTTCTCCGATCCGAACACCGAGGTCGATGGCCAGCGCTCCGAGATGAACACGCCGAATCCACGCCTCAGTGATCCGGCGGTGCGGGCGGCGCTCAACCTCTCGGTGCCGCGCGACGTGATCGCGACGGAGTTCTACGGCGAGCTGATCCCGCCGACCGCGAACATCCTGACTGGTCTCCCGTCGTTCGAGTCGCCGAACACCTCGTGGGAGTTCAACATCGACAAGGCGAATCAGCTTCTCGACGAGGCCGGTTGGGTGCTTGATGGCGATGTGCGCTCCAAGGACGGCGTCGAGCTGAAGCTGTCGTATGCGACCTCGATCAACCAGGTGCGTCAGAAGACGCAGGCGGTGGTGAAGCAGGCGTTCGAGGCAATTGGCGTGCAGGTCGAGCTGCTCCAGGTGGACTCCGGCATCTTCTTCGACTCCGCCGCCGGCAACGAGCAGAATCTGAGCCACTTCTACTGGGACATCGACATGTACACCAGCAATGCGGCCTCGCCGATCCCGGCGAGCTTCATGCTGCCGTACTACGCCGGCCCGGATCGCAGCAACATCGCGCAGAAGTCGAATGGCTGGGCGGGCAACAATACCGCGCGCTGGGTGAACGACGACTACGACGTCAAGTTCGAGGCGCTGCAGTCCGCGAAAACCTTCGACGAGGCGAATGCCCTGCTGATCGAGCTCAACGACCTCGTGATCGCGAACGTGGTCGTCATCCCGCAGGTGAATCGTCCGGCCGACCAGTATGCCATCGCGAACAAGCTCGAGAAGGCAAACTGCACCGTGGGCGCATTCGAGCCGAATTTCTGGAACATCGCCAACTGGAACCTCGTCCGCGGGTAACTTCCCCGCCAGACGAGCATCGAGGACAGCGGCTCCCCCGATCCGGGGGAGCCGCTGTCGTGCGTCGGCCTCCCCTGCAGACGCTGCTTCCGATCCCGCGAACA
>Ga0164243_10012074_pt1 | contig 12276 bp, 8 predicted proteins | sample OricompcompostOP_FD_108781 | JGI IMG/M metagenome (GOLD analysis project Ga0164243, IMG submission 108781) | Organic Plus compost microbial communities from Emeryville, California, USA - Original compost - Organic plus compost (OP) | ecosystem: Engineered > Solid waste > Mixed feedstock >...
CAGCGACCAGGTGCTCTTCCTGGTGTCGCTCGTGGGCGGCGGCGTGGCGGCGGCGGCGTGCGGCTTCCTGGTGGGCCTGCCGTCCCTGCGCCTGCGCGGGGACTACCTGGCCATCGTCACGCTGGGCTTCGGCGAAATCATCCGCGTGGTGGTGCAGAACACGGACGCCTTCGGCCGGGCGCTGGGCCTGTCCGGCATCCCCCAGTCCTCGTCGCCGGCCATGGTGTACTTCTGGGTCTTCCTGGTGGTGCTGGCGGCGCGGCGGCTGGCGGGCTCCAGCCACGGCCGCAGCCTGTGGGCCATCCGCGAGGACGAGGTCGCCGCCGAGGCCATGGGCGTGGACACCACCGGCTACAAGGTGCGCGCCTTCGTCTTCTCGTCCTTCTTCGCGGGCATCGCCGGCGCGCTGTTCGCGCACTTCGTGCCCATCATCAACCCGGGCTCGTTCACCTTCGTGCGGTCGATGGAGATCGTCGTCATGGTGGTGCTGGGCGGGCTGGGCTCCACCACGGGCGCCATCGTGGCGGCCATCTTCCTGACGCTGCTGCCGGAGGGCATGCGCTCGCTGTTCTCCGCGCTGGGCACCGAGGGCAGCCTGGCGCAGCGGGTGGACCAGATTCGCATGCCCATCTACGGCGTGCTGCTGGTGGTGCTGATGCTGGCGCGCCCGCAGGGCCTGTTCGGCTCCAAGGAGCTGTGGGACGTGCTGCCGCGCTGGCTGCCTCGCAAGCGCAGGGGGCTGGCGTGAGCGCGAACATCCAGGCGGTCCCGGTGAAGGACGGCTCCGCGCCCCCGCTGCTGCACGCGGACGGCGTGGGCATCCAGTTCGGCGGCCTCAAGGCGCTGACGGACTTCCACCTCTCCATCCGCGAGGGCGACCTGCAGGGCCTCATCGGTCCCAACGGCGCGGGCAAGTCCACGGCCTTCAACGTGCTGACCGGCGTGTACCAGCCCACCCAGGGCGGCGTGCACGTGCGCGGCGTGCAGGTCAACGGGCGCAAGCCGCATCAAATCAACCTCCTGGGCGTGGCGCGCACCTTCCAGAACATCCGCCTGTTCCGCGCGCTCACCGCGCTGGACAACGTGAAGGTGGCCTGCCGCGCGCAGACGGGGCTGCACCAGCTGAGCGTGGGCCTGGGGGCGAAGTTCGCCGCCGCGCGCCACAACTACGCGGACTGGTGGAAGGCGCTCCTGTTCACCCCCGGCTTCCAGCGCGAGGAGAGGCGGCTGACGGAGCAGGCCGAGCACCTCCTGGCGGTGATGGGCCTGTCGCACCGCCGCGACGAGGAGGCGCGCAACCTCCCCTACGGCGAGCAGCGCCGGCTGGAGATTGCCCGCGCGCTGGGCACCCAGCCGCGCGTGCTGCTGTTGGACGAGCCCGCCGCGGGCATGAACACCCGCGAGAAGGCCGACCTCATGGTGCTCATCCGCAAGCTGCGCGACGACTTCAAGCTGGGCGTGCTCGTCATCGAGCACGACATGAAGCTGGTCATGGGCATCTGCGAGCACATCACCGTGCTGGACCACGGCGAGACGATTGCCCGGGGCGCGCCGGCCGCCGTGCGCGGCGACCGCAAGGTCATCGAGGCGTACCTGGGCGACAGCTACCTGGAGAGCCACGGAGGCGCGGCGTGAGCGAGGCGCAGGTGAAGACGCTGGGCGAGCGCCGTGCGTTCGAGCCGCTGCTGGCGGTGGAGGACATCAAGGTCCACTACGGCGCCATCCAGGCCCTCAAGGGCGTGTCCCTGACGGTGGGCAAGGGCGAGATGGTGGCCCTCATCGGCGCCAACGGCGCGGGCAAGACGAGCACCCTGCGCGCGGTGAGCGGCATGCTCAAGGCGAGCGCCGGGCGCATCCGCTTCAGCGGCCAGGACACCACCGCCCTCAAGGCGCACCAGCTGGTGCCCCGGGGCATGGCCCACGCGCCGGAGGGCCGCGGCATCTTCCCCAACCTCTCCGTGCTGGAGAACCTGGAGCTGGGCGCCTACCTGCGCAAGGACACGGCGCAGGTGCGCGCGGACCTGGAGAAGAACTTCGCCCTCTTCCCCGTCCTCAAGGAGCGCCGCTCGCAGATGGCGGGCACGCTGTCCGGCGGCGAGCAGCAGATGCTCGCCATCGCCCGCGCGCTGCTCAGCCGCCCCCAGCTGCTCTTGCTGGACGAGCCCTCCCTGGGCCTGGCGCCGCAGGTGACGGAGACCATCTTCCGCACCCTGCGCGAGGTGAACGCCACCGGCGTGAGCGTGCTGCTCGTGGAGCAGAACGCGCATCTGGCGCTCAACGCCGCGCACTACGGTTACGTGCTGGAGACGGGCGATGTGGTGATGGCGGGCGCGGGCAAGGCGCTGCTGGAGAGCGCCGAGGTGCGCCGCGCCTACCTGGGCGAGTAGTTGGCCCTCGAACCCTGGACTGTCCGTCCAGGGCCGATTTTCAGGCGCCGGAGACGTCTCATCCGTTGCGCCGCGGACGCTCCCTGGGTCCGGGGACACCTGGAAACTGGCGGGGCGTCCAATCTCGGGTAGTCAGAAGTCGAGCAGTTCGTCTAGCGTCATCCGACGCACCGCGTTCAACGTCCCAACCTCTACCAGGAAGCGCGCCCATGCCTTCGTTGTCCCGCCTCCTCGCCTCGATTGCGACCCTTTCCCTGCTCGCCCTCGCCTGCGCCGGCCAGCAGAAGACCGGCAGCACTTCCAATGCGGAGGCCACCTCCACCGTCGAGGAGCTGCCGAACGAGGGCGGGGAGGGTGGCGAGCACGCCGCCGCCGCGCCCGCGTCCCAGTTCGTCCCGGTGAACGCGGAGGAGGGCTTCGCGGTGAAGATGCCGGGCCAGCCGCAGGTGCAGCGGCAGAAGGTCAACATCCCCGCCGGCGAGGTCTCCACCGCGGCGTACTCGCTGCAGACGCCCGAGGGCGTCATCTACTCCGTCAGCATCGCGGACTATCCGGAGAAGGTCGTCGCCAGCCGCCCCGCGGAGGCGTTCCTCAACGAGGGCCGCGACGGCCTCACCAACCAGCTCAAGGGCACGGTGAGCAACGAGCAGGAGCTCACGCTCGACGGCTACCCCGGCAAGTCCTACACGGTGTCCTCGCCCAACGGCGAGGTGCGCGCGCGCAACTACCTGGTGGGCCCGCGCCTGTACACCATGCTGGTCCTCTTCAACCCGAGCATCGGCGCCCCGGGCGCGGATGAGTTCCTCGGCTCGCTCCAGCTCGTCAACCCGCCGCCGCCGGTCCAGCGCGCGGGCGCGGCCGGCGCCGACGCGGGCACCGCCGAGGACGCCGGCACCGCGTCCGACGCGGGCACCACCGAGGTCACCGCGGGCGACGCGGGCACCGCTCCGGCCGACGCGGGCACCCCGGCCCCGGCCAAGCGCCGCCGCGCGAAGTAGCCTCCCGCCGTCGTCCTTGGGGGCGCGCCTCCTCGCGGAGTGTGCACCCCTGGGCAGGTCGTCCGTCCAGCCGTGACACATGTGGGTTTCATGTGTCACGGGGTGGGTTCCCTTCCCGCCTCGTCACCCTACCTTCGCCTTCGGTCGTGAAGGGGGAGGGGACGCATGACGGGGCTGGCTGGGGCCCTGCTCGCCGCGGTGCTCGCGGCGGGCGGGTCGGTGCTGGTTCCGGTGAGCGGGGGCAATGCCCTGACGCTCCCGGCGCAGCGCCACATCATCCGAATCGAGAAGGAAGGCTCGCGCGCGCCGACGTGGCTGGTCGCCATCCAGCATGGCGGGGTCAACGGGCTGGGGCTGGTGCTGTATCGCTCCGAGGACGCGCTGCGCACGGTGCGCCGCGTGGGCGACCTCCAGCCGGACCCCACGCACACGGACCGCGCGGAGCTGCTCGCCGTGGGCCAGGACGTGGCCGTCGTCTACTCCTACGAGGGGCCGCAGCTGGCGCCCTCCAGCCGGCATGACGTCTGGTTCCAGTGGTGGCGCTATCAGGCCAGCTCCGACACGTGGGCGCCGCGGCCGGCGGTGCGGGTGTTCGACGCGGCGGACGCCACCACGGGCTTCTCGCGGGCCCTGCTCGCGCGCGACTCGCTGGGGCGGCTGTGGGTGCAGGCCTTCCGGGTGGACCCGGACGGGGGCTCCACCGCCATGGTGGCGGTGTCCACCGACGGGGGCGCGAGCTTCGGCAACCGCATGTCGCTGGGCCGCGTGAAGCGCCGGGGGGGCGGGCGGCTGCTGAGCGTGGGCTCCAGGCTCGTCTTCGTCTACGCCATGCATGACGGGTACGAGCCCACGCGCATGCGCGTGCGCGACGACGGCGACCCGGTGGACACCTGGGGCGCGGTGCGCAACGCCTTCCCGGACGGCATCTACCACGGCGCCGCGTTGAGCGCGGTGGCGGACGGCCGGGGCGGCATGCACCTGGTCTACAAGGACGAGGCGGAGCGGCTCTACCACCGGCGCTTCGACGGGACGTCCTTCGGGCCGCGCACGCTGCTGGAGAGCGAGTCGGACTGGGCCACGCAGCCGGCCATCACCCGCATCGGCGACACGCTGTATGTCTTCTACAACCGCGCGCGCGTCCTCAACTCGCACTACGAGCTGCGCGCCCGCGTGCTCGCGCCGGACGGCACGGTGGGCGCGCCGGTGACGCTCGACGGGGACGCCACCTTCAAGGGGTACCTCAACGCGGTGGACGTGCTGCCCGCGGGCGTGGAGGAGGTGCCCTGTCTCTTCGGCGAGGCGCCGGACGCGGGCACCCGGGGCACGGTGTCCCGGGTGTCGCTGGCGCCGGGGCCCTCCGAGCCGCCCTCCGAGCCACCGCGCCTGGAGGTGGTGCGCACCGACACCGCGCACGAGCTGCTCGCGGTGGGCCCGGACGGCACGCTGTACGCGCTGGACGCCGGCGGGGACCGCACGCGGCTGCTGGCGAGCGAGGACGGTGGGGCGAGCTTCGCTCCGCGCGGCCGGGCGGGGGCCTTCCGCACGCTGGTGGCGATGCCGGGCGGCGTGCTGCTGGCGGTGGTGAGCCGCTCGGGGGGCTACCACCTGGCGCGCTCGGCGGACCGCGGCGCGACGTGGACGGAGGTGCGGTCGCTGGGGGCGTACCGCGCGCTCGGCCCGCGCAGCTTCGCGACGCTGGGGAGCACCTGGTTCTTCCTCGAGCACCAGACGGCCAGCGCCTCCACGGTGCCGGTGCGGCTGTGGGTCAGCACGAACGCGGGCGTGACGTGGACGGCGCGCTCCACCCTCACCGCGCACCGCGCGGGCCACTCGCTGTTCGCGGACGAGGAGACGGGGGCGCTGTGGGCGAGCTTCGGGGGGAGCGGCTCGGAGGCCGCGGTGCTGCGCTCCACGGACGGCGGCCAGCGCTGGACGACGATGCTCCAGGGGTATGGCGCCAACGGGGTGGCGGGCGCGGTGCTGGAGGACGGCGCGCTGTTGTTCGGCCTGTCCACGCTGTACGAGCCCGAGCACCCCCGGCTCCTGCGGCTGGACGCGGGCGGCGGCGTGGACCCGGTGTTCGCGCTGCCGGGCCCCGCGTACTCGCTCGAGGCGTTGCCGGGAGGCGGCTGGGTGGCCGGGACGGCCTGGTCCAGCGCGGGGGATGTCTTCGCCTCCGGGGACGTGTCCGCGCACGTGTTCACCAGCGCGGACGGCGTGACGTGGCGCGAGGCGCTGCGCCACGAGCGGCTGGGGGGCGCGGCGCTGGCCCGGGCGGACGCGTGGGGCGCGCTGCCCTCCGGGGAGCTGGTGCTGCGGCTGGACGGGGTCGCGGGCTTCGGCCCGGGAGGCGTGGGCTTCCAGGTGCTGCGCGTCGAGCGGTGACGCGCCGAGCCGGTTAGACACCGGAGGCGGCGCCGGGATGCCGCGAGGAGGCCAGCATGTGGGACCCCACGCAGTACTCGCTCTTCCGCGACGAGCGCAAGCGCCCCTTCTTCGAGCTGCTCGCCCGCGTGGAGGCGGCGTCGCCCGCGCACGTGGCGGACCTGGGCTGCGGGACGGGAGACCTGACGCGCGTGCTGGCGGAGCGCTGGCCGGAGGCGCGCGTGCATGGCGTGGACGCGTCGCTGGAGATGGTGGAGGCGGCGCGGCGGGGCCCGGTGCCGCCGACGCTGCGCTTCGAGGTGGGGGACCTGGCCGCGTGGGAGCCGCCCGCGCCGCTCGACGTGCTGGTGTCGAACGCGGCGCTGCACTGGCTGACGGACCACGAGGCGCTGATGGCGCGGCTCGCGCGGAAGCTGTCCGCGCGTGGGGTGCTGGCCTTCCAGGTGCCCGCCAACTTCGACGCGCCGTCGCACCGGCTCGTGGACGAGGCGCGGGCGCTGCCGCGCTTCGCGCCCGCGTTGGCCTCGTTGCGCAAGGGCCGCGCGGCGCCACTGGAGACCTACGAGTCCTGGCTGGCGGCGCTGGGGTTCTCCGTGGACGCGTGGGACACCACGTACCTGCACCTGCTGCCGGGCGAGGACGCGGTGCTCCAGTGGCTGTCCGGCACGACGCTGCGCCCGGTGCTGGCGGCGCTCGGGCCGCAGGAGGGCCGGGCCTTCGTGGACGCGCTCCGGCCCCGCTTGCGTGAGGCGTACCCGGCGCACGCGCGGGGCACGCCGTTCCAGTTCACCCGCCGCTTCGTGGTGGCGCGGCGGGCGTGAGGCCCGGCCTCAGGGCCACGCGGGCCAGCGGACGATGCGCCCGTTGTTACCGACGGCGGTGAGGTCGTCCGGGCCGGTGCCGGTGATGTCGCTGAGCCGGCGCCCGCCCTCCATCGTGTGGACGGTGGTCCAGCTGGTGCCGTCGTAGCGGTAGATGTGGCCATTGACGCAGGTGGCGTACGCGGACCCCACGTCGAAGGCGATGACCGACGTCAGCTCGTGGTTGGAGGGCGCGACCACCCGGCTCCACTGGGCGCCGTTCCAGCGGACCACGGCGCCGTTGCGCCCCACCGCGAAGGCCAGCTTCGAGCTGACGACCCAGACGGCGTTGAGGCGATTGAGCCCGGACACCTGGCTCTCCACGCCCTCGGAGTTCCACTTCCCGTCGCTCGGGCTGTAGCGGTAGATGCGGCCCGAGTCGCCATTCGTGCCACCCGCGAGGAAGACGGTGTCCGGGCTGATGCCGTGGACGTCGAAGACGGGACTGGGGGCGTTGTTCGCCGCGGAGTAGACGGGCGCCGTGCTGGTCCCGTTCCAGGTGAAGGCGGCGCCCTCGCTGGCGGAGCCGCTCCCGGTCGCGCCGTAGAAGAGGAGGGCGCCGTTGGACCGGATGCCGACCAGGCCATAGACGTGGATGTTGTCGTCCTGGACCTGGGTGCAGTGGGCGTCTCCCGTGTCCTGGTAGACCTTCTTGCCGCCGTCGGAGCCGAACCAGACGCGGCCGTTGTTCTCGGGGTCTGCCCAGCTCGCGTCCCAGTAGGTGTTGCTCGCGCCGCAGACGCTGGTGCTCGTGTAGACGGTGAAGTTGTTGTTGCTGGGAATCAGGCGCGCGCGGCGGTTGTCCTCGCCTCCGGCCCACACGCCTCCCTTGGTCCAGGTGGTGACCGTGCGCCAGTGGCGGTCGCCCCCGCTGGAGACGGTCTTCTCGACCCACTTGGGGGCCGCGCCGTCCGGGCACACGGGCGCGTCGCTGGCGTTGCCGTCGCAGTTGTTGTCCACGCCGTCGCACAGCTCCGGGGCGTTCGGGTACGTCACGGCGCTCCCGTCGTTGCAGTCCCCGGCCTCGCTCGCGTACGAGCCCGGCGGGCGCACGCAGGACCGCACCGCGCCGGCGGCGACGCCGTAGCCGTCGCCGTCCGCGTCCGGATACCACGTGGGCACGGAGGCCACCGCCACGCATTCCACGTCGTTCTTCGCGGCGTTGCACTGGAACTGGCCGGGGCACTGGGAGTCGGGCGTCGTGCACTCATTCCCCACCGAGGGGAAGTCCTCGTCCCGCGTGCCGTCGCAGTCGGTGTCCACGTTGTCGCACGCGTCCACGGCGCCGGGGTGGATGCCGCTGTTGTCGTCGTTGCAGTCGTCCGCGGGGCCGGTGGTGTAGCCGGCGGGGACGACGCCGTCGCAGAAGGCCACCGGGAGGGCGTTCTCCAGGCCGTGTCCGTCCCGGTCGCTGTCCGGGTAGGCGAGGATGGCCGCGGGGCTGTCGCAGTACGCCGCGCCGTCGTCGCCGCAGCGCATCTTGCCGGAGCAGCCGGCCGCCACGCACTCCTCGTCGAGGCTGAACGCCTGGCGGTCGTCCACATCGTCGCAGTTGTCATCCACGCCGTTGCAGCGCTCGTCCGCGCCGGGGTGGATGGAGGGCTCGTCGTCCCGGCAGTCGCTCCCGCCCTTGCTGGCCGCGACATAGCCGTCCTGGTCCGCGTCCAGTGCCTCCAGGCGCAGCGTGACGGACGCGACGTCGTCGTCCTTCACTGTCACGCGCTCGGTGGGCTCGCCCACCGGCTTCCCCGCGCACTCCTGCTCGTAGAGCCGCGCGGTGATGTCCAGCGTCTTGCCCCAGCCCTTCGGGGGAATCACGGCGACGACGACGCTGCCCCCGGAGAAGTCGCCCTTGCCAGGCAGCGTGTTGGTGACCTCCTCCTCGCTCGCCACGTCCCGGGCGAGCACCTGGATGCACCCAGGCTTGAAGCCCGTGTAGCTCACCGTGACCTTCGCGGCGCCCTGGGTGATGTCCTTCTTGCAGTGAGTCAGCACCAGGAGCGGCAATATCCAGAGGATGCGTCGCATGCCGCGAATCCTACCCGTGTCACGTCTCCCGGCTCACCTTCCTGGCGTGGGGTCCGTCGTCACCCGAGGTGTGTGTTCGTCGGAGGGCTCAGGGAGACACGCTCCTCACTTCCGGGAAATCCGAGTGAATCACCGTGAGCTGCGCATCCAGGGCGAGGCTGGCGGGGGTGACCAGCTGCTGCTCCATGGGGATGTCACGGCCGTAGCGTTCGCGAAGCTGGGCGCGCAGCCCCGCCACGTCGAGCGAGCCGAGCCGCTCCATGCGCCCGAGCTCCAGGCCCGCGCCCCGCGCGTAGGCCTTGCGTACCAGCTCCGAGCAATACATCGCCTCGTCGCCCCAGCCGAAGCGCCAGTCGTAGGGCTTGCCCAGGTGGCTGCTGGCCGTCTGCACGGCGCGCTGCCGCTGCTCCGCGTCGAGCCCGCGGGGACGCAGCACCAGGATGTGGCCCCGGACGCCGCGGGCCTTCCACTTCGCGAAGGGCACGCGTTGCACGGGCTGCACCGCCTCCACCACCCACGCGCCCGTCGGCGTCACCTCCACGAGCCCCACGTGGGACAGCGGGCTGTGCGTGGCCGCCTGGATGGCCTGGGACTGCCGGGAGCGGGACGTGTGCAGGACGATGTCCCCCGTCTGGAGCTGGCCTTCCAGCGCGTCGCGAGGCTTCGCGCCCGCGGTGTGTGCTCCCAGCCACAGCAACAACGTCAGCAACCCCCTCATCTTCCATGTCCTTTCCGGGCCTTCGCGTGCCCGGAGCGGGTTGTTTGCAGCCGCGATGCCAGTGTTTCAGGACGGCTCTGGTAGCGTGAGACACGCATGGTGTCGAACCACGAGGTTCCGCAGCACGAACTGGACCTGTCCGCGGCGTTCGAGCGCAACCTCGTGGACGAGCGGGTGCGGGTGTCCCGGCGGCTCGGCGCCCTGCGCTTCATGGGGGTGCTCGCGTGGCTCGGGCTGAGCGTGACGCAGCAGTGGCCCGGGTCCTTCGTGGCGCTGGGCGTGTACCTCGCGCTCGCGGCGGGGCTGTGGGCGCTCGCGGGGCGCATCCACCGCTTCTTCCGGCACGCCGCCATGGCGGTGGCGTTCGTGGACGCGCCCATGGTGTTCCTCCAGCAGTACTTCACCGTCCAGGCGGGGGCGCCCGCGCAGCTGCTGGGCCCGATGACGTGCGCGGTCTACGGCGCGCTGCTCGCCCTGGCCGTGCTGTCGCTGGACGCGCGCGCGGTGGCGGTGACCACGGTGATGGGCATGGGCTTCACGGTGGGCATCCTGCGCATGGGCCCGCCGGGGGAGTGGGCGCTGGAGCCGGTGTTCGTCGCCATCCTGGGGGTCATCGGCCTGTCGCTCGGCTACGCCGCGCACCGCATCGGTCGGCTGCTGCATGACATCACCCGCGAGCAGGCCCGCCTCGCGCGGCTGGGGCGCTACTTCTCGCCGGAGGTGGCCCGGCGGATTGCGCAGGACGGGACGGGCGCGGGGGGAGGGCAGCACCGGGAGGTGACGCTGCTGTTCTCGGACATCCGGGGCTTCACGTCGATGTCGGAGCGGATGGACAGCCCCCAGGTGGTGGCGCTGCTCAACGAGTACCTGTCGAGGATGGTGGACGTGGTGTTCCGCCACGGAGGGACGCTCGACAAGTTCATCGGCGACGGCATCCTGGCCTACTTCGGCGCGCCGCTGGAGCTGCCCGAGCATCCCCGCTCCGCGGTGGCGTGTGGGCTCGCGATGCTGGAGGCGCTGGAGTCGCTCAACGCGGAGCGGGTGGCGCGGGGCGAGGAGCCGCTGAGCATCGGCATCGGCATCCACACGGGGCGGGTGGTGGTGGGGGACGTGGGCAGCGCGCAGCGACGCGAGTACACGGTGATTGGGGACGCGGTGAACCTGGCCAGCCGCATCGAGGGGCTCACCAAGAAGGTCGGCGTCCCCATGCTGGTGTCCGAGGCCACGCGCCAGCGCTGCGCGGACGACGCCTCGTTGGGCTTCACCGCCGCGGACCCGCTGCCCGTCGCGGGCAAGGCTGAGCCGGTGGCCACCTTCATCCCGAGCCGCCCCGCGCTGCGCGCCGCGAGCTGAGGGACGGACGCCGCGCCTGATGTGTCGCGAGCCACGCCTCGCGCCACGAGGCGGACTCTCCGCCGAGCTGTCACCGGCCACGCCCTGGTGCCTCGCGCCACGAGGCGGAACTCTCGCCGGGCCGTCCCTCCGGCCACGCCCTGGTGCCTCGCGCCGCGAGGCGGACTCCCCGCCGCGCTGTCACCGGCCACGCCCTGGTGCCTCGCGCCGCGAGCAGCGCCGGCGCGCTCCCCTCCTGGAAAGGGCACGAGGGCCGGAGGTGGGCGACGTCGCCCTTCCTCGCGGCCCTCGTGGGCACGTCACGCGGCCCGGGCACGGCGTGCCCGGCCCCGGTGGCGGCTCAGTACGCCTTGGAGAACACGATGCGGCCCGGCGAGGGCTCGCCCGTGACGATGCACTTGCCCGGCTCCTGCTTGAGCGCGAACGGACGGCAGCGGGTCGTCAGGCCCGTCTCCTCCTTGATGCGCGCCTCCACCTTGGGGTCGAGGTTCCAGTGCGCCAGCAGGAAGCCCGCGTCCGCCTTCTCCTTCATCTCCTCGTAGGTGTTGACCTCGAAGGTGTGCGAGTCGCGGAAGGCCTTCGCCTTCTGGAACAGGTCCTTCTGCATGGCGTCCAGCATGGCCTGCGCCTTGGAGACCGCCTCGCCCAGCGCCACGAACTCCTTCTGGCGCACGTCGCGGCGGACCATGACGCACGAGTCCTTGGCCAGGTCCTTGGGCCCCAGCTCGATGCGCAGACACGTGCCCACCAGCTCGTGCTCGAAATACTTGAAGCCCGGGCCCTTGGTGTCGTCGTCGTCCACCACCACGCCCAGGCCCGCCTTGCGCAGGTCCGCGGCGAGCGCGTGCGTCTTCTCCAGCACCTGCGTCTTCTCCGCGTCGGACGCCTTGCCGGTGATGGGGATGATGACCACGTGGGTCGCCGCCAGCCTCGGCGGGACGACCAGGCCCGCGTCATCCGAGTGCGTCATGATGAGACCGCCGATGAGCCGCGTGGACGAGCCCCACGACGTCTGCCACACGTAGTGCTCGCGGCCGTCGCGGCCCTGGAACTTCGTGTCGAACGCCTTGGCGAAGTTCTGGCCCAGGTTGTGGCTGGTGCCCGCCTGCAGCGCCTTCTTGTCCTGCATCATCGCCTCGATGCTGTAGGTGCGCAGGGCGCCGGCGAACCGCTCCGACTCCGACTTGCGCCCCGGCAGCACCGGCATCGCCATGTAGTCCTCGGCGAACGTGCGGTAGACCTCCAGCATCTGGAGCGTCTCCTTCTCCGCGTCCTCCTCCGTCTCGTGGCAGGTGTGGCCCTCCTGCCAGAGGAACTCCGTGGTGCGCAGGAACAGGCGCGTGCGCATCTCCCAGCGCATCACGTTCGCCCACTGGTTCAGGAGCAGCGGCAGGTCCCGGTAGCTCTGGATCCACTTGGCGAAGCTGCGGTTGATGATGGTCTCCGACGTGGGCCGGATGACATAGGGCTCCTCCAGCTTCGCGCCGCCCGCGTGCGTGACGACGGCCAGCTGCGGGTTGAAGCCCTCGACGTGCTCGGCCTCCTTC
>Ga0164243_10012076_pt1 | contig 12276 bp, 11 predicted proteins | sample OricompcompostOP_FD_108781 | JGI IMG/M metagenome (GOLD analysis project Ga0164243, IMG submission 108781) | Organic Plus compost microbial communities from Emeryville, California, USA - Original compost - Organic plus compost (OP) | ecosystem: Engineered > Solid waste > Mixed feedstock >...
TGCATTGAGGCATGCAGAATCTACCGAGGTAGGCAGTCTTCTTTTCCCTCTGATTTTTACCCCTCCTCTCTCCATCATCACGGATGGCTCGGTGGCCATTGAGGTCAGAAGAATCAATATACTGCCACCCTGGCCCGGACCGGACGGATTTAGAACAGGAGATGACAGACAACAAGCTGCCAAATAATAATCTAATTCAATGGGGCCCGCTCAGAAGTACCCCAGAGGGGTTAGACAGGATCCGTCTAGTCCGAGAGGTTGCGTATGTACTCCATGACTCTGGTGGAGGCGACGTGAGCTATCGAAACGGACAGAGGCGTGGCACCCACACATGTCAGTTCTATTTGTGGCCCTGTCAAATTGAAATGGACGGGAATAAAATCTACGTATGACGGCGGTGCAGACAGTACTCTCTAGAAGGTTAGAGAAGAGATATCGTATCTGGCCCTAAAGCGGAACGGAGGTGACAAAGGAACGCTCTGAAGCTGTCCCAAGGCCGCTGATTCTGAGAAACAGAATGTCTCCGTTCCCTTTTGGTCATCCTTCGTACTGATTCGTACTGACTATCCTGTCTATCCTGACTCTCCAGGTCTTCCTTGTCCAAACCCCCCCGAACGCCGTGGGGCAGGGCATGCACTAGATTCAGGATTGAAGTCTCGTTCTGCATGCCAAGACGAGCTTGAAGCCCCATATTTTGTTGGTGGAAAGGCGCACATTCGGAGAAAGGAGTCATTGGAGCTAATAGTTCTGGTGGGTTGTTTGCGTGGCTTCGAATGTGCCAAAGTTTCTTGGGGTGCAGGACAACAATGGGAACCTGGCGGGTTCGTACTGGCATCCTCACCTAGCCTGGCTGATCCTTCATATTCCTGCTCCCTACCTTAAAGAGCAAGCTTACAGCCCGGGGGCTAATGAAGGATTCCCGGAGCTAAAAAGCAATATGAACATGCGAGCGGCATTTCAGAGAGAGAACCAAAAAAAAATGCATGCAGGGAGCCTTCTAGTCCAAGACGAGCGTTCGGCACAGCACCTCGGACGCATGATGCTCCGAATGACAACGGAGAATTCTGCGTCCTGGCGAGGGAGAGGCGTTCGTTTTGAGCTTTATTTGTTGATGACGTCTGGCCATTGGTGCCAGATACGCCAGGCGGCATGTTGTTCGGACTCATATTTGGAAGCAGAGGCTGGCTGGTCGGCTGCAGTGTTGAATGCTGTCAACCTCCAAATCATCCTGATTGGTAAATACTTGTTCATCCACCCCTTTTTTGCCCTCCCTCGATTCCAAATCACCCAACTCTGCGGTGCCGGGGTCTAGAACCACCTACATAGTAAAGCTACGAGGCTGCGAGGGAACCACTTAGCGTTCTGAGGCCTTTAATGCCCAGCATTGACCCTGGAGCCTGGAGAAGTACGTACTGTCTCACACACACTGCACGACACGAATACTGAGCTGTGGCCTGGCTACTGTCCGTACCCGTACCCGTGCCGTAGACTCGGGCGTCGGCAGGGATGGCTCATGCCGAGGAGCAGTACTACAAAGATTTGATCTTGTGACTTTGGAAACATAGCGTGCGAGAAATTCGCGGGCATTGATGCTCCCTCTCTTATTGGGAAGTGCTGAGTGTCGATGGGAGCTCGACCCTTCACTCAACACACGGCGCCAGATACCTCGTTAATAACGGTTACAATTAACAAAACGGGAAATAGGCGGAGATACCGAGACGGCTCCCGCTAAAGGGTGGTGGCCCCCGGCCCCCTTCTGGAGATTGCAAGATCGTGGAAGACCCTATTATACCTATCCCGTCCTATATCTCGGCGCGAGCGAAATAGATGACAGCCTCATTCCATCACAATTCGAAAATTCGCGACTAACAAAACCCGGATAGTTAACATCCCCATGACTGTAGACAGCAATCATGGCTTATTGGAGGAAGGAATACAAATACTTTGCAGGATCGGGGTTTGTCCTGGTTGATCCGGATTCCCTCCCTTGCGTTTGCATGCTTGCTTTTGATCCTTGATTTACATCCCCCCCACCACACCTCCACCCCGCGATCCATCCCACGGTCCAAGCCATGGGTACGAGAATGCTCTGTTGACAGTCGGCAGCATCCAGGCTCCGCTCCCGTGGCTTTCAGAACTAGCCTACTTTGTATAACTCCCTAGGGAAGCTGTGGCGGCGGCGACGCCGATATTAAGTGCCAGCTAACATGCTTCCTTTGTAGCCTTCAAATCGACCATTGTTCGCCGATGCTGGCGTTGAGGTCATAAGGTTTAATGCACCCATGCCTGTCATAAGTTCGGGTGCTGATCCTAAGTGGTCGAGGAGTCCAGGCCATGGCCGGCCATCACCAGCGTGCACTCTACCTATTTGGGTGTGTCTTGAGGCAACACACAAGAAGCAAGGCAAAGAACTTTGTCAAGAGACAATCACAATCACAACGGTAGCAATGCAAAGCGATTGCTTTGAACAATAAATGCTGAATCGAGGACCGGTGTGGCTAAGCTGAGGCATATTCGCTAAGGTACCCTCAACCGAAATGGGCAAAGAACCGCTCCAAGTTTGCTGGATCGACCACCATCTTCTCTGCGGTGTTAGGCGCCATCCGTCACCGAGTGAAGTCTTTGGGGAAGGGACTAGCGGAACGTTTGCTCAGAAATCGGGCGGGAAACGAGAGGGGGACAAGAAGAAAACAGAGAAACAAAAAAGTGATATACGATAGGCACGAAGTACGGGCTTGTGTGACAGTCGATGAATACCGATGCGGGATGCAGCCTCTACCTATGTAGATAACAGACAAACGTGAAATCCCGCGACATGTCCGGAAATGGGAAAAAATAGTGGCCGGGCCCAAGCCACCCAATTCCCTCTACCCGGTTACGAACCCTCTTTAACATCCTGGGACAAAGCGATGTAGGGAAACCTAGCAGAACATCATCCCTCTCATGTGCATCTTGCATTGCAGCGCACATTGCATGCGTCCAGCCAGTCCCCAGCAGGGAGCCAACGATTTATTTCCTCGTTCAAGGTTAGTGAGCAAGACACAATTGGCCCGGCTTCGCGATGAGCCGACGCCATAACCAGACAACCAGACAATGCTTCGTCCATCACAGCAATCAAATGGATTTCTTTTGCTGCGCTGGGAGTGACTGCAGATCTGGAAACGTGACGAGACGGCCATCATGTTGCGGGATGTAACTGCAGTCTTGTGTAACGAAGAGAGCGGAGGGAGAAAAGCATCCCTGTGCACGGAAAATTGGGGTCAGGCCTTCCCAGGCCTTCCCACATAATAACGCAGTTCGTATCTCTGTCTTTGTCCTTGTCGATGAAGCAGGGGAGGGATGGAGATGGACGGTGATGATGCTACCGTCCTTGAGCCCTGTCCGGAGGTGGGTTCTCTCCTGGGCAGATTTTCCGCCGCCTGGTGTCTACACCTGCTGAAACGCGTCAGCGCCTGAGGGTCGACAAATTATTACTTGTCAAATCTCGCTTCGCACGATATCGGGGTAATATGATTCGCTAATGCAATGCCAGGGGGTTCTCCCCTCAACCGAGGACGACTGAAGGCTTCACCTTCCCTGTTTCTCTAACGATTCGACAAAGCAGTTTGATGCTTGGTTTTGTTTTTCACTTCTTTTCTCACCGAACTCGCTTTGCTCTGCCACATGAGCACCATGGAGTCTCTGCGATATTTTTGTCGCTTCCGACTGCCTGCAAACGAACAAGACATGTTTCACAAGCCCCGACGAAGTTGACCTTGCGGTCCTTTGTCATGACACGTATTCATTTATTCTGTCTCTGATACATATATGTTCTCCTCCATCCATCATGCGTGATGCAGGATATATTTTCTCGAATGGATTGTAACTGCCGGAGCCAGGGGGAGGCTCTCCCCTGTCATCCATCCCTTTGTTGATACCGTTGCATCCTACCTGTCTATCAAATGTGTCACCAAGCATCCTGGCCAACCAGCCCTTTTCATGTGCACCCATCGCGATCTCTCTGGCATGTTCAGTGAAGCTCGCGAGGACCCTGGTCCTGGCGCCTTGCTACCACCACGAATTGTTTCCATTTTATGCTGCACTTATGGAGCCGATGGGTGTCATTGAGAGTAACATTAGGTTTTCCGAAAGACAGCAGATGCGAATCAACTCCGACCGGGTGTCCGGCAGTACTGACACTACGAAGTACTGTTCCAAGTTTGCGTCCCTCGGTCTGATCCTTGGGCTTCGGTTTGAAATTATATTGTTCCTGGACGGGCCTAGGTCTGGATTCAGGTTTCCGCTCGGCGAATATGCCAACTGCCAACTACACTACCCCACGGCGGGGGCAGAGAAGATAATTAGGGGGCAGGGAAGTCTCTGCTTCTCTTGCATACGGCAAAGATCCAGGTGGTCATGGATGGGGCTATTCTCGCCCAATGAGTAGCTGGAAGTGGAGGGAAGAGCGCCGAATCGTGTTACATGCGGGTGCTGCGCACGAAGAAGTGTCTCACATGTCTGGGCCTGCCCCGATGCTCATTGGTCTTTGGCGAAGCGGGCGAGGATTGATGGCATAGGCGCTAATTCAGGAGCGGAAGGCGACTACGAAGTACGAAATTCGACGCAGAGGATTCGACCAAAGCTTCAGGTGCACCAAGTGGGCACATATTGATGCGTTTGTTGCTGCGGCCAAACTGACCATGGACGCTTGCTCTCGCTTTTTTGCATACTAAGTAGGCAGCCCAAGAACTCGACACCGAGACTGCTCTCTGTTGTGTCCCCTGTTCATAGTTCCAAGTTCTGGCTTCGCCGTCTTACGAGGCATTCTGCAAACGATATGTCGATTGCATGGCCGAGATCCGTCCTCACGGCGTCTCCGAGTTCCGATTTCTGAGCCCTTTTTGGGCCTGACCGGTGCCAAGATTGAAGGGACGCAGAAATTAATCTGTTGCAGGATACCAAGATTGGACGACAGGGCCCTTTTTCACTTCGGAGCAAATCCTGAGACTGGAGCATGACGGATCCAAAAGTTGATCGGTCAATCTGGCTAAGATCGGAAAATATCTCCAGCAATCTTCGACAGTTCACAGCTCCTGTCAATCAACTACCTCCCAAGCTTGCGGGTGCTAGGGGAAGTGTTGATTTATCCTGTTTATCTACCGTTGCCCGGTGTCTTGGAGCATCTCTACGACAGTCTCAAACCTAAGGCTTATGCTCGCCAGCTCGGAAACTCTGCTTAGATAGCGTGTCTTGTGTCTTTTCCAAGCGGGAAAGCGCCTAGGATTTTCTGGGCAGTCGTCTAGGAGTGATACGATAGTCTCATCTCGTCCTACTGTTTCATGTGTTGCCCCAGCGAAGCATCTTTTTGTTTTGTGGCAGAGGAGCCGTATAATGATCCAACCATCACCTGGAGATTTGCGATGTGAGATGTCACGAGTCTGCCTCGCAACAGGCAACCATCCAGCTTCCTGTTGGCACACACTTGTTCGGTGTCAATGGGAGAATGGGGGAGTCGACTCACTGGTACGGGTGCGACCTGAGCCGCCATAGCGCAAGTTTATCCACGATGACACCAAGATAGGGTCCCCCGCTTCTCGAAGTAGCTGCGAGTGGGCTCCTTTGTTGGGGACATGCCAGTTGTCTGCCCTTCCGGCGCTATGCTCTATGCTACGAGTCCGGGCTTCTCGCCCCCTTCATGTTCATTGGAAGGATGATGATGGCTCGTATGATGCCATGCTAATATGACGTACGGGCGTAGGAGCTGCTCCGTCCCTGAGACAACCGAACTCTATATCTCGGATAGTCCCAAAGACATCCGGTGTATCTAACTTTCCCTCTTCGGCATTTTTGATCAGCGTGCCAACGAAGCGTCGCCGATCGGGACAAGCGCCCAAGGAAAGAGGAGAGCGTAGCTGGCTATGTCAAGTCTTTGGACGAAACTCAAAGCACCTCGAATATGACGACGAAAGGTCGGAGATACTTGGTTGGACTACACCCGGAGCTAGGAGCTCCTCCATATCCTCTATCCACTGAAAATGACAGCAGGATCAGTAGATTGGAACGGATGGGCCTAGGATGTGGCTCTCGGCAACATGGGACACTGCAGAACCCGTCAATAAGGACACAACCAAGCTCACTGATTCTCGTTTTTCTTTGTATGAGCACTGGTGGAATAACGGTTGTGCTCCCCCATTCGGCGGGTACGATGACCTCATTAGCAGCAAGCTTCCATGACTGCGGGCTGTTCCGAGCAACGAAAGCAGGACAATGCCCGAAAGCAAGAAACGGGTGCCAGCATGACGAGTGTCATGTAATATGAAGGACAGCAAGGGGTCCGTGTTTTAGAGACACAATAGCCTTGTATCTGGCGAAAAGTACATGGAAGTGGTCGGCAGCGTGGCATCGGAAGGGCTGGTGTGAAGCTTTTTAACTTGACTTTGTTTCACTGCAGGTTTTCTCTTAACTATGCCGGACCCTTGATTCTGCACTTGGTAATGAGGTTGCTCTTGTACATCCTGAGTGGGATTTGAAGGAAGCCAACTTTTCCCCAGCCTTCCTTGAAGAAACGAGGTCCTCAAATAGCAAGCCACACGTTTCTGCTCATGCCAGAGAGTGAAGGGACGAGAGGATGTGGAAGGAAAGAGCAAGGCTAGAGAGTTCTGCTAGATGGACTGGATTCGGTATAGTCGGCCTGCACCCGCCCACTCTCTGGTCTGAGAGGAAGTCCACTGTCAAAGACTCTCGTTCGACATGCAAACTACAGAAGCCTTCAGCTACTCATCATTAGTCGCTTTGATCATGCTATGCTGCGCGCATTCCTACGATCCTACCCCCCGCCCCCCCGGCGCCCTGCTTAGGAAATGGAATGGCGGCGAACGAGGTACTCCTTACTCTGCCTTTCTCTTTATTCCCTTTTGCTCGCGGATTCTTCTCTTGGGTTCTATTTCTGTCCACGACTAGCTCAAGCGTGGTCTTGACTTTGGTAGTGCAAAAAGCACGATCGGAGGGGTCGACTGACATCTGCAATCTATATCCCTGCCCTAATATTAGCCCTTGGCTACACCAATGTCCCTTCTCGACGATGTCAGCCCGTGCTCTGAACTACGTCGTAGTGGATTACATTGGGGTTATAAATTCGGAACGGCAAGAAGTTTTGTAACCGCGTATAATGGCGTGGTTCAGTTGGCTACACGAACAAGCTGGCGGAGGAGGATGTGTACGAACTTATCTTCATGTATAGTTGGCTCATTTACGCTACTTCCATATTACTCTCCGTTTTGACTCGCAAGTTGGCCGGGAGACTTTCTTCTCCTTGTTGAGACAAAGAGGCTAGACTGAGCGGGTAGAGACAAAACTTTCAGAGCAAGCTCTCCAAGCGGTAGAGACCTATGGTTAGGCCAAGGGAAATGACGTTGCGGGAGCTTCATGTCGTGGCGCTTAGGCGGTGCTGATCAATACTGGAAACCTTCTATTCTCGTCTAGATACATGACGAGGGTAGGCTACACTGGAGATCACGCCGGCATGGGCTGACGCATGGAGTGGTAAGTGGTAAGGCGGAGGGTATAACAGCAGGGATGGAAAGAGGGGGTCGTCTTCCATCACACACGTGTTATGTGTAACGGTTGCAGTTCTTATTCCGACGTATAGATTGTGGCCATGGGTAGGCATGAGGAACATCATCCGTTTTTCTCGAAAGTCTACCCAGTTTTGTTTTTGTTTTCTTTCTACGGTTGTACAAAGATTCGGAAAGATGTTCTCCTGCGCCTTTGTACGGGCGGGAAGCTGGACATTTACGAGCATTTAATCTGCAGGATTGATTGGATCAGGATGAGTTTAACGGGAGCGACGCAGGCCTGGGAGCGCTACTTTGGGGATGGGTGCACGAGATGCGGGTTTCCAAATGAATGGATAACCTTTTTGGCTCACGTGCATTTTGGAGGACGTCTCACGAGCGGAAGAGGCTTTATTTGCGGAGATCGCTATTCGTGCGATCAGGAGAGGAGAGAAGAGAGGAGGAGGGGAGATTGATGTGTGGATGCGGATGTGGGGGAAGAAGAGGAATGAAGGCGGACTGGAGGATTGCGTTGTCTTGAAAAACGCAGAGAAGGTTTTATGAGGAAAGGTAAACATGGCATGGAGGAGAGATGGAGGAGGGAGATGAAGGTTTCAGGAACAAGTGAAGATATGAGGCTGTCTCAGACAAGTGAAGAAGTGACAGTCTGTTGATATTTCCTTTCGACGACAAGGCATTGTGCTATTGTTTTTCTTCCTTTCCCCCTCTTCCTTTTTTTTTATCAATTTTATTCTCAAATTCTGTTGTCTTTGAATATTTTCCATTTCCTTGCGTTTGGCATCCGGATTAGGAGTGATGTCCACAGGACAGCGAGACTTGTGTGCGTGGGCTTCATCCACATCGGGTAACGAACTGAACGAACTGTCTTGCAAGGATTGGCGAATGCCACTATTAGAGGACAGCATCGTGTTTCGTCTCACGCTGATTTTCCTGAGTGGCGGAGTGAAGCTGTCAACATCAATGGAGAGACAAACCCTTGAGGATTCTATCTCAAGCATCAACGGCCTGTGATATATATCTTGTACCATCTATCCACATCCACATTCGCATCCACATTCACATCCCTATATTACTCCTACGCTACGAAAGAATTCATCTCCAATCGAGAACTTATGTGCGTCATCGAGGAAACTTTTAGTCCCTCGTAGCTTCGGTGGAAAAAGCAAAGTGAAATTCCACACGATCTCTGCAAGTTCCTCGTGGCTTCTGGCACTAGAAAAGCTCGGCTTGGCACTATATTTGATGGTAAAGCACCCCCTCTAGAACAACAGACAGCAACTATAGCCTTGTCTTGAAGCCTGATATAACGCGTGCCCCCTTTTCCTTTCTGGTTTAGAACAATTGAGCGGTGTAGACAAGCCTAGTCAGGCGATGATGACGGTGACGACGTCTCGGGGTTTGATCTTTGAGGTAAGGTTCCATTCTGGACTGGAGCTGGGCTCCGCTGATATGATACCTGATAATATTGGTTCACAGGGAAACAAGAGTCTAACCTCACAGTTATCGAGGAGGATAATAACAAAACAAGAGGAAAGAGAAGAATGTGGTAGCCAGGGGGTCGCGGAGTTAGGCATGGGAAGGACATGATAGCACGGTCCTCATGAGAAGTGGTCGCTACCCTCTCGCATAGGTCCCCGTCGGCTCAATATTGTTAATATATCAAATTCTCCGAGATGGATAGGCAAGTCATATATCCTCAGCCTTACTCACTCGAAGCAAGAAGGCCGCGCTCACCCGCTGTCTATCCTCTTCCCGGCAACTCTCATTCCCCTGACAGCCGTCAAGTCTCGCAAACTGCCGCGTTTCATCCCTCTGACAACCTCCCAAACAGGCCCTGATGTCTAAGTCTAACCCAGTCGGGGAAGATACGATCTATCATCATGAACAGTGAGACGTAAATATGGGTCTGACTGAGTCAAGAGATCCATCACTCCGACGACAAGACAGATCCATCCACCGAGGCTGAGGATCATGGGAAAAGAAGCGAAGTCAATTCTCAGATGGACCTGAGCTGGGTTTCTACTCGGCCATAGTCAAGGACGATTGGGGTGACTTCGAAGGAGAAGCCACTCGAATACTGAGGGGCAAGGAGTAAGTTTCCAACAGCGAGAAAGGCTCCTCTGATCAACAAACCTGATCATGGATGGCCCAATACTGGACGTGGAAAGGGGGAAGGCCGTAAAGTCTGAAAATCCTTCAGCAAGCTAGACTCGACACAAAAAAGTTCTCATCCTTCCTCGAATGGCTCCATCCACATCGCCCCGTCCCATGTTCCCCCGTTAAACAGACGCCTGAGATGCTAGCAAGCGACAGACCTCCTAGCCGAGAGCCGGGCGCTATTTTCCAATTCATTTTCTTTCAGGGCCGTAGTCTCAGTGATCGGCCGCTCCAGCTAACTCTTCCTTAACCTAAGCGACGGGGTTTTAAACCTGCTGAGCTCCAAAGGTGGAGTTACTACTCCAGTTGCCGCCTTTGCGCGGCCCCGGCAGATGATTAGATCACCCTCCGGCCCTCAAGTAGCGCTGGCGGCAATGGCTCCATTATAGACACTATTCACCCGATCGTAAGATCTCTAGCGAAGTGGTGGGGCGGAAAGAAAGGACACGCCAAGAAGGAACTGGACGAAAGCTTGCTATCTCGCTCAGAGAGGGTCAGGACTTTCTTGCTTCACCTCTGCGGGTTCCCAACGAGACAATTCCACTTTTTCTTTAGACTGTCCTTTACGTTGCCGGAAGTGGAGAAAAGGGGAGAGAGGGAGGAAGAGAACGGAAAGCGAGAAAGACAGAACCCACCTCGTAAACGGTGTCCGCGCCTAGAGGCCTTAGAGACACGCCCATTTCCCAATGTAGATAGCTTCGTTGCTTTTCCCTCTTCACATCCCCTTCTTCAGAGCCCCATCTGAGACACAAGTACCCTATACTTCTCTCTATCTTCACTCCTCAGAACATCTTCGAGAGACGAAACATGAAGAGAAAATGAGAGACAGCCTTACGCTTTGGCATCTCCATTCCACACGCCCCCATTGTACCCCTCCATCTCTACTATACAGCATGTGAGGTGTGCCTCTCTCGCCTCATACTCCAATGAATCCCACTCTTCAGTGTACCTACCGTCTTCCTATCAAACAAGCAACTTCGAGACAAAAAGAAAGGCTAACGCCCTAGAACCTCCACGCCCTGCCCATGCTCTTGATCAACGTCATCTCGGTTCCGCACTTGTCCTCAACAATCCGTCCGTACTAGCCCTTTCCTTCAAGCACAGAGAAGGAAGTCACAACATCTCCACCATAGGACACCCCATGCCAAGCTCAGGCTGCGGAGACAACGCTCCAAGCTTTCGGCGCCACCTCGCTGCCTTTTCTCTCTCCTCCACCCGTCCCTCCAGAACACTTGCCAGCCTCCCCCAAGATCCTCAAAATAGTCTTAGCTCGGACCTTGTGCCCCAAGTTTCTTCCTTTGGAGAATCAACACGCCATCTTTCTCGAAGGAGGAAGGAATTGGAACCGAGGCAAGCGAAAGCTCACGATACGTCAAGCGGGAGGGGGAGGGGGAGGGAGAGCGACAGGCCTAGCAATGGCCGAGCCGTGTCCGCAAGTAGAGACTAGACCAAAAGGTTAATAGACAGACCACCACCACCACCACCACCACCACTGTCCTCTCTTGGTCTGTTCTCCTCGGATGTCCGTGGGTCAGAACATACAGGTGTCCTTCATGAGCTGAAGGTGGCAGTATCCCACCATCCTGCTGTCTCGTAGACAGGCAGGACTGACATGCAACTTGTCATTGCTTGTCACCGGTGCGACCCCTTTTTCCCAACCTCCTCGACATATGTTCGTGATAATGCTTTCGCTTTCCTTGGGTGTGTCTCGTTGCCGCGGAAGCGTACAGGTCAAAATCTCTCTCACCTGTCCGGATCTCAAACCCAACCCAGCTCCTTCCCCTCCATCCACACCCCGTGAGACCTTGTAGTACGTAAGTCTTACCAGCTAATACGAGAAAGGCGAGTCTCAGCTCATTCCCAATCCATCCCCTCGCCAAGAAGAGTGAAAAAGAGCGAGGCTGGTTATTCCCGAGCGCGAAACACCTATCATCCTCTTCCATTTGACTTTCTTGAGGACCCGAGAGAGAAAAGAAACGAGACGAAAGGTATCCTCATGTACCGGCCGAAGGGCTGTCCATGGCATGATGCACATCCAAGTGAACCTCACACGCCCCTCGTCTAACTTGCCCTGATTCGGATAGCCGTACGTGAGAAAGTACCTGACAGCGATACCCTGAGAAGACCCTTTCCACCTTGTCCTTCAAACCCTCCCATCAACTAGATGTGAGCTATCCACTTTACAGGTCCGTAGTTAGTTCCTCAGTAACATCGTTGCTAGGAGGGGTTAGGACTCGAAGGGGACTCCTTTTCAACTCATACGAAAGTCTGCCCAGGCTAACCATCGGATATAGTCTAAATATGGAAGAGATGATGCCAAAGAAGAGTAAAAAGCCATTGCTATTGTCGGAAACGCCCGAATGGGCCACGGAACACAAAAAGTGAGTTTCTTGCTCTAGTAATCTGAACTTCTATCTTCGGTTTCTGCAAATCCTGTACTCCGTGAGCGATGCGCCCCATTTAATGTTGCAATTCCAAGTTACCTCGCTGTGGACTGAAAAAGGAAAAGAAGAAAGGAGGGACTTTGGGGATACAAAAATGACCGAACAAAAGAAGTAACAATGAA
>Ga0164243_10012077_pt1 | contig 12274 bp, 9 predicted proteins | sample OricompcompostOP_FD_108781 | JGI IMG/M metagenome (GOLD analysis project Ga0164243, IMG submission 108781) | Organic Plus compost microbial communities from Emeryville, California, USA - Original compost - Organic plus compost (OP) | ecosystem: Engineered > Solid waste > Mixed feedstock >...
ACGAGCTCCTCGACCTCGGACTTCGGCACCTTCTCGTAGACGTAGCCGGCGCGGGAGTCGAGCAGCAGCGAGTCGCCGGCCCGGAGCGTCTCGCCCATCAGCGGCTCGGCCAGTCGGACGACGCGCTCCTCGTCGGCGTTGGCGATGACCAGGACCCGCTCACCGTCGGCGAGCAGCTCCTTGAACATGACGACCTCGCCGACCGTCTCGTAGTCGAAGGCCGCGACGACGTTGAGGGCCTCGTTGAGCATGACCTCCTGCCCGCGGCTCAGCGCGTCGAGGTCGACCGCGGGGCTGACGCTCACCCGGAGCTTCCGGCCGCCGGTGAACACGTCGACCGAGTCGTCGTCGTTGCGGGTCAGGAAGGTCCCGAAGCCGGCCGGCGGCTGGGCGAGCCGGTCGACCTCCTCCTTGAGCTTGGTGATCTGGTCGCGCGCCTCGCGCAGCGTGCCGGCAAGGCGCTCGTTCTGGGCGGTCACGGCCGCCAGTGAGCGCTGTGTGTCGGCCAGGCGCATCTCGAGCGAGCGGGCGCCCTCCCCCGGTGTCGCGGCCGTACGACGGCGGAGCTCGGTCATCTCGTGCTCGAGGAACCGGACCTGCTCCTCGAGCTGTTCACGACTCTGCCCGTGCCGGTCTCCGGAACTGCTGTCGCCCATGCTGGTCATGGCTCACACCTCCTGCCCCCGAGCCTATAGGCAGATCGGCTACGACTCAGGGACTCCGTGCGGCCTCGGCCCGTCGTAGTCCGGGCCGTAGGCACCGGGGGCCGGCCGTCGCTTCTTCATCGGGGCTCGCTCGCCCGGCGCCATCCGGCGTGCGGTGACCAGGAACGCGGTGTGGCCGATCATCTTGTGACCCGGCCGCACAGCCAGTCCCTCGACGTGCCAGTCGCGGACCAGCGACTCCCACGGCGCGGGCTCGGTGAAGCCACCGTGAGCACGCACCTCCTCCACGAACCGGGAGAGCTGGGTCGTGGTGGCGACGTACGCGCACACGATGCCGCCGGGCAGCAGGGCGTCGGCGGCGGCGTCCAGGCACTCCCAGGGAGCGAGCATGTCGAGAATGATGCGGTCACAGCGCTCCGCCGATGCCGGCAGCGCCTCGGCCAGGTCACCGAGGGTGAGCTGCCACGCCGGGTGCTCGCCACCGAAGAACTGCGTGACATTGCGGCGGGCGACGTCGGCGAACTCCTCCCGCCGCTCGTACGACGACACCCGACCGTGTGGTCCCACGGCACGCAGCAGCGAGCAGGTGAGTGCGCCCGAGCCGACGCCGGCCTCGACCACGTGAGCGCCGGGGAAGATGTCGACCATCGAGATGATCTGCGCGGAGTCCTTCGGGTAGACGACGGCTGCCCCACGCGGCATCGAGACCACGAACTCGGAGAGCAGCGGCCGGAACACCAGGTACTCCCCTCCCGCGGACGAGGTGACCGTGAAGCCCTCCTCGCGGCCGATCATCTCGTCGTGGTCGAGGTGGCCCTTGTTGGAGAAGAAGCGCTTGCCGGGCACCAGCTCGAAGTTGTGCTTGCGCCCCTTGCCGTCGACGAGCCGCACCCATTCCCCCGGCCGCAGCGGGCCGCGGTGGACGCCCGACCAGGCGTCGGCGGGGACGTCGGTGGTCTGTGGGTCGGTGTTCTCAGGGTCGGCCACGGGCGCAATCTACCGGGGACGCCGGCGGATCTCGCGGGCGATGTCGCTCGCGGCCAGCACACCCGCCACGGATCCGTCGGGCGCGACCAGGAGGTACTGCGACGCCGGTTGCTCACGCAGCGCGCGGAGCAGGTCGGGCCCCGAGATCGCCGCGGGCAGGGTGAGTCCGCCCGCCAGGCTGCGGGCCACGGTCGAGACCGCGACCCACGGCCAGCGCTCCTCCGGTGTGGCGGCCAACGCTCGGGTGTCGACGACCCCCGCGGGGCGGCCGTCGGACGTCGTGGTGACGATGCTGCGGGCGCCGTCCTCCTGGCTGCGGCGGATCGCCTCGGCGAGGGGCAGGTCCTCGGGCACCGTGAGCGTGCGGCGCGCGAGGTCGCCGGCCCGGAGGCCGTCGAAGCGGCGGACCAGACGGGACGACGCGATCGCCTGGCTGGCGCCGAACCAGAGGAAGAGCGCGACCAGGCCCAGGACCAGCGTACGGGTGGGTGCGTCGGAGTCGTGGCCGATGAGCGCCCAGGCGGCCAGCGCGACCGCCAGGAGGCGCCCCGTCCACCCCGCCACGGTGGTGCCGGTGGTGTCGCGGCCGGTCGCGGCCCAGATGCCGGCCTTGAGGACGCGGCCGCCGTCGAGCGGCAGGCCGGGGACGAGGTTCATCACGCCGATGACCAGGTTGGCCCCGGCGAGACCCTCGACGACGAGGCGAGAGATGCCGTCGGGCGTCACGAGCCACACCAGGAGAGCGGCCGCCCCGACCGCGATCGAGGTGATCGGGCCGACGACGGCGATCCAGAACTCGTGTCGCGGCCGGCGTACCTCCCCCACGATGGCGGTCGCGCCGCCGAGGAAGTGCAGGGTGATCGAGTCCACCTGCAGCCCGTAGTGCCGTGCCGCGATCGCGTGGGAGGCCTCGTGCAGCAGGATCGCGCCGTAGAGCGCGATCGCGAAGGCGATGCCGACGGCGTACTTCCAGCCGCCGAGCCCCGGCTGCACCTGGTCGACGCGCGGTGCCATCAGGTAGGCGATCAGGGCCGCCACGAGGAACCAGGAGCTGGAGACGAGCACCGGGCTGCCGGCGATCCGCCCGATCCGGATCATGCCGGGCGGGGGCCGCCTCTCCTCGGCGCTGGGACTGGTCTCGGGCACGTTGTCGAGCCTATCCGTGCGTGCGTGGCAGCCCGGCGTGCTGCTCGGGTGTCGGAGGGCTGGCCTAGGGTCCTCGACATGACCACCTCCGCAGCCCAGACCGCTGGTGTCGCGCCCGCCGACCCGGCCGAGCGGCGCGGGACGACGGTCGACGGGGTCGACGTGGTGGGGGCGCTGTCGCCGTCGCGTGTGGGCGACTTCCTGAACTGCCCGCTGCTGTACCGGTTCCGCACGATCGACCGGCTGCCGGAGCCGGCGTCACCCGCGGCCGTGCGCGGCACGGTGATCCACCGCGTGCTCGAGCAGCTCTTCGACCTGCCCGCCGGCGAGCGGACGCCCTCAGAGGCTGAGCGGATGATCGAGCCCGCGTGGGCCGAGCTGCAGGAGATCGAGCCCGCCGTCACCTCGATGTTCGACGCCGACGGCGTGCAGATCGCCGAGTGGCTGGTCTCGTGTCGGACGACGCTGGCCCGCTACTTCGATCTCGAGGACCCGACGCGTCTCGAGCCCGCCGAGCGCGAGCTGTACGTCGAGACGCTCACCGACGCGAAGGTGCTGCTCCGAGGCGTGGTCGACCGGGTCGACGTGGCGCCCGATGGTGCGATTCGCGTGGTGGACTACAAAACAGGCGCTTCGCCCGGCGAGATGTTCGAGGGCAAGGCGCTCTTCCAGCTCAAGTTCTACGCCCTCGTGCTGTGGCGCATGCGCGGCGTCCTTCCAGCAATGCTCCAATTGGTCTATCTCGCCAACAGCGAGGTCCTGCGCTATGTGCCCGATGAGCAAGATCTCGTGGCCACCGAGCGGAAGGTGCTCGCCGTGTGGGACGCGATCCGCGCGGCCACGGAGAAGCGTGAGTTCGAGCCACGCAAGGGAGCCGGCTGCCGGTGGTGCGCGCACCAGGCGATCTGTCCCGCGTACGGCGGCACGCCGCCGCCGTACCCGGTCGATCAGGTCACAAGGACGCCAGATCCGCCGGGCTGAGTGCCTCGAGGGTCGTGCGGAAGATCCGCCCAGGCCCGTCGGGAACGGGCACGTGGTTGGGCACGACCAGCACGCGGCAGCCGGCGGCCTCGGCCGAGCGGGCGCCGGTCGGTGAGTCCTCGATGGCCAGGCAATCGGCGGGATCCACGCCGAGCGCCGCCGCGGCCGTCAGGTAGGCCTCGGGGTGTGGCTTGCCGTTGTCGACCATGTCGCCGGTCACCACCACCCGGAACGTCTCCGGCGGCAGCTGCTCGAGCACCGGCGCCACGAACCGCTGGTAGGACATGGTCACCAGTCCGCACGGGATCTGCGCCTCGCGCAGCGCGAGCACCAGCTCACGGGCACCGGCGCACCACGGCACCGCCTGCTGGATCTGCTCCACGACCCCGTCGAGCAGCATCTCGACGACCTGCTCCGGCGTCTGCTCCAGCTCCATCTTCGCCTTGATGTAGACGCCGGACGCGAGCAGCTCATTGCCGACCAGCTGCATCGCGTCCTCGCGGGTCCACGTGCCGCCGTACTGCTCGGCGATCGCCTCCTCCGTCGCCATCCAGTAGGGCTCGGTGTCGACAAGGGTGCCGTCCATGTCCCACAGGACTGCCGCGGGCAGGCGGTGGGGCGTCGCTGGCACGGGCATCACTCTAGGCGTGCATCGGCCGGAGCGTGTCGCCGAGACACCCGCGCAGACCTCGACCTGCCTCTGTTCCGTGCTCAGCACTCATCAGGTGAGTGCTGAGCACAGGACAACTCGATGCCGAGCGTCGAGGTCAGCCCTCACTCATCCGGGTCGTAGCCGAGGTTGGGCGAGAGCCAGCGCTCGGTCTCGGCCATGGTCCAGCCCTTCCGGGCCGCGTAGTCCTCGACCTGGTCGCGGCCGAGGCGACCGACCACGAAGTACTGCGCCTGGGGGTGGCTGTAGTAGAGGCCGGAGACAGCGGCGCCGGGCCACATCGCCATCGATTCGGTGAGCTCGATGCCGGTGTTGGCCTCGACGTCGAGCAGCTCCCAGATGGTGCGCTTCTCGGTGTGGTCGGGGCAGGCCGGGTAGCCCGGTGCGGGCCGGATGCCGGTGTACTTCTCGGCGATCAGGTCCTCGTTGGTCAGCTGCTCCTCCGGGACGTGCGCCCAGAACTCGGTGCGCACCCGCTGGTGCAGGCGCTCGGCGAACGCCTCGGCGAGCCGGTCGGCCAGCGACTCCAGCAGGATCGCGGAGTAGTCGTCGAGGTCCTTCTTGAACGCCATGATCCGGTCGGTGACACCCAGACCGGCCGTCACCGCGAACGCGCCGACCCAGTCACCACCGCCCGCGAGATCGGCACCGATGGGGGCCACGAAGTCGGCCATCGAGCGGTTCGGCACACCCTCACGGTGCTGGCCCTGCTGGCGCAGCTGGTGCAGCGTGGTGCGGACGGCGGCGCGGGTGTCGTCCTCGTAGACGAGCACGTCCTCCCCCGTGCTGGCGGCCGGGAACAGTCCGTAGACGCCGTTGGCCGTCACCCACTTCTCGGCGATGACCTTGTCGAGCATGACCTGCGCCTCGTCGTACAGCTTGCGCGCGGCCTCGCCGTGGGTGGGGCTGTTGAGGATGTCGGGGAACTTGCCCTTCATCTCCCACGCGTTGAAGAACGGCTGCCAGTCGATGTAGTTGCGCAGCTCGGCGAGGTCGTAGTCGGTGAGCACGTGCACACCCGGCGTCGCGGGCTGCGGCGGGGCGTATCCGTCCCACTCGATCGGCGTGTGATTGGCCTGCGCGTCGCCGAAGGACAACTGGGGCCGGTCGGACTTCTGCGCGTGCCGCGCGCGGAGCGAGTCGTAGTCGGCCTTGGTGGCCTCCAACAGCCCCGGGCGCTGCCGGTCGTCGAGCAGCGCGGCGGCGGTGGGGACCGACCGCGAGGCGTCCTTGACCCAGATCACCGGCCCGTCGTACTTGCGGTCGATCTTGACGGCCGTGTGCGCACGCGAGGTCGTGGCGCCACCGATGAGGAGCGGCAGCTGGAGGCCGAGCCGCTGCATCTCGGTGGCGAACCCCACCATCTCGTCGAGGCTCGGCGTGATCAGGCCGGAGAGGCCGATGATGTCGGCGTCGACCTCCTTGGCCGTGTCGAGGATCTTCTGGGCGGGCACCATCACGCCGAGGTCGATCACCTCGTAGTTGTTGCACGAGAGGACGACGCCCACGATGTTCTTGCCGATGTCGTGCACGTCGCCCTTGACCGTGGCGAGCACGATCGTGCCGTTGGTGTCCTTCGCGTTGGCCAGCTCGGGGTTGGCCGCCTTCTCCTCCTCGATGAAGGGGATCAGGTAGGCGACGGCCTTCTTCATCACGCGGGCCGACTTCACCACCTGCGGCAGGAACATCTTGCCGGCGCCGAAGAGGTCGCCGACGACGTTCATGCCGTCCATCAGCGGCCCTTCGATCACCTCGATGGGCCGGCCGCCCCGTGCGGCGATCTCGAGCCGCAGCTCCTCGGTGTCGGACTCGGCGTAGGCGTCGATGCCCTTCACCAGCGCGTGCGTGATCCGCTCACCGACGGGGAGCGAGCGCCACTCCTCCGCCGCGGCCTCGACGACCTCGCCGCCGCCGCGGTGCCGCTCGGCCAGCTCGAGGAGACGCTCGGTGGCGGCCAGCGTGTCGTCGGCGCGGTTGAGGACGACGTCCTCGATCGCGTCGCGCAGCTCGGTGTCGATCGTGTCGTAGGGCACCAGGGCGCCGGCGTTGACGATGCCCATGTCGAGGCCGGCCTCGATCGCGTGGAACAGGAACACCGCGTGGATCGCCTCACGCACCGCGTTGTTGCCACGGAAGCTGAAGGACACGTTGGAGATGCCGCCGGAGACCTTCGCTCCCGGCAGGTTCTGCTTGATCCAGCGGGTCGCCTCGATGAAGTCGACGCCGTAGGTGGCGTGCTCCTCGATGCCCGTGGCGACGGCGAAGACGTTCGGGTCGAAGATGATGTCCTCGGCGGGGAAGCCCACCTCGTCGACCAGGATGCGGTAGGCGCGCTCGCAGATCTGCTTGCGGCGCTCCAGGTTGTCGGCCTGGCCGTCCTCGTCGAAGGCCATGACGACGGCCGCCGCGCCGTACTTGCGCACCAGCCGGGCCTGCTCACGGAACTTCTCCTCCCCCTCCTTCATGGAGATGGAGTTGACGATCGCCTTGCCCTGGATGTTGCGCAGTCCGGCCTCGATGACCTCCCACTTGGAGGAGTCGACCATGATCGGCACCCGGCTGATATCGGGCTCGCTCGCGATCAGCTTGGTGAAGCGGTCCATCGCCGCGACCCCGTCGATCATGCCCTCGTCCATGTTGACGTCGATGACCTGGGCGCCGGCCTCGACCTGCTGCGCGGCGACCGACAGCGCGGTGTCGTAGTCGCCCGCCTTGATCAGGTTGCGGAAGCGCGCCGACCCGGTGATGTTGGTGCGCTCGCCGACGTTGACGAACAGCGAGTCGTCGTCGATGGTGAACGGCTCGAGGCCGGAGAGCCGCATCGCGGACGGGAGCCCCACGGGCGTCCGCGGCTCGCGGCCCTCCATCGCCCGGGCGATCTCGGCGATGTGCTCGGGCGTGGTGCCGCAGCAGCCGCCGACGATGTTGAGGAAGCCGGCGTCGGCGAAGTCGATGAGCACCTTCGCGGTGTCGACCGGGGCCTCGTCGTACTCGCCGAAGGCGTTGGGCAGGCCCGCATTGGGGTAGACCGAGACGAAGGAGTCAGCCAGACGGGAGAGCTCGGCGACGTACGGGCGCATCTGCGCCCCGCCCAGGGCACAGTTGAGCCCGACCGCCAGCGGACGGGCATGGCGGACGGAGTCCCAGAAGGCCTCCGTGACCTGGCCCGACAGGGTGCGCCCGGAGGCGTCGGTGATGGTGCCGGAGATGACGACCGGCCAGCGGCGTCCGGTCTCCTCGAAGAGGGTCTGGACGGCGAAGACGGCCGCCTTGGCGTTGAGGGTGTCGAAGATCGTCTCGATGAAGATCAGGTCGGAGCCGCCGTCGACCAGACCACGGGTGGCGCCCAGGTAGGCGTCGACCAGCTGCTCGTAGGACACGTTGCGTGCCCCGGGGTCGTTGACGTCGGGGCTGATCGAGGCGGTGCGCGTGGTCGGGCCGAGGGTGCCCGCGACGTACCGGGCGCGCCCGGTGGCGGCCGCCACCTCATCGGCGACGGTGCGGGCGAGGCGCGCCCCTTCGAGGTTGAGCTCGTAGGCGAGCTCGGACATGCCGTAGTCGCCCAGCGAGACCGCGTTGGCGTTGAACGTGTTGGTCTCGATGACGTCGGCGCCCGCCTCGAGGTACTCGCGGTGGATGCCCTCGATGATCTGGGGCTGGGTCAGCGTGAGCAGGTCGTTGTTGCCGACGAGGTCGCTGGGCCAGTCGGCGAAGCGCTCGCCGCGGTAGCCGGCCTCGTCGGGTCGGTCACGCTGGATCGCCGTGCCCATCGCGCCGTCGAGGATCAGGATCCGCTCGCGCATGATCGTGGCGAGCTCGTCCGTGACGTCAGGTCGCCACCCCGCGCCCTGATCGGTGCGCGTCACATCGGGCTGTGCCATGTCAGATCCTTCCGGTGAGGAAGGCGCCCTTGGTCAAACAGTCGAGCGTGGCGGGCGGGCCAGCAGGACCCGTCCGTTGCAACGCCTCTCGACTCCGCACCATCGTACTGCGCTCGACGACTAGGCTCGGGATCGTGATGGAGATCGAGACGGTCCCCGAGTTGGTGCATCCGGTGGTCATCGCCGCCTTCGAGGGCTGGAATGACGCGGCCGAGTCGTCGACGGCGGTGGTGGACCACCTGATGGACGCCTGGGACGCCCGCGTGGTCGCCGCCATCGACCCCGACGAGTACTACGACTTCCAGGTCAACCGCCCGGGCGTCGGGATCGACGAGAACGGCTTCCGGAAGCTCACCTGGCCGAGCACGCACGTCGCGGTGGCCTCACCGCCCGGGCTCGACCGCGATGTGATCCTGATCCGCGGCATCGAGCCGAACATGCGCTGGCGCCAGTTCACCGCCGAGCTGTTGGCGGCCATCGACGACCTCGGTGGCGAGCTGCTGGTCACGTTGGGCGCGCTGCTCTCCGACAGCCCGCACACCCGCCCGATCCCGGTCTCCGGCTCGGCCACCGAGCCGGACCTGCTCGATCGCCTGCAGCTCGAGCCGTCGACCTACGAGGGCCCCACCGGCATCGTCGGCGTGCTGCAGGACGCCTGCGAGCGCGTCGACCTGCCCGCGGTGTCGTACTGGGCGGCGGTGCCCCACTACGTCGCGCAGCCGCCGTGTCCCAAGGCCACCCTCGCGCTGCTGAGCCGGCTCGAGGACCTCTTCGAGACGCCTATGCCGCTCGGTGACCTGGCCGAGGAGGCGCGCGCGTGGGAGCGCGGCGTCGACGAGCTCGCCGAGGAGGACGAGGATGTCGCCGACTACGTCCGCTCGCTGGAGGAGTCGCGCGACACCGCCGACCTTCCCGAGGCGTCCGGTGAGGCGATCGCCCGGGAGTTCGAGCGCTACCTGAAGCGGCGCGGCGAGGGCTGAGCCCGGATCGAGGCTGAGCCCCGGGCTCGCCTACAGCGCGAGGCCGAGTGCGGCGTCCAGCACGGGCAGCAGCGTCGCGGCCGCCTGCGGGTCGCTGGTGTCGGCGAGTCCGTCGGTGCCGAGCGTCGACCGCACCCAGGCATCGACCGCGGCGGTGGCCCGGGGGGCGTCGAGGTCGTCGGCCAGTGCAGCGAGGATCTCCTCGACCACCGGTGCGGCCGGCGCGCCGGCGCCGAGCGCGAGCGCACGACGCCACGCCCCGATGTCGTCGACCGCGGCGAAGAGCTGCTCGTCGGTCCACTCCCAGTCGGCGCGGTAGTGATGGCGCATCAACGCCAGCCGGATGCCCATCGGGTCGATGTCGCTGTTGCGGAGGGCCGAGACGAACACCAGGTTGCCCAGCGACTTCGACATCTTCTCGCCGTCGTAGGCGACCATGCCGGCGTGCGCGTAGGCGCCGGCGAAGCGTTCGCCGGTGGCCACGTGCACGTGGCCCGCGCACATCTCGTGGTGTGGGAACACCAGGTCGCTGCCGCCGCCCTGCACCTCGAAGTCGGTGCCGAGGTGGGTCAGCGCGATCGCGGCGCACTCGATGTGCCAGCCCGGCCGGCCCGGGCCGAAGGGGCTCTCCCATGACGGCTCGCCCTCGCGCTCACCCCGCCACACGACGCAGTCGAGAGGATCGCGCTTGCCGGCCCGGTCCGGGTCGCCGCCGCGCTCGCCGAAGAGCTTGAGCATCGTCTCCCGGTCGAGACCGGACTCCTCCCCGAAGGCCGGGTCGGCGCTCACCGAGAAGTACAGATCGTCCTCGACCCGGTAGATGGAGCCGCCGGCCTCCAGGCGCTGGATCAGGTCGATCGCGAGCGGGATCGACTCCACGGCGCCGACGTACTCGGCCGGCGGGAGCACCCGCAGTGCCTCCATGTCGTGGCGGAAGAGCTCGGTCTCACGCTCGGCCAGCTCGGTCCAGTCGACGCCCACCTTGGTGGCACGCTCGAGCAGGGGGTCGTCGACGTCGGTGACGTTCTGCACGAACCGGACGTCGTGGCCGGCAGCGCGCCAGGCCCGGTTGAGCAGGTCGAAGGCGACATAGGTGGCGGCGTGGCCCAGGTGGGTGGCGTCGTACGGCGTGATGCCGCAGACGTAGAGGCGCGCGGGACCGTCGGCCGCGGGCGTGACGCCCACGCTCGCTCCCGACATCGTGTCGTGGAGCCTGACCGGTGGACCGGCGACCGACAGGACCGGGACGTCCGGTGCGTTCCATGCGCGCATGCAGCGATGCTAGTGGGGCGCGTCGAACCGGTCGTCAGAAGGGCGGCCACGGGATGGGCGGCCAGCCGTCGGAGGGCCCGGGCAGCGTACCGTCGGCCAACAGGCCCGCAGAGCGCGTCTCCAGCGCCGCGATCTCACGATCGGTCAGGTGCTCGGTCAGCTGGTCGCCCAGCTCTCCACGGACGGCGTCGACGACCCGGGTGACGGCCCCGACCTCGTCGTCCCGCAGGACGCTCCCGGCCCAGCCCCACAGCACCGTGCGCAGCTTCGGCTCGTGATGGAGCGCGACGCCGTGGTCGACGCCGAGTCGCCGACGGCCGGGCAGGGCGAGGACGTGGCCGCCCTTGCGATCGGCGTTGTTGATGAGGACGTCGAGGATCGCGAGCCGGCGCAGCTCCGTTGTGTCCTCGTGGGCCAGGGTGATCGGCCGCTCGCGCTCGTCGAGGCCGTCGAGCACGGCCAACCAGCCCTCCGGGGTCTCACCGGCCGGAACGAGGGTGACCGCGTCGTCGTCCGGGTCGATCTCCTGCCACTCCTGGACCATGCCGGGGCCGTGGGGGCCGTCGTCCCACCACGTGGGGGGCACCAGCTCCCAGCCCGTCGCGCAGGCGATGAGGTAGGCCGCGATCTCACGGTCGGCGAGCGTGCCCTCCGGGAAGTCCCACAGGGGGCGCTCCCCCGCGACCGGCTTGTAGACGACCTCCCGGCCGTCGAGCTCGGCGAGGAAGGTGGCGTTGGAGGCCGGCATGATCCGGCCCTTGAGGGTGAGGGACACCGTTCGTGGCCGCGGTCAGGGGTCGCGGCGCTTGAAGCCGTTGGCCCGCACGCAGAGGTGGCCCTCGGGGTCGATCGGCTGCCCGCAGAACGGGCAGGTCGGCCGACCGGCGCCCAGGACGGCCTGCGCCCGCTGCGCGAAGGCGCGCGCCTGACCCGGATCGAGCCGCACCAGGAGCATCTCGGCGGGTTCGGTCTCGGCACCGAGATCGGTCGGCTCCTCCCCCACGGGGAAGACCTCGATCACCACACGCTCGTCGCCCGGATCCCACGAGAGGGTCATCGTGCCGGCACGGAACTCCTCCTCGATGGGCTGCGAGAGCGGGGCGTCGTCCGCGAGGTCGAGGGGTGCGATCGCCGGGATCAGGGTCTGGGCCGCGCCGTCGGCCGTCACCTCGTCGAGCAGCTCCTCGACCCGCTGGGCGAGCGCCTCGACCTGCTGCTTCTCCAAGGACACGGACGTGACGCGCGCTCCCGCGGAGGCCTGGAGGAAGAAGGTGCGGCTTCCCGGCTCGCCCACGGTGCCCGCGACGAAGCGCTCGGGCGGGTCGAATCCATGGACGATCGGCATACCGCGAGCCTATACACGAGCGGGCAGGCGCTCTAACCCTCGCTGCCGGGTCCTGCGCCACCGCCGATGGTCGCGCCGCTGCGCCGGCTCCGCTTGCGTGGCGGGGCCGCGAGCCACGACAGGTCGCCGTCGTGGGTGTTGCTCGCCAGCACATAGGGGCGGTCGTCGGCGTAGCGGATGATCGAGATGGACGCCGGGTCGACGTGGATGCGCTGGAAGAGATCGAGGTGCATGCCGAGCGCGTCGGCCAGCACCGACTTGATGATGTCGCCGTGGCTGACCGCCACCCAGACCGCCTCCGCGCCGTGCTCGGCGCTCACGGCGGCGTCGCGTCGTCGTACGGCGGC
>Ga0164243_10012078_pt1 | contig 12274 bp, 10 predicted proteins | sample OricompcompostOP_FD_108781 | JGI IMG/M metagenome (GOLD analysis project Ga0164243, IMG submission 108781) | Organic Plus compost microbial communities from Emeryville, California, USA - Original compost - Organic plus compost (OP) | ecosystem: Engineered > Solid waste > Mixed feedstock >...
AACGCCGCACAAACTCCTTCGCCCACGGCAGCCCGACCAGTGTGATTTCAGCCTGCGGAAAGCGATGGCGAATAGCCCGCAGCGCTGGAACCGCAACCAGCAAATCCCCCACGCTGAGCGCTCGAAAAATTGCAATACGACGCGGCTGCCATGCTGGTGGAAGCTGCTCCCGCTGTAGGCATGCAAGCAGCTCAGGCCCGGTTCGCGACATGGTTCCCTCCTTTCACGCTCTCAAGCAGCGTCTCCTCATCAAGCGGCGCACCAGTAAGCAGTTCATTGGCCGCCATCACAACCTGTTCAGGCGAGACCAGCCGCAAACACTCATGCTGATACGGGCAGATCCGGCTATAACAGATCCGGCAAGGGACATCATGATAGAGGAGCCGATGCGCCACCCGCCACGGTCCCCACTGTTCAGGCGGATTCGTCAGGGCAAAGAGCGCCACCACCGGCGTCTTGACCGCAGCCGAAATATGCATTGGGCCAGTATTATTGGTTACGGTCAGCGCAGCTTGCTGAATTAAGGCACAGAGCTGATCGAACGGAAGCACGCCAGCCAGAGGCAGCACCGAGGCCCTGTTCTCAGGCGCGACCTGACGTACAATGCCCTCCACAAGTTCCTGTTCCTCCGGCCCACCTGTGACCGCCACAAAGACCTGCAAGCGCTCTATCAGCAAATTGATGACCTGCACATACATCTCAGGGGGATACGTTCGGGCTGGCATACTGCACCCGGGATGTACCACAATGAAAGGGCGTCCCTGTAGAAGCGGCGAGAGACGCTGCTGTATCTCCTCGCGAGCAGACTGCGGCACACGTAACACTAGATCCTGTTCTTGCGTTGTCATGCCAATCGAGCCCACCAGATCAAGACCACGCTGCACCTCATGCATCATGCGTTCCGGGTGCTTATGACGTGTGGTCAGCAGAGAGCCGGGGCCATCAATTGAGGCGGCAACCCGCAAGGGAATCTCGGCCAGATAGCAGAGATAGGCTGCCGGGAGCGGGCTCTGTCGGAAAGAGGTAAAGATGATCGCTCCATCAAAGCGCTCTTCTTTGAGGCGGGCAATCATCCGCTGCTCACGTTCCGCATCAAGCGGTAGTTTGTGCCAGGGGTCCATCCAGGGGGCCTGATAGACCAGCACAGAATCAAGATCCGGGTCTAAACGACCCACCTGCGCACCAACCGGACCCGCCAGAAGTGTGATTGAGGCGTGTGGAAGTGCCTGTCTGACAGCATGAAAGGCCGGCGTCATCAATAAGACATCGCCCAGATTATCCAGCCGCACAAGTAATACCTTGCGAACTGAACGCCAGCGCTCATCAAGCATAGCATTTTCTCTTCCGTGATATGTTTCCATCGATAAGCCAGCCCTCTCTTTTCTCATTGACTGCGTGCTTCAATATTCAGCTTATGCTGCTCTGCAAGAGTCACGATCCGGTGGATCACGCTGCTTGTGCTGACCGTTCCAATCAGGGGCACAATCACGATCTGGCCACCGACGGCCTGTACAGCCTCTGCTTCCGGTAATTCCTCATCAGCATAATCGCCACCTTTGACATGAAGATCAGGGCGCAAGGCACGAATAAGCGTGTTTGGTGTATCTTCATCAAACAGCACCACATGGTCCACCATATCAAGCGCGGCTACCAGCGCCATGCGATCGCGCTCACTAATAATGGGGCGTCCCGGTCCTTTGAGGCGTCTCACGCTGGCATCACTATTGATACCAACAACCAGAATATCCCCAAGCGCTTTCGCCTGCCGCAAGAACTGCACATGCCCGGCGTGTAGAATATCGAAGACCCCATTGGTAAACACGATACGTCGCCCCATCACACGCTCGATTGCCAGTAATGTTGCCAGGCGGGTAATCGCCTCCTGATGATCGGCGCCATAGGCCGAGCCAAATGAGCGGGCATGTGTGGTATATTCTCGAACACTGACTCGCTGCAACAATTCCTGCAATTGCACGATGGCGGTTCGTGGCCGGCTAACCGCGATGGAAGCGGCATCCAGGCCAATCTGCACCGCGGTCGGAAGAGGCGCCCCGGCAGTCAGCGCCAGAGCCAACGCAGAGGCAAACGAGTCTCCGGCTCCGACATCGTAGGCCTGAGCGACCGAATGAGCGGGCAGGAAAAACTCCTGTTCCAGGCGCCCCCGCACAAAGACGCCATGCGGTCCCAGCGTGATCGCTACATGTTCTACCGAGAGCATCGAGAGCATTTCCTGAGCCAGAGGACGCAAGACATCCTGTAATTCCTCACGCTTCAGAGCGGTCAGCGGTTGTACCGGGCTGCCAACCAGTGTGCAGGCCTCTCGATAATTTGGCGTCACAATGGTTGCAGGCAGTTTCCGAAAACGCTGTAGGGCTTTCGAGTCGATAACAAGAGGCTTTGGCTGCTCAACAAAGAGATCATACAGGTGATCAAGCACAGCATCATTACAGACCCCGTAACGATAATCGGAGATCACTACCAGTTCACACCGCTGATAGCAGAGCTCAAGTTGCTGTACAAGCCGTTGCTGACACGCACGCATCGCCTCAGGGTTCAGGTAATCCTGCGCCGCCCCCTCATCGAAGCGCACCACATATTGCCCTCCCGCCAGAATACGCAATTTATGCAGCGTGGGGGCCTGCGGATGCTCGATCAACCAGCGATCAGAGACGCGCAGCCGCTTCAACACCTCACGCAACATCCGTCCGGTACTATCGTTGCCAAGCATGCTTACGAATAGCACATCAGCCCCTAAGGCCTGTAGGTTTGCCGCAACGTTGGCCGCTCCGCCAGGAATATGGCTCTCCGCCGTTTTATGCACGATTGGAACGGGGCCCTCGCTACACAATCGGGTAGCATCTCCCTCAAGGTAGGTATCGAGCATGGCATCACCAAGTACCAACACCCGCTTGCCACGAAACCGCCGCACCAGCTCAACTGAGGGAACTTCCGGGATGGGTGAGTGCGTATTTTTTAAATGGTCCATGCCTCTCCTCCGAATGCTCTGCTTTCCATGCCTGAGGACGATAGAGCAAATCCAGTTCTGTGCTATCTTGTAGGGCAGTAACAGCCTGTACAATCCGCAAGGCATGCAGGGTATCACGCGCCACGAAGGCCGGACAACGCGACGGAGAAGCAGGCGGTTGCTCGGTCCCAAGATCAACCAGAACGGTACGGCATCCTGCCCTGTTTCCTGCTTCGACATCATCCAGAATGTCACCAATAAACCATGATGCCTGAAGATCAATGTCGCGTTCTGCTGCCGCACGCAGGAGCATCCCCGGCTGCGGCTTGCGACAAGCACAGCGAAACGCCAGCTCAGGAACCACGCCGTCTGGATGATGGGGACAGTGGTAGAAACCATCTAAAAAGACACCTTGAGCGGAAAGGTTGGCAGAAAGAGAGGCATGCATGCGCTGTAAGTCGGCTTCAGTAAAATAGCCCCGCGCAATTCCTGACTGATTGGTAACGACGATCAAGAGAAAGCCCATTGCCTGTAACTCGCGCAGGGCGGGCGCAATCCCATCGTACAGGCGTAACTGTTCCGGCCGAGACGGGTAGTGAACAGAATGGACCAGTGTTCCATCACGATCCAGAAAAACTGCTCGATTCATGCGTTCTTCTCCCTCACTTCTACGCGGAAAGCTGGACTTCCGCAATATCGCAGAGAATATGCGTGACAATCATATGCAATTCCTGTGCTGTGTCGGTTTCTACGACCGGGACACGTACCGTTATATCGGCAAGTTGTTCCAGGCTGCTCTGACGCTCACCGGTCACCGCTACAACCGTTAGTTCCTTTTCGGCGGCCACCTGTGCGGCACGAAGCAAATTCTCCGATTCGCCACTTGTACTGAATGCAAGAAAGAGGTCACCGGCCTGTCCAAATGCATCGATCTGGCGCACAAACACATCCTGAAAGCCGTAATCATTGGCGACAGCCGTTAGAATGGAACTATCGGTTGTCAGCGCCAGGACGGGATAGGGTGCACGCTCACGTTTAAAGCGCCCGACCAATTCTGCCGCAAAGTGTTGCGCTTCAGCGGCGCTACCACCATTTCCGGCAACCAGCACCTTATGGCCACTCTTCAAGACCTCAACCAGCCGGGTGGCTACCTCAGCCAGCTCTTCGGCACGTGTTGCCAGTTGTCCGATTGCAGACGCAAGCACCACTTTACGCCGGGTCAGCGCGTTCACAACCGAGGAATGATGGACCGGGTGTTCTGGCTGTGGCAAAGAAAGAGCCACGGCTCTTTTTGCTCGACGATACATGCTTTATCCTCTTCTCTCTATCTCACCTGGGTATCAAAACCATGCCTCATCACGTTGATGTGTTCATTACCGAATAACACGAATGAAATACGAATATCGCTTTACATTTATTTATCAAAATGTTCCACAGCAACTACGTTATCGATTAAATAGTAACCTCAGGTTTTTGCATTTCACAAGTCAGCAATACGATTATTAATGTTTCTCTAAACTTCTACTAATCTTTCTCATGCTTCTCTCTTTTTTATAGAATGGCCCGGGAGAAAGTACCTGAGACATCCGAGGCTAAAGGTGCGTGATATACTTGGGATACAGAGATTGAAAAAACTGCATTCTCATGGAAGAAGGGACGGAGAGATAATGCCCGACGAGCATTCTCAAACAGCATCGAACAACGCCGATAGCCGCCCGACCGTCAAACTCCCACAACTTACCGAAGCCGTTGAGAAAAATGTCAAACCAGTGATGGCTGAGGCCCAGCGCGTTGCCGCTCAGACATCCGTTTCGGGACGGAATGCCGTCTCACGCGGGACGATTCTACTGGCCTTCTACCTCTGGCTGCTTTCTGGAGTTGTAATGCTCTCATTTATTGCTCGAAAGACACGCTTTTTTCCTGGCGACCGGGAGATTACAGAAAAACTACAACGCCTCCGGTCTCCCTGGATGCGAATCTTCTTTCACAGCGTCTCGGAGATCGGGTTTCCCAGATGGGCAATCCCGCAGATTCTTGGATCAGCCGGCGTTTTCTGGGCCCTTCGCTTTCGGCTGGAGGCACTCTTCTTGCTGCTGACCAGCTCTTCAACCCTGCTCAACGCGATTGTCAAACGCCTGATTAAACGTCCCCGCCCACCCAAAGAGCTAGTAACAGTGGCAAAAGTCATCAACGAGCCCAGTTTCCCGAGCGGACATGTGATGCACTACACCAACTTCTATGGCCTGCTGATCTACCTGCTCTCCACAAACTGGCGCTCTGGCCGCCTGCGTAACCTATTGATCTCACTCTTTCTGATCCTGATCATCAGCATTGGTCCGTCCCGTATTTATCTGGGAGCCCATTGGCCCAGTGATGTGCTGGCTGGCTATATGTATGGTGGGCTTTGGTTCAGCGGCCTGATCGCACTCTATTTGCGGGTGAAAGCCTGGGTTCATCCGGGTCAAGGGAAGAAAGCGCCAAAAGCAAGCCTCCCGTTGCGGCAGCCCGGCGATGAGGAGGATAACCAATAAAAAAAGGCCATCCCATTTCCGAGATGGCCTATGCGGTTAGAGAGCTATATCTTTCTTGAAAATGACCCTTGTGGGAGTTAGCCGAACAAGCAGCTCCCCCTCAACGCTGTTGCGCTTTCCATACGCCTCGCCTCGATCAGCTCCCATGTAGCGGGCACCGATGCGAGTTGCCCAGTAGCGCAACTGCTCTCTATCCTCAACAAGGGTCGCATCTCCTTCGATCAGCACATAGCTGAAAGGCGGAAGTTCATCATCAATACAGAGGCTGGCCCGAGGATCGCGCCTGATATTGTGCGCCTTCACCGATTTGCCCCATGTAGTGAAGACAATGTCATTGCCGTCAAGCAAAAACCAGACAGGAACCACATGCGGGCGACCATCGGCACGAACCGTCGCGCACTTCCCGGTACGGGTACTATAGAGCAGGAATTCACGAACTTCCGGCGTTAAGTCAACCATAACAACGATTACCCTTTATCCTTATTTGACCAAATTTAACCGACGTTCTTTGCCAGAGAAGGCTTCTGGACGCTTTCCTCTTCCCGATAGGAAAGCTGATCGACTTTGCCTCGAGGGAAGAAGAGCGCTACCACTACTCCCAGTATAGCGACTATCGCTACAAGCAGATAAACCCAGTCGAGACTTTGTGCCAGTGCTTCCTGCAACTGAGTCAGGATCTGTTGCGGCAAGAGCGCGCGCGCATCAACGTTCACCAGGATATCGGCAGGGGATACGTCTTTTGGCAGCCGAGCCATAACATTCGGATTGCTGTTCAGCACCGGCGTGAAACGGCTGGCAAGTTGTGCATTCAGCACCGAACCCATAATTGCAATTCCGATCGTGCCGCCCATTGTGCGCACGAACTGCGTTGTAGCCGTCGCCACACCACGTAGATTCCAGGGGACCGCGCTTTGCACCGAAATGATCTGTGTATTACTCGCAAGGCCCAGGCCTCCGCCGACCAGCGCCATACCCAATCCCGTGTAGATCGGGGATGAGTGCGTCGTCATAAAGGTGAGCATGACCACACCGATCGCGGTCAACGTCGTGCCAATAGTGCCAATCAAGCGATAGCCATAGCGTAGAATTAACTTTCCACTGAGCGCCGCCGCAATCGGCCAGGCAAGCATCATCGGTGCGAGCGCGATTCCGGCATCAGTTCCGGTACCGCCTTTGGCACCCTGCACAAACAGCGGAACATAGGAGCTCAGCCCGAAAAGAATCGGCCCAATCACCAACCCGCCCAGGCTCGCGATCGCGATCACCCGGTTCTTAAAGAGAGACAACGGCAACACAGGTTCCGCAACACGCGACTCTGTCACAAGGAAGAGTGCCAGCAGCACAGCAGCAACCACAAACAGGCTAATACTGGGTACCGAGAACCACGGCCATGCATTGCCACCCTGCTGGATCGCGAAGAGCAAGGCTACAATTGCTCCGGTCAGGGTTGCTGTCCCCATATAATCAAGCTGATGCTTTGTGCGCACAATGTTCTCGCGCAAGAAGATCGACAGCAGAACGATGCTGATCAAACCGAACGGGATATTGATGAAGAAGACCCAGCGCCAGCTAAAATGGTCAACGATCAGACCCCCAATCGCCGGCCCCACGATACTGGAAATACCCCAGACACCACTGAACAGGCCCTGAACCCGCGCCCGTTCCTCGACGCTGAAGATATCACCAATAATGGTCAACACGATGGGCTGCACCGCACCGGCCCCAAGTCCCTGCACCGCACGCGCAATGATAAGCTGCACCATTGTCTGCGAGGCACCACTAGCAGAAGAGCCAATCAAGAAGAGCAGCGAACCAACAATAAAAATGGCCTTACGGCCATAAAGGTCAGCAAGCTTCCCATAAATCGGCACCGTCGTGGTCGAGGTAAGCAAGTAGACAGAAATAACCCAGGAGTAGAGCGAAACCCCTCCAAGTTTCCCCACAATACTTGGCATAGCTGTCCCAACAATCGTGGCCTCAAGCGAGGCAAGGGACATCCCGAGCATCAGGGCAACTATCACAAAGAACTTCGACGATTTCTGCATGCGAATATTCCTATTTTAACTTCAAAATGAAAAACACAGCTACAATCCCCAATCATAGAAGATGTTTACACTTCTTAGTAACACAAGGGCTTGATAGGAATATTCCCGACCTCACATCCCGCCTGCACAACACAGAGCCAGCGATGTCATCAGCGCATCCGCTGCAAAAAAGCCAGCGGGGAACGTTTCTCTCCTCGTCTCGGGTGCATCGAGGGAGGGGGAATCTCGGGTCTTGCAGCCTGGAGAGGTGGAACATAGACAGGAGTGGATGGTTGAACACGACGCGACCTCTCACGCAACACTAACCCCGGTGGACATTGTTTGAGAATGCGTTCCAGGCCCTGCTTTACTGCGATTACATTGAGCGGACGTTTGCGTACATCGGGATCTACCATCGCCAGCAGCAGCGAATTGATACCCAGATATTCAGGAAGATCCAGCGGTTCAAACGAAAAAGGGGTATAGGAAGGGTCCTGGCCGCTCAGGAGATAATGGAGCGTTGCTCCAAGACTGTAGATGTCGGTCTGAGGGGTGGATTGCGCCTTACCATATTGTTCAGGAGCAGCAAAACCGGGCGAGCCCAGTGCGACTGTATCTTTTGTCTGCCCCTGCTTGAAAATACGCGCAATGCCAAAATCAATCAGATACACCTGCCCCTGCCGCGTGCGCATGATATTAGAAGGCTTGAGATCCCGAAAGATTATCGGAGAAGGACGGCTATGCAAATAATCCAGAACGGTGCAGAGCTGGATACCAATATGCATCACTTCGGCAACAGAAAGACGATTGCCCGGCATCTTCCGCAGATAGTTCTCCAGCGATAAGCCCTCAATAAAGCTCATCACTAGAAACCAGTTCCCATCCTCGGTAAAGTAGTCAAAGATGCTCGGCAGATTTGGATGCACCAATTTTGCAAGCAAAAACGCCTCCTGCTTGAAGGCCTCAGCGGTTTCCTGCTTCTCTTTCTCACTCATAGCACGGCATCGGAGCTCTTTAATTGCGACCAGGCGATTTCCAAACTCGCGATCCTCGGCCTGATATACCTTCCCATATCCGCCACTGCCCAGGTGGGCAAGTACATGATAACGTCCCTTTAACACACGCTCTTCGGGAGTTACAGCATGCGAAAGCGCAAGAGGGTGCCCACATACAGTACAGAACCGCGCCTGTGGCCTGTTCGTAGTGCCACAACCTGTGCAGAGGTACTGTGCATCGGTCGCCATTATTACTCCTTAACCAAGAAAGTAACCTTCTTTTTCTAAAGCAATTTTACCAGAAAATATCCTAAAATAGCTACTGTTCTGGCCGAAAGAGAAAGATAAGAGAGAAAAAATACTCATCCACCAGTAATCATAACAGGAAACAGGGCTGACATACAGTGAGCTCTTTCACAGCGAGGTGTCAATTCCGCATATTGGTGCGCTCCTCCTCGAAGCGACCGCCATCACTCCTTTTGAGCTGTCCTAAAACAGGATGAAATGCCGAGATTCAAATTTTTACCCGGCATTTTTGCAATAGTTTAACACGCTCTTAACATTGAGATAACATTGGAATTCTACTATATTATCGATCTCTTGTGGTTAACATACTTATCCTTATAGCAAGGAGCATATCATTATATGCAAGTACGAGAAAGCAACGCTGCTCAAGTAGACCCCCACAGTATGGGAGCGAAGGACGTTTTAGAAGCATTAGACAACAGTAAACTTTCCGGCTTTCACTGGAAAGCCATGATTACCTCGGGAATGGGCTTCTTCACTGATGCCTACGACCTGTTCATCATTGGTGTGGCACTCCAAATTCTCACTCCTCTGTGGAATCTCACCCCCTTTGAAATCGGGCTCGTTGGCAGTACCTCGCTGATCGCAGCGGCGCTTGGCTCGATCGTCTTCGGGCGCATGGCAGACTTTATCGGGCGCAAGACCATCTATGGTTGGACACTGGTTATTCTTGCCATCGGTGCGTTGGCTTCCGCGTTTGCCCCTAACCTGATCTGGTTGCTGATCTTCCGCTTTATTCTGGGTCTTGGTATCGGCGGCGACTATCCGCTGAGCGCAACCCTGATGAGCGAATACGCAAATAGAAAAGACCGCGGCAAGCTGATTACAATGGTCTTCTCAATGCAGGGACTTGGCCTGATCTTTGGGCCCCTGATCGCAGTCCTGCTGCTTGCCCTCAACATCAATCATGATCTAACATGGCGCATTATGCTGGCTCTGGGTGCGGTTCCGGCCCTGGCAACCTTCTATATGCGACGTAACATCGCTGAGACGCCGCGCTTCTCCCTGATGATGCATGGGGACGTTGAGGCTGCTGCGCAGACCGTTCAGGAAGTGACCAGCAACGACGCCAGCAAGAAACAAAAGAAACAGGCTGTAGCCAGGAAGCAAAACAAGAAATCATCGCTCGCCGTGCTGCTGAAAGGGCGCTATCTGCCGTGGATTATCGGTACTGCCGGCACATGGTTCCTGCTGGATATCGCATATTATGGCACCACCATTGCAAGTCCGCTGGTGCTGAAGTCGCTCAACGCACATGAGAACCTGATCACCAACACACTGTACACACTGATCATCTTTGTGATCGCAGCAATGCCCGGTTATATCATCGCCGCCTTTACGATTGACCGCCTGGGACGCAAACTGATTCAGGCTCTTGGGTTCGCGATGATGGCGCTCGCTTACGCGGTGATCGCGCTGGTCCCGGGGATGACGCACCTGACGGTTCCGTTCCTCATCGCCTTCTCGGTCTCGTACTTCTTCACCGAATTCGGACCGAATGTCACAACATTTGTCTACCCTGCCGAACTCTTCCCGGTTGAGGTTCGTTCGACAGCACATGGCCTCGCCGCCTCTATCGGTAAGCTTGGTGCGTTCGCTGGTGCTGCGATCTTCCCGGTCTTGCTTGAAACGTTCCAGCTCTCGGGTGCAATGGCAGTCGCTGCTATCGTCTCGGTACTTGGACTGCTGCTGACCATCTTCACGCTACCTGAGCCAAGCGGACGTTCGCTGGAAGAGATCTCAGGCGAAATCGAGCTGCTTCAGGAGCAGACAAAAGAAACTGTCAAAGAGCGCGAAGTGGTCGCACTTCACTAGAGCAGTGCAACCTTCAAGAGATCCTATGTAAACGAATGTACAGTAAATAAAGAGCACCGGCCACCGCTGTGGGGACTATCCTCAGCGGTGGTATTATTTGGTGCAGCACAGAGACGTGATTATAGACTCCCTCCTGACGCGCAATGAAGCCCTCCTGAAGCTGAAAGCAACTCTCGCCCTCTACACGGAAAGGCCGTGCCCCGCAGAAACGCGGCCCGTTCCCTTCTGCGAGCCAGCGGACTCGCACCTGTGAGCTTCCCTCTTCAAAAACATCAACGGGCTGATAGGTAATCGTGGGCGTACTCCGAAAACGCCACAGAAACCATTGTCGAATCTCCTCGTGTCCGCGTCGGGGCGCTGGCATCCCCGAATCAGCTAGCGTTGCGTCTTCCCGATAGAGCGACACCAGCCGTTCAACCTCATGCGCGTTGAACGCTCGTACCCACGCGGCAACAGCAGCCGATTGAATATGCTCCTCTTTCACAATACTCTGATTCCATGCCCTTCTACAGACGGCACATCCCTACACATATGTATGTTTATTTCATCATGTATCATAGTATATACTAAGCAATGTTCATGATTGTGCATGTATATGCGGGTAATCTCTACTATAAAAAGCGCTCTCTTTTTCGGAGGAACGATTGCAAAGACAGGTATGGATTACAAATGATACTTTTCATGCTGATGTACAGTATATAGAAACGCTCTGGAAGCGCCATTCACTGAAAAAACTGGATCTCCCACTTATTGATATCGGCCAGGGCATGCCACTGGTCTTTGTGCCCATTCTGGAACACCTTGAATTTGTTTATGCCCGGCAGGTACGCAGCCTCAGCCAGGCTCGCCGCGTGGTGCTCTATCGTCGTAGAGAAACACGTCAACCTCCTGCGATCTCCCTGCAAGAGCGAGCGGAAGAACTGCGTGAGGTGCTTGATAGCCTGTATATTGACCGGGCAGATCTGGCAGGACATGGAGATGCAGCGATGGTCTTGTTGACCTTTGCCCTACGCTATCCGCAACGATGCCGCTCGCTCATCATCATTTCGCAAGGAGCCGACTACCAGATCTCTCCACATCCGCTTATCTGGCTGTTACATGAGCTGCTGCTGCGCCTTCCGATCGAGGGGATCGTTCCCACCTCTTTGCTTCAACGTACTGTGATCAACTACATTACGTCATGCGCGAAAGAGAACACCACCGCCCCGGCACTTCCCCGTCGCCTGATTGAAGAGCAGTTCCACAAGATTCAATTGTGGCCGCTTGTCTATAAATATTCGATTCTACCGGTTATCCATACCTTTGATATTCGGAAACAGCTCGCAGCGCTTTCTACACCCGTTCTGCTGATTAATCGGGCAGATGATGCGCTGGCCCCGGAAGCAAAAACGGCCTGGATGGCACAACAGCTTCCAGATTGCCGCGCCTACCATGTGGTGCCGGGCCGCGAGCGCTTTTTTCTGTATTCGCAGGCCGAAGTTGTAACGCCGTTGCTCCACCACTTTCTTGAGCAAGTTGACCACATAGGAGAAGGGAAAGCTGTATGAGCGAGACCACACGCCGCGTAGTGATTACTGGCCTCGGGGTCATTGCCCCCAATGGCAATACCCGAGAAGCCTTCTGGCAGGCATGTATACA
>Ga0164243_10012080_pt1 | contig 12272 bp, 14 predicted proteins | sample OricompcompostOP_FD_108781 | JGI IMG/M metagenome (GOLD analysis project Ga0164243, IMG submission 108781) | Organic Plus compost microbial communities from Emeryville, California, USA - Original compost - Organic plus compost (OP) | ecosystem: Engineered > Solid waste > Mixed feedstock >...
AGGAATACAATGAGCAGTACAAGGCCGACAAGGCAAAATGCGAAGCCATGGACCCGGGCCAGGATCGCGACTACTGCATTCAGCAGCTGAAAACCCAATACGAACACAATTGAGTTGAGCCGGTCCTTGGCCGGCCTTCCATATCGCCATCGCTATCCGGCTTTTCGACAAGCCGCGCTTTTGCTCGCGTGGCTTGGAGTTTCAGACGCGATCGGAACGCCCAGCGCACTTTCATCCAAGCGGCCCGGCATCCAAGCGGCCCGGTTGAGGAAATCGTTGCGTTGTTCCGCGTCATGAGGCAGCGACATTTCCGCGCCGTTATCCGGGTTGCGCGACAGGCCACACCGGCGCGCAGCAGCCACGGATCGAGATCGCTGCACCGCGAAAACGCGGACGGAAATACAACTCGAATCACAATGAAGTTCGTGTGAAGCGGAGCGCGCTCGATCCAGGCAGCGGGCTCACTGCATCGCACGGTATGAGTGGCATCGAAGCGAAACCCGATGCGCCACCGGCGCCGCCCGCTGATCGCAATGCGGCGCCGGTGCGGGCGCTTGGTTTTCGAGGATGTTCAGCCGGCCAGCGATTCGACGCGGATTCTCACCACTTCGCCGTCGATGCTGTCGAGCGCTTCCAGTTGCGCCACCGCCGCCACCAGCTGGCGCTCCACGGTGCGGTTGGTGAGGATGATCACCGGCACATGATCCTGGCCGGACACCGGCTCCTTCTGGATCAGCGCCTCGATGCTGATGCCCGCGTCCGACAGCACCTGCGCCACCTTCGACAGCACGCCCGGTTTATCCAGCGCGGAAATGCGCAGGTAATACGCCGACACCACCTCGTCGATCGGCAGCACCGGCGTATCGTTCAGCGCATTGGGTTGGAACGCGAGATACGGCACGCGGTGGCTGGGATCGGCATTCAGCGTGCGCGCCAGCTCGACGATATCCGCGATCACCGCCGAGGCGGTCGGTTCGGCGCCGGCGCCCGGGCCGTAATACAGGGTGGGGCCGACCGCGTCGCCCTTGACCAGCACCGCGTTCATCACGCCGTTGACATTGGCGATCAGGCGCTGCTGCGGGATCAGCGTCGGGTGCACGCGCAGCTCGATGCCCTTGTCCGCGCGGCGCGCGATGCCCAGGGTTTTGATGCGGTAGCCCAGCTGCTCGGCGTAGGCCACGTCGACGGGCGTGATGCGGGTGATGCCCTCGGTGTAGATGGTGTTGAATTGCAGCGGAATACCGAAGGCGATGGAGGCCAGGATCATCAGCTTGTGGGCCGCGTCGATGCCCTCCACGTCGAAGGTCGGATCGGCCTCGGCGTAGCCGAGCGCCTGCGCTTCCTTCAGCACATCGGCGAAGGCGCGGCCCTTGTCGCGCATTTCGGTGAGGATGAAATTGCTGGTGCCGTTGATGATGCCGGCCAGCCATTCGATGCGGTTGGCGGCCAGCCCTTCGCGGATCGCCTTGATCACCGGAATGCCGCCGGCCACCGCGGCCTCGAACGCGACGTTGACGCCGCGCTCGCGCGCCGCCGCGAAAATCTCGTTGCCGTACTGGGCGATCAGCGCCTTGTTGGCGGTGACCACGTGTTTGCCGTTGTGGATGGCGCGCAGCACCAGTTCGCGCGCGGTGGTGGTGCCGCCGATCAGCTCCACCAGGATGTGGATATCGGGATTGTCCGCCACCGCGAACACGTCATGGCTGACCGGCGTTGCGCCCACCGGGCAGTTGGGGTTGTCGCGGCGGGCGCCGATCTGGCCGATGACGATATCGCAGCCGGCGCGCGCCGCAATCACTTCGCGATTGCGGTTCAGTACATTGAAGGTCCCGCTGCCCACGGTACCCAGCCCACAGATACCCACTTTCACCGGATTCAAATCTGCAACCCCTGTCCCAACTGTGTGAAAAAAACTCTGGAAGTCCCGACGGCGACTCCGAACCGTTGTTGTCGATGGCGCGCCTGTCGGCGAAACCTCAGCGCAGCCCCAGGCGCTGCGCCAGCTCCTGCGGCGGCAGGTAACCCGGCAGCAGTTCACCCTTGGCGGTGATCAGCGCCGGCGTGCCTTCCACGCCCAGCTGTTCGCCCAGATGGTACTGGGCCGCCACCGGATTGTCCTTGCAGGTGCTGATCGGCACCGTTTCCCGGTTCTTGAAGCGGGTCAGCGTGGCCTGGCGGTCCTTCGAACACCAGACCGTCACCATCTTCTGGTAATCCTCCGAGCCGATGCCGGCGCGCGGAAACGCCAGATAACGCACCTCGATGCCGAGCGCGTTGTACTGGGCCATTTCCCGGTGCAGCTTCTGGCACCAGCCGCATTCGACGTCGGTGAACACGTTGATCACCGCCTTGGTGCCGTCCTTGGGTTTGAAGATCACCATGTCCTCGGGTTTGACCGCGGCCAGGGCCTTGGCGCGTTCGGCGCCGCGCCGCTGCTCGGCCAGGTTGACATAACCCTGGGGCTGGATCTGATACAGATCGCCGGCCACGAAATATTTGCCGTCGGCGCTGACATAAACGGTGGGGCCGTTCTGGATCTGCGCGGCGTAAAGCCCCGGGATTTCGCTCGGCGCCACCGTGGCGACCTTCACATCGCTGCGCGCGGATTCCAACGCGCGTTTGATCACGGCCTCGGGTTTTTCCAGTGCCTTGGGCGGCTCGGCCGCCAGCGCGGCGGTTGCCGTCAGCGCGCCGAAGGCCAGCGCGGCGATCATCTGCTTCAACATGTTCATTGCAGCCTCACGGATGAAATTGGGCTTGCGGATGCAGGATGGTCGGCGATCGTTGCCGGTGCCGCCATCCCCGCAGGGCGTGGTCACGATACCAGAATGCGCGCGGGCGCGCCGCCTCGCCGGTGAAAATCGCGTTGCGGCGCGGATACGCGCCGGCCCGCGAATACAAAATTCATCGCGAATTTCCCGCAATCGGGGAAGTTCCTTCGAGCCCGCCGCGCCCTCATGGTCAATTGCCGCGCTGGAATTCACGCTGACGACGAAAAAATTCACGATCGCGAAGATGGCAACGGCAAGCTCACGGGCAACGCGTGCGAATACGTTTTCGTGGCAAACCCGGCCCACGTGAAAAAGGCAGCCGAAGCTGCCTTTTCCGATCCCAACCGCCTGCTGTGGCTTAGTTGAGTTTTTCCTTGATACGGGCCGCCTTGCCGCTCAGCTCGCGCAGGTAGTACAGCTTGGCCTGGCGCACGTCGCCGCGACGCACCAGGGTGATGCTGTCGACCAGCGGGCTGTGGGTCTGGAAGGTACGCTCGACGCCGACGCCGTGGGAAATCTTGCGCACGGTGAAGGCGGAGTTGAAGCCGCGATTGCGCTTGCCGATCACCACGCCTTCAAAGGCCTGGATACGCTCGCGATCACCTTCCTTCACTTTGACCTGGACAATCACGGTATCACCGGGATTGAACTCGGGAACGTCCTTTTTAATTTGTTCGGCTTCCAATTCCGCGATGATTTTGTTGGTCATGACCAGCTCCTAACATTCAAAATTTGCAAGAAGTCATTTCATCGATGTATGCGGCCGTTCACTTGCCCGATGCCCGTTACATGGATGAAACGACTTCCCCGTCAATAGCTTCACAGCTAGCTCATCGGCCCGGCTCGCGCTTGAACTCCTCGAGCAGGGCCTGTTGTTCGTCGTCCAGCGTCAGCGCCGCCAGCAGTTCCGGCCGGCGTTGCCAGGTCCGTCCCAGCGCCTGCTTCAGGCGCCAGCGCCGTATCGCCTCGTGGTTGCCGCTTTGCAGCACCTCGGGCACACGCCTTCCTTCGTACTCTTCGGGCCGCGTGTAGTGCGGGTGATCCAGCAGGCCCGCGGCGAAGGAATCCTGCGCGGCGGACTGTTCGTGCCCCAGCGCGCCCGGCAGCAGCCGCGTCACCGCGTCGATCATCACCATCGCCGCCAGCTCGCCGCCGCTGAGCACGTAATCGCCGATCGACCACTCTTCGTCGACTTCGGTTTCGATCAGGCGCTCGTCGATGCCTTCGTAGCGTCCCGCCACCAGGATCAGTTCGTCCCGCGCCGCCAGCTCGACCACGCCGGCCTGATCCAGCGGCCGCCCCTGCGGCGACAGATACGCCACCCGGGCCGTTTTCATCTGCGCGCGCGCCGCCTGGATGGCCGCGCGCAGCGGTTCGATCTTCATCACCATGCCGGGGCCGCCGCCGTAGGGCCGGTCATCCACCGTGCGATGTCGATCGCTGGTGTAATCGCGCGGGTTCCAGCACGCCAGCGCCAGCAACCCCTGATCCACCGCGCGGCTGGTGATGCCGTAGTCGATCACCGCGTCGAACATGTCCGGGAACAGCGTCACCACACCGATCTTCATGACGCGCCCCCTGTGCCGGGCATCGCACCCGGGTTCAAAAATCCGGGTCCCAATCCACCAGCAGCGTGCCGGCCTCGAGATCCACCGCCAGCACCACCTGCTCCGGCAGGTAGGGAATCAGGCGCTCGCGCCGGTCGATGCTGTGCTCGTCGCCCAACACCACCAGCACGTCGTTGGCGCCGGTCTCCAGCAGGTGATCGACCCGTCCCAGCGGCAACCGGCCGCGCTGCGGGTGTTCGACGAACACCTGCAAGCCTTCCAGGTCGCTCCAGTAGAACTCGTCCGGCGCCAGCGGCGGCAGCTCCGTTTTCGCCACCGCAATATCGCAGCCCGTGTAGAGCCGCGCTTCCTCGGGGGATTCGACACCCCGCAATTTGATCAGCAGGCCCTTGCCGTATTCGCGGCCCGCTTCCACTTCCACCGGCTGCCACTGGCCCTGCCGCTGGAGGTAACACCGCCGGAAACCCAGGAGATTCTCCATGGGCTCGGTGTAAGACCGCACCTTGAGCCAGCCCTTGACGCCGTAGACCGCCGCGGTGCGGCCGACGACCACCGGATCAGTAAGTGCAGTCACCACGGCAGATACTTAGGCGGCCTTCTGCGCCTCTTTCAGCAGGCTGGCAACCCGCTCGGACAGTTGCGCGCCGGTGCCGACCCAGTAGTTGACGCGTTCCAGATCGACGCGCAGGCGCTCTTCGGCACCGCGGGCGACCGGGTTGAAGAAGCCGACCCGCTCCAGAAAACGGCCACTGCGAGCGCTGCGGCTGTCGGTGACGGTCAGGTGGTAGAAGGGGCGCTTCTTGGAGCCGCCGCGCGCTAAACGAATCGTTACCATTACATCGTTCCTGAAAGTAAGCGTTCAAATAAAGGCCGCGCCCGCGTGGACGGACCCGGTCTCATCGCTAAAAAATTCTGTATCCGCACGCTCCGCCGGGTGCATCGGCACCGGCCGGGGCGAATTGGCAAAGGCCGCCGGCGGTTGCGCGGCGCCCTCTGCTCAGAAAGGCGGCGAATTATAAGGGAAAGCCACCCCTTTGGGAACCTTTGCCTGAAAACGGTCCGGCCGGGCCGCGTTTTCAGCGGCCGGGGAAGCCGCGGCCGTTGCCCATCGCGCCGCCCAGGCCGCGCATCATGTTGGCCAGACCGCCCTTGGAGGTCATCTTCTTCATCATTTTCTGCATCTGCTTGTGCTGCTTGAGCAGCCGCGTCAGGTCCTGGATGTCGGTGCCGGAACCCTGGGTGATGCGGCGCTTGCGCGAACCGTTGAGCAGTTCCGGGTCGCGCCGTTCGGCCGGCGTCATCGAGTTGATGATGGCCTCCATGCGCGTGAACTGCCTGGTGTCGACCTGCTGCTGCGCCATCTGGCTGAGATTGCCCATGCCCGGCAGTTTGTCGAGCATGCTGGTGATGCCGCCCATGTTCTTCATCTGTTGCAGTTGATCGCGCAGATCCTCCAGATCGAAGCCCTTGCCCTTCTTGATCTTCTTGGCGAGTTTTTCCGCCTTCTGCTTGTCGATCTTCTGCTCGGCTTCCTCGATCAGCGACAGGATGTCGCCCATGCCGAGGATGCGCGAGGCGATCCGGTCCGGGTGGAACGGATCGAGCGCGACGGTTTTTTCGCCCACGCCGAGGAATTTGATCGGCTTGCCGGTGATATGGCGCACCGACAGCGCGGCGCCGCCGCGGGTGTCGGCATCCGCCTTGGTGAGGATCACGCCGGTGAGCGGCAGCGCATCGCTGAACGCCTTGGCGGTGTTGGCCGCGTCCTGGCCGGTCATGGCGTCGACCACGAACAGGGTTTCGGCGGGATTGACCGCCGCGTGCAGCGCCTTGATCTCGTCCATCATGTCGGAGTCGATATGCAGGCGGCCGGCGGTGTCGAGGATCACCACATCGGCGAACTTGATGCGCGCGGCATCCACCGCGGCGCGGGCGATATCCACCGGCTTCTGCTCGGCGGAGCTGGGGAAGAAACCGACGCCGACCTCATCGGCCAGCGTTTCCAGCTGCTTGATCGCCGCCGGGCGGTACACGTCGGCGCTGACCAGCAGCACGGATTTCTTCTCTTTCTCCTTGAGATAACGCGCCAGCTTGGCCGCCGAGGTGGTTTTACCGGCGCCCTGCAAGCCCGCCATCAGGATCACCGCCGGCGGCTTCACCGCCAGCTCCAGGCGCTCGTTGCGCCCGCCCATCACCTGCTCCAGTTCATCCTGCACGATCTTGATGAACATCTGGCCGGGGCTGAGCGACTTGCTGACCTCCTGGCCGACGGCGCGCTGCTTCACCGCCTCGACGAAATCCTTCACCACCGGCAGCGCCACGTCGGCCTCCAGCAGCGCCATGCGCACCTCGCGCATCGCCTCCTGCACGTTGTCCTCGGTCAGACGCGCCTGTCCGGTGATATGGCGCAGGGTTTTCGATAAGCGTTCGGTCAGATTCTCAAACATGGGGGATGCACTCAGCAGGGCAGCGCGGCAATGCGCTTGCATTCAATGGCAAACTGTTGAAGTATACCGGATTCGCCAATTTTCCAGCCACTACACCTACCGGAATCCGCGCCGCCCGATGCTGCACGCTGTCGCCAGTATTATCGCCGTCGTGTTTTATCTGAGCGCGGCCGTCTACCAGGGCCTGTACCTGTTCAACCCGAAACGAGCGCCGATGCGCGGGCGTTTCCTGGCGCTGGGCGCGATCGCGGTGGTGGCGCACGGCGTGAGCGTGGTCGGCACCATTTACACGCCGCACGGCATCGACCTGGGCTTCTTCCGCGTCCTGTCGCTCATTTTCTGGTTCATCTGTTTCATCGGTCTGCTCGGCGCCCTGCGCCGCCCGCTCGACAACGCGCTGGCGCTGCTGTTTCCGCTGACCAGCCTGGCGCTGATCGTGGCGCTGCTGGCACGCGGGCCGGACACCCACCTGCAGATCTTCAGCCCCGGCGTGCTCAGCCATATCGTGCTGTCGATCCTCTCCTACAGCGTGCTGTCGCTGTGCGCGCTACAGGCGCTGGTGCTGGCCTTGCAGGAGCGCCAGCTCAAGCACCGCCACCTGAGCGGCGTGCTGAACGCGCTGCCGCCGCTGCAAACCATGGAAGCCATTCTGTTCGAACTGCTGTGGGTCGGCGTGGTCCTGCTCAGCCTGTCGATCCTCACCGGCGCGCTGTACGTCGAGAACCTGTTCGCCCAGCACCTGGTGCACAAGACCGTGTTCTCGATCATCGCCTGGCTGATTTTTTCGGGGCTGCTGTGGGGCCACCACCAGCTCGGCTGGCGCGGCCACACGGCGGTGCGCTGGACCCTGGTCGGCTTCAGCGCGCTGGTGCTGGGCTATTTCGGCACCAAACTGGTGCTGGAGCTGATCCTGCATCGCACCGCCGGCTGACGCGCTGTTTCGCCGCCTTTTCGAGCGGCGATGGCACGGATGCCGGACGAAAATCCGATAACATCGGAGCACCAACAATAATGCGGCTCCCATCCGGCGCCAGCGCGCCGCCACCAGAGGTCTGATCCGCGTGGACGAAGCTCCACTGGCATTGCTGTTTCTGCTGCTGATCGTACTGATCGCCCTGGCGGCGTTTTTCGCCAGCGCGGAAACCGCCATGATGTCCCTCAACCGCTATCGCCTGAAACACCTGGCGAACAGCGGACTGCGCAGCGCGCGCCGCGCCAGCTGGCTGCTGAAGCGGCCGGACCGGCTGCTCGGCTTCATCCTGATCGGCAACACGCTGGTCAACATCTTCGCCGCCGCCATCGCCACCGTGATCGGCCTGCGCCTGCTCGGCGGCGGCGGGTTCGCGGTCACCCTGTCCGGTTTCCTGCTGACGCTGGCGCTGCTGATCTTCGGCGAACTCACGCCCAAGACCATCGCCGCGCTGTATCCCGAGCGCATCGCGTTTCCGCTCAGCCACATCCTCAAGCCGCTGCTGCGGCTGAGCTACCCGCTGGTGCTGCTGATCAACGGCATCACCAACAACCTGCTGCGGCTGGTCGGCATCAACCCGGCCAAACGCCCGGAGCAGCCGCTCAGCCAGGCGGAACTGCGCACCATCGTCAACGAAGCCGGCCAGCTGATCCCGGAGCGCCACCAGGGCATGCTGATCAATATTCTCGACCTGGAACAGATGACCATCGAGGACGTGATGGTGCCGCGCAATGAAATCGTCGGCCTCGATCTGGGCCACGACGACGATGCGCTGCTCGCACAATTGCGCGAGTGCCGCTTCACCCGCCTGCCGGTGTATGAAGGCGATATCAACAACATCGTCGGCATGCTGCACCTGCGCGCGGGCGCGCGGCTGCTGAATACCGCCGGCGGCCTGGATCGGCAGGCGCTGACGCGGGAGATCATCGCCCCTTATTTCGTGCCCGAGGGCACGCCGCTGCACACCCAGCTGCTCAATTTCCAGAAGGACAAACGCCGCATGGCGATCGTCGTCGACGAGTACGGCAGCGTGCAGGGGCTGGTGGCGCTGGAGGACATCCTCGAGGAAATCGTCGGCGAATTCACCTCCAACCTGGGCAGTGTCTCCGAGGACATCCGCGCCGAGGACGATGGCTCCCACCTCATCGACGGCGGCGTCGGCATCCGCGAGATCAACCGTGCGCTGGAGTGGAATCTGCCCACCGACGGGCCGAAGACGCTCAACGGCCTGGTGCTGGAACATCTGGAAGCGTTCCCGGACGGGCCCGTGTGCCTGCGCATCGGGCCCTACCAGTTCGAGACGCAAAGCGCGCAGGGCAAGGTGCTCAAGCAGGTGCGGGTGATCCGCACCACAGCGCCCGCGCCCCGGCCGGACGAAGAAGAGTTCTGATCAGAGTTCGCGGCGCCGCGCGGCGCGCACGCGCTCCAGCACGGCCTGTTTTTGCGCATCGCTCAGGGCGCGCCAGGCGGCGATTTCGGCGCGCGTGCGCAGGCAACCGACGCAGACATCAGCGGCATCGAGCCGGCACACATTGATGCACGGCGAAGGCACCCCGGGCGCGAGCGACACTCTATTTCAGCTCTCGAAACGCACTGTTTCAGTGTTCGAAACGCGGGTCCGGCCGCAGCGCGCGGCGATGCAGCTCGCCGTTTTTCACGTAGTGCGCGGCCATCTCCTCCAATACGTTTTTCTCCTGCTCGCTGAGCGAACGCACCACCCGGCCGGGCGCGCCCACCACCAGCGATCCCTCGGGAATTTCCTTGCCCTCGGCGATCAGGGCGTTGGCGCCGATGATGCAATAACAGCCGATGCGGGCGCGGTTCAACACCACGGCGTTGATGCCGATCAGGCTGAAATCGCCCACGCTGCAACCGTGCACCACGGCCTTGTGTCCCACCGTCACGCCGCGCCCCAGGGTAAGCGGCACGCCGCTGTCGACATGCAGCACCGCGCCGTCCTGAATGTTGGTATCCGCGCCGACGGTGATGCTGTCGGTATCGCCGCGCAGCACCGCGTTGTACCAGATGCTGACGTTGTCGCCGATCGCGACCGAACCGATCACGGTGGCGTTGTGCGCGACGAAAAAGCGATCGCCGGCCGTTTGCACGCGGCGTTCTTCCAATTCGAAAATCATATGACGTTCCTCCCTTCGCTGAAGCCTGCGCCCGGCGCCGCCACCACCAGGCCGGCGCCGTAAAGGCGATTGACCAGATCGACGATGAACCCGGCCGTCATGCCCCAGATCGTATAGTGTCGGTATTGATAACGCGCGGCGCGGCGCGCGATGCCGCGGCGCCACACCTGATCCACACGCAGATGGGCGCGCTCGGCAAAAAATTCCAGCGGCACATACAGCATTTCCTCGACCTCGCCCACGTCCGCTCTGAGCGTCATGCCCGCCGGCATCACGCCGACGAACGCGCTGACCGCCAGATTCGACATACTGGTGCGAGGCGTGAGGCAACCACAACTCAGGAAGCGATCGGCGGGCAACGCCACCTCCTCCCAGGCTTCGCGCAGCGCGGCCGCGCGCAGATCGGCATCGCCGGGCTCGCGCTTGCCGCCGGGAAAGGCGATTTCACCCGGATGCAGTGCCAGATGCAGGCTGCGCCGGATCAACAGCAGGTGCGGGCTCTGCTCATCGGTCAACGCCAGCACCACCGCGGCCTGCGCGCGCGAAAAAGTCTCGACCGCCGGCGCCGGGTCCAGGCAACGGCGCAAACGCTCAGCCAAAGCGATTTCCACGCGTGAACTCCTCGACAACTTGTGTGGCGGACAATATACCGATCTCCCGCCGTTGGGTAACATGATTGCTCGAAATCATTTTTTACAATGTGCACGACGCGGCCGGAAAAACGCGCCGTCGCATCGGTGAAATGACTTCCACCAGCACCCGGGAGGGCTCCATGATCAAGCTCGAACTGCCCGCCTTCGAAACCCTGCGCTACCTGGCCGAACACGACCCCGAACGCCTGGAACAACTGCGCCGGACCCTGACCGAGCAATTGATCGCGCGCTCGCCGGAAGCCTCGCGCCATCGCCTGCGCGGTCTGCAATTTCAAATCGAAAACCGGGTGCGGCTGGCGCCCAATCCGATCGCCGCCTGCGTCGCCATCTCGCGCATGATGCACGCCGCGCTGGATCAGTTGCAGCGCGCGTTTCACAACGGCCCCGAAGCGCCGCGGCGCTCGGCCCGGGTCATCGCGCTGTCGCGCCGGGAAAAACGCTGAAATCCGTTTGCCGTTCAGGCCGCAATTTCTCACTCGGCGAGAAACCACGCGCCATCGGCAGCGCACAAACGCGTTTAAAAATCCTCGAGCCGCCAGACCTGATACGCCGGCTCCTCGTACGGATGAGCACGCTTCAAACCCGCCACGGCGGCGGCGATGTGGGCGTCGTCACACACCAGCTCCACCTTGTATTCCGCCACCGTTTCCACCTGCCCGGCTGCGCCGACGAAGGGGTCCGAACCCGGCAGCGGCCGGAACTGGCCCTGACCCGCCGCCTGCCAGCAGCAACTGTCGTAATTGCCGATTCGGCCGGCGCCGGCCGCGAACAGCGCCTGCTTGACCGCCTCCAGATGCGTTGCCGGCACGTACACGCAGAGCTTGTACATGGCTACTCTCCCTGTCCCTCGTATGTTTGCCGTTCGTAGAATTCGCGGGCGAATTCCAGCAGCCGCCCGTGTTCGATGGCGTCGCGGATCGCCGCCATGTGGCGCTGATAAAACCGCAGGTTGTGGATGGTGTTGAGCTGGGCGCCGACCATCTCGCCGCATTTATCCAGATGATGCAGGTAACCGCGGCTGAAGTTGGTGCAGGTATAACAATCGCAGGACGCGTCTAACGGCTGCGTGCTGTGGCGATGGCGGGCGTTGCGGATGCGCACCACGCCGTGATCGGTGAACAGATGGCCGTTGCGGGCGTTGCGGGTGGGCATCACGCAATCGAACATGTCGACGCCACGCAGCACCGCTTCCAGAATGTCCTCCGGTTTGCCCACGCCCATCAGGTAACGCGGCTTATCGACCGGCATCAACGGCGACAGCGTATCCAGCACCTGCAACATCTCATCCTTCGGCTCGCCCACGGAAAGCCCGCCGATGGCGTAACCGTCGAAACCGATTGCCTGCAGGCCGGCCAGCGATTCGCGCCGCAGCCCGGCGTGCATGCCGCCCTGCACGATGCCGAACAACGCCGCCGGATTATCGCCGTGCGCGCGCTTGCTGCGCTCGGCCCAGCGCAGCGACAGTTCCATCGAGGCCCGGGCCTCGCTCTCGGTGGCGGGATACGGCGTGCACTCGTCGAAAATCATCACGATATCGGCGCCCAGCTCGCGCTGCACGCGCATCGATGTTTCCGGATCGATGAATACCGGGCTGCCGTCCACCGGCGATTTGAACGCCACGCCCTGTTCGGTGATCTTGCGCAGCTCGCCCAGGCTCCACACCTGAAAGCCGCCGGAATCGGTGAGGATCGGTTTCTGCCAGCCGATGAAATTATGCAGATCGCCGTG
>Ga0164243_10012081_pt1 | contig 12272 bp, 12 predicted proteins | sample OricompcompostOP_FD_108781 | JGI IMG/M metagenome (GOLD analysis project Ga0164243, IMG submission 108781) | Organic Plus compost microbial communities from Emeryville, California, USA - Original compost - Organic plus compost (OP) | ecosystem: Engineered > Solid waste > Mixed feedstock >...
CGGCCCTGGCCGCCGGCTGCACCATGGTGCTCAAGCCCGCTTCGCAGACGCCGTATTCCGCCCTGGCCCTGGCCGAGCTGGCCGAGCGCGCCGGCATCCCGAAAGGCGTGTTCAGCGTGGTCACCGGTAGCGCCGGCGAGGTCGGCGGCGAGCTGACCGGCAACCCCATCGTGCGCAAGCTGAGCTTCACCGGCTCCACCGAGATCGGCCGCCAGCTGATGGCCGAGTGCGCCCAGGACATCAAGAAGGTCTCCCTGGAGCTGGGCGGCAACGCGCCCTTCATCGTCTTCGATGACGCCGACCTGGACGCCGCCGTGGAAGGCGCGCTGATCTCCAAGTACCGCAACAACGGCCAGACCTGCGTGTGCGCCAACCGCCTGTACATCCAGGACGGCGTGTACGACGCCTTCGTCGAGAAACTCAAGGCGGCGGTCGCCAAGCTGAACATCGGCAACGGCCTGGAGAACGGCGTGACCACCGGCCCGCTGATCGATTCCAAGGCCGTGGCCAAGGTCGAGGAGCACATCGCCGACGCCGTGGGCAAGGGCGCCAAGGTCGTCGCCGGCGGCAAGCCCCACGCCCTGGGCGGCACCTTCTTCGAGCCGACCATTCTGGTCGACGTGCCGAACGACGCCGCCGTGGCCAAGGAAGAGACCTTCGGCCCGCTGGCGCCGCTGTTCCGCTTCAAGGACGAGGCCGAGGTGATCGCCATGGCCAACGACACCGAGTTCGGCCTGGCCTCCTACTTCTACGCCCGCGACCTGGGCCGCGTGTTCCGCGTGGCCGAGGCCCTGGAATACGGCATGGTGGGCATCAACACCGGGCTGATCTCCAACGAGGTGGCGCCCTTCGGCGGCATCAAGGCCTCGGGCCTGGGCCGCGAAGGTTCCAGGTACGGCATCGAGGACTATCTGGAAATCAAATACCTGTGCCTGAATATCCAGTGAGCCTTCGGCACAAGTTCAGCTGACAACTTTCCGCCAGTGGCGCACCGGGAGTCGCCACTGGCGTTTTTTATTTTCGGGCCGCCGTTTTCAATATCGCATTAATTGTCTTTGTTCTTATATCCCGCACTCACGCCTCGCTGAATCATGCCCTCTCCCGCCGAACCAACGGCAGACAAACCGAGGAACTTGCCCATGCCCGTAATCCGCGTCACCTGGTTCAATGACAAGAGCGACTCCGTGAAGGCGGAAGTCGCCGCGGAGTTCACCCGCGTACTGGCCGAGAAGACCGGCATGGACAGCCAGTGGATCCACGTCGTCTTCGAGAACGTCAGCCCCTGCGACTGGGCGGTGGCCGGCGAGCTGTTCGCCCGGCCCGGCGAGGATCCGGCCTAGCGGGTTGCGCCGCGGCGCCCGGCGTCGCGGCGCCCTTCCCGCCCCCTGCAGGCCCCGCCCGGCGCGGCCTGCAGCCCGCGAGCCAGAGCGCCCGCGGCCCTCCAGAAGGAATCTCCTATAAGTAGTCAGGCCTGTTATATGGCCGCCAAAGCCCTCGGTGAGATAGTGCTGACCAGGCTGTGGTTCGTATCTGTACGCCAGGAAAAGAAAGGATGCAGGGCCGCGCCGGCAAGCGTCGGCGCGACTTCCCGTGGCCGTGCCGGGCCGATGCACTCGTGCAGATAAAGCCACTGAACAATTCCAACAAGAAACAGCTGTTTGTTCCGCCGGCGAGCCTTGTCCGGCCCCCCATGGACAAGCATGCTGAGCGCTGACGGAGGCTCCATGTCCAACAATCACAAGATTTCATTGGAAGATGCATCGCTGAACAGCTTCCACAAGAAGCTGGCGATCTATTCTTCCGGCGCCCCATTCCTCGACGGCTACATACTGAGCATCATCGGCGTGGTGATGGTGCAACTGAGCCAGGCGCTGCAGCTGAGTTCGTTGCAGGAAGGCATGATCGCCGCGGCCTCGCTGGTGGGCATGTTCTTCGGCGGCTTCGTCGGCGGCCTGTTCACCGACCGGCTCGGGCGCAAGACGCTGTACGTGCTGGTGCTGGTGGTCCTGGCGCTGTTCTCCCTGTGCCAGTTCTGGGTCGCCTCCGCCTGGTCGCTGATCGCCCTGCGCCTGATGCTCGGCGTCGCCATCGGCGCCGACCACCCGCTGGCCACCTCCCTGCTGGCCGAGTTCCTGCCGAAGAAACAGCGCGGCTCCATCCTCGCCAGCCTGGTGATGATGTGGTTCGTCGGCGCCGCCGTGGCCTACATCGCCGGCGAGCTGATCCTGCGCAGCGCCGGCCCGGACGCCTGGCGCTGGGCCCTGGCCAGCGCGGTGGTGCCGGCGGTGCTGTTCCTGGTCATGCGCGCCGGTACCCCCGAGTCGGCCCGCTGGCTGCTGAGCAAGGGCCGCGTGCAGGAGGCCGACCAGGTGATCAAGAAGGTCTATGGCGAGCAGTACTCGGTACGCAACCTGCCGGAGAAGACCCCGGAGCAGCACGTCTCGGTCTGGTCGCTGTTCCACTCCAACTACGGCAAGCGCATCTTCTTCGTCAGCATCTTCTGGACCTGCTCGATCATCCCGCAGTTCGCCATCTACGCCTTCGCCCCGAAAATCCTCAGCACCATGGGCCTGACCGGCGAGCTGGCGGCCTGGGGCGCGGTGGCCATCACCGTGATGTTCGTCTTCGGCTGCCTGCTGGGCGTCCGCCTGATCAACCCGCTGGGCCGGCGCAACATGCTCATGCACAGCTTCCTCTGGTCGGGCCTGGCCCTGTTGCTGCTGGGCCTGTGCCCGGACGGCGCGGCCCTGCTCACGCTGGTGCTGTTCGGCAGCTACGCGCTGTTCATCGGCGGCGCCCAGGTGCTGCAGTACGTGTACCCCAACGAGCTGTTCCCCACCTCCATCCGCGGTTCGGCGGTGGGCCTGGCGACCTCGCTGTCGCGCATCGGCGCGGCCGTCGGCACCTACCTGGTGCCCCTGTCGCTGGACGGCATCGGCATCGCCAACACCATGTTCGTGGCCTTCGGCGTCTCCATGGTGGGCCTCTTCGTCACCTGGCTGATGGCCCCGGAAACCCGTTCCCTGGACCTGCACCAGGCCAGCTCGCTCAGCTACTGAACCCGGCCGACAGGCAGCACGGGCCCGCGCATGGCGGGCCTCCTGCCGTCGGACGGAACCTCGACCCCGGGCCCCGCCCGCAGACGTACAGGTAGAAAAGATGGCATTCAAGAGAACGATCCACGCGGTGGACACCCACGCCGGCACGCCCATGCGCGTCATCACCGGCGGCGTCCCGCACATCCCCGGCAACAGCGTCTACGAGAAGATGAAGTGGCTGGAGGAAAACGACGACCAGTTGCGCAAGCTGATGCTGCGCGAGCCGCGGGGCTACCCGGCGCACTGCTGCAACATCATAGTGCCGCCGACGCACCCGGAAGCCGACGCCGGCTACATCATCATGGAGCAGATCGAGTACCCGGTGATGTCCGGCGGCAACACCATCTCGGTGGTGACCGTGCTGCTGGAGATGGGCATGCTGCCGATGCGCGAACCGGTCACCGAACTGGTGCTGGAGGCCCCCGCCGGGCTGATCCGGGTGAAGGCCGAGTGCAAGGACGGCAAGGTCAGGGGCGTCACCTTCCAGAACGTGCCGGCCTTCGCCGCGCACCTGGACGCGACCATCGACGTGCCGCACCTGGGCAAGGTCAGGGTCGACGTGGGCTGGGGCGGGATGTTCTACGTCATCGCCGACGTCCGCCAGTTCAAGGGCCTGGAACTGATTCCGCAGCACGGCGCCGAGATCGCCCGCATCTCTTCGATGATCCGCCAGGCGGCCATCGAGCAACTGCCGGTGGCGCACCCCGACTACCCGGGCATCGGCATCACCATCTCGCAGTTGTCCGGGCCCAGCGACGACCCCAGGGCCGACTGGAAGAACGTGGTGACCATGGCCTCGGGCGAGTTCTCCTGGGACGACCCGGCGACCTGGACCGGCGCGCTGGACCGCTGCCCCTGCGGCACCGGCACCTGCGCCAAGATGGCCACCCTGCACGCCAAGGGCGAGCTGCCGCTGGAACGGGACTTCCGCCACCAGGGCATCGTCGGCAACATCTACACCGGCCGGCTGATCGAGGAAACCCGCATCGGCGAGCACAAGGCGGTGGTCCCCACCATCACCGGCAAGAGCTGGATCTACGGAATCAACACCTTCGTGCTGGACCATGACGATCCCTTCACCGAGGGCTTCACCATAGGTGACATCTGGGCTTGAGTGCCCCCGTCGTTCATGCTCCACCCCGAGGGCGCCTTCCCAGCCGAAGGCGCCCTCGGCGTTTTTCAGCCAGGCATCCAGGAGGATGGAAGAATGCAAATGATCGACGCTGCGCAGATCCGCGCGCTGCTGGACTGGGAAGGCGTGCTGCAGGCGCTGCAGCAGGCGCACCTGGGCGCGCGCCCCGCCGGCGACAGCTACTTCATCGGCGACGCCGAATACGGCCTGTTCAGCCGCGGCGTGGTGCTGCCCGGCTACGGCGCCGGGGTGAAGGTCTGCTCCATCTACCCCGCCGGCAACGCCGCGACGCCGCCGGTGCCGACCGAGCAGGCAGCCTTCATCGTCATCGACGAGGCCACCAAGGCCATCGCCGCCATCCTCGACGGCCCCGAGATCACCCGCTGGAAGACCGCCGCGGATTCGGCGCTGGCCGCCCGCAAGCTGAGCCGCGAGGACAGCGCCGTGCTGCTGGTCATGGGCGCCGGGCCCATCGCCCAGGCCCTGGCGGACGCCTACCTGCACATCCGCCCATCCCTCCGCGAGGTGCTGCTGTGGAACCGCACGGCCGCGAAGCTCATGGCGACCTGCGCCGAACTCCAGGCCAGGGGCGTGAACGCGCGGATCGTCGACGACCTCGACCCGGCCGTGGCCCGCGCCGACATCATCGCCTCCGCCACCAGCGCCCCCACCCCGCTGATCCGCGGCGAGCTGGTGCGCCCCGGCACCCACCTCGACCTCGTCGGCGGCTACCGCGCGGACATGCGCGAGGCGGACGACCAGGCGGTGGCCAACGCACGTATCTTCGTCGACGACCAGGGCAGCGCGGCCTGCGCGGGCGACATCCTGGGGCCGCTGCAGGCCGGCGTCATCCAGCCCGGGCAGATCGAGGGCGATCTCTACGACCTGTGCCAGCGCTCCCCCTTCGCCCGCGCCGCCACGGAGCGCACGCTGTACAAGAACGCCGGCGGCGCCCACCTGGACCTGGTCGTCTGCCAGTACGCCCTGGGCCGGCTGAAAGCCCGGGCGAAGGGCCTAGGTGCATAGGGCGGAGTCCGCTCGGTTCCAGGAAGCACGGGCGTAGGAGCAACTGTCTTGCCGGCTGCGCCGAGGCGCTCTTCGTAGGATGGGTTGAGCCTTGGCGAAACCCATGCGGTCGGGGTGATGGGTATCGCTTCGCTCAACGCCATCCTACGGGGTGGTTTGCCGGCGGGCGTAGGACTCTGTCCGCGATTGGACTCACCGGCCACGCCGGTCACCCTGGTGGCACGGCTAACGGCGGATAACCGTGATCAGGATGACTCAGCATTCACCGCCCACTCCGAACGGCCCCCTCTCCCTTTGGGAGAGGGTTGGGGTGAGGGGCGGAGCCAGGATTGGAACACCTTCGCTGAACCAGGGCAGCGCTTGAATGAACAGCATTACGGGCGCAAAGGGACTCGAGCTCCCGAGCAGACTCAGCGCACCGCCGCCACCCCCTGGCTGCGCGGGTTCGGCAGCTCCCGCGCATTGACCATGGCCTCCGCCAGCCGGCGGAAGGTCACGGTGCCCAGCGGCTTCCCGCCCGGCGAAACCACCGTGACGTCGCCGTCCGGCGCCAGCGCCAGCGTGCGCACCGCCTCCTCCACCGTGGTGCCGGCGGGGATGGTCACCCCGCTCGCAGCGGCGCCCGCGCGCGCCGGCGTCATCACCGCCTCGACGTGCAGCACCCGGCCCCGGTTGACCTCCTTGACGAAGTTCGCCACGTAGTCATCCGCGGGGCGCAGGACGATGTCCTGGCTGCTGCCCTGCTGGATGACCTGGCCGTCGCGCAGGATGGCGATCTGGTCGCCCAGGCGCAGGGCCTCGTCGAGGTCGTGAGTGATGAATACTATGGTCTTCCTGATCTCCTTCTGCAGGTCCAGCAGCACGCTTTGCATGTCCATGCGGATCAGCGGGTCGAGCGCCGAATAGGCCTCGTCCATCAGCAGCACGGGCGCATCGTTGGCCAGCGCGCGGGCCAGGCCCACGCGCTGCTGCATGCCGCCGGACAACTGGTTGGGGTACTTCTTCTCGAAGCCCTTGAGCCCCACTCGCTCGATCCAGCGCATGGCGATGTCCAGGCTCCTGGCGCGGGGCAGCTTCTGGATGTCCAGGCCGTAGACGGTGTTCTCGATCACGTTGCGGTGGGGCAGCAGCGCGAATTTCTGGAACACCATCGCGGTCTGCTGGCGGCGGAACCCGCGCAGCTCGGCCTGGCTCATCTTGACCACGTCCACGCCGTTGACCAGCACCTCGCCCGCGGTCGGGTCGATCAGCCGGTTGATGTGGCGGATCAGCGTGGACTTGCCCGAGCCGGACAGCCCCATGATCACCTGGATGCAGCCCGCCGGCATGTCCAGGTTGATGTCCTTCAGGCCCAGGACGTGGCCGAAGCGCTCCATCAGCTCGGTCTTGCCCATGCCCTGCTTCACCGCCTCGACGTGGGCCGCCGCGTCCGGGCCGAAGATCTTGTAGAGATTGCGGATGCTGATGCCGTCGAACTGCCGCTCAGCCATGGACCACCTCCAGGTGTTTCTGCAGCCGCTGCCCGTAGGCCTGGCTGATCCGGTCGAAGATGATGGCGATGCCGACGATCGCCAGGCCGTTGAAGATGCCGAGGGTGAAGTACTGATTGGCGATCGCCTTCAGCACCGGCTGGCCGAGGCCCTGCACGCCGATCATCGAGGCGATGACCACCATGGCCAGGGCCATCATGATCGTCTGGTTGATGCCGGCCATGATGGTCGGCAGCGCCAGGGGCAGTTGGACGTTCCGCAGCTTCTGCCAGCTGGAAGAACCGAAGGCGTCGGCCGCCTCGAGCACGTCCTTGTCCACCAGGCGGATGCCCAGGTTGGTCATGCGGATCATCGGCGGGACGGCATAGATGACCACCGCTATCAGCCCCGGCACCCGGCCGATGCCCAGCAGCATGACCACGGGGATCAGGTAGACGAAGCTGGGCATGGTCTGCATCACGTCGAGCACCGGGTTGACCAGGCGCTGGAGGCGTTCCGAGCGCGCCATCAGGATGCCGATCGGCAAGCCCATGGCGATCGACAGCACGGTGCAGACGAAGATCATCGATACCGTGCGCATGGAGTCGTCCCACATGCCGAAGTAACCGATCGCCAGCAGGGTGGCGAGCGCGCCCAGCACCACCTTCAGGCTGCGGCTGGCGACCCAGGCGATGGCCAGGACGATGAGAACGATGATCGGCCAGGGCGTCTGCGTCATGAAACGCTCGGACAGCAGCAGGAACTTCTGCAGGGGGGCGAAGAAGTTCTCGATGCTATCGCCATGGCCACGGGTGAACGAACGGAAGCCCTCGTCGATGACCTGCTTGAGGCTACGCAGGGAGTCATCGTCCATCTGGGGAAAATCCTGAAACCAGCTCATGTGATTGCCCTTTTCCGATATGCCGGGCTCATTCTTGTTTTCTCCCGGCCGAGAGGGCGCAGCGCAATGGGTACGCACCGCGCCATGCTGCGCATTACAGAGCTGACTTGATCTTCTCGGCAGCGTCAGCGTCGACCCACTTCACCCAGACATCCGGGTTCCTCTTCAGGAACGCCTTGGCGCCGTCTTCACCGGTGGCCTGGTTGTCCGCCATCCAGGCCAGCATCCGGTTGACCAGCGCATTGGGCCAGGAGCGGGTCGAGAGGTACTTGTAGGCGGGGCCGGCGTGCTCCGCGAATGTCCTGGTCACGATGGTGTTGACCTCATCGGCCGGCCATTCATTGGGTTTCGGGTCCGGGCACTTCTCCACCTTGTTGCAACGGTTCCACTCGGCCTCGTCGTAGGGAGCACCCGAGGACAGCCGCACCATTTCATATTTGCCAAGCAGCGAAGTGGGTTCCCAGTAGTAGCCGATCCAGCCCTTCTTGCGCTCGTAGGCATGGATGAGAGAGCCGTCGTGGCCGGCCGCCGAGCCGGTGTCCACCAGGTTGAAGCCGGCGTCCCTGGCCTTGTAGGCCTTGTAGTACTGACTGGCGATGACGGTGCCGCCCCAGCCCTGCTGCCCCGCGGACCAGGCGCCTTTCGACGGGTCTTCCGGGTCGGGGAAGAGTTCGGGGTGCTTCAAGGCATCGGCGATGGTCTTGATGTCGGGATGGGCATCGACGATGAACCTGGGAATGTAGATGCCCTGCACGCCGCCTTCGGTGAAGGCCTTGCCGGCGATCAGCAGCTTCCCTTCCTGGATGTTCTTCTGCGTGATGGGCGGCCGCAGGCTGGTCCAGGATTCGGGCGCCACGTCCGGCTTGCCCTTCTCCGCCATCGAGGTCAGGGTCGGCACGGTATCGCCCAGCACGATGCTGGCATCGCAGCCATAGCCGTTCTGCAGAATGAACTTGTCCACCTCGGCGAGCAGCTCGGCGGAGGCCCAGTTCATGCTCGCGATCGTCACCGTGCCGCACTCCGCCGCCTGGGCAAGCGGCGCGAACCCGGCCAGGCCCAACAATAGCGGCGTGCAGGACAGCAGCGCTTTCATCGCGTGCGCCCCCTTACCTGCGGCACCGGCTCCTTGTGCAAAATCCAGGGTCATTTGTTTTGTTGTTTTCATTTACGACCACCCTCTTCTAGTTTCCGAAAGAGCACTTGGGGAACAACTTCACAAGCCACAGCGCCGGCCGCATTCGCTTGGCGCAAACCAGGCATTCCCGGGCCAAGCCCTGATGTAACGGCTGACTTTCGATTGGAGTCCATCGACGGGCCGAGCGACCCGCCCCGCTCACGAAATCCTGACCGGAATCGATTCTGAGGCGGCCAGGGCTACGCGGCCTATAAGGAAAAGGACGATTGCCGGCAGAATTCGCACATTGCACCGTGCTGCAGGCCAGATGCGGGGGGCCTGCGGGCGTCGTGGCGCAGTGGCTGCGGTTTGTATGTAAACCCGCTGGGAAGGTCTACTCGCACGATCATCGGTCGAGCATGACGCTCGAGCATCTTGTTCAGGTAGCTTTCGGCTGCACGCTCATTGCGCTTGGCTGGTAGCTACGCTTCGGCCCCTGGTCGACGATGTATCAACGGTTCCGTGATTGGCGAGACGAGGGCACGTTTGACCGAGTACTTGAGCGATTGCATGTCCGGTCGAATCAGGAAGGTCTGTTTGATCTGGACACCAGGATGATCGACTCCAGCGCAGTGCGTGCAACCCGAGCCTCTTCAGGTGTCGGAAAAAAGGGGGGGGGTCGGAAGAGCCGCTAGATCATGCGTTGGGGCGTAGCCGAGGTGGCCTGACCACCAAGATTCACCTGATCTGCAGCGCTCCATGAAGCGCAAACCCAAGCCAGGACCGCCCTGGCTGTTCGATCGCCCGAAATACCGGCAGTTCGTATCCCGCACGGTCATCGCTGGCCTCGACCTGGTGCTCTCCAACGATCACCGCGGCGAGCTGAACACCTTGCTGCTGCATACACCGGACGGGCGTCTGCGGCTGCGGCACCTGCTTCCGATGCTGACACCGCGCTATGACCTGGTGCTGATCGACGCCCAGGGCGCGCGCAGCGTGACCTTGGAAATGGCCGTGCTCGCCTCCGACCTCGCCCTGTCGCCGGTGACACCGGAAATCCTTGCCGCTCGCGAGTTGCGACGCGGCACCATGCAGTTGCTCGAAGACATCGCACCGTACCGGCACCTGGGAATAGTTCCCCCTCCCTTGCATCTGCTGATCAACCGCGTTCATCCCGTTTCATCCAACGCCAAAGTGATTCAACAAGCATTGAGAGACGTGTTCGATGACCATACCGGTGTGTATGTCCTTAATACTGGTATCCCAGCCATCGAGGTGTATCCACGTGCGTCCACGTTAGGTCTGCCAGTGCATCGCGTTGAGTATCGCCAACCCCTTGGTCGAGTTGCTCCGGCGGCACTGGACACCATGCGCACGCTGGCCGTCGAGCTGTTTCCGCAATGGCGTGAACGTCTTGCGCAGGTGACAGGCAAGCCCACAGCATCCACGGGAGCTCGTCATGACAAACGCGCATAAGCTGTCTCGCGGACACAAGCAACTACGCGCATTGGTCGAGTTCGCCCTTGCAGAAGGCTGGCATGCCAGTCGAACTTCCGGTGGCCACATCAAACTCACCAAGCACGGCTATGCGCCGATCTACACCAGTTCAACGGCAAGTGACCACCGGGCTGGCCTCAATGCACGAGCGCAGATAAAGCGTGCAACTCGCGAGGCAAGCGTTTCCGGCACGGAGGATATGGAGGCCCTGGATGGCTGAGATAACCCCTCAGAACATGGCTGAGAAGCTACTCGCAGCGGGTTTCCAGCGCACAGAACCGTCTGCCACGGCCTTGAGCGATCCCATCGCCGATACGCCCATGGTCGTGACCCTGGATCAGTTGCGCCCCTACGACCACGGCCCCAGGAAGAAGCGCAATCCGGCCTACGAGGAAGTCAAGGCGTCCAATGGCTTCCACTCAGACACGACATCGCCTACCAGAATGACTTCGTGCGACGCCCGCCCTTGCCGAATGGGCTTGATTCGCAGGGTACCGTGCAACACGACTACGGTTTCATCTTGCAACACCGGTAAGCCCCGGCAGCTCAAACCGGATGCTGACATCTCCCAGTGCCAATCGCCCGTACAGGCGACAGGGAACGTCTTCGCCGGGTTTGGTCCAGTAGTTCAGCTCGCGAGCCAGGCCTTTTACCGAAATCGGCCCTCGCGGTGCGCTGATGCAGAGAATGTCGAGCAGGGAGTCCGGCGTAAGAGCGGTATCACGGGCGTGGAGAGTAGGCGTTTGCATGGCAGAAAGGCCCTATCTACGAAGTGGTTTGCGCCTGTCTACATGGCAAAGCGCAGCCTTGGAGACTAGAAGGCACAGGTTGGTGCCGTCTGTGGGACTGCTCCGTAACCATCGCGCGATTGTGCTGCTGAAGTCCGCAAATACCGCTCGCAAGACTCTGCTCGACTCAACGACGAAGCAATCGGGCAAAAACTTGCCCGCACGAGCAAGCTCTTGCCCGTTTTTTATTCTTATGCATCAAAGACTTGAAAACAGGCGAGCAAGAGTTCGCTCGAATTCCCGCTCGAAAAAACACTTACGCGGATTTCCCCTTGTTTCTCTGCCACCGCCAGCACCCCAAAAAATAACGTAAGCCATTGTCATAAAAGAACTTCTCAGCACCAGGAGGTCGATTGGCACGGGTTCTGCTCAAGCGTCTACGCCACCTATTGGCAACAGGGCTACTTCGCCCTTTTCACTTACACCATCCAAGGACAGAACACCATGCCAACTCCCGCGTACATCAGCATCCAAGGCAAGACCCAGGGCAACATCACCCAGGGCGCCTTCACCTCCGATTCCGTCGGCAACGTCTACGTCGAAGGCCATGAAGACGAAATCCTGGTCCAGGAAATCAAGCACCGCATCGCCACCCCGACCGATCCGCAGAGCGGTCAGCCGTCGGGCCAGCGCGTGCACAAACCCTTCGTATTCACCAGCGCGCTGAACAAAGCCACGCCGCTGATGTACCAGGCCCTGGCCTCGGGTGAAATGCTGCCCAAGGTCGAAGTGAAGTGGTACCGCACCTCCACCGAAGGCAAGCAGGAGCACTTCTTCACCACCCATCTGGAAGACGCCACCATCGTTGACATCGTGACGGCGCTGCCGCACGCCCAGGACGCCACCAAGGCCGAGTACACCCAACTGGTCGAAGTCTCCATGGCCTACCGCAAGATCACCTGGACTCACGCCATCGCCGGCACCGAGGCCTCGGACGACTGGCGCAAGCCGCAGGAAGCCTGATCCCGGCCCCCTGCCTGCGGCCGGCGGCATAAGCCGCCGGCCGTATCGCGCTCATCTGCCGCAGGGGATTGCCTCCGGCCTGCAAGGAGCACCTAATGCCCAGCCAATCCGACCTGCGTTTCACCTTCACCGTGGGCGAGACCGAATTCGAGGTCATCGAATTCACCCTCGACGAGGGCCTCAGCGAGAGCTACCAACTGGCGCTGGAGCTGGCCAGCCGCGACCCAGCCATCGACTTCGCCAAGATTCTGGATGCGCCGGCACACTTCATCCTCTGGCAGGGC
>Ga0164243_10012082_pt1 | contig 12271 bp, 11 predicted proteins | sample OricompcompostOP_FD_108781 | JGI IMG/M metagenome (GOLD analysis project Ga0164243, IMG submission 108781) | Organic Plus compost microbial communities from Emeryville, California, USA - Original compost - Organic plus compost (OP) | ecosystem: Engineered > Solid waste > Mixed feedstock >...
CGGGCGTGGACGCGGCCATTGAGCCGCAGCTCGCCGGAATCGAACGGGACGATGCCGGTCAGGCAATTGATCAGCGTGGTCTTGCCGGCGCCGTTCGGGCCGATGACCGCCGTGACCTCGCCGCAGCGGGCGCGCACCGACACCCGGTCCAGCGCCTGGTGTCCCCCGAAGCGCTTGGAAATGTCCCGCGCCTCGACGAGCACGCCGGCCGGAACCCCGGACATGGTCGGCATGGCGTTCATTATTTCGACGGGGCGAAGCCGTGGTCGCCGTAGACGAGAATCTGCGGCGTCTGCTTCTGGTTGTCGCCCGGACCGGTATAGCTGAACGTGCCGTCCACGCCTTCGAAGTCGGTGGTCGAGGCCATGGCCTTGCAGACCGCGGCGCGATCGGTCGAGCCAGCGCGCTTGATGGCATCGGCGATCAGCATCACCGAGTCGTAGCCCAGGGCGCTGTAGGCCGGTGGCATCTTGTCGTTGTTCTTGGCGCGGAAGTCCTTGACGAACTGCGTGACGGCGGGGCGGCTGTCGTCGACGTTGAACAGCGCGAATGTCATGACGCCCTTGGCCGCAGGGCCGGCCAGCGAGCCGATGCGCGGGTCGTTCATGCCGGCGCCGCCGATGATGCCCGTGGTCATGCCCAGCGAGCGGGCCTGGCTGATGATCAGCGCCGCCTCGTCGGTGGTGGAGGACACCCACAGCAGGTCGGGCTTGGACTGCTGGATGCGGGCGAGCTGCAGGGTGAAGTTCTGTTCGCCGGTGGTGTAGGACTCGGCCCCCGCCAGTTCCATGCCGTACTTCTTCAGGCTGTCCTTGACGATGTCGGCCTCGGCCACGGTCTGGTTGTTGACCTGGTCGTAGATGATCGCGACGCGCTGCACGCCCTTGCCCTTCAGGGTGTTGAGCACCGATCCCATGGCGTTGCTCAGGATCAGGTTGACGCGAAACGCGCACGGGCTGAAATCCGTGAAGGGGATCACCGAGCCGATCGAGATGAAGGGCAGGCCGGCCGCCTTCGAGACAGGGTTGACCGCCACGAATTCCGCCGACGAAATCAGCAGGGCTGCCGCGACATTGGGCGAGGCCGCGTACTTCTGGTAGATGGCGACGGCCTTGGCCCGGTCGCCCGACGAGTCGGCGTAGTCGGCCCGCAGCTTGCGGCCCAGCACGCCGCCGTGGGCGTTGACCTGCTCGATGCCGAGATCGACGCCCATCTTGGCGTCCGAGCCGTACGAGGCGAACGGGCCGCTCATCACGAGCCCGGCCCCGATCACGATATCTTGCGCCGATGCCGCCGGCGCGACCGTGAGAGCCGCAACGAGCGTTGCGAACAAAGCGATCTTGCGCATGGATTCTCCTTGGTCCGCCACTGCGGGTGGCGGGTCTCCTGCATCTTGTTCGTTGGTTGCGGGCCATGCAGGCCCTGCGCAATGAGAATATCAGAATAGTCTCGCCGGTCCAATAAGAAAATGAACAAAAGTTCATGTTTTATGGATTCTCAGGGTATTTCCCGATGAGCCGCCTGGACAGCGGTGGATAGGGCAATGAGTTTGTGCTGGGATTCCTCGCCAGATGCGGTATTTCTAGGCGAACTGCGCAAACGGAATCATGCTGGGAAGGAGGCGCTCCGAATCGCCGGTGCGTCTCGTCCGATCTGCCATTCGCCTCTTGGAATGGCCGGTCCGCCTTTGTTGAATGACTAATGATTCCAGATTGAAAGGCCTGGCCGCGCCGCCCTGGAATGCTATGATAGGGCCCGCCAAGCAGGGCGGAGAAGGCCGGCCCTGCGTCATTCCAGCATGCGGCGCGGAAATGGCCCGGCCTGCGCGGCATCGGCGGGCCAGGGCGGGTTCAAGGGCGCGGACCCTGCTTATGCTTCAAAATATACGAATGGCGAACCTATTTTTGACTGGGTGGACTAGCGTGTTTCTCAATCGGGCGGACCATCATGGCAGTAAAGAATCGGGCATTCGTTCGTCCTGACGACCTCCGGCGGGGGACTCCCCGCACGGTCCGCAGCCAGGTGACGCGTGCGGCGCTGCTCGACGCGGCGGCCCGCGTCGTGGGGCGGCACGGGTATGCCGAAGCCTCGATTGCGCGCATCACCGAATACGCGGGCGTCGCGCAGGGCACCTTCTACAACTATTTCGGTTCGCGCCAGGAACTGCTCGACCAGATCCTGCCGAACCTGAGCGATGAAATGCTGGAATTCATCCGCAAGCGAGTCGCCGAAATCAGCGATCCGGTCGAGCGCGAGCGGGAACAGTTCCAGGCGTTTTTCGCCTATCTGGTCGAGCGCCCCGAGTTCTTCCGGGTGCTGCACGAGGCCGAGCAATTCGCGCCGCAGGCCTACCGGCAGCACCACTCGAAGGTCGAGGAAGGCTACCTGCGGTGGTTCAAGCGGCTGCAGGGCACCGGGGTGCTCAGCCGCTTTACCGACGCCGAATTGAAGGTGGTGGCCGAGATCCTGATGGGCGCGCGCGACTACATCGCCATGCTTTATTCGCTGAGCAACGGCGAAAAAGCCAAGCCGGTACCCGAACACGTCGTGACCAGCTATATGAAACTGATCTCGGGCGGCCTGTTCAGCAAGCCGGCCTGACGCGCACGCGGCCGGCCAGCCCCGCGGGCTATGTCCCGGCCTGCAGCATCGACCGCAGCCGGCCGGCGATGCCGTCGGCGGTCAGTCCGTAGTGGCGGTACAGGTGCGTGGGCGGCGCCACCAGCGCATAGTCGTCGGGCAGCGCGTGGCGCCTGAACCGGGCGGGCACCCCCGATTCCGCCAGCACCTCGGCGACCGCGCCGCCCAGGCCGCCATGGGGGTTGTGCTCCTCGACCGTCATGATCGCGCCGGTGCGGCGCGCCGACGCGACCACGCCGTCCGCGTCGATGGGCTTGACGTACACGGCGTCGAGCACCTCGACCGACATTCCCTCGTCTTCCAGCTTGCGCGCGGCCTCGAGCGAGGCGCGCACTCCCAGGCCGGTCGCGATCAGCGTCGCGTCCTTGCCCTGGCGCAGCGTAACGAAGCGTCCCGGCTCGAACGCCGGCACCGTGTCGTACACCACGGGTTCGACGCCCCGGCCCAGGCGGATGTAGACCGGGCCGGGAACATCCGCCGTGGCGCGCAGAATGCCGCGCACGGCCGCGCCGTCGCACGGCGAGACGACCGTCATGTGCGCCATGGCGCGCATGATGGCCAGGTCTTCGACGGCGTGGTGCGAGGTGCCGTAGAACCCCATGGCGATGCCGGCATGGTGCGCCAGGATGCGTACCCGCATCGACGGATAGGCCAGGTCGGTGCGGATCTGCTCGGCGCCGAGCAGCGAGGCGAACGAGGCGAATGTCGATACGTACGGCGTGAGGCCGCTGGCGGCCATGCCGGCGGCCACCGAAATCATGTTCTGCTCGGCGATGCCGAGGTTGTAGAAGCGCTGCGGATGGCGGTCGCGGAACGCCTTGGTGCCGTTCGAGTACATGAGGTCGGCGGTCAGCACCACGATGTCGTCCCGGCCGGCGGCCATGTCGGCCAGCTCGTCGCCCATGGTGAAGGCGGTAAGGCGGGGCAACGAGGTCTCGATGTTCCAGCTTTTCGGGTCCTGGGGGGCATTCATGCGTGCATCCTTTGCTTGATTTCGGAGATGGCGGCGTCCCGGTCGAGCGGCCCGAGATAGCCCAGGTGCCAGAACGGCGTCTGCTCCATGAAGCTCACGCCCTTGCCCTTGAGCGTGTGCGCCAGGATCATGCGCGGCCGTCCGGGTTCGGCGGGGCGGGTGCAGGCCTCGACTACCGCCGCCACGTCGTGGCCGTCGATGTCGACCGTATCCCAGCCGAACGCGGCGAACTTCCCGGCGACCGGCTCGATCGACATGACCTCGCCCACCCTGCCGTCCAGCCCCCAGCCGTTGGCGTCGACGATCGCGGTCAGATTGTCCAGCCCGAAATGCGCGGCGGCCATGGCCGCTTCCCAGATCTGTCCTTCGTTCAGTTCCTGGTCGCCCAGCAGGGCCCAGACCCGGGCGTCGGAGCGCCGCGCGCGGGCAGCCAGCGCCATGCCCACGCCCACCGACAGGTTGTGTCCGATGGAGCCGGAGCTGAAGTCGATGCCGGGCACTTTCTTCATGTCGGGATGGTCGCCCAGCGGGCTGCCCAGGCGCGTGTAGGTATCGAGCCAGGTGGACGGGAAGAAGCCCAGATCGGCCAGGCAGGGATAGATGCCGATCGCGACGTGGCCCTTGCCCAGCACCAGGCGGTCGCGGTCGGGCCAGTCCGGCACGGCCGGATTCAGGCGCATCGCCTTGTAATACAGCACGGACAGGATTTCCGCGCACGAGAACACGCTGGAATAGTGTCCGCTTCCGGCAATCTCGACGAGCCGGATGGTTTCGAGCCGGATCCACTCGGCGCGGTCCTGCAATTGGCCGATGCCGATGTCCCGGTTGCGGGGGAGTACGCCGTTCATTTTGTATCCTTGATTCCGTCTGAGGTCCTAGAACGCGGGCGTGCCGAACACGGTGAACCCGCCGTCGACGACCAGCGTGTGGCCGGTGACGAAGGCTGCGCCGTCCCCGGTCAGATAGTCGACCGCGGCCACGATCTCCGCCGGCTGGCCATAGCGTCGGGCGGGGATGCGCGACAGGTACGCTTCTTTGGCGGCGCCGGACAGCGAGGCAGACATCGGCGTCTCGATCGGCCCGGGCGCGATGGCGTTGACGGTGATGCCGTATTGCGCCCATTCCACGGCCAGATGCGTGGTCAGGGAGATGACCGCGGCCTTCGAGGTGCCGTACGCGATGCGTCCGAACGATGCGCGCAGTCCCGACACGGACGCGAAATTGACGATGCGGCCGGATTGCCGGTCCATCATCTGGCGCGCCGCCGCCTTGGCGCAGAAGAACGATCCGCCGACATTGATGCGCATGACGCGGTCCCAGGCCTCGCCGGGCATGTCCAGCGCCGGCCGCATGTCGGCGATGCCGGCCGCGTTGACCAGGATGGACGCCGGCCCCAGGTCGGCGCGCAGCTGGTCGAACACCGCCGCGACGCCGGCCTCGTCGCCGACGTCGACCGCGTAGGCGCGCGCCAGCGGGGAGCCGGCCCACGCCGGATGGTTGTGCAGCGCCTGTAGGTCTCGATCCAGCAGGGCGACCTGCCGGCCTTGCCCGATGAAGTGTTCAGCGACTGCCCTGCCCAACCCGGAGCCCGCTCCGGTGACCACTGCGACCATGTTCTTTCCCCTTTTCAGGAATGGTGTTGTCCGGCCTGCCGCTCGGCCAGGATGTCTGCGCGGATCTGCCGCTTGAGCACCTTGCCCGAGGCGTTGCGCGGCAGTTCGTCGCGCAGGTACAGGGCGACCGGCAGCTTGAACCGAGCCAGGTGCCTGGCGCAATGCGCGGCCAGTTCGGAGAAATCGAGGACGGTGCCGGGACGCACGACCACGATCGCCGCGGGCCGCTCGCCCCAGCGTTCGTCCGGGATGCCGACCACTGCGACGTCCTGGACCTGCGGCAGCAGATAGACGACGCGTTCTATTTCCGACGAGGCGATGTTCTCGCCGCCGGAGATGATCATGTCCTTGCGGCGGTCGGTCAGCGTGAGAAACCCGGCATCGTCCAGCCTGCCGATGTCGCCGGTGCGCAGCCACGCGCCGAAGAAGGCGGCGCGGGTACGGTCGGGGTCGCGCCAGTAGCCCGGGCTGACCTTCGGCCCCGCGATGCAGATTTCGCCCTCGGCGCCGGCCGGCAGGGGCGCGCCGGCTTCATCGCGGATGCTGATCGATACGTTGGGCGCGGCGACGCCCACCGAGCCGAGCTTGGCGATCTCGAAGCCGGCGGGCATGAAGGTATCGCCGCTGCAGGTCTCGGTCAGGCCGTACGAATCGATGTAGCGGGCCTGGGGAAACACCTTGGAGAACTGCAGGATGCGAGATTCCGGGGTGCGCTCGCCGCCGCCGACGCAGTAGCGCAGCGAGCTCAGGTCGCGCCCGCCCAGAGGCCGTTCGAGCACCCGGCTCAGCATCGCGGGGGCCATCCAGGCCGAGTCGATGCGGTCTTGCGCGATGGTGTCCAGCACGGCGTCGGCATCGAAATCCCGCTGCAGATGCAGGCTGCCGCCGAAGATCAATACGCCGATGCCGGGCAGGTCGAACGCGCCGACGTGGTACAGGGGGCCGCAGACCAGCAGCCGGTTGCCGGCCGACAAGCCGAGCACGATCGCCTGGCCCAGCGTCTTCCAGTAGAAATTCGCGTAGCTGTGTATCACGCCCTTGGGGCGGTCCGTCGTGCCGGACGTATACATCAGGCGAAAAATGTCGGCCGGCTCGAAGCGGCTGCGTGCCCGCGCGGCCGGCTCGGCGCCCTGGCTCAGGCGCCGGCTGTTCGCCTGCGCGGCGCGGTCGACGATTTCGCATGGCACCGCGAAGCCGCGCGGGCCGGCCAGTTCCTCGTCGGCGAACAGGATGCGGGCGCCGGCATGGTCCAGGATGTACGAGATTTCCTCGCGCGACAGGCGATAATTCATCGGCAGCAGCACCGCGCCGACCAGGCTGGCGGCCAGCGCCAGTTCCAGGAAGGCGGGAGAGTTCTTCATCAGCAGCGCGACCCGGTCGCCGCGCTGCACCCCACGGCGGCAAAGGTGCGCGCCCAGCAGTTCGGCCCGGGCCAGCAGCTCGGCGTAACTGATCGACTCGCCTTCGTAGCGGACGGCCGTGCGCGTCGGATCGGCAATGGCGTGGTAGGCAAGGGCGGCGTCCAGGCTGATCATCGGCGTCTCAATACGATCGTTGCATCCCGAGATTCTCGCGCGCAATGAAGTTGAGCACCATTTCCTCGGAGATCGGCGCAATGCGGAACAGGCGTGCATCGCGCCACAGGCGCTCGACGTGGCTTTCCTTCGCGTAGCCCATGCCGCCCATGGTCTGCATCGCGCGGTCGGTGGCGGCGCCCGCGGCCTCGCCGGCGAGTAGCTTGGCGGCGTTGGCTTCCGAGCCGTAGGGCTTGCGCTCGTCGAACAGGGTGGCTGCCTTGAAGTTCAGCACGCGCGCCGCTTCGTTCAGGGCGAAGGCGTGCGCCAGCGGGAACTGCAGTCCCTGGTAGGCGCCGATGGGCGTGCCGTTGAACACCTTGCGGTTCGACGCATACTCGACCGCCAGCTTCAGGCACAGCGACGTGGTGCCGACCAGGCTGGCCGTGGTCACGATGCGCTCGGTGTTCAGCACGTCCAGCAGCTCATGCCACCCCTTGTGCAGGGTGCCCAGGAGTTCGTGCGGCTCGATGCGCACGTCGTCGAAGAACACCACGCTGGCCGATTGCGTATTGGTGCCCAGCTTCTCGATCTTCGTGTGCGTCAGACCGGCCCGTTCGGTATCGATCAGGAACATGGACAGGCCGTCGCTGCGCCTGGCGGCCTCGCCTGCCGCCTGTGTGCGCGCCACGACGATGATGCCGTGCGATTCGGGCACGCCGGTGATCCAGATCTTCTGCCCCGACAGGAGCCAGCCGTCGCCGTCGGCCTTGGCGAACGCCTTGATCGACAGGGTGTTGGTCCCGGCGTCGGGCTCGGTGAGCGCCATGGCATAGCGCTTGGCGCCCGACAGCATGTTGGGCAGGTGTTCGGCCTTCTGCTGCTCGCTGCCGTACAGGCTGACCGATATGCCACAGAAGATCGGGTTGTTCATGAACAGCTGCCCGACGGTGGATCCCCCGCCGGATTGGGCCAGCGTCTCGACCGCGAGCGCCATGTCCAGCATGCCCAGGCCGGAGCCGCCATAGGCTTCCGGCACGGCGATGCCGGCGAGTCCGGCGTCGCAGACCGCCTGCCAGTACTCGACCGGGTATTCCTTGCGGGCGTCTATTTCGCGCCAGTATTCGAGCCCGAAGCGCTCGCCGACGCGCCTTGCCGTCTCGACCAGCATGTTCTGGGTTTCGTTCAAGGCGAATTGCATGTGTTTACCGTCCGTTCGCAATGGGGAGGAGTCGTCGGGGAGCAGGCGTCAGGTTCCGTTGAATACGGCGGCGCGCTTGTCCAGGAACGCCTGGCAGCCCTCGTGCGCGTCACGGCTGTCGTAGACCAGGCTGGCCATGGCCTGTTCGTGGGCCAGCGCGGCGTCGGGCGGCATCTGGGCGCCGTCGCGCAGCGTGCGCTTGAGCAGCTTCAGGATCAGCGGGGATTTCCTGCCGATCCGCTCCGCCAGGGCCAGCGTCTCCTGCCGCAGGTCCGCCGCGGGAAGTGCGCGGTTGCACAGCCCCAGCGCCACCGCCGTGGCGGCGTCGATCTGGTCGCCGGTGAACATGAGCTCCTTGGCGCGGCATAGCGGGATCTGCCGGATGATGCGTTGCGTGCCGCCTGCGCCGGGGAAGAGGCCGAGATTGATTTCCGGCAGGCCGAGCCGGGCGGTCTCCGCCACCAGGCGGAGGTCGGTGGCCAGCAGCAGTTCCGTCCCGCCGCCCAGCGCCCAGCCATTGACTGCGGCGATGGTGACCTTGTCCGAGCGCTCGATGCGCCGGAACACGCGGTGCAGCAACTCCGCCAGCTCGACGTAATGCGGCAGCCCCTGGCGGGCGTTCAGGTCGGCGATGTCGCCGCCGGCGACGAACGCCTTGTCGCCGGCTCCCGTGATGACGATCACATGCACGCCGTCGTCGGTCTCGGCCGCGGCGAACGCCTGCTCCAGTGCAAGCAGGCAGGGGGTATTCAATGCATTGAGCGTCTTGGGGCGATTGATGGTGAGCACGGCCGTCGTGCCGTGGCGCTCGACCAGGATCATTTCTTCCTGCATCGGAGTGTTCCTCATGGTGGGCGGGGCCGGACATGCGGCGAATGTCCGCGATGGACCGGCGAGCGCTTCACATCCTATGGACTCGATGCTTTCCTGTCAATAAAAATGAGCGTATGTTCATTTTTATAAGGACAATGAATGGTCTGCTTTATGGATGTTCCAGTGGAAGTTAGCCTTGTTTTTCCATATTTTGGCAGAGAAATAGCGTTATTTTCCGGGATATGACTTTGTGGGGCAATGTCCAGGCGGTATCCGGAGAGGTTGTTAGAGGTGCGTATTCATTCTTTGATGATATAATATAGTGATTCATTGTTCATCTAGTCCGGAATTCAGGCAGATGGCGCCCGGCTGGCGGCGCCGCGCAAAGGAGGAGTCATGTCGGATCAGCGTATGGCTGGGAAAGTGTCGCTCGTGACGGGCGCGGGATCGCGCGGGGAGGGCATCGGCAATGGGCGGGCGAGCGCCCTGTTGCTGGCGCGTCATGGTGCGAAGGTCGCGCTGGTCGACCTGCATGCGCAGCATGCGGAAGAGACGGCGAAGCTGATTGCCGGCGAAGGCGGCGAAAGCCTGGTCATTGCCGCCGACGTGTCGCGCGCATCGGACTGCCGGCAGGCGGTCAAGGCCTGCGTGGACAAGTGGGGCAGGCTGGACGTCCTCGTCAACAACGTCGGCATCGACGGACCGGCCGGCAATTCGGTCGATGTAGACCTCGACGCCTGGGATCGCGCAATGGCCGTCAACGTCAAGGCCCCGGTCATGATGGCCAAATACGCCGTGCCGGAAATGCTCGAGCACGGCGGCGGCGCGATCGTGAACATCGCGTCGTTCGCGGGGCTGGTGGGCGGGCACCCGGCTATCTTCTACCCCACGTCCAAGGGCGCGGTCGTCAACATGACCCGCGCCATGGCCGCGCAGCACGGTCAGTCGGGCATACGAGTCAATTGCGTGGCGCCGGGCGCGGTCTACACGCCCATGGTCAGCGCCGCCGGCATGGCGCCCGAGGCGCGCGAAGCGCGCAAGAACCGTTCGCTGCTCAAGACCGAGGGCACCGGTTGGGACGTCGGCTATGCGGTACTGTTCCTGGCGAGCGATGAGGCGCGCTGGATCACGGGCGTGATTCTTCCCGTGGATGCGGGCGCCAGTGCCGGCTTGCCGTTGTTGTCGTCGGCGCCCGCGGGAACGATGCAACGCTGACTTTCACATGGGTTCCCATGCGGCGGTCTACGCGGGTTCCGCGCGGGTCTTCGAGGGGGGCTTCGTACGGGCTTTCGCGGGGCTTTCGCGGGGCTTTCGCGGGGCTTTCGCGGGGTTGATCACCAGCACCAGCGGCAGCTTCAGGATGACGCTGACCGGCTCGAAATCCTTGTCCGGATCGAAGGGCAGCTTCATCAGATGCGGGTTGATGGTGAACGGAGGATCCGAGCCCATGGTCCAAGTGTAGCCATCGGGGGCGGCCTTGGCGCCCACGCTGGTGCCGATCACGCCGCCCGCGCCGCCGCGGTTTTCCACCACGATGGACTGGCCCATCGTTTCGCTCAGCTTCTGCGCCAGGATCCGGGCGCTCAGGTCTCCGCCGCCGCCGGGCCCGTACGGCACCACCCAGGTGATCCGCCTGGACGGATATGGGTCTTGCGCGTGGGCGCCGGGGGCCAGCCATGCCGCCCCCAGCAGCAGGCTGGCCGAAACCGCCGACAGCCGCCTGATGATCGCCTTGCTCATGTTCATGTTAGGTGTCTCCTTCCCATCCACGGCGGGCTGGTCCGCCGGCTTCGTGGTGTCAACGATGCGTCGAGGCGGCGGTGTGATCCCGCCCCAGCTCTCTGCGCGCCTGTGTCGCCGCAGTGTCCACGGCCCCATCACGAATCACCACGCCATAGGCTGCGCAGGCGTGGTGCTCGGTAATCTTCTCGTTCTTCCAGTCCTGCCATACCTGGCCGGGATCCCGCTCGCAGGCCGGGCCGTAGCCCCCGCCGGCGGCCTGCTGGTGCAGCACGCGGTCGCCGCGCTCGATGCGCAGTTCGCACTTGGGCGGCAGCTCGCGCGCCTCGCCCTGTGGGTTCAGGATGGTGCGCGCCATGGCCCCCGGGCCGCCGCCGTGCAGGCCCCAGGGCGCATGGCGGCTGCGGTCGGCGCGCATGACGAAGGTGGCATGGCCTTCGCGCAGTTCCCACTCGCGGCAGATGCCCAGGCCGCCCCGGTGCTTGCCGGCGCCGCCCGAATCCGTCCGCAGGCCATACTGGTGGATTAGGACGGGATATTCGGATTCGATGATCTCGACCGAGGCGCCGGCCACGCCCACGGCTACGCAACCGGCCGAGCCCGCTGCGCCGCCGGCCGAGGCCGAGGCGCCCGCCGCGCCGCCCGCCGCCGAAGCCCAGCCGGCTCCGGCGGCCCAGCCCGAACCCGACTCCACGCCTGCCGCCCCGCGCGCGCCGGCTGCGCAACCCGAATCGAAGACGCCCGCCGAGGCGCCCGCAGACACGCCGGCCCAGACTGCGACCGACGCCCCGAACGAACCCGCGACCGCGCCCGCCGCTGAACAAGCCGAGCCGGAACCCGTTGTGCACGTACAGACCGAAACGACTTCCAAGGCCCCGGCGCCGGCCGCTCAGCCCGAATCTTCCGCAAAGGGCGAGCCCGCGTCAGCGCCGCCCGCCAAGGCCGCCGAGCCGGCCCGGGCGGGCCGGCCCGACCTGCGCCGCGCGCCGCCCGCCGCGGCGCCGGCGGCCGCTCCCGCGTCCGACCGCTCGCGCGACGACGCGCGCCGCGCCGCCGAGGCCGAGGCCGCCGCGCTGCGCCAGATGCTGAACCGTCCGCGCAAGGTGCTGCGCGCGCCCGAGCCCGAGGCGCCGCCTCCCGCCGCCGCGCTCTCGGGCACGCTGCACAAGCCCGCCGGCAAGCCGGCTGGCGGCGCCGCGCCGGCCGCCAAGAAGGACGCCAAGCCCGCCGCGCCCGGCACCAAGAAGACCATCAAGACGGCCGAGGTGGCTTCCACCTGGACCGACGATGCGTCGCGCAAGAAGCCGGCCGAGAAGCCCGCCGCGCCCACGCGCGACGGCTGGCGCGCCGGCGGCAAGGGCGGCAAGGGCGGCCGTGGCGGCCGCAACCAGCAGGCCGAGCGCCGCAACGAACCGGCCGCGCAGGAATTCATCGCGCGCGAGATCCACGTGCCCGAGACCATCAGCGTGGCCGACCTGGCGCACAAGATGTCCGTCAAGGCGGCCGAGGTCATCAAGCAGCTGATGAAGCTGGGCCAGATGGTCACCATCAACCAGGTGCTCGACCAGGAAACCGCCATGATCGTGGTCGAGGAACTCGGCCACAAGGCCATCGCGGCCAAGCTGGACGACCCGGAAGCCTTCCTGGACGAGACCCCGGCGGCCTCCGAGGCCGAGCTGCTGCCGCGCGCGCGCCGGTGGTCACCGTCATGGGCCACGTCGACCACGGCAAGACCTCGCTGCTGGACTACATCCGCCGCGCCAAGGTGGCGGCGGGC
>Ga0164243_10012083_pt1 | contig 12271 bp, 6 predicted proteins | sample OricompcompostOP_FD_108781 | JGI IMG/M metagenome (GOLD analysis project Ga0164243, IMG submission 108781) | Organic Plus compost microbial communities from Emeryville, California, USA - Original compost - Organic plus compost (OP) | ecosystem: Engineered > Solid waste > Mixed feedstock >...
GAGCGGCTACCCGGCGCGGTTTCAGGTCTGGGTCCGTGGTGCTGACAAGACCGGAGCCGGGGCGAGGAAGGGGCTCGACGACCTGGAGATCGACATGGCCCGTCGCCTCTCCTGGCTCACGTTCGCGACCCGCGTCGGCCCGATGCTCGGCCTGGTCGGCACCCTCCTGCCCCTCGGCCCGGCGCTCCGGGGGCTCGCGTCGGACGACCTGGCGTCGCTGGCCGAGAACCTGGAGATCGCCTTCACGTCGACCGTCTTCGGCCTCCTGGTCGGCGGCCTGGCGTACGCGGCCGGCGTGATCCGACGGAACTGGTACGACCAGGACCTAAGCGACCTGGAGTTCGTCCTCGACGCCGTCTGCCCGGACGCCCGTCCGGTCACCTTCGAAAGCCCGGTCCGGGAGCCCGCCGATGCGTAAACGCCGCCCGCGCCTCTGGGCCGCCCACGACGAGAACGACCCGCTCGCCGGGCTCGTCAACCTGTTCGACCTGTGGATGGTCTTCTCGATCGCCCTGCTGATCGTTTTCGCGGGGTCATCCCGTCGTCGCGATTCCGGGTCGGCCTCGCGGGCACAGTCCCCCGGCGCGGCGACGCCGGTCGCCTCGCGCGAGGCTCAAACGATCCCGCGCTTCCGCCTGAGCCGCGAGGAACTCAGCGGCTCGGGCGAGCGGCTCGGCACCGCGTACCGGCTCGCCTCCGGGGAGGTGGTCTGTGTCCCCGACCCCGAAGGCAAGCCTTGAACACCCCCCTGCCCTTTAGAACTCTTCGCCGAAGACGACGTCGCCGGTCACGCCGATCTGGTAGGCCGAGACGCGGCGTTCGAAGAAGTTGGCCAGTTCTTGAAGGTCTTGCAGCTCCATGAAGTCGAACGGGTTCCTGGAGTGGTAAATCGGCGCGACGCCGAGGGAGACGAGCCGGCGGTCCGCGACGTATTCGAGGTACCGCCGGAGGTCGTTCAGCCCCATCCCCGCGACGCCGTGCGAGAGGACGTCTTGCGCGAAGACGGTCTCGCAGTCGACGGCCTCCCGGATCATGGCGACGACCTGCTTCTCCAGGTCCGCGTCGAACAGGTCGGGCTCCTCCCGGCGCACGGTCGCGATCACGTTGAACGCGAACGCGATGTGGGCGCTCTCGTCGCGGAAGACCCAGTTCGTCCCGGTCGCCAGCCCGTGCAGCAGGCCCTTCGACCGGAGGAAGTAGACGTAGGCGAAGGCCCCGAAGAAGAACAGACCCTCGATGCACGCGGCGAAGCAGATCAGGTTGAGCAGGAAGAGCCGCCGGTCTTCCCGGGTGTTGAGCCGGTCGAGCTTCTCGATGGAGTCGATCCAGCGGAAGCAGAAGTCCGCCTTCCCTTTGATCGACGGGATGTTGTCGATCGCGGCGAACGCCGCCTCGCGCTCGGCCATGTTCGGCAGGTAGTTGTCGAGCAGGGTCAGGTAGAACTGGACGTGGAGCGCCTCCTCGTAGAGTTGGCGGGAGAGGTACATCCGGGCTTCGGGCGAGTTGATGTGCTGGTAGAGGTTGAGGACGAGGTTGTTGCCGACGATCGAGTCGCCCGTGGCGAAGAAGGCCACCAGGCGCTGGATCAGGTGCTTCTCCGCGGGGGTGACCCGACGGTCGAGGTCGGCCAGGTCCGTGGAGAAGTCGACCTCCTCCACGGTCCAGGTGTTCTTGATGGCCGCCTTGTACATCTCGAAGAACGCCGGATACCTCATCGGCCGTAGCGTCAGGTCCATCCCGGGGTCGAGGAGCATGCTGAGGTCCTTTCAGGGTTCGGTCCCATTCCGTCTGTCATCCGGCGACGTCGTCCCGGGTCACTGACAGGCTTCGCACGATTCGGGGTTTTCGAGGGAGCAGGCCACGGCCGGCGCCGAGGGGACCAGGGGGACGGTCGTCTTCGCGATCCCCGTCGCCGGGCGCGACCGCAGGTAGTACGTCGTCTTCAGGCCCGACTTCCAGGCGTACATGTACATGGAGGAGAGTTTGCCGATCGTCGGGCTCTCCATGAACAGGTTCAGCGATTGGCTCTGGTCGATGAACGGGGCGCGCGCCGCCGCCATGTCGATCAGCGACCGCATCGGGACCTCCCAGGCCGTGCGGAAGACGTTCCGCAGTTCCGCCGGGATCTCCTCGATCCCCTGGACCGAGCCCTCCGCCAGCTTGATCCGATTGCGGACGTCCTCCGTCCAGAGTCCGAGCGCTTTGAGTTCCTGCACGAGGTAGCGGTTGACCTGGAGGAACTCGCCCGAAAGCGTCTCGCGCTTGAACAGGTTCGACACCTGGGGCTCGATGCACTCGTAGGCCCCCACGATGGAGGCGATCGTGGCCGTCGGCGCGATCGCCACCAGGAGCGAGTTCCTCAGCCCGCTCCGCCGGATGCGGTCGCGGAGCGCGTCCCAGCGTTCCGCGTTAGTGGGCCGTACCCCCCAGAGGTCGAACTGGAGTTCGCCACGGGCCGCCCGCGTTTCGGGGAAGGCGGGGTGCGGGCCGTGGGCGTCGGCGAGGTCGCACGAGACGCAGAGGGCCTGGTAATAAATCTCCTCCTGGATCCTCGTCGAGAGGTCGCGGGCGGCGGGGCTGTCGAAGGGGAGGCGGAGGCGGAAGAAGACGTCCTGGAGCCCCATCAAGCCCAGGCCGACGGGCCGCCAGCGTTGGTTCGAGGCGCCCGACTCGGGGGTCGGGTAGAAGTTCACGTCGACGACTTTATCCAGGAAGCGGACGGCCGTGCGCACCGTCTCGGCGAGGGCTTCGAAGTCGAAACCGTCGTCGCCGACGTGGCGGGCCAAGTTCACGGACCCGAGGTTGCAGACGGCCGTTTCCCCGGCCGACGTGACCTCGACGATCTCCGTGCAGAGGTTCGACGAGTGGACGACGTTGCCGGGCCGGGGCGTCTGGTTCGACTTCCGGTTGCAGGCGTCCTTGAAGTTCATCCAGCCGTTGCCCGTCTCCGCCAGGGTCTTCATCATCCTCGCGTAGACGTCGCGGGCGCCGACCTGCCGGACCGCCAACCCTTCGGCCTCGGCCGCCTCGTAGGCCGCCTCGAAGGCGTCGCCGTGGAGGTCGGTCAGGTGCGGGACCGTCTTCGGGTCGAACAGGGACCAGGGGGCGTCCGACTCGACGCGCTTCATGAACAGGTCGGGCACCCAGTTGGCGAGGTTGAGGTTGTAAGTGCGCCGGGCCTCGTCCCCCGCGTTGTCCTTCAACTCCAGGAACTCTTCGACGTCGGCGTGCCAGGTCTCCAGGTAGACGCAGCAGGCCCCCTTCCGCTTCCCCCCCTGGTTGACCGCGGCCACGGAGGCGTCGAGGGTTTTGAGCCAGGGGACGATGCCGTTGCTGTGGCCGTTGGTGCCGCGGATGTGCGAGCCGCGCGAGCGGACGCGGTGGTAGGCGAGGCCGATCCCGCCGGCGTACTTCGAGAGCTTGGCGACGTCCGCGTAGCGGTCGTAGATCCCTTCCAGGTCGTCGGGGGGCGAGTCGAGCAGGTAGCACGACGACATCTGCGGGCGCGGCGTGCCGGAGTTGAAGAGGGTCGGCGAACTCGGCATGTACCGCTGGGTCGCCATCAGGGTGAAGAGGTCGACGGCGTCCGAGACCGTCGAGGAGAGCCCGCAGGCGACCCGCAGGAAGAAGTAGGCGGGGGTCTCGATGACCTCGCGCGAGTCCGGGTGGCGGAGCAGGTAGCGGTCGTAAACGGTGCGCAGGCCGAAGTATTCAAACAGGTCGCCGGGCCGGGCGTGGGAGGCCGCGTTCAGCTTGCGGGCGTTCGCCGCGACGAACCGCGCGGCCTCCGGGGCGATCAGGCCCAGGCGCTCCCCGGCCGCGACGGCCTGGGAGAACGAATGGATGTCTTGATTCATCACCTCCTTGGCGATGTAGCAATCGAGCAGCCGGGCCGCCAGTTGGGAATACTCGGGCTCCTCGGCGATCAGGGCGGCGGCCGTCTGGATCGAGAGGCGGTCGAGTTCGCGGGTCGTCGCCCCGTCGAAGAGGCCGCCGATCGTCCGCACGGCGATCCGCATGATGTCGACGTGGGCGAGGCCCGTCGCGCACCGCTGCACCGCGCGGACGATCTTGTTGACGTCGACCGCTTCGAGCCGCCCGTTCCGCTTCCGCACCCGCATCCCGGTCTCGCCCGACGGCCCGTCGGCGTCCCCCGGCGGCGCGTTCCGGGCGGGCCGCCGGGGGTCGTTGACGGTGGCTTCGTGGACGTCGATCGACATGGTCATCTCCCGGCCCCGAAGGCCGTCAACGTTTGCCTGCGAACCTACTCAACCCGCCCCGCCGCCAGGCGGTCCCGGACCGCCCTCGCGGCGCCGACGAGCGTCGCGAGGGCGGGCTTCACTTCCTCCCACCGCCGGGTTTTCAAGCCGCAGTCCGGGTTCACCCAGACCTGGCCCGGCGACAGGACCCCGAGCGCTTTATCGAGGAGTTGCTCGACCTCCCCGCGGGTCGGGACGCGGGGGGAGTGGATGTCGTACACCCCCGGGCCGATCCCGTTCGGGTAGCGGAAGTCGGCGAAGGCCCCGAGCAACTCCATCTGCGACCGCGAGGTCTCGATCGAGATCACGTCCGCGTCCAGGGCCGCGATCGACGCGATGATGTCGTTGAACTCGCAGTAGCACATGTGCGTATGGATCTGGGTCTCGTCCTTGACCCCCGAGGCCGCGAGCCGGAACGCGTCGACCGCCCAGCGGAGGTAGGCGTCCCACTCCGCCCGACGCAGCGGGAGCCCTTCCCGGAGGGCGGGCTCGTCGATCTGGATCACCGCGACCCCGGCGGCCTCCAGGTCGGCCACCTCGTCGCGGACGGCCAGCGCGATCTGCCGGCAGGTGTCCCGCCGGGGCTGGTCGTCGCGGACGAACGACCACTGGAGGACGGTTACGGGGCCGGTCAGCATCCCCTTGACCGGCTTCGTGGTCAGCGATTGGGCGTACCGCGCCCAATCGACCGTCATCGGCCCTTTGCGCCAGACGTCGCCGTAGATGATCGGCGGCTTGACGCAGCGCGACCCGTAGCTCTGCACCCAGCCGTGCGCCGTGAACGCGAACCCTTCGAGTTGTTCGCCGAAGTACTCGACCATGTCGTTCCGCTCGAACTCGCCGTGCACCAGCACGTCGAGCCCGACCTCCTCCTGCCAGCGCACGGCCTGTTCGACCTGTCCCTTGAGGAAGGCGTTGTATTCGTCCTTGGTGAGCCGTCCGGCGCGGAACGCGGCGCGGGCCTTGCGCACGTCTTCGGTCTGCGGGAACGAGCCGATGGTGGTCGTCGGCAGCGCCGGGAGCGGCGTCCGGGCGTGTTGAGCTTCGCGCCGCACGGCGTAAGGGTGCGACCGCGAGAGCATCGCCGGGGTGACGGCGTTCAACCGCCCGCGCACCCGGAGGTTGCGGGTCCGGGGCGAGTTCCGCCGCCGGCCGAGAACGGCACGGTTTTCGGACAGGGCGTCCACCACCGCCCCGCGGCCCTGGGACACCCCCCGCGCCACGACCGCGACCTCGTCCAGCTTTTGCCGGGCGAACGCCAGCCAACTCCGGAGGTCGTCGTCGAGCCCTTCCTCGTCGTTCACGTCCATCGGGACGTGGAGCAGGGAGCACGACGGGGCGGCCATCACGCGGTCGGCCCCGAGCCGGTCGGCGGCCTGTTCCGCCCGGTCGAGCGTCGCTGACAGGTCGGTCCGCCAGACGTTGCGCCCGTCCACGAGCCCCAGCGAGAGCGTCAGCCCCTTCGGCGCGGCGGCCAGCGCGAGGTCGAACTGCGACGGGCCGCGGACGAGGTCGAGGTGCACGCCTTGCACGGGGAGCCGCAAAACGTCCGGCAGCGCGCCCCCCAGGTCCCCGAAATAGGTCGCGAGAAGGAGCTTGAGCGGCGTCGCGGACGCCAGGCGGCCGTATACCGCTTCCAGTACGGCGGGCACCCGCGGGTCGAGGTCCGTGGCCAGGCAAGGCTCGTCGACCTGGACCCACTCCGCCCCGGCTGCCGCCAGCCGGCGGAGGAGTTCTTCATAGACCGGCACGAGCCCCGGCCACAGGTCGAGAGGGTCGACCCCGGGGTCTTTGGCCTTACCCAGCAGCAGGAACGACACCGGGCCGAGCAGGACCGGCCGGGCCGGGATGCCGAGCGCCTTGGCCTCCAGGAACTCGTCGACCGGCTTGGAAGACGCCAGCGCGAACTCTTGCCCCCGGCCGAACTCCGGCACGAGGTAGTGATAGTTCGTGTCGAACCACTTCGTCATCTCCAGCGCGGCCGGGCCGGGCCGTTGCCCCGAGCCCGCCCCGCCCCGGGCCATGGCGAAATAGCGCTCCAGGTCGGCCCCGTCCGACCCGAACCGCGCGGGCGTCGCGCCGACCATGACGGACGTGTCGAGGACGTGGTCGTACAGCGAGAAGTCGTTGCACGGGATTTGCGTCATCCCGGCGGCCTGCTGGAGCTTCCAGTGGGTTTCGCGCAGCCGCCGCGCGGTCGCCTGGAGTTGGTCGGCGGGGCACGCCCCCGCCCAAAATTGTTCGAGGGCCTTCTTCAACTCGCGGCGCCTCCCCATCCGCGGGAAGCCCAGGTTCGTCGCCATCATGAGAGGGGTCGCCTCCGTCAAAGGTGTGCCGATGCCTTGCGGTGGATCAACGCGGGGAACGTCGCGACGGGCTCACGGGGCGCAGCGGTCCGGCCGCCCTTTCGCCACCGAAACGGGCGACCCGTTCCGGGCGGAAATGCCGGACCGTGCGACGGCGTTACGCGCGACCCCTCTTCCGCCGAAGTGCGGAGGCCACGACGGGCAACGGGTGACGTTGACGGAGGAAGGAACGGTGAGGGGGTCTAGGCAACGGGCTACGGCCGTACGGGGCCGCGCCCCCGGCCGACGCGTCGGCGGGAAACGGAGGCAATCCTGACAGCGCTGACATGCAGGCACAGTCCTTTCTGCCGGTCCGGGCAGACGAGGTGGTCGGACCGACAGCGCAGGAGGCGTCCGCGAGTGCAGACTGTACCATGACCTGCCCGCGTGCCTGGCCCGAGGCACCAAGACAATCGCTCGACAGGCAGGTCTTCTGGCTTACGGCTGATAACGACCCTCAAGCCACCTTCCCCCGGTACGGCGTCTCACCGGACCGGAGTGGCATCACGCTCGGGGGTCTCGCCGAATACAGCAGCGGCCCTGCGCCGGACTCTCACCGGCTTCCCTTTTCATCACGCCCGCGTGAACGGACGGAACCTGTCGAGAACGCCTAGTTATATACCACACCCCGCGGGCGTCGAGAATGGGAAACGGCTCCCGGGGGCGGGTCGCGGTCCCCGGACCCGCCCTCGGGAATGAATCAAGGGCCGTTCACGCCCGGATTTGCGCGGGGCGGCGTGAGGACCGCGCCCGGCTGGTTAGACCGGCGCCGTGGTGTAGAGCGACGTCATCGGCTCGCCCGAGCAGAGCTGCAGGGGGCGGCCGAGGCGGTCGCGCAGCTCGGTCGACAGGTCGACCCCGAGGGCGTTATAGATCGTCGCCGCGAGGTCGGGGGGGCCGAAGGTGCGCGAGACCGCGTAGGCCCCCAGGCGGTCGGACTTGCCGATGAGTTGGCCGCCGACAACCCCGCCGCCGGCGAAGACGGCCGGGAAGACGGCCGGCCAGTGGTCGCGCCCGGGGACGGCCCCCGGGGTCAGCGGCGCGATCCGGGGGGTGCGGCCGAACTCGCCGAGCATGACGACGAGCGTCTCGTCGAGCATGCCGCGGGTCTCAAGGTCGTCGAGCAGGGCCGAGACCGCCCGGTCCAGCGGGGGCATGAGTTCGTCGCGCAGGCGGGGGAAGTTGCTGACGTGGGTGTCCCAGGTCTGCACGATCCCCATCGTCGCCTGGACGATCGGCACGCCCACCTCGACCAGCCGCCGGGCGAGTAGGAGCGACCGCCCGAACAGGTGCCGCCCGTAGCGGTCGACGAGGCGGGGGTCTTCACGCTCGACGTCGAGCGCCTGGCCGACCCGCGCGTTGCACAGCAGGGCGAGCGCGGCGTCCTGCTGGTCGACGAAGGCGTCGTCGGGCGTCGGTACGGCGGTCTGGCTCAACAGGTGGCGGCGGCGGTGGAGCCGGGCCGGGTCGAGGCCGGCGGGCAATGCGAGGCTGTCGTCACGGGCTTCGGGGCGCGCCGGGTCGAGGCGGAGTTGCCAGGGGTCGTGCCGCGGCCCGAGGAAGCCGGCGTCCTGCCCCGGCCAGGTGAGCGGGCCTTCGACGAGGCGGGTCGGCAAGGCCACCCCGTTGGGGACCCCGTCGCGCCGGCGGCGGACGCGGTCGAGGACGGCCGCGTAGCACGGGAAGTCGTCGCGCGACGCGACCCGGTCGAGGTCGCTCGCCCCGCGCGGGTTCGACACCTGCCCCGTCAGCACCCGGTGGACGGCCAGCAGGTGGTTCCCCTCGGGGTGGGACATCGACCGGACGATCGCCAGGCGCCCGGCCCGCGCCGCCAGCCCGGGGAAGTGCTCACAGATCCGGATCCCCGGGACCGCCGTGTCGATCGGCTTGAACTCACCCCGGAGCCCTTCCGGCGCCTCGGGCTTCATGTCGAACGAGTCGTGTTGCCCCAGGCCGCCGCTCAGCAGGATCACGATGACCGACTTCGCCCGCCCCGTCGCGGCGCGGGCGGCCGACGCCTTTTGCCCCGCCAGCAGGCCCGGCAGGCCCATCCCGAGGAGGCCCGAGTAACCCACCTGGAGGAGGCCACGCCGCGTCAGCAGGCCACCGGCCCCGGCTGTCGGATTGAATCGGCCCATCGCGTGTGTCTCTCGCGCGTCCTGGATCGCCCGGGTTCAACCTCGGACCGGGGCTCCATCGATACCTCTACTCTAAGTTTAACATTTGCTGGCAACGGATCTAGCACAATCTTTCCTCCCGCCGTGAACCCGGCGGGTGGCCGGTCGCCCGTCGACGGCGGGAAGGCGTCCGGCCGATTTGGCAGGATTTGACGGATCTTCGTCATTTCAGACAAAGGGGGTCTCGCCTAGGATTCCCTTGACGGATGAAGTTCAGGGCGGTTGAGGGGCGATCCACAAGGGGTTTCGTCCCGGCGGCGCCCGGGGGCGGTTCGACCGCCGATTTCGATATCGCGTTTGTCTTGTGCCGTCCCGGGGTTGGCTCGCCCCGGGGGTCGTTCGCCGTCCGCGCACGGCCCCTGTTCTGCCGAGTTCCGATTCGGACCCGTTTCAAAGGAGACCCAACGATGTCCAAGACGATCGCCGGCGTTTTGATCCCCGACAGTCGACTGGCCAACGAAGCGACCGAACTGGTCCGCGACACGGAATCGCCGTTGCTGTTCGACCACTCGTTGCGGGTCTACCTGTTCGGCGCCCTCCAGGGGGAGCGCCGCGGCCTGAAGTTCGACCACGAACTCCTCTACATCGGGGCGATCTTCCACGACCTCGGGCTGACGGAGCCGTACCGTAGCCCGTCCGAGCGGTTCGAGGTCGACGGGGCCAACGCGGCCCGCCGGTTCCTGGAGCAACACGGCGTGCCGAAGGAGTCGATCGGGGTCGTTTGGGACGCCATCGCGTTGCACACCACCCCCGGCATCCCGAAGTGGAAGGAGCCCGAAGTGGCGTTGCTCACGGCGGGGGTTGAGTTCGACGTGATGGGCCTGGGCTATTACGACATCCCCGCCGAGGCCCGCGAGCAGGTTCTGGCCGCCTTCCCGCGCGTGAATTTCAAGCAAGAGATCGTCCGCGCCTTCGCCGACGGCATCGCGCACAAGCCCGAAACCGCGTTCGGGAACGTGAAGGCCGACGTGCTGGAGAAACTACTCCCCGGCTACGTCCGCCCCAATTTCTGCAACTTCATCGCGAACTCTCCGTTCCGCGAGTGAGCGGTCCCGTCACGGCCGCGGCCGGCAATCCCGCCCCCCGGGCTTGACTCTTACGCCGACGGACGCACTCTCTGGTATCGGGGCCGTGCGCGCCTCGGCTGAGCCGCAACGACCGACCGTCTGGCCGGAGGGGATTCATGAGTCGTGACCGAGCGCCCGGCGACGGGCCCGTACCGGCGTTCGATACCGCCGAACACCGGAGGCTGGCCGATAGCTCCGCCCGGCGGGCGGACTGGAAGGGGTGGGGGCCTTACGTCGCCGAGCGCGCCTGGGGGACCGTCCGCGAGGATTACAGTCCGAACGGCGACGCCTGGGCCTATTTCCCCCACGACCACGCCCGCAGCCGCGCGTACCGCTGGAACGACGACGGCCTGGCGGGCTTCTGCAACCGCTTTCAAAACCTCTGCCTGGCCGTCGCCCTCTGGAACGGCCGGGACCCGATCCTCAAGGAGCGCCTTTTCGGCCTCAGCAACGCCGAAGGCAACCACGGCGAGGACGTCAAGGAGTATTACTTCTACCTCGACGCCCTCCCCAGCCACGCCTACATGAAGATGCTCTACCGGTACCCGCAGGTCCCGTACCCCTACGCCCTGCTGGTCGACGAGAACCGGAAGCGGAGCCGCACCGAGCCCGAGTTTGAACTGGTCGACGCGATCGGCAACGCCTTGCGCGAGGGCCGCTACTTCGACGTGACGGTGGAGTACGCCAAGGCGGATCAGGAGGACATCCTCTGCCGGGTCACGGCGGTGAACCGCGGCCCCGAGCCGGCCGAGTTGCACGTCCTTCCGCACCTCTGGTTTCGGAACACGTGGTCGTGGGGCTATAACCCGGAGCGCCCGGCGCTGACTTCCGCCGGCGCCGGGGCGGTCCGGGTCGAGCACCGGCACCTCGGCGAGCGCTGGTGGTACGTCGAGACCGGGCCGGCCGTCCCGGAGTTGTTGTTTACCGAAAACGAGACGAACGCCGAGCGGCTTTTCGGCGTCCCGAACCCGTCGCCTTACGTGAAAGACGCCTTTCATGAATACCTGGTCGGCGGGCGACGCGACCGGGTCAACCACGGGAAGCACGGGACGAAGGCCGCGGCCCACTACCGGGCGACGGTCGCGCCGGGCGAGGCGTTGACGGTCCGCACCCGCTTCGCCGACCGCTCGATCGACGAGCCCTTCCGCGGCTTCAAGGAGGTCTTCGACCTGCGGGTCGCTGAGGCCGACGCGTTCTACGCCGCGATTCAGCCGCCGGGCCTGAGCGACGACGAGCGGCTCGTGCAGCGTCAGGCGTACGCGGGCTTACTCTGGTCGAAGCAGTTCTACCACTACAGCGTCGAACTCTGGCTCGACGGCGACCCGGGCGGTCCGCCGCCGCCCCCCTCGCGCGATTCGGGCCGCAACGCGGACTGGCGGCACGCCTACAACCTCGACGTGCTGAGCATGCCGGACAAGTGGGAGTACCCCTGGTTCGCCGCCTGGGACACCGCCTTTCAGTGCATCCCGCTGGCCCGGCTCGACCCCGAGTGGGCCAAGAGGCAGATCGTCCTGCTCCTCCGCGAGTGGTACATGCACCCCGGCGGCCAACTCCCGGCCTACGAGTGGGACTTCTCCGACGTGAACCCGCCGGTCCACGCCCACGCCGCCCGCCGCGTCTACGAGATCGCCCGCGAGGTCGAAGGGCGCGCCGACACCGACTTTTTGGAGGAGGTCTTCCACAAGCTGCTGCTGAACTTCACCTGGTGGGTCAACCGGAAGGACCCCGAAGGCCGCAACGCCTTCCAGGGCGGGTTTCTCGGCCTGGACAACATCGGCGTCTTCGACCGCAGCCGCCCCAACCTGCCGGGGGGGAAACGCCTGGAACAGGCCGACGGGACGGCGTGGATGGGCCTGTTCTGCCTGGACATGCTCGCCATCGCGCTGGAACTGACCCGGACGCGGCCGGCCTACGAGGCGATCGCCACCAAGTTCTTCGAGCACTTCGTGTCGATCTCCCACGCCATCAACGGCATCTGCGGCCAGATCGGCATGTGGCACGAGGCCGACGGCTTCTACTACGACGTGATCCGCGAGCCCGGCGGCGAGCCGGAACACCTGCGGATTCGTTCGCTGGTGGGCCTGGTGCCGCTCTTCGCCGTGCTGACGATCGAGCCGGGGACGCTCGAGCGCCTGCCCCACTTCCGGCGCCGGATGGAATGGTACATCAAATATCGCCCTACCCTGACCGGCAACCTTTGCCTCATAACCAAGCCGGGCGACGGCGGGCACCTGATGATGGCGGTCGCGGACCGGGCGAAGTTGGAGCGGGTCTTGCCCCGGATTCTCGACCCCGAACAGTTCCTCTCCGACTACGGCGTGCGGTCGATGTCGAAGGGGCTCGCCGCCGAGCCCTATCACTGCCACGGCAGCGTCGTGTCCTACGAGCCGGCCGAGTCGTCGAACCCGATGTACGGCGGCAAC
>Ga0164243_10012084_pt1 | contig 12271 bp, 11 predicted proteins | sample OricompcompostOP_FD_108781 | JGI IMG/M metagenome (GOLD analysis project Ga0164243, IMG submission 108781) | Organic Plus compost microbial communities from Emeryville, California, USA - Original compost - Organic plus compost (OP) | ecosystem: Engineered > Solid waste > Mixed feedstock >...
CCGACGTGTCCGCCGTGCTCGGCTCACTCGATATCGTGTTCGGGGAGGTCGATCGCTAATGGCCGTCCGTCGTCTTGCTCCCAAGGAGTTGCAACCGAAGGAGTTTGCTTTCACGCCCGAAAACCTCGCCTGGGCGCAAAAGCAGCTCGAGAAATATCCCGACGGCCGCCAGGCCTCGGCGGTGATCCCGCTTCTGTGGAAGGCGCAGGAACAGGCCGGCGGTTGGGTGCCGGAAGCGGCCATCCGCTACGTCGCCGAATTCCTGAACATGGCGAATATCCGCGTGATGGAGATCGCCACCTTCTACACCATGTTTAACCTCGCGCCGGTCGGGCGCCATCACGTGCAGCTCTGCGGCACGACGCCGTGCCGGCTGCGGGGTGCGGAGGATCTGATCGAGGTCTGCCACAAGCGGATCGGCCACCAGTTCGAAGTGACACCGGACGGCGCGCTGTCATGGGTCGAGGTCGAGTGTCTTGGGGCCTGCGTCAATGCACCGATGGCGCAGATCAATTACGATTATTATGAGGACCTGACGCCGGAAAGATTCGCCCGCATCCTCGATGATCTCGCGGCCGGCAAGCATGTCGAGCCGGGTCCGCAGGTCGATCGCCAATTTTCGGCGCCACAAGGTGGCCAGACGGCGCTGCTCGAACCGCCAGTGCATGTGACCAGCGCGCCCAAGACCGCCGGTCCGGCGCTGACCGACATCGAGGCCAAAAAGCCTGGCGCAGCCGCCAATGTTCGTGAAGCCGCGGTGCCGAAGGCGCCGGTTGCCGATTCCTCCGACAAGAGGACCAAGTGATGTTGGCTGACAAGGACCGCATCTTCCAGAATCTGTATGGCCAGCACGACTGGGGCCTGAAGGGCGCGATGGCGCGCGGCGCCTGGGATGGCACCAAAGCCATCCTCGAACGCGGCCGTGACGGCATCATCAACGAGATGAAGGCGTCGGGTCTGCGCGGCCGGGGTGGCGCCGGCTTCCCGACCGGCATGAAATGGTCGTTTATGCCGAAGGAGAGCAAGGACGGGCGTCCGAGCTATCTCGTCGTCAATGCCGACGAATCCGAGCCGGGCACCTGCAAGGACCGCGAGATCATGCGGCACGATCCGCATCTGCTCGTGGAAGGCTGCCTGATTGCCGGTTTCGCGATGGGCGCCGTTGCCGCTTACATCTATGTGCGTGGCGAATTTATTCGCGAGCGCGAGCGGCTGCAGGCCGCGATCGATCAGGCTTACGAAGCGCGCCTGATCGGCAAGAACAATATCCACGGCTATGACTTCGATGTGTTCGTGCATCACGGCGCCGGCGCCTACATCTGCGGCGAGGAAACAGCGCTGCTCGAAAGCCTCGAAGGCAAGAAGGGCATGCCGCGGCTGAAGCCGCCATTCCCGGCCAATGTCGGTCTTTATGGCTGCCCGACGACCGTGAACAACGTGGAGTCGATCGCGGTTGCGCCGGACATCATGCGGCGCGGCGCGGCCTGGTTCTCGTCCTTCGGCGCGCCGAACAATGTCGGCACCAAGCTCTTCTGCATATCCGGCCATGTGAACCGGCCATGCAATGTCGAAGAGGCGATGAGCATTCCGTTCCGCGAGCTGATTGAGAAGCATGCCGGCGGCATTCGCGGCGGCTGGGATAATCTGAAGGCGGTGATCCCGGGCGGTTCGTCGGTGCGCATGGTGCCGGCTGAACAGATCATCGACTGTCCGATGGATTTCGACAGCCTGTCGAAGCTGCGGTCCGGCCTCGGCACAGCGGCCGTGATCGTGATGGACAAGTCCACCGACCTGATCCGTGCGATTGCCCGAATTTCTTACTTCTACAAGCATGAGAGCTGTGGCCAGTGCACGCCATGCCGCGAAGGCACGGGCTGGATGTGGCGCGTGATGACGCGCATGGCCGAAGGCCGCGCGCAGAAACGCGAGATCGACCAACTGCTCGAGGTGACCAAGCAGGTCGAGGGCCATACCATCTGCGCGCTCGGCGATGCCGCAGCCTGGCCGATCCAAGGCCTGATCGCTCATTTCCGCCACGAAATCGAGGAACGGATCGATCAGTATTCGGCCAATCCGCATTCCGAACCGGTAATGGTGGCTGCCGAGTGATGCGCGATGTCCTACGAAATCCCGCCCGCACCGCACGAGTATGTGCCGCCGCCGAAGCGGCCACAGCGCACGCCCGCGGATCATGCGCGGATGGGAAAGCTCATCATTGTCGCCGGAGCGCTGATTTTTATCGGCGGCTTTGCCTACTTAATGCATGGCGGCACGATGACGTCGAAGCAGGCCTTCGTCGTGATGATTCCGCTGTTCCTGATCTTCGCAGCCTTCGGCGGCGCGATCTGGAAGCAGAGTACGGACGGTATTGGGCCGATGGTGGCCTATCTCACTGCCGCAGTCGGCGCCTGTGGCGCTGTAGCCGCGTGGTTGTGGGGAAAATGATGCAGTCGGATACGAAATACTTGTCGCAGGAGTGCACGCGGTGAGCAAAATCATCGTCGACGGCATCGAGGTCGACGTCCCCGCAGAATACACGCTGCTGCAGGCCTGCGAGGCCGCCGGTGCCGAGATTCCGCGGTTCTGTTTCCATGAGCGTCTGTCGATCGCTGGCAATTGCCGTATGTGCCTTGTCGAACTGAAAGGCTCGCCGAAGCCGGTCGCATCGTGCGCCTGGGCCGTGCGTGACTGCCGGCCGGGCCCGAATGGCGAGCCGCCGGTCGTGAACACACGCACACCGATGGTGCGCAAGGCACGCGAAGGCGTGATGGAATTCCTGCTGGTCAACCATCCGCTCGATTGCCCGATCTGCGATCAGGGCGGCGAATGCGACCTGCAGGACCAGGCCATGGCCTATGGTGCCGACACCTCGCGCTACGCCGAGAACAAGCGTGCGGTCGAGGACAAGTATATCGGCGTGCTGGTCAAGACCTCGATGAACCGCTGCATCCATTGCACGCGCTGTGTCCGCTTCTCGACGGAAGTGGCCGGGGTGCCGGAACTTGGCGCGATCGGCCGCGGCGAGGACATGGAGATAACCACCTATCTCGAACAGGCGATGACATCGGAGCTGCAGAGCAATGTCGTCGATCTGTGTCCGGTCGGCGCGCTGACCTCGAAGCCCTATGCCTTCTCGGCGCGTCCATGGGAATTGAACAAGACCGAATCCGTCGACGTGATGGATGCGGTCGGCTCGGCCATCCGCATCGATACGCGCGGCCGCGAAGTCATGCGCATCCTGCCGCGCACCAATGAAGACGTGAACGAGGAATGGATTTCCGACAAGACACGTCATGTCGTTGACGGCCTTCGCGCGCAGCGGCTCGACACGCCCTATATCCGCGACAACGGGCGGCTGCGGCCGGCAAGCTGGAACGAATCCTTTGCGCTGATCGCCGAGAAGGTGAAGGCAACAAAGCCTGATCGCATTGGCGCCATTGCCGGCGATCTTTGTGCCGTCGAGGACATGTTTGCCCTGAAGGATCTGCTGACGCGGCTCGGTTCGAAGAATATCGACGCGCGCCAACGCGGCTCAATGATTGATCCACGCTGGGGGCGGGCGGCATATCTCTTCAACGCCAGCATTCCGGGTATCGACGACGCCGATGCGCTGCTGATCATCGGCTCCAATCCGCGCAAGGAAGCTTCGATCATCAACGCGCGCATCCGCAAGCGCTGGCGCACCGGGCACTTCCCGATCGCGCTGATCGGCGAACATGTCGATCTGACCTATCCGTATCACTACCTCGGCGCTGGCCCGGATTCACTGGCCGAACTCGCAGCCGGGAAGGGCGATTATGCCGAGATCCTGCGCAAGGCCGAGCGTCCGATGGTGCTGGTCGGCGCCTCGATCTTCACCCGCAATGACGGCGCCCGTGTTGCCGCGTTGGCAGCGCGTGTCGCGACCGAGATCGGTGCGGTGAAGGATGGCTGGAACGGCTTCTCAGTCCTGCATTACGCCGCCTCGCGTGTCGGCGCGCTCGACATCGGTTTCGTACCGGGTGAGGGCGGTCGCACCGCGCTGCAGATGGCGGCCGGCGATGTCGATGTGCTGTTCTCGCTCGGTGCCGACGAGATCGATATCGAGCGCGGCCCGTTCGTCGTCTATATCGGCACACATGGCGATGCCGGCGCGCACCGCGCCGACGTCATCCTGCCGGGCGCTGCCTATCCGGAAAAGTCCGGCATCTACGTCAACACCGAGGGCCGCGTGCAGATGGGCGCGCGCGCATCCTTCCCGCCGGGCGATGCCCGCGAGGAATGGGCGATCATGCGCGCCTTGTCCGACGTCCTCGGCGCAAGGCTGCCTTATGACTCGCTTTCGCAATTGCGGCAGGCGCTGTTTGCGGCTTATCCGCATTTGCAGCGCATTGGCGAGATCATGCCTGCCGATCCTTCGGATCTGCGGCGGCTGGCGCAATTGTCCGGCACACCCGACAAGACACCGTTCGCATCGGTGATCGATGACTTCTATCTGACCAACCCGATCGCGCGAGCCAGCGCGGTGATGGCGGAGTGTTCGGCGCTGGCCGAACAGCGCGCTGTCATGACGGCGGCGGAGTAAGGCGCAATGGTCGAGTTTTTCTGGAGCTGGATCTGGCCGTTGATCATCATGGTGGCGCAAAGCCTCCTGCTGATGGTGATCCTGCTCGTCGCTATCGCTTATGTGCTCTATGCCGACCGCAAAATTTGGGCGGCTGTGCAGATCCGGCGTGGTCCGAACGTGGTCGGACCCTACGGCCTACTCCAATCCTTCGCCGACCTCATCAAGTTCGCGCTGAAGGAGCCCGTGATCCCGGCCGGCTCGAACAAAGGCATCTTCCTCCTGGCGCCGCTGGTCACCTGCGTGCTCTCGCTCGCAGCTTGGGCGGTGATCCCGGTCAATGCCGGCTGGGTGATTGCCGACATCAATGTCGGCATCCTCTATATTTTCGCGATCTCCTCGCTCAGCGTCTATGGCATCATCATGGGCGGCTGGGCGTCGAACTCGAAATACCCGTTCCTCGCCGCGCTTCGCTCGGCCGCGCAAATGGTCTCCTACGAAGTCTCGATCGGCTTCGTGATTATCACCGTGCTGCTCTGCGTCGGCTCGCTGAACCTGACCGACATCGTCGATGCGCAGAACGGCAAATACGGCCTCTTGAACTGGTTCTGGCTGCCGCTGCTGCCGATGTTCGTCGTATTCTTCGTGTCGGCACTGGCAGAAACCAACCGGCCACCATTCGACCTCGTTGAAGCGGAATCGGAACTCGTGGCCGGCTTCATGGTTGAATATGGATCAACCCCCTACATGATGTTCATGCTGGGCGAGTATGTGGCCATCGCCACCATGTGCGCCATGGCCACGGTCCTGTTCCTTGGCGGCTGGCTGCCACCGGTGAATGTTGCGCCCTTCACCTGGGTTCCGGGCGTGGTCTGGTTCACGCTCAAATGCCTGTTCATGTTCTTTTTGTTCGCGATGGCCAAGGCAATCGTGCCGCGCTATCGCTACGACCAGTTGATGCGGCTGGGCTGGAAAGTGTTCCTGCCGATCTCGCTTGCGATGGTCGTCATCGTCGCCGCCGTCCTTCAATTCGCCGGGCTAGCGCCCCGCTGAACCGTGATGTGAACCCGCTATGAGACTTGATCAGGCAGCACGGTCGGTTTTCCTGACGGAATTCGTCCAGGCGTTCTTCTTGGGCATGCGTTACTTCTTCAAGCCGAAGCCAACGCTGAATTATCCGTTCGAGAAGGGACCGATCTCGCCGCGCTTCCGTGGTGAACATGCGCTGCGTCGTTATCCGAACGGTGAAGAGCGCTGCATCGCCTGCAAACTCTGCGAGGCGATCTGCCCGGCGCAGGCGATCACGATCGAAGCCGGCCCGCGCCGTAACGACGGTACCCGCCGCACGACCCGTTACGACATCGACATGGTCAAGTGCATCTATTGCGGCCTGTGCCAGGAGGCCTGTCCGGTGGACGCGATCGTCGAGGGACCGAATTTCGAATTCGCGACCGAGACGCGCGAAGAGCTCTACTACGACAAGGAGCGGCTGCTCGCCAACGGCGATCGCTGGGAGCGGGAGATTTCTCAGAACATCCGGCTGGACGCCCCGTACCGGTAATCGCCCATGATCCTGCCTGCGCTCTTCTTCTATCTCTTTGCGGCGGTCTGTATCGCCTCGGCACTGATGGTGATTGCGTCACGCAATCCCGTCCATTCGGTGCTGTTCCTGATCCTCGCCTTCGTCAACGCGGCTGGCCTGTTCCTGTTGCTCGGCGCCGAATTCCTGGCGATGATCCTCGTCGTCGTTTACGTCGGCGCGGTCGCGGTGCTGTTCCTGTTCGTCGTCATGATGCTCGACGTCGACTTCGCCGAATTGCGCGAGGGCTTCCTGCAATATCTGCCGATCGGCGCGCTGATCGGTGTGATCCTGCTCGCGGAAATCCTGATGGTGGTGGGCGCCTGGACCATTGGCGGCGGCACCCCGCGCGTCATTGCCGCGCCGACGCCGACCGACATCTCGAACACCGAAGCCATCGGCCTCGTGCTCTATACGAAGTATCTCTACTTCTTCCAGGCCGCCGGCCTCGTGCTGCTGGTCGCCATGATCGGTGCGATCGTGCTGACGCTGCGCCACAAGGAAGGCGTCAAGCGCCAGAACATCGCCGATCAGGTCGCCCGCACGCCGGCGACCGCCATTGAAATCCGTAAAGTGAAGTCGGGGCAGGGGTTGGAAGTATGATCCCGAAAAGTGGCATCCGGTTTTCGGATCAGATCATACGCGAGGATAGAGCATGACAATCGGCCTTGGTCATTATCTGTCGGTCGCCGCAATCCTGTTCACGCTCGGGATCTTCGGGATCTTCCTGAACCGGAAGAACGTCATCATCATCCTGATGTCGGTCGAACTCATCCTGTTGTCGGTCAACATCAACCTGGTCGCGTTTTCGAGCTTCCTCGGCGACATTACGGGCCAGATCTACGCGCTGTTCGTCTTGACCGTGGCCGCTGCCGAAGCCGCCATCGGCCTTGCCATCCTTGTCGTCTATTTCCGCAACCGTGGCTCGATCGCGGTTGAAGATGTCAACCTGATGAAGGGCTGACGCGACGATGGCGAGATATTCAATTGGCCTGCTCGTCCCCGCGAAGGCGGGGACCCAGCAAAAGAAAAACGGGATTTCCGCTTTCACAGGAATGAGCGGGTGGGGAATGCATCAGTTCAACAGGGATGCACGGTAGCAAGATGTATCAGGCCATCGTCTTCCTTCCGCTCCTCGGCTGTCTGATTGCCGGCCTGTTCGGCCGCATCATCGGCGCGCGCCCGGCCGAACTCATCACCACGTTGTTCCTGTTCGCGTCAGCGGCTTTGTCCTGGTACGCCTTCGCTCGCGTCGGTTTCGGCCATCTCGACGAGCGCATCGTGCTGTTCCCCTGGATGCAGTCGGGCGACTTCAAGGTGGACTGGGTGATCCGCGTCGATACGCTGACCGCGGTGATGCTCGTCGTCGTGACGACGGTCTCGTCGCTCGTGCATCTGTATTCGATCGGCTACATGCACGAGGATCCGCACCGTCAGCGCTTCTTCGCCTATCTGTCGCTGTTCACCTTCGCCATGCTGGCGCTGGTCACCGCCGACAATCTCGCCCAGCTCTTCTTCGGCTGGGAGGGCGTCGGTCTCGCCAGCTATCTTCTGATCGGCTTCTGGTATCAGAAGCCTGAAGCGAACGCCGCCGCCATCAAGGCCTTCGTCGTCAACCGTGTCGGCGATTTCGGCTTCGCGCTCGGCATCTTCGCCGTCTTTATGATGACCGGCGCAATCGATTTCGACACCATCTTTGCACAAGCGCCGGCGCTGACCGGCAAGACCATCAATTTCTTCGGCTGGCACGCCGACGCGCTGACGCTGATCTGCCTGATGCTGTTCATGGGCGCGATGGGCAAGTCGGCGCAGTTCCTGCTGCACACCTGGTTGCCGGACGCGATGGAAGGCCCGACGCCGGTCTCAGCGCTGATCCACGCCGCGACTATGGTGACTGCCGGCGTGTTCATGGTGGCGCGCCTGTCGCCGCTGTTCGAGCTCGCACCGGTGGCGCTGATGGTGGTGACGCTGATTGGCGCGACGACCGCATTGTTTGCCGCGACCGTCGGTCTCGTCCAGAACGACATCAAGCGCATCATCGCTTATTCGACCTGTTCGCAGCTCGGCTACATGTTCGTCGCCATGGGCGTCGGCGCCTGGTCGGTCGGCATGTATCACCTGTTCACCCATGCCTTCTTCAAGGCGTTGTTGTTCCTTGGCTCGGGCTCGGTGATCCACGCCATGCACCATGAGCAGGACATCCGGCACATGGGCGGGCTCAAGAATAAGATCCCGCTGACCTACTGGCTGATGGTGATCGGCACGCTTGCGCTGACCGGTTTCCCGTTCACCGCGGGTTACTTCTCCAAGGATGCGATTATTGAAGCCGCCTATGCCGGCAAGAACCCGTTCGCGATCTATGGCTTTGCCTGCACCGTGCTCGCGGCGGCGCTGACGTCCTTCTATTCGTGGCGTCTGATCTTCAAGACCTTCCATGGCGAGCCGCACGACCACCATCATTACGAAGAGGCGCATGAGAGCCCGATGGTGATGCTGGTGCCGCTGTTCGTGCTGGCGGCCGGCTCATTCGCCGCCGGCTGGCCGTTCAAGGAATATTTCGCCGGCCACCACGTCGAGGAATTCTTCCGCCACTCGCTGGCCTTCTCGAAAGCCAATACCATTCTCGAGGACATGCATCATGTCCCGGCCTTGGTGGTCTATACGCCGACCATCATGATGGTGATCGGCTTTGCGGTAGCCTGGCTGTTCTACATCCGCGATCCGCGCATCCCGGTCGAGATGGCGCGCAACCATCAGCTCCTGTACCGCTTCCTGCTCAACAAGTGGTATTTTGACGAGCTGTATGAGTTCCTCTTCGTACGCCCGGCCAAGTGGCTCGGTTACACGCTGTGGAAGCGCGGCGATGGCTGGCTGATCGACGGCTTCGGGCCGGACGGTGTCTCCGCCCGCGTGCTTGACGTGACGCGCAACGTCGTCCGTCTGCAAACCGGTTATCTCTATCACTATGCGTTCGCCATGCTGATCGGCGCTGCCGCGCTGGTCACCTGGTTCATGTTCGCAGGGGCGCATTGAACATGACCACCTGGCCGATCCTTTCCGTCACAACCTTCCTGCCGATCGTCGGCGCAGTGTTCCTGATGCTGCTGCGCGGCGACAGCGATGCCGTGAAGCGCAATGCCCGCTGGGTGGCGTTGTGGACCACGCTCGTCACGTTCGCTGTGTCGCTCGTCCTGGTCTGGCGCTTTGACGCCTCGACGGCAGACTTCCAGTTCGTCGAGAAGGTGCGTTGGCTCGGCGGCTATGCGTCCTATTCGATGGGCGTCGACGGCATTTCGTTGCCGCTCGTGATCCTCACGACCGCGATCATGCCGATCTGCATCATCGCGAGCTGGGATTCGATCCAGAACCGCGTGAAGGAATACATGATCGCCTTCCTCGTCCTCGAGACGATGATGATCGGAACCTTTTGCGCGCTCGACCTCGTGGTCTTCTACCTGTTCTTCGAGGCCGGCCTGATCCCGATGTTCCTGATCATCGGCATCTGGGGCGGACCGCGCCGCGTCTATGCCAGCTTCAAGTTCTTTCTCTACACGCTGCTTGGTTCGGTGCTGATGCTGCTCGCCATCATGGCGATGTACTGGAGCGCCGGCACGACCGACATCCCGACGCTGCTCAAGCATTCCTTCCCGCGCGAATTGCAGACCTGGGCGTGGCTGGCCTTCTTCGCATCCTTTGCGGTGAAGATGCCGATGTGGCCGGTGCACACATGGTTGCCGGATGCGCACGTGGAAGCGCCGACGGCCGGCTCCGTGGTGCTGGCGGCCATCCTGCTGAAGATGGGTGGTTACGGCTTCCTGCGCTTCTCGATTCCGATGTTCCCGCTGGCCTCGGCCGATTTCGCGCCGCTGGTCTTCGCGCTGTCGGTGATCGCCATCGTCTACACGTCACTGGTCGCGTTGATGCAGGAGGACGTGAAGAAGCTGATTGCCTATTCGTCGGTCGCTCACATGGGCTTCGTGACCATGGGCATCTTCGCGACAACGGCGCAGGGCGTCGGTGGCGCGGTCTTCCAGATGATCTCGCACGGCATCGTCTCGGGCGCGCTGTTCCTGTGCGTCGGCGTGGTCTACGACCGAATCCACACGCGCGAGATCGCAGCCTATGGTGGCCTCGTCGAGCGCATGCCGCTCTATGCGGCGATCTTCATGCTATTCACCATGGCCAATGTCGGCTTGCCCGGCACATCCGGCTTTGTCGGTGAATTCCTGACGCTGCTCGGCACCTTCAAGGTCAATGTCGCGGTCGCGACCCTGGCGACGCTCGGCGTCATCCTCTCGGCCTGCTACGCGCTCTGGCTCTACCGGAAGATGATTTTCGGCAAGCTGGAAAAGCCGAAGCTGCAAAAAATCCAGGATGTTAGTGCGCGCGAAATCCTGATCTTCACCCCGCTGGTGATCCTGACGCTGCTGTTCGGCTTTTATCCCAAGCCCGTGCTCGACATGTCGTCGGCCTCGGTCAATGCGCTGGTGTCGCAGTATCAGCAGGCGCTGAACGATAAAAATCCCGGCGCGAAGAAAGCCGCGTCGATCGAAAACGTGACGGGCCAAACCCGATGACCATTCCCATGCCCGATCTCATTCCGGCAATCCCCGAACTGATCCTCGCTGTCGGCGCGCTCGCGCTGCTGATGGTCGGCGCCTATGGCGGCGAACGCTCGAATTTCACCGTCAGCGTGCTGGCGATCATCCTGCTGGTTGTCGCCAGCGCGGCGGTCGTAATGTTACCGGCCGGGCGCCTTGCGACCTTCAACGGCAGCTTTGTCGTCGACGATTTCGCCCGCTTTGTAAAAGTGCTCGCCTTCGGCGGCACCGCGGCGGCGATCCTGATGTCGTTCGACTATGTCAAACGGGCCGGGATGCGGAAGTTTGAATATCCGGTGCTGATGCTGCTGTCGTCGATCGGCATGGGTATGCTGATCTCGGCGACCGATCTGATCGCGCTGTATCTCGGTCTCGAACTGATGAGCCTGTCGCTCTACGTGATCGCGGCGATCGACCGCGACTCCGCCAAGTCGACAGAGGCGGGGCTGAAGTATTTCGTCCTCGGCGCCTTGTCGTCCGGTATGCTGCTCTATGGTGCGTCGCTGATCTATGGCGCGACCGGCCAGATCTCGTTTTCAGGTATCGCGCAGGCTGCGTCTCAGGGCGGTCTCGGCCTGACTTTCGGCCTCGTATTCCTGCTGGCCGGCCTCTGCTTCAAGGTCTCGGCGGTGCCGTTCCACATGTGGACGCCAGACGTCTATGAAGGCTCGCCCACGCCGGTGACAGCCTTCTTCGCCGGTGCGGCGAAAGTTGCTGCGATGGCGATCTTCGTGCGCGCGACCATCACCGCATTCCCGACTATCGTGCTGCAGTGGCAGCAGATCCTGGTCTTCGTCGCCATCGCCTCGATGGCGCTCGGCTCCTTCGCCGCGATCGGTCAGACCAACATCAAGCGCCTCTTGGCCTATTCGTCGATCGGCCACATGGGCTTCGCGCTCGTCGGCCTTGCTGCCGGAACCGCGGAAGGCGTACAGGGCGTGCTGGTTTATGTGGCGATCTATATCGCGATGACACTCGGCACCTTCGCCTGCGTCCTGTCGATGAAGCGCGACGGTCGCTTTGTGGAGTCGATCTCCGATCTCGCGGGTCTGTCGCGCACCTCGCCGATGATGGCTTTCCTGTTCGCGATGCTGATGTTCTCGCTGGCCGGCATTCCGCCGCTCGCCGGTTTCTTCGCGAAATTCTACGTGTTCATCGCCGCCATTAACGCCGGCCTCTATGCTCTGGCTGTCATCGGCGTGCTGACCAGCGTGGTGGGCGCCTATTATTATCTCGCCATCGTCAAGACGATGTATTTCGACGAGCCGCACAAGAGCTTCGAGCCGATGTCGGGCGAGCAGGTCCTGGTGCTGGGCCTCGCCGGCGCCTTCAACCTTCTGTTCTTCGTCTATCCGGCGCCGCTGCTTGACGCAGCGACGGTGGCGGCGAAATCGCTGTTCTGATGGTCTTTGCGGTCGGACCGCAGGCGACACAGGCTGGCTACCGCGTTCGCAGCTATGACCGGCTCGACTCGACCAACAGCGAGGCCATGCGCCTCGCTGTTGAAGGTGAGCGCGGGCCGCTCTGGATCGTGACCGACGAACAGAC
>Ga0164243_10012085_pt1 | contig 12270 bp, 9 predicted proteins | sample OricompcompostOP_FD_108781 | JGI IMG/M metagenome (GOLD analysis project Ga0164243, IMG submission 108781) | Organic Plus compost microbial communities from Emeryville, California, USA - Original compost - Organic plus compost (OP) | ecosystem: Engineered > Solid waste > Mixed feedstock >...
CAGGTCAGGGTGACCGCGCGTTCCGGTGTGGCGGTCGTCGCGCTGACGCCCTTGCCGACGGTGAGCACCAGGGCAGAGGGGGCGTAGAGCGCGGACGGGGCATCTCCCGAGGCGGCGAGCGCGGCCCCGGAGAGGGGGGCGCAAACGGCGGTGGCCGTGAGACCGAGGGTGATGGCCCAGCGCGCGGTGTTCCGCATTGTGTGCATCCTTCCGCTTCGTTTCTTCGGTTGCCGGCCCGTGCTCGGTTGGTGCCGGACCGGCGTGCCGGAGTCTGCCGAGTCCCCGGCGGAAACTCACCTCGACCCCATGCATTTCAGTAACATTGCGTATTGAATCAGTGGCGCGAAGTGACCAAGCGGACGCGCGTCAACCCGGTAATCGCACGGCTCCCGCGACACTGAAGTGGCCAGATGGCCGAATTTCCGCCGCCCGTTAATCGGCCTGAAACATTCCGATTCCGTCCTGCGCAGGGCGAATAGAAACCCCTTGCGGTCATGAAAGGGACGCTCCCCGGTCATCTCCGAACACCCCGCGCGTCCCCCGCGCCCGAGGGAACGTCCTGTCACCGGACGCTGGACGCGACCGGCACATACCGGCCAGTATGCGTCGGGGCCACGAGGCACCCCGAGGCAACGAGACAGGGCGGGACGGATGGCGAAGCACTGGGCCGACTTCCAGTACGAGATCTACCTGAACGGGATGACGGGGGCCGTGCCGCGGCTGCCGACGGACCTGACCCGGCTGGAGGAGCTGACGGAGCGGCGCCTCGGCCCCGGCCCTGTCGGGTACGTCGCCGGCAGCGCGGGCGACGGCAGCACCGCCCGCGCCAACCGGGCCGCCCTGGACCGCCGCCGGATCGTGCCGCGCATGCTGCGGGACGTCCATGAGCGCGACCTGTCGGTGGAGGTGCTGGGCCGTCAGCTCCCCGCGCCGCTCGCCCTGGCACCGGTCGGGGTGCTGTCGATCATGCACCCGGACGCCGAGCCGGCGGCCGCGCGCGCGGCGGCCGCGCAGGGCGTGCCGTTCGTGCTGTCCTCCGCGTCCAGCACGCCGATGGAGCAGGTCGCGGAGGCGATGGGGGACGCGGAACGCTGGTTCCAGCTGTACTGGCCGAAGGACGTGGAGGTGGCGCGGTCCTTCCTGAACCGGGCGAAGGCCGCCGGGTACACCGCGCTCTTCGTCACCCTGGACACGCCCCTGCTGTCCTGGCGGCCGCGCGACCTCGACCAGGCGTATCTGCCGTTCCTGCACGGCGTGGGCACCGCCAACTACTTCTCCGACCCGGCGTTCCAGGCGGGGCTCGCCAAGCCCGTGCACGAGGACCCGAACGCGGCGGTGATGCACTTCGTGGGCATGTTCGCCGACCCGGCGAAGACCTGGCCGGATCTGGCGTTCCTGCGGGAGAACTGGGACGGTCCGATCGTCCTGAAAGGCATCTGCCACCCCGCCGACGCCCGTCTCGCGGCCGACGCGGGCATGGACGGCATCGTGGTGTCCAACCACGGCGGCCGGCAGGTGGCGGGCGCGGTCGCCGCGGCGGACGCGCTGCCCGAGGTGGTACGGGCCGTCGGCGACCGGCTCACCGTGCTGTTCGACAGCGGGGTGCGCACCGGCGACGACGTCTTCAAGGCACTCGCGCTGGGCGCCCGCGCGGTGCTGGTGGGCCGTCCCTATGTGTACGGACTGGGCCTGGACGGGCAGGCGGGCGTGGAGCACGTGATCCGCTGTCTGCTCGCCGAACTCGACCTCACCCTCGCCCTGTCGGGCCACGCGGGCCCGGGCACGGTGGGTCCCCGCGACCTCACGGAGGCGACGCCCTGACGTTCCGTCCGGGGCGGCCGTGGAGGCCGCCCCGGAGGCGCGCGGGCCGGCCCTCCGGTCAGGACAGGCCGGCGTAGCGGGCGTCGGGGGCCGTCGGGCCGGTGACGGAGAGGGACTCGCTGGACGCGTCGGCGGACCGGACCGGTTCGGCGGCCCAGCGCTGCTCCACGGTGCGGTCGCGCACCTTGACGACGATGTCGGCGTTCGCGTCAGGGGTCGCCGGGGTGAGTGCCAGCTGCACGTCCCAGCGCGGCACCAGCTCGCCCTGGACCGTGAGGTCGTAGCGCACGTCGTTCGCGGTCCGGTCGCCGGAGTCGGCGCAGGCCCCGAGCACGACCACGCCGGCGTCCTTGTGGGAGTCCAGGCACAACCCCGGGTCGGCCACGCTGCGCAGCAGCCCGTCCTCCTCGTACGTCCACTGCTGGGTCCACGCCGTGGAGCACTCCGCCAGCCGGGCGCCGGAGCCGTCCTGGGGCTCCTCGCGGGTGTCCAGGCAGAGGCCGGAGGCGATGTTGCGCAGCCGGGTGCGGTCCGGCGCCGAGGGCAGCCCGGCCGCGCCGGGCGGGGAGGCGGACGGCACGGCGGCCCGGCCGCCCGCGCCGGTGGCTCCGGTCGGGTCGGCGGTGCCGCCGTCCGGGGTGGACGAGCCGGCGATGAGCACGCTGACCAGCACGCCCGCGGACACCGCGCCGAGTCCGGTGAGCAGGGTGCGGGTGGAGCGCACCGGGTCGGGCAGCGCCATGGCGAGCCGGTCGGGCACCGGGATGCGGGACAGCAGCCGGTGCCGGGCGCCCGCCCGGCCGTCCCCGCCGCCACGGCGACGGCGGCGTCCGGCTCGGCCGGAGCGCGGTCCTGCCCCGGCGCGGCCCGGTCGTGAGTCGAGGTAGCGCCGGGCCCCCCACCCCAGCACCGCTTCCGCGAGGAGCGTGCCCAGTCCGGACTCGAAGTGGCCGAGCTGCTCGGCCGCGTTGCGGCAGTAGCGGCACTCGGCCATGTGCCGGCGCACGTCGGGCAGCAGCTCGCCGCCCCGGCGGATGGGCACGTCGAGCAGCCGGTTGTAGAAGCGGCACTCCTGCGTGGGCGCCAGCTCCTGGTGGGCGCGGACCAGTCCCTGGCGGAACTTGTCGCGGGCCTGGTCGAGGGCGCCGGACGCGAGGTCGACGTCCGTGCCGAGCAGTCCGGCGGGCACGGATATCGGCTCGGCCTCGACCTCGACGTGCCAGAGCAGGCAGCGGGCGAGCGCGGGCAGGGACCGGTACGCCCGCTGGGCGAGGGTGCGGTTCTCCGGCGTCATCGTCGTCGCCGCGCGCATGCCCCGTCCGCCCGCCGGCTTCAGCAGCCCCGGCAGCACCTCGGCCACACGGTCGTCGGCGGCCCACTCGCGGACCGTGTCCCGCACTCCCACGAGGAGGACGGGACGGAGGGCCACGGCGGACTCGCCGAGGGCGACCCGGTCGAGCACACGGTGCAGGGCGGCCCCGGTGACCATGGCGGCGGTCCGCCCGCCGGAGGCGAGGCACACGGTGGCGTAGTCGTGCACCGCGTGCCAGTGGCGCGCCGTCAGCAGGGCGACGGAACGCGCGGCTTCCGCCTCCGGACGTCCCCGCAGCCGCGCGGCCAGCGCCTCGTCGGACTCCCCGGGATCACCGCCCGGCGGGGGATAGGGAGGACGAGGGGGGTGGGGGGTGTGCACTGAGATTGGTTCCTTCCCACAGCGCATGTGACATTCGAGCGTTTCCGACACCGAAAAGGGATGCAGGACCGGTGCATACCTCTTGGTGTGGCGCGGGGGGCGGGAATTGTCGGCGGCGCTTCCGAACCGGTTCATCAACTCGCGAGCGTCCCCGGCCTTTACCCCCTCACGGGTGGCTCACTCTCGCACAACCCGTGTGCGGCCAACAAGGCGGTCGGGCAACATCCCCGCGTTGACAGAAAGTCAAAAGGAGAAAGCGCTACGCACGTCGCGTTCCGGCATTCACGGCCCCTTTTCCGGGACGGTGAGGGGTTCCCTGAAAAGGGGTGACGGGAAGGTGCGGCCAAGGCGTGATGCGAAGGCGCGCGCCACTCCCCCGGTGCGTCTTTTCCGCGGTGCGCACCCCGTGTGAACGGCGCGTCCGCACCGCCGGGCCGCGCACGCTGCCGGAGGACGCGCGGGCGCGGTGCACTGGGGGAACCCTTCTCGGAGGTCACGCGCGGCGACGGCGGCACTTCCGCGCGCCCGGCCGCCGGCCCGCTCCCTCCCGCCCCTCGGCCGGCGGCCACGGGAAGGCGTCTCTCAGCTGTGGGCGGGCGTCAGATCTGCCAGGACCGCAGCCGGTCGGCGGCGCCGTACACGTCGGTCGCACCGGAGATCAGGTCGCGGGCGAGGTCCACCAGGGCGCCGTAGGGCGGGTCGATGCCGGCCCCGCTGACGTACATGTAGGCGACGGCCGTGGCGCAGGCGAAGCGGGCGTTGGCCGAGGGCAGCGGACGGAGCACGGCGAGGGTGTGCAGCAGGGCGGCGGCCCGCCAGGCGGCGTCGGAGTTCACGCCGAGCCGGGGCGGGTCGACGCGGTGCCGGGCCACGGCCGCCACGAGGGCGGAGAAGTCGTTGATCGTGGGCTGGTCCGGGAGGACCTCCTCGTGCCGCTGGAGCAGCCAGGGCACGTCGATGTGCAGCACGGGCGGCATCGGTCAGGCGGCCCGTCCCGCGCCCTTGGCGGGCGGTTCGTCGTCGGGGAACGCGGCGGCGAACTCGTCGGCGTGCGTGGCGAAGAAGCGGCGGAAGGCCTCGGCGCCCTCCTGGAGGGCGCGGTGACGGGCGATGTCCGCCGCTGCCGCCTCCCGTACGAGCGCCTTCATGGACGTACCGCGCTCCTTGGCGATCTGCCGCAGGTCCTCGAGCTCGCGGTCGCTGAACTCCACGTTGAGAGCTGGCATGGGATTACGGTACCGCTCGGGTACTGAACAGTAAATAGCCGCAGGTCGCAGCGGGTGCGGCGGGGTACCGGAGAGTACGGGCGCGGGCCGGTGACCCTGGTGGTCACCGGCCCGCGCGGGAAGGGGGACGGTCAGCCCTGGTCGGCCACGAAGGCGGCCATGCGGGTCAGGGCGGCGTTCCAGTTGATGGTGTGCTCGTTGGTCGACCAGGACTGGATGTCGTCGATGAAGCAGAACTGTCCGACGCAGCCCTGGAGCTTCGACTGGGCGTACGGGTCCTGGATGCTGGAGTTGGGTCCGCCGGACAGGGTGCCGGCGGGCGGGTTGGGCAGGTTCGGGTCGAGCTGGTGGGCGTACCACCGGCTGTGCTGGTTCTTGGCGTGGACCTCGCCGTAGCCGGTGACGTAGGAGATGTTGAGCGCGTTGCGGCCGAGGATGTAGTCCATGCTCTGCAGCGCGCCGTCCCGGTACTTCGCCGCGCCGGTGAGGTCGTAGGCGGTGGCGAGGACGACGGCGTTGTTGAGCACCTGGTGGTTGGAGCCCCAGTCGTAGACGTTGCCCTGCGGCGCGTACGGCAGGCCGTACGGGTGCGCCTTCAGGGTGGCCAGGTAGCGGTCGGCGCCCGCGACCACGGAGCGGCGCACCGTGTCGAGGCCGGGCAGCCTGTTCGGCACCGTGGCGAGGTCGAGCCGGCCGGCCGCGGCGGTGCGCGCCCAGTCGAAGCCGGTCGGGCCGAAGATGTCCGCGGTGTGCACCGGCGAGTTCACCACGTGGTCCCTGAACTTCCGCTCGCCGGTGGTGAGGTAGAGCTCGGCGGCCGCCCAGTAGAACTCGTCGGACACGGTGTCGTCGGGGTAGGCGCCGCCGCCGATGCCGTCGTCCGGGTCCGCGATGAGGTCCGGGTGGGCCAGCGCCGCCGCCCAGGCCTTGCGCGCCGCCGCCAGGGCGCGGTCGGCGAACTGCTTGTCGTAGGGGCGGTACAGCCGTGCCGCCTGGGCCGCCGTGGCGGCGAGGTTCAGGGTGGCGGCGGTGGTCGGCGGGTGCAGCTCGCGCTTCTGCGGGTCGTCGCTCGGCAGCAGGGGCAGCCCGGTCCACTGCTCGTCGTGGATCTTGTGGTGGGCCATGCCGGCCAGCGGCTCGCCGTCGGGCACCTGCATCTTCAGCAGGAACTCCAGCTCCCAGCGGGCCTCGTCGAGGAGGTCGGGGACCTTGTTGCCGCTCTCGGGGATGTTCAGCGTCCCGTCGCCGAGCTTGTGCACCCGGCCCGTGCGGGCGTGCTGGGCGCGCTCGTAGGTGCTGAGCACCTCCCAGGTGCTGATGCCGCCGTTGACGACGTACTTGCCGTGGTCGCCGGCGTCGTACCAGCCGCCGGTGACGTCCAGGGTGTAGTCGCACTCGCCGGGCCGGCAGGGCACCGCGCCGTCGCCCTGGTTCGGGGCGACGTCGACGTGACCGGCGGCGCGGCCGTAGCCGGGGCGCAGGTCCTCGCGGATCGCCACGCCGCTGCGCTGGGTGTAGTAGTACTTCGCCGAGTCCAGCCGCAGCCGCTCGTAGATCTTCGCATCGATGTCGAAGGGGTGGCTGGTCCCGCCGTCCGCCGTCAGGGTGAATCCGGTGCCGCGTCCCCGGTAGGAGCCGAAGTCGACGGAGTGCACGTTCTGCCCGGAGGAGGCGTCGACGCCGCGCGGCACGGTCCAGCCGGTGCGGACCACCCGGCCGGCGCCGTCCTTGAGCTGCCAGGCCAGCTTCTCGGTGGCGTCGGTGACGAGGGTGGCGTTCTTCGGCCCGTCGGGCAGATAGCCGACCTGGTTCACCCGGACGCGCGGCCCGGTGTCCGGCTCGTACGGCTCGGGGGCGACGCCGCCGAGCAGCGACACGTCGTCCACGCAGAACCGCCAGGGGTCGGGACTGCCGCCGAGCTGAAAGGCGACCTGGGCCTGCTCCGTGCCGGCCGGCGCGGTGAAGGTGTACGAGTAGGTGTCGCCGGACACGCTGAGCTGCGGCGACACCTCGTGGTAGGTGTCGTACGGGTCCACCTGGAGGCCGACGACCGCCCGGACCACGTGACCGGCGGGCGAGCCGGTCGCGCTGAAGGAGAAGCGGTACGTCTCCCCTTCCTGGAGGGTGATGTCGTTGTGGCCCACGATCGCGTCCCAGCGGTTGGCGGTGCCGCCGGGCACGTCGGCGCACAGGCGGCCGTCGGAGACGCCCGCGGTGACGCCCTCGGAGGCCCACCAGGGGTCGGTGCCGTTGTCGAACGTGCCGTTGCGGATCTGCTCGACCTCGTCCGCCCCGGCCGGGGCTGCGGGCATCGCGGCCAGCGCGGTCGCCAGCAGACCGGTGAGGGTCAGCAGCGCGGTTCTGCGTCGTTTCACGTCTGGGCTCCTCTGCGGAGGTACGGGGGTGCAGGGGCGCGAATGGGAGCGCTCCCAACTCCGTGCGCCGCCCATGGTTGTGGCAGATGTGACACCCCGTCAACGGTCGTGACACGAAGAGGGCGCTTCGGGGCGGTACGGAGGCGGCAGCACCGGTTCCCGTTCATGTCGCGCGCGGACGCACTAGGCTGGGACTCTGGCGATACACCGGTTCACGGTGAGTGTGCGCGATGGAGTGGCGACGATGAGGCCGGACGACCCGTTCGACGATGCGGTGACGGCCCGGGCCGTCATCGCCGCCGACGGCACGCTCACGCGGTGGAGCGAGGGGGCACGCCTGCTGCTGGGACACCGGCCCGAGGAGGTCGTCGGCCGCCCCGCCGCCGACCTGCTGGCCGACAGCACGGGACCGCTCCCGCTGCCCGAGGACCGCTGGAGCGGCACGCTGGTGCTGCGCCACCGCGACGGCGGCACGGTGAGCGCGTGGGTCCTCGCCCACCACCGGCAGCCCTCCGGGGACGGCCCCGGCGAGTGGCTCGCGGTCACCCCGCTGGAGGCCACCGACCACGACCTGCCCGACGATCCGCTGGTCAGGAAGGCCGTCTTCCAGTCGCCCTGCGCCACGATGGTCTTCGACCAGGGGCTGCGGCTGCGCGGGGTCAACGACGCGATGGCCCGGCTCCTCGGGCTGCCGGCCGACCATCTGCGCGGGCTGCGGCCCACCGACATCGGGGGCCGCGCGCAGCACAGCGAGCTGGAGCGGCAACTGCGGCACGTGCTGCGCACCGGACGGCCGCACGACATGCAGACCCATATGAAGGCCAGGGCCGAGGCCCACGCGCACGCCTGGCTGGCCCGGCTCGCGCCGCTCACCGACCGGTCGGGGCGGGTGCGGGGCGTGTGCGTGACCGCCCACGACTTCACCGAGCAGTACCGGGCCCGGGAGCGGCTCCTGCTGGTCAACGAGGCCAGCTCCCGCATCGGCACCACCCTGGACGTCACCCGCACGGCACAGGAGCTCGCGGAGGTCTGCGTGCCGGCGCTCGCCGACTTCGTCTCCGTGGAGCTGCTGGAGCCGGAGGAGGGCGGGGGCGAGGCGTCCGGCCGGCTGACCCCGCCGGTGTCGCTGCGCCGGGTCGCCCGGCAGGCGCTGACCCGCGACACCCCCTCGGACTCCGCCCAGGTGGGCGAGGTGATCGTCTACCCGGAGAACTCGCCGCAGGCGGACTCGCTGGCCGCCGGCCACAGCATCGTCGCCTCCGTGCCGGCCGGCGATCTGGACTCCTGGCTGTCGGAGGACGAGACACAGGCCCGGCGGATCGAGAAGTTCGGCGTGCACGCGATCCTGTCCGTGCCGCTCCAGGCCCGCGGCACCACCCTCGGCGTGGCCGCCTTCGCCCGCTTCAGCCAGCCTGAGGCGTTCACCCACGACGACGTGCTGCTGGCCGAGGAGGTCACCGCGCGCGCCGCCGTCTGCATCGACAACGCCCGCCGCTACTCGCGGGAGAGGGAGACCACGCTCACCCTCCAGCGGAGCCTGCTGCCCCGCACCCTGCCGCGGACGGCCGCCCTGGAGGCGGCCAGCCGCTATCTGCCGGCCGCGCGCTCCGGGGTGGGCGGCGACTGGTTCGACGTGATCCCGCTGTCCGGGATGCGGGTCGCCATGGTCGTCGGGGACGTCGTGGGGCACGGCATCCAGGCGTCGGCGACGATGGGCCGGCTGCGCACGGCCGTGCGCACCCTCGCCGACATCGACCTCGCCCCCGACGAACTGCTCACCCACCTCGACGACCTGGTGCTGCACCTGTCGGAGGAGGCCGCCGGCGACTCCGGGCCCGGGGAGGTCGGCGCGACCTGTCTGTACGCGGTGTACGACCCGGTGTCACGGCGCTGCACGCTGTCCCGGGCGGGGCATCCGCCGCCCGTGGTGATCCCGCCGGGCGGGACCGCGCATCACCTGGAACTGCCGTCGGGGCCGCCGCTGGGACTTGGCGGACTGCCGTTCGAGTCGGCGGAGTTCGAGCTGGCCGACGACAGTGTGCTGGCGTTCTACACCGACGGGCTGGTCACCTCGCGGGGGCGGGACCCCGACCAGGGCGAGGTCCTGCTGCTGGAGGCGCTGTCCGGGGCGTCGGGTCCGCTGGACGAGACGTGCGACCGGGTGCTGAACAGCGTGCTGGCGCCGGGCGGCGCGACGGACGACGTGGCGCTGCTGCTGGCCCGGCTGCGGGGGCTGCCGTCCTCGCAGGTCGCCACCTGGGACATCCCGGCCGATCCGGCGCTGGTGGCGCCCATCCGCAAGCAGGTCCTCGACCAGCTCGCCGCGTGGGAGCTCACCGAGGCCTCGTTCACTGCGGAGCTGGTGGTGAGCGAGCTGGTCACCAACGCCATCCGGTACGGCGCCCCGCCGATCCGGCTGCGCCTCATCCATGACGAGGCGACCCTGATCTGCGAGGTCTCCGACGCCAACCACACGGCTCCGCATCTGCGCCGCGCCAAGACCTGGGACGAGGGCGGCCGCGGCCTGCTCCTGGTCGCCCAGCTCACCCAGCGCTGGGGCACCCGCCACACGGCGGAGGGCAAAGCGATCTGGGCGGAGCTGACGCTGGCGGACATGGAGTGACCCCGGCGGGGACCGCTTCCGTGGAGGTCGGCGGTCCCCGCCGGGGCCGGACGTGTCAGTGGCCCGCGATCGGGTGGGGGGTGTACGGCTCGGCGAGCTCCTCGAGCTCCTTGTCCGTCAGGGTGAGGTCGACCGCCGCCACCGCGTCCTCGATGTGGGACGGCTTGGCCGCGCCGACGATCGGGGCGGTGACGGTGTCCTGGTGGAGCAGCCAGGCGAGGGCGACCTGGGCGCGGGGGACGCCGCGGGCCTCGGCGACGCGGGCGACCGCCTCGACGATCGCGCGGTCGCCCTCCTGGTAGAGGGTGCTGCCGAACTGGTCGGTGGCGCTGCGCTCCGTGGTGACGTTCCAGTCGCGGGTGAGCCGGCCGCGGGCGAGCGGGCTCCACGGCAGCACGCCGACACCCTGGTCCGCGCAGAGCGGCAGCATCTCCCGCTCCTCCTCGCGGTAGAGCAGGTTGTAGTGGTTCTGCATGGACACGAACGTCGTCCAGCCGCGCAGTTCGGCGGTGTACTGCGCCTTGGAGAACTGCCAGGCGTACATCGAACTGGCCCCGATGTAGCGGACCTTGCCCGCCTTGACGGCGTCGTGCAGCGCCTCCATCGTCTCCTCGACCGGGGTGTGCGGGTCCCAGCGGTGGATCTGATAGAGGTCGACGTAGTCGGTGCCGAGGCGGCGCAGGCTGTGGTCCAGCTCGGTCATGATCGCCTTGCGGGAGAGGCCCGCGCCGTTGGGTCCGGGCCGCATCCGCCCGTGCACCTTGGTGGCGAGGACGATGTCGTCGCGGCGGGCGAAGTCGCGCAGCGCCCGGCCGACGATCTCCTCGCTGGTGCCGTCCGAGTACACGTTCGCCGTGTCGAAGAAGGTGATCCCCGCTTCCAGCGCCTGCCGGATCAGCGGCCGGGACGCCTCCTCGTCGAGGGTCCACTCGTGGTTGCCGCGGCCGGGGTCGCCGTAGGTCATGCAGCCCAGGCAGACGCGCGAGACCTCCAGGCCCGTCGAACCGAGCTTCACGTACTGCATCGTTGCTGCTCCTGCCGTCGGGAACGGTTGCTGTCGCAGGAGCGAGCGTACGTCTTCGCGCGCACTCGAAGAGGAGTGCCGCTCAGCGGCTGCGCAGCAGGTCCAGGACCCGCTCCCAGCCGAACTCCCGCTGTGTGCCGCCTGCTTCCCCCTCCCCCGCGTACGGGTCGGCGAAGCGGACGCCCATGGCGCGCAGGCGGGCGACGGAGTCCTGGTAGGCGGGGTGCGCGGCCAGCGCGTCGGCGACGCGGGGCAGGACGGCGATCGGCACGCCGAGCCCGGCCGCCTCGCACAGGGTGCCGACGGCGAGGGTGTCGGCGATGCCGGCGGCCCACTTGTTGACGGTGTTGAAGGTGGCCGGGGCGACCACCACGGCGTCGGGCGCCGGGAAGGGACGCGGGTCGTCGGGGCGGCGCCATGCGGAACGGATCGGTCGGCCGGTCTGCGTCTCGACGGCGGCCGCGTCGAAGAAGCCGTTCATCGCGGTCGGGGTGGCGATGACGCCGACCTCCCAGTCCCGCTCCTGCGCGGCGGTGATCAGCTTGCTGACGTCCGCGGCGACACCGGCGGCGCAGACGACGACGTAGAGGAAGGGCTTCTCGGTCACCCCGGCACCCTAGCCAGCGAAAACCGCTTGCCGGTACCGGGCGTCGGCCCCCAGGATCCCTCCCATGTCCACGCACATGTTCCCTCTGCTCCCGTCCGCCCTCGCCGTCGTCGCGGGCCGACAGCAGCAGTCCGGCGCCCGGGAAGGCACGACTCGCCCGCGTCCGTGACCGCCGCGCTGCTCGCGGGGCTGCTCGCCGGGTACGGCATCGCGGTCCCCGTGGGCGCCGTCGGCACCTACCTCGTCTCCCTCAGTGCCCGTACGTCCCTGCGCACCGGCGTGTGCGCGGCGCTCGGCGTCGCCACGGCCGACGGCCTGTACGCGCTCGCCGCGGTCCTCGGCGGTTCCGCCCTCGCCTCGGCGCTGCGCCCCGCCCTGGGCCCGCTGCGCTGGGTGTGCGTCCTCGTCCTGGCCGCCCTGGCGGCATGGGGCGCGGCCGGAGCGCTACGGCAGTACCGCGGCCGCCGCCTCACCACGCGGACCGCGCCGCCGCCTCCGGGCGCCCTGCGGGCGTATCTGGCGCTGCTGGGCCTCACCCTGCTCAATCCGACCACGGTGATCTACTTCGCGGCACTGGTCCTCGGCTCGCAGGGCGGGTCGGCGGCCGGGGCGACGGAGCGGTCGGTGTTCGTGACGGCGGCCTTCGCGGCCTCGGCGAGCTGGCAGGTCCTGCTGGCGGGCGGCGGCGCCCTGCTGGGCCACGCACTGACCGGCCACCGGGGGCGGCTGGCGACGGCGCTGGTGGCGAGCGGGGTGATGACGGCGCTGGCACTGCGGATGGCGTTGGCACCCGGATAGCCCCTCCGGCGTTTGAGGAGCGGGGTCCGGGACGGAGCCCCGGGCCACCCGCACCCCCTCCGACACGCGAGGAGCCGAGTCCGGGACGGAGCCCCGGGCCACC
>Ga0164243_10012086_pt1 | contig 12270 bp, 10 predicted proteins | sample OricompcompostOP_FD_108781 | JGI IMG/M metagenome (GOLD analysis project Ga0164243, IMG submission 108781) | Organic Plus compost microbial communities from Emeryville, California, USA - Original compost - Organic plus compost (OP) | ecosystem: Engineered > Solid waste > Mixed feedstock >...
ACGTCGGCCGTCTGCGCCGGGTCATCGAGCGCGTCACGGAGCTGTCGCGCTGGAGCGAGCGGGAGAGGGACGGTCGCGCGCTGGGGCTCGCGGCGCACCGCAGCTTCCTGAGCTACGTGGGCGTCGTCGTGTCCATGAAGAAGGACGCGGCGGGACGCGCGCGTGTCGACGAGGCGTGGGTGGTGGTGGACGCCGGGCTCATCGTCAACGCGGACCGCGTGCGCGCGCAGATGGAGGGCTCGGTCATCTTCGGGATGAGCCTGGCGCTCTATGGCGCCATCACCATGAAGGACGGCGCGACCCAGCAGTCGAACTTCCGCGACTTCCGGCTGGTGCGCATCGCCGAGGCGCCGCGACGCATCCATGTCGACATCGTCAAGAGCGACGAGGCGCCCGGTGGTGTCGGCGAGCCGGGCGTGCCCCCGGTGGCTCCGGCCATCGCCAACGCGCTGTTCGCCCTCACGGGCACGCGCGTGAGGGACCTGCCCATCATCCGCTCGCATCCGGTGTGAGGGGCCTCCCGCCCCGAGGAGGTAAGCGGGCTGCTCCCTTCCTCGGGGGATTCGACGGCGCTCCCTCCTCGACGCCGCCCTACCGGGCACGGCGGGCCGCGCCTTTCAGAGCAGGAGTGAGGGCGTCGCCGTCCAGCCCCTCGTCGGAGGGCCGCTCCAAGGCGGCCCGGCGTCATGGCGCCCAGGCGGTGCTGTCCGTGCGCAACCTGGGGCTCTCGACCTTCCTCGGAGGCGTCGCCGCCGAGCCGTGGGGGCTGCTCCGGAGGCTGGACCGGGCATCGAGTGTCGGTCGTCCGGCCCCGAGGGACCGGACCCTTCTGGCTCGATGCCGCCGAGGCAGCGGGGCGGGGCGCTAGGGGCGCCGTTGGGGCTGGGTCGCGAAGAAGGGCTTCGCCGCGTCGTCGGCGGCCTTGCGGTACTCGGGGATGCGGCTCCGGTCCGCGGCGGCGAGCGCCTCCTTCAGCCGTGGCGCGTCGAGATCCCGCGTGTAGCAGGGTGTGCCCGGCTGCTGGCGCCATGAGCCCTCGATGTCTCCCGCGTCGACCGGGTCGAAGCCGAGCTCGTCGATGAGGCGCATGACCTTCGCCTTGGCGGGAGGCGCCCCCGCGACGGGGAGCGCGACGCGGCCTGGCGTGCCCTGGGGCTGGCCCTTCTCGGCGAGGGACTTGGCGTAGATGTTGTTGAACGCCTTGACCACCGGCCTCCCGAGCCGCTCGCTGACCCAGGCGCTCTCGGTCTGCCCGCCGTCGAGCGCGGCGATGACGCCATCCCGGCTCGGATAGTAGTTGCCGGTATCGATGACGACCACGTCGGCGGGCACGCCCGCGAAGAGGTCCTTGGGCAGCTCCATCACCGCGCGCTGCGGGATGGTGACGACCACGAGCTCGCCGCTCCGCGCCGCCTGGGCCACCGTGACGGGGGTGGCTCCGATTCCGGCCGCCAGCTCCCGGAGCGTGTCCGGTCCACGCGAGTTCGCCAGAGAGACCTCGTGGCCCTGCTTCACCCACTTCCGCGCCAGCGTGGCGCCGATGTTGCCCGCGCCGATGATGCCAATCTTCACGTGTGCCTCCCGTGGAAGGGAGCCGGCCATGCGTGCTCCCGAGCGATTGGGCACGCCAGGTAACCGCCTCTCCCTGGGCCCGCCCGATGAAGTGGATGCGCTGGCTCGTCCGTCGCTTCATTCGAGCGACGGAGCCGCGGCCCGTTCGAATCCAGACGCCTCGAAAACCAGTAGGATGCCTCCCGCCATGCCCGAAAGGGTGGGGGGAGCCATCGAATGTCGCCGACTTTGAAGTGGGTGCTTGGAGCGTTGGTAGGACTTCCTGTGATGTGCTGCGGCTGTGGAGGCCTGTGGTTCAGGAGCCAGTTTCCCCATGAGGAGGCCCTGGCCCGGGTGGTGAACCATCATCAGGTGGTCCAGGCGCTCGGCGCGCCCGTGAGTGGCAGCTTCTTCTTCTCGGGAAAGTCCCAATCGCGCGACGATGACGCGATCGCCGAGATGGAGATCTCCCTCTCCGGGAGCAAGCAGGACGGTGTGCTGCAAGTGAGGGCCGTCCAGACGAGCAGGGTCTGGGGCTTCAGTCGCCTTCGCGTCGTGGCGCGGGACGGCAAGGTGATCAACGTCGCCGGCGGAGGCGTTGAATAGACGACCCCGGGCGGCTTCCCGGTCCTTTCGCCCGGATGCGGAAGGGGCGCTGCCGACCCCTGATGTCCGCGTCGCCGTTCGCGGTGGTCGGCTCGCGTTCTTGGGCGACTCCGGGTTGAATGACGCAATGCCCATCCATGGGAGCGGCCGTCCGGTGGGAAGCGCATCCGGGGTGAAAGCCTGTCGTGCCAGCCTGTTCCTCGTGCTCGCGCTCATGGGCATGCAGGCGGCGTGTTCCTGTCGCTCCAGTCCCCTGTCGTCGGAGAGCGGAGCGCCGGACGCCGCCCCGACAGCGCCTCCCGTCGCGGAGGCCGCTGTGAAGACATCCGCGAGCCCCTACGCGGATGTCTGGTGCGAGGGCCTCACTGTCGACCGATGTGGGGCCTTCGCGGAGGACTGCGTCCTGAAGACCTACTGCGATGGTCAGCGGTTCTGCTCCCGGCGCAGAGCCCGGCCTCCGGCCGGTGGGTGTGGCGCGGAGGGCGCCCAGGGGCTGGCGGAGCCGTGTTGTGAGGGATTGGTGCCGCGCTGCGGCAGCCGGACGCTCGAGGATGCCTGCGAGCCTCGGCGGGACTCCACCGACGTGCCGATGTGTCTGCGTTGTGGCGACGGGGTCTGCGGCTTCCTGGAGCAGCGCTGCAACTGCCCGGAGGACTGCGAGTCCACGAAGGCCCGACCGCTGATTCACTACCGGGGCCCTCGTCCAGGAGGGCCGGCCCCGACCGCGCGGGATGTCCCCGCGGGCGTCAAGAGCCCGGGCCAATGTCTGGAGTCGCTGGACGCGGCGGACCCCATCCGTCGCTGTCTCTGGCGATGGGCTCACGATGTCCTGGGGCGCGACGACGCCAGGGAGCTGCGGCGCGCCGCGAACCTGGCGCCCTTCACCGTGTTCGACCTGGACCTGATGGAGTGCCTGGATGAGATGGAGATGCCAGGAGAAGCCCGGTCGGCCCGGAAGCGCTGCCTGGAAGCCTTGATGCTGCGGACGAAGGATGCCCGCTTGCAGAAGCTATTGACCTCTTCGCCCCCCACATCCCCATGAGCTCACGCCTGTTGTCCCATGCGCTGTCCGGTCTGGCGCTCCTGGCGGCATGGACGGGCCACGCGGAGGCCCCCGTTCCGAGCATCCCCCCGATGATGCAGGCGCTCCTCGACGATGACGTCGAGACGCTGCGCGACCTGCTGGACAAGGGGGCCTCCCGGAACCAGACGGACGAGGACCCCTTCCGCCGCTCCCGCACGCCCTTGATGGTGGCGTGTGAAGCCGGGAGTGAGAAGGCCGCGCAGCTCCTGTTGGATGTCGGCGCGGACCCGCTGCTGGTCATCCCCAGGCATGACCACTATCGCCCCGCGCCGGGCTGGAACGCGTTGTGCTTCGCCCGCTACGGCAGGCTGAAGAGCGTGGAGTCCCGGCTGGTGTCCATGGGAGTGGCTCCCGCGGGGGCCTGCCTGGAGGAGGCTGACTTCCTCCGCGCCGTGGAGGCCCGGGATGTGCCCGAGGTGAAGCGCCTCGCCGCGCGGGCCCGTGGGCGCTTCGTGGACGCGGTCCTGGAGCATGCGATTTCGATGGCCCTCGTGAACCATGACGCGCCGCTGCTCCGGGCCGTGCTGGCCGCGGGCGTCCCCGTCCAGAAGACGTCGGGTTGGGAGAAGGGCGTGGCGGACCTGGTGGAGTACTCGCTCTACGAGAAGCATGTCGCCGTCGTCGATGCCCTGCTGGATGCGGGCATCCGGCCTCCGGTGGCCCCGCTCGCCGCCGAGGGCCTCCTTCCCCAACTGCGGCGGACGCTCGCGATGGGGGCCTCCCCCAATGGAATGCCCGGCGACATCCGCGGGCCGTTGTTGAGGGCCACGGCGAACGGACACCTGGAGGTCGTCCGGGTCCTGTTGAAGGCGGGGGCGAACGTGAACGGAGGGCGCTTCGAGAACGAGCGCCCGCTGCTCGCCGCCGTGGATCGGCTCGGGGAGGACACGCGCGCTCCCCAGCTCGTGAAGGTGCTGCTCGACGCCGGCGCGAGCACGGATGTCGAGCGCCGTGGCGACTCTCTGCTCGCGCTCGCGGTGGACAAGTGTCACGCGGAGGTCGTCTCGGCGTTGTTGCGCCGGATGTCGCCAAAGGCCATCGCGCGGGAGCCGGGCGCGGAGGTGTACGTCAGAGCCGTGCGGGCTGGCGCCGCCTCCTGTCCGGAGGCGGAGGTGGTGCGGGTCCTTGAGGCGCTCGTCGCGGGAGGACTCCGCATCCAGGACCCGACGCCCGACTCTCGATTCGTGAATGACCTGCGGAAGCAGGCGAAGGGAAAACCCGCCCTCGCGAAGGTCCTGAACCATGCGGGCCTGCCGTGACGGAGTCCTGCTCCAGGAGCGCACCCGAGCGCGGGCGAGGAATCCCGGGCCCTCCACGGCGTATGGCGTGGTCGCCACGCGGAGGGCCCATGGAGCCCTCTCGCCCACGAGGCGCAAGGGCGCGGGACGCGGGCATGTGGCGCGCCGTGACAGTGTTCGAGGATGGCCGAGCGAAGCCCTTCCTGGCGAGTCCAGGTCGGGCGATTCCACGCATCGGCGATGAGCGCCCGGCTGCCCTGACGGCGTGAGGGTCGTGCGTGTCGCATTCTGGAAGCCCCATGCGCGCCTCCAGCGCGAGCGCGCTTGCCTGGCCCCACCTCCATTCCCACCGTCACCTTCCTGTCGTCATGCGAGGGGAGAGGCCATGGATGCGAGGTTTGGGATTCCCTGGTTGTGTCTGGGGTTGAGCGGGTGCGGGGCGCTTTCCGAGGACCCTGGTGCTCGCGAGGGCCGCGACACGGTGCCCGCGGTCACCGCCCGGGCCTGCGCGCCGGGCGTGGCGCGACGGGTGAAGGTGGTCGTTCCCCCGGGCACTCCCGAGTCGCCCAACTTCCCGGTGGGGCCAGAGAGTCTGGAGGACGTGAACGGGACGCTCTTCTTCGCGATCAACTTCCGCGATGGTCGCGGTGAGCTGTGGCGCAGCGATGGCACCGACGCGGGCACGAGCGTGGTGAAGGCGTTCCCCGCCGTGGCGGCCTCCTGGGGCCTGGGGGTGACGGGGTTGGTGGCCGTGGGCAGCCGCGTCTTCTTCCAGGCGGAGACCGCCGACACCGGCAACGAGCTGTGGGTGAGCGACGGGACGGAGCAGGGCACGCACCTGGTGTCGGACTTGATGCCGGGCCCCGGCAACTCCCGGCTGTCCCTCGCCGCGAACCTGGGCGCGGGCCTCACCTTCTTCCGGACCGTCACGGAGCCGACGCCGACGGGGGTGGAGCTGTGGTCCTCGGATGGGAGCGCGGCGGGCACGGTGCGGTTGGCGAGCTTCGGCGCCGCCGCCGCGCTCGACGGGTATACGCTGAGGGTGGGGGACGCGCTGCTCTTCTTCCTCTCCCAGCCGGGCGGCACCTTCCTGTGGAGGACGGACGGCACCGCGGAGGGGACGCGGCTCGTCGCGCGGCTCGATGCGGGCGCGGTCCGCGTGGGCGACGCGCGCAATCCGGTCAACGGTGGGCCAGGGCTGTTCACGCTCCTCGACACCTCGGGCACCGAGGTGTGGCGCACCGATGGCACCGCGGCGGGCACGGTGCGGCTGGAGACCTTCGGTCGTCCGATGATGCGGTTGCTCGGCGCGCTGGGGACCTCCGTCGTCCTGGCGGAAGAGGACGGTGTCGCGCAACGGCTGTACCTGCGTCGCGTGGCGCTCTCCGGGGGCGGCAAGGCGCTCATCACCTCGCTCGACAATCCCTATGCGGGCCAGCCCGATGCCTATCCGTACATCCAACACATCGCGCACGCCGGGGAGCGCGTCTTCTTCTCCCTGGCCATCGGCTCACCCGGGCCCTCTCCACGAATGGTGCGGTTGTGGGTGACGGACGGCCGGGCCGAGGGGACGCGCCAGCTCCCCGGCGCGCTCAGCACGTCCGACGAGTCCTGGTCACAGGTCGCCTCCCTGGGCACGGGCTCCGTCTTCTACGCCGCCTCGCGGACGGGGGGAGGCACCGAACCGTGGGTGTCGCATGGCACGGACGAGACGACCGGGCAGCTCGCGGATGCCAACCCCACCTCGGGCTCGACGCCCGGTGGCTTCACTCGCGTGGGGACCCGCGTCTTCTTCGGCGCCAGGGATGACACGGGGCACAACCAGCTCTGGGTCGCGCCCGCCGACGTCGTCTGCCCTCCCGGGGTGACGCAGGCTCGCTAGCGAGGCGTCGGGCCATGGAAGCTCGCCACGGCCCGATGTCCCGCGTCCACGGCCTCGACTCCCGGCCACGGGCGCCAGGACTGGAGCGCGCTCGCGGGGAGGGCCTGGCACGTCTGCGCCGTTCGGAGGCCCGCCATGCGAGGCCCCTGCGCCCGAGCGCGGGCCCGCTCCGGTCGTGGCTTGGGCCAGGCAGGGTGGGCGATGAGCCCCGCGCCTTGTCGCTCCTCGCGCGGAGCCGGGCGTGCTATCGACGGCGCCATGAGCGACGAGAACCCGAGCATCCTTTCGCATGTCTCCATCGGCACGAATGACTTCGCGCGCGCCGTGGCCTTCTATGACAAGGTCCTTTCGACCCTGGGCTGTCGCCGCGTGCTGGAGTTCCCTTCGGCGGTGGCCTACGGCAGGCAGTTCCCCGAGTTCTGGGTCCAGACGCCCGCCAATGGACAGCCCGCCACGCTCGGCAATGGCATCCACTTCGGGTTCATCGCGGCGTCGAAGCAGGCGGTCCATGCCTTCCACGAGGCGGCGCTCGCGGCGGGCGGCACCGACGAGGGGGCTCCTGGTCCGCGCCCCCTCTATGGGGCGCCCTACTACGGCTGTTTCGTGAGGGACCTGGAGGGCCACAAGATCGAGGCCGCCTTCTGGGATACCTCGGTGGAGGGGGGGCACGAGGGCGCCTGAGCGCGCCCTGGCTCCTCGCTGGTGGTCAGGGCCTCGCTCGGCGCTGGCGCGCCCACGTCTCGAAGCTCATGGGGGACAGCCCAAGGGCACGAGCGAGCTCGGGCCGCGCCAGCACCGGGGCGACGTTCATGTAGGTCATGCCCCTGGCGATGTCGGGATGCAGGCCCGCCAGGATGGCCTCCTCGACCGTGGCCGTCTGGGCCACATACTCCTTGCCGTCGAGACGCGAGAGGATTCCGGCGATCTGCGCAAGCGTGAGCACGTCCCCCGCGAGCTGCAGCGTCACCCCGTGGAACGTCGCCGCGTCGCGGAGGGCCGCCGCGGCCGCCCTGCCGACGTCCTCCGGCGCGATCAGCGGGATGGGTCGATCCTCCTTGATGACGGTGAGCAACCGTCGCCCGTCGACGAAGCCGGCGGGGTCCAGCATGGGGTGGTCCATGAAGGTGGAGGGCAGGATGAGCGTCCAATGCGGGAAGCCCGCGCCACGCACCAGGTCGCACGTGGCGAGCTTGTTCTCCCAATACGTCTCATGCGACTTCCACCGTCCCTCCGCCCAGCCCTCGACCTCGCGGTGGTTTCCGACGCCGGACGTCGCGGTGTGCACGAACGTGTCGACGCCCTCCGCGAGCGCGGCCTCGACGAGGTTCCTGCCTTGCTGGCGCTCCTTGCCATGGTCGACCCCCGTCGCGGAGATGATCGGGGCCTGCATCGAGAAGACGGCCCGGACGCCAGCGCAGGCGGCGCGCAGCGATGCCGGGTCGTCGAGGTCCCCGACTGCCACCTCGGCGCCCGCGGCCGCGAGGGCCCTGGCGTTGGGCGCTTCCGGATTGCGCACCAGCACGCGCACCGGGGTGTCTCCCGCGGCCAACAGCGCCCGGGCGGTCGCGCCACCCTGGCGCCCCGTGGCGGCGGTGACGAGGACGGCAGCCTTGCTGCTCATGGACAGCTCCTGTGTAAGTGGGGGACCCCACCGTTTAATTCCCTGGTCAAATACGGAGGGGGCCCCCACTTGTCAAGGGAGGCATTTCTGAGGAGAAGGGAGTGATGGAGCACGTGAAGCCATTGCGAGCGGATGGCCGGCGCAACCGGGAGCGGATCATCGCGGCCGCCGAGGAGCTGGTCGCCCGGGACGGGGCGCAGGCGTCGTTGGAGGAGATCGCGCGGCGGGCGGGGGTCGGCTCGGCGACGCTGCATCGGCACTTCCCGTCGCGGCAGGCGCTCCTGGAGGCGGTATTCCGGGACGGCGTCGCGCAGCTCTGCGCGCGGGCCGGGGCGCAGTCGGGCGTGAAGCCCGCCGATGAACTGGCGGACTGGCTCGAGGAGTTGACGGTCTACACGGCGACCCACCGGGGGCTCGCGGCCGCGCTGCTGGCGGGCCCGGAGGGCCTCACCCCCGAGGAGCTCTGCTGCACCGACATGCTGCTCGGCGTGCTGAACGTCCTGGTGGCCCGGGCGTCATCGGCGGACGCGATTCACGCCAACGCGACGGCGGAAGACCTGATGAAGCTGGTGAATGCGATCGCCATCGCGAACGAGGACGACCCGCTCACCGCGCGCCGGGTGCTCCGCCTCGCCCTCACCGGCATCCGGCCATGAAATGCTGGCCGGTTTCCGAGCGTCGACGTGGAATCCCCCCGGACTCGATCCTCATGCCGGGGGCCTCGGCACCGTGCTCGCCGGTGTCTCAGGTGGAAGCGGCCACCTTGAGCTTCCTCTCATCGAGCATCTCCTGGGCAGGGCTTCCCTTCGCCGCGCTCCTGCCGCTCCTCCCATTCATGAAGGACGGGTCCTCGCGCTCGGGCCCGGCGTCCCTGGTCCGCGTCGGTGCCATTGCCCGCCGCGTGTCATCCGAGAGGGAGGCCCGGGACAGCGCTAGTCGACGCAGGGGAGGGGGCTGACGGTGGACACGATGTCGTAGTCGGCGTCGATGGTGACGATGGAGTTGCCCGACCAGTTCTGGTGGGCGCAGGTCCCCTCGGCGCTCGCCGGACCGTAGGCCCAGGCCCCGTCGACGATGCGGTTGTCGTGGATTTCCCACGCGGCGCCCGAGTGCCACTGCGTGACCAGCGTGAAGGCACCGCCCATCAAGAGGTTGTCCCGGACAGAGACGGCGCCGAGGTTCGGATCCACCAGGTTCACCATGAACGTGGCGTCGATGCCGCGCGCGTCGACCGTGTTGTGCTCGAAGACGAGGCCGGTGCACGGCGCGTCCGGGCAGTAGGCCTGGAGGCCATCCGCATGGCTGGTCGCGTTGGCGCACTGCCTCACGAACGAGTCGCGGATGGTCACGTCGTTGCCCGACATCCGGAAGCCATCGTCATGGCCACGGACGTGGACGCGGACCGCGGTGTAGGCGGCCTCGCCCACGCCGGGCGCGGTGATGCAGCCCGTCGCGGGACCGACCGTGGAGTCCGTGATGGTGAACGCGTAGTGATTCGGGCCGTACTCGTTGATGACCGTTCCGTCGATTTGACTGTTCTGGATGATGACGTCGCTCGCGGTGATGAGGAGATTGCCAGCGATGTGCTTGCCATCGATGACGGTCCCCGCCGTCGTGACCCGATAGGTATTGCCCGAGTCATTGAGCGGAAGCTCCGTCAACACCGTGCCCGGAGGGACGCCCGTGCAGTCAGGGGTCGGATGGCCTGGGAGCGGGCAGCCTCGGACGGTATCCGCTTCCGCCTTCGAGAGCTCCCGCGAGCGGGGCGCGTCCGGGGAACCACATGCCAGCGTGAACACCGCGGCGACGAGGAAGGCTCCGCTCTTGGCCATGAGTCGCAGGCTTAGCGTGCGCCACGCCAACGGCGCAACTGAATTGCGAGTTTCAGTCCCCGGCGATGCCTTTCCTGGCGTGGCTCCACGTGCGGTGGGCGGGACGCGCGCCCCCCTCTCGAGCCGGGAGGCGCGCATCCACGAGCCCGTGGACTCAGTACACCACCACGGAGGCGTAGACCCTGGTGCCGTTCGTGAAGGCCACCAGGGCGCCGCCGTTCGACGGGAGGGCCGCGACCGCTGGGGCGGCGCCTTGCCCCACCGTCCTCGCGTCCGTGGCGAGGATCGCCGTGGCTCCCACGAGCATCCGGTCCAGCTGGACGTTGCCCGCCTGCAACTGCGAGGCGATATAGGCGTTGCCGAGCGCGTCCGCGTCAATCGTCCGGAATGGGCCGGGACCGACGTCCGTGGGCAGGCCCGGCACCTGGGTGCTCGTTCCCGGCGCGGACATCGGGATGACGTCGACGTTGTCGTCCCCGACGGTGCCCGTGGTGTAGATGAAGCCGTTGGAGCCCGTCCAGTCGGAGAAGTAGGCCTGCCCCGGCGGGGAGCTCTGCGGGCCGAAGGTGGTCCCCTGGTCGCTGCTGCGGCGGATGCGGAAGGAGGGGTCGTCGCTCACCGAGAAGACATCCCCGCTGATCTTGTCCACGAGGACGTCGAAGAAGGCATTGTTCTGGTCCACGTCCGTCGCGCTGAAGTCGTTCGCGCCGCGCGCGAAGTTCCGGAAGACGCGGACCCCCGTGCCGTTGCCTCGCGAGACGGAGATGTAGAGGGCGTCGCCCCTCGAATCCAGGCTGACGGTGGGGTTGGAGGCCGAGCCGAGGACTCGCGGCGCCTCCCAGCTTGTCCCCGCGTCGGTGGTCCGCGTGAAGACCAGCGTGCCCGCGCTGGTGGCCGCGACATACGCCACCCCGGTGGGGCCGCCTTCAATCGCGACCTCCGCCGCGTTGGTGATGCCCAGGGGCGTGGGGCCCACCCAGGTGTGGCCACGGTCCACGCTCACGCTGACATGGACCGCGCCACCGCACAGCATGACGGCGTAGAAGCGCCCCAGCGCATCCACCGCGGCCTTGCGCCCGGTGTTCGAGTTGGCCGTGGTGCAGTCCAGCGCTCCGCTGATGAGCGTGGGGGGCACGTTCGAGAAGGCATCCAGCTGGCACGTGGCGTCGCAGCCATCCCCGGGGACGGTGCCGCCATCGTCGCATTGCTCTCCCGTCACGCTGTCGAGCAGGCCGTCGCCGCACACCTCCAGGCCCTGGCAGTCCGCTCGGCACCCGTCTCCCGCGACGCGGTTGCCGTCGTCGCACACCTCACCCGAATCGAGGTAGCCGTCGCCGCAGACAGGCGGCCCCTTGACGGTGATGCTGACCGTGGCGGTATTGGAGGTCAGCGCGCCGTCGTTGGCGGTGAAGGTGAACTGGTCCTCTCCCTGGAAGTCCGCGGCCGGCGTGTAGAGCAGCTGGGCGCCCGTCCCGGACAGGGTTCCGTGCGCGGGCGCCGTCGCGGTGAACGCGAGCGCATCCCCATCCACGTCCGTGGCCACCAACGTGATGAGGGTCGGCGTGTTGAAGCTCACCGTCACCGACGCGGAGGTCGCGACGGGCGCGTCGTTGACCGGCGTCACCGTGACCGAGACGGTGGCCGACGCCTCCTTCTTGCCGTCGGAGACCGTGACCTGGAAGGTGTCCTGTCCGACGAAGTTCGCGTTCGGGGTGTACGTCACCGACGCCCCCGTTCCCGTGAGCACGCCATGGCCGGGGAGGGTGAAGGAGAAGGACAGCACGTCGCCGTCTGGATCCGCCGCGGGGATGGTGATGCCCACCGGGCTGTCCTCGGGGGTGGTCGCGTGGACGTCCTCGACGGTGGGCGCCGAGTTGTTGTCGCAGATGCTCGGCTCCCCCGTGCAGGTGTAGCCCGGCTCCACCTCGCAGGTGCTGCTGCAGCCGTCGCCGGAGTGCTGATTGCCATCATCACAGCGTTCGTACCCGTCCACCGCCCCATCACCACAGATGGCCCGCAGCGACGTCTCCACCGCGTCCACCAGGTAGAGCGCGAGCACCGAGCCGCGCAAGCGCACGTAGCGATAGGGGACGTTCCCCGGATACGTCGCCACCGCGATATGCGTCCCCAGGCCCAGTTCCACGAGGTGCAGCGGGCTGGAGGCGATGAAGGACCCATCCGCCTTCAGGAAGTCCACCTGGGCGACGAGCGCGAGGGACAGGCCCTGGTAGTAGACGCGCAGGTCGCCGGTGCCTTCCTCGCCCAGGCCGAGGTCCAGCACGAGGGCGGTGTTGAGCAGGCCCAGCAGGGTCGCGGCCTGTCCGTCCGGAGCACCCAGGGCCGCGCTCGAGTTGAGCACGGTCGCCGTGGTGCCGGAGGCCACCGAGTCCGCATAGGGGTCCCAGGTCAAAGAGGTGTCCGGGCGCGCATGCCGCAAAGCCGCGTCGTTCTCTTGC
>Ga0164243_10012087_pt1 | contig 12270 bp, 11 predicted proteins | sample OricompcompostOP_FD_108781 | JGI IMG/M metagenome (GOLD analysis project Ga0164243, IMG submission 108781) | Organic Plus compost microbial communities from Emeryville, California, USA - Original compost - Organic plus compost (OP) | ecosystem: Engineered > Solid waste > Mixed feedstock >...
CCGCCGTGCGGGCGCTGTTGCGTCAACCGGTTTCCGTCGTCACCCCCTGCCCGTACGCTGAGGGCGACGCATCGCACCGCCGGTGCCGGTGTGTTCGGGGGCGGAGAACGGCCGGGCGTGGGGGAGTCCGGCACGAGGCCGGGCGTGCGCGGCCGTGCGGTGAGGGCGCCGCCGGAGCCGGTACGCGAGGGGCGGTCCTGTCGGCGGGCATCGCCGCGTCCGCACTTCAGGGGGGTGCCATGCAACGTATCCGGGTGCTGGTGGCCGACGACCACCGCATCTTCGCCGAGTCGCTGGCCGCGGCGCTGGCGGCCGAGCAGGACATCGAGGTCGGCGCGGTGGGCAGTGTGCCGGCGGCGCTGCGCTCGCTGGCCCGGGGCGCGGCGGACGCCCGGAGCTTCGACGTGCTGCTCGTCGACGCCGATCTGGCGACGGGCGGGCCGCCGGAGGCCGCCGGTCCGGCCGAGAGCGCTGCCGGGGCCGGACCGAGCGGGCCGGCCGAGAGTGCCGTGCCGTCGCCGAGTCCGCCCTCCGCGGCGGGAGTCGGCGCGCCGGTGCCGCCGCTCCAGGGCGCGCCCGTGCTGCTCGACGGTCCGCAGGTGCACGGGAACGGCCTGCCCTTCCTCGCCCGGCTGCGGGCCGAGTGTCCGGGGTTGCGGGTCGTCCTGCTCGCCGAGCGGGAGGACGCGCGGCTCGCCGCTTCCGCTCTGCAGAGCGGCGCGGGCGGCTGGGTCGCCAAGGACTGTTCGCTGTCCTCGCTGCTGCGCATCGTGCGGGGCGTACTGAAGGGCGAGACTCACGTGTCTCCGGCGCTGTTGACCGGCGTGCTGCGGGAGCTGACGGCGGCGCGCGAGCACCGCACCGAGAGCGAACGGCTCGTCGGGTCGCTGACGCCGCGCGAGCGCGAGGTGCTGCGCTGCATGGTCGCCGGTCTGGGCCGGAAGGCCGTCGCGGAGCGGCTGTGCCTCTCCCCGCACACGGTCCGTACCCATATGCAGAACGTGCTGGGGAAGTTGGACGTGCACTCGACGCTGGCCGCGGTCGCGCTGGCCCGCCGTGCCGGGGTCGGGCCGGCGGAGCTGGACTCGGGCGGCGCCGGCTGAGCGCGCGCCGGTGCGCGGCCGCACGGCGGCGAACTCCGCGCTCGCGACGGCCCGTTGGCGACAGCCCGTTCGTACGGCGGACTCGTGCGGCCCGCCCGCTCCGCGTGGCGGCCGGCGCGAGCGACGCGAGCGTACGTACCGGAATCGTGGCCACCGGTCCGGATGTACGGCGGCGGATTGGCTTGTGTAGGGTCTGCGGCCAGTAAACGTTCGGCAAAGCACCAACAGCCCGGGCGGTGCCGTGCGTTGGGCCGCATCAGCCCGGCCGGCGGGCGGTACCGCGCGGTGCGGGGGAAACACCATGAAATTGCTCGTGCCCGTCGTGTTGTTCCTGATCCTCGTTCTGATCGTCGGCGCCGTCTTCGTGGGGCGCGCCGGCCGGAAGAAGGTCCTCCGGCAGATCGGCCAACTCACCGCGTACTGCCGCCAGCAGGGCTGGAGCAAGGTCGCGCCGGACCGGCAGATCGGCGCACGCACCCTGCTGCCGTACCAGGCGACCGGCAGCGCCCAGCTCAACGTGCAGGCGCAGTTCGCCGGTGTGCACCGCGGCGTGGAGTTCCAGGCCGCGCAGATCGCCCGGCCGCCGAGCGCGCGGCGTACGACGTTCCAGCGGGTCGGCGTCGTCTACGTCCCGCGCCGGGTGCCGGGCCCGCGGGTGCAGATCGCCGAACGCGGCCTGTCCTCGGCGACGTTCCTCACCCGCCGGATCGCAGTGGACAACGGCCCGTTCGACGCGGTCTGCCACGTCTCGGCCGAGGACGAGGGCTTCGCCCGTACGGTGCTGCACCCGGGGCTGACCGCCGCGCTCGCGCAGGACGCGCGGATGCGGGGCACCGTGGTGGCGCTGGAGCAGGAGTACGTCGCCGCGCTCCAGACCGGTCCGCTCACTCCGCAGGGCCTCCAGTCGATGCTCGACCTGCTGGTGGACGTCGACTCCGCGGTGCCCTGGCAGTCCCTCGCACCGCAGCGGTAGCGGCCGCGGCGGCGGCGCCGAACTCCCCTGCCGCCCGGGCGCGTTGGCCGTGAATGCGGGCTGCGTACGGGCCGGGGGAGCGCCGGTTACTGCTTGACGCTGCCCTCGGTCAGCCCCGTACGCCAGTGCCGCTGGAGCACCAGCATCGCGACGGCCAGCGGGACCACGGAGACGAAGGCGCCGCCGACGGTCAGCTGGTACAGCTCCGGGTGGCGGTCGGCGGCGGTGCGCCAGGTGGCCAGGCCGAGCGTGATCGGATACTTGTGGTCGTCCGCGAGCATCACCAGCGGCAGCAGGTAGTTGTTCCAGATGTAGACGAACTGGAAGAGCAGCACGGTCACCAGCGCGGGCGTCATGATGCGCAGCGCCACGGTGAAGAAGATCCGCCCCTCGCCCGCGCCGTCCACGCGCGCCGCCTCCAGCAGCGTGTCCGGCACCGCCGACTCGGCGTAGATCCGGCACAGGTACACGCCGAACGGGCTGACCAGCGACGGCAGCAGCACCGACCAGTAGGTGTTGGTCAGCCCGAGCTGCCCGAACAGCAGGTACAGCGGCAGCGCCAGCGCCGTGGACGGCAGCAGCACTCCGGCGAGCACTCCCTTGAAGACGGCTTCGCGGCCGCGGAAGCGGTACTTGGCGAGCGCGAAGCCGGCCGCGCCTGCGAGCAGGGTGGCTCCGACCGCTCCGACTCCCGCGTACAGCAGCGAGTTGAGCGTCCAGTGCAGATAGATGTGGTCGTCGTAGCTGAACACCTGGGCGAGGTTGTGCAGCCACTGCGGATGCGAGAACCAGAGCCCGAAGCTGCCGAACAGCCCGTCCGTGGACTTCGTCGAGGCGACCGCGAGCCAGTAGACCGGCAGCAGGAAGTAGCCGGCGGCGATGGCGAGTACGGCGGTCATCAGGATGCGGCCGGGCCGCGGGAACCGCCGCCTGGGCGCGGCGGCCCGTGGCTCGGGCGCCGTCGGTGCGGGTGCGGTGGCCGGTGCCGGTGTCGTCGTCATCGTGGGCTCTTCTCCCGCTTCGCGCCGTCCGCGCCGCCGCGGTCGCCGCGGTTCACCAGGCTCAGGAAGCCGAAGGAGAGCACGCAGGCGACGACCGCGAGGATCACCGACTTGGCGGCCGCCAGGTAGACGTTGTTGTTCGCGAACGCGTCGTTGTACGCGCTGAGGTTGGGCGTGAAGTCGTTGTTGATGTTGGAGGTCAGCGGCTTCAACAGCAGCGGCTCGGAGAACAGTTGCAGCGTGCCGATGATGGAGAACACCGCGGTGAGCACGAGCGCCGGGCGCACCAGCGGCAGTTTGATGCGCAGCGCCGTCTGCCAGGGGCCCGCGCCGTCGATCCGCGCCGCCTCGTACAACTCCTGCGGTATGGACTTCAGTTGGGCCACGATGACCAGCATGTTGTAGCCGGCGAACTCCCAGATCACCACGTTCGCGATGGACCACAGCACGCTGTTGTAGGACAGGAAGTCCGGCGCGGCGCCGATACGGCCCAGCAGGTCGGTGATCGGGCTGACTCCGGGCACGTAGAGGAAGCCCCACAGGATCGCGGCGATCACCCCGGGCACGCCGTACGGCAGGAAGTAGGAGGCGCGCAGCAGGCCGGCCCAGCGCGGCGGCACGTGTTCCAGCAGCAGCGCCAGCACGGTGGCCAGCAGCAGCATCAGCGGCACCTGTACGGCGCCGAACAGCAGCACCCGGCCGAAGCCCTCCAGGAAGTCGGCCTGGCCCAGGGCGAGTCGGTAGTTCTCCAGTCCGGCGAACCCGACCTCGGCGCGGCCCAGTCCGAGCGGCCCGTGCCGCACGGTGGTCAGCAGCGACTCGTACAGCGCGTAGCAGATGGGGGCGGCGAACGTCAGCAGGAACAGCGCGGCGAAGGGGCCGAGGAACCACCAGGCGGCGCGGTGCGGGCCCGAACGCGGGCGCCGCGCCTGCCGGTTGGGCCCGCCGGGCGGGGCCTCGTCCGTGCCGGCCGGGGCGGGGAGGTCGTCGTGGCTCACCGTGCGCTCCTCACCTTGAGTCCCTTGGCGCGCAGATCGTCGACCGCTCGGCCCTGGCAGTCCTTGAGCGCCGAGACGAAGCTGCCGCGCTGCGCGACGGCGCGGCCGAACGCGTCCATCAGATGCGCGAACGTCTGGTCCGTGGTGGGCGACCACTTCCACGAGGTGTCCACCCGCCGGTCCGAGGCGGCGAACACGTCGTTGTAGCGCTGGCCGCCGAAGAACGGGTCCGGCTTGTCCAGCGCGCTGCCGTGTGCGGCGCCCCGCGCGGCGGGCCAGCCGTAGCCGGCCTGCACCAGCAGGTCGATGCTGCGCCGGTCGGAGTTGAGCCAGTGCGCGAACTCCAGCGCCTCGCGCGGGTGCCGGCTGCCCTGGAGCACGGCGGTCGAGGAACCGCCCCAGTTCGCGGACGCGGACGTGCCGTGCTCCCAGCGCGGCATCGGCGCGACGCCCCAATTCCCTTTGGTACGGGGCGCGTTGCCGCGCAGCAGCGCGTCGCCCCACTGCGGCCCCACCCAGGTGGCCAGCTGCCCGGTCTGCAGCGCGCGGTACCAGCCGCTCTGCTGGTCGGCCATGGTGGAGACCAGCCCGTCGTGCACGAGCCGGTCCCAGTATTCGGCCACCTCCAGGCCGGCCGGGTCCGCGAGGTCCACGATCCACTCGTCGCCTTCGGTGCGTATCCAGCGGGCGCCGTGCTGCCAGGCCAGCGCCGCGAACCACTGCGGCTGCGCGGGCGGGCAGGTGGTGATGCGGGCGCCGTGGCCGCGGCGCTTGATCCGCCGAGCCGCCTGCTCGAACTCGCCCCAGGTACGCGGCACTTCGACGCCCCAGCGGTGGAACAGGTCGCGCCGGTAGAACATCGCCATCGGCCCGGACGCCTGCGGAATGCTGTGTACGCGGCCGCCGAAGACGCCCTGCTGCCACTGCCACGGCACGTAGTGGTCGCGCAGCCGGTCGGCGCCGTACGCGGAGAGGTCGGTGAGTCCCTGTACGAGCATGAAGGCCGGCAGTTCGTAGTACTCGACCTGGGCGAGGTCGGGCGGGTTGCCGGACTTCAGCGCCGAATGCATCTTCTGGTAGCCGCCGTTGATGTTGGCCGGGATGATCTGCACCTCGACGTGGATGTCGGGGCGCAGCCGGTTCCACAGGGCGACCGCCTTCTGCAGCGGCACCCACGTCCAGAAGGTCAGCGAGACCCGCTGCCCCCGGCGGTGTGCGGCCTCCCGCGTCATGCGGGCGGCTCCGGGCGCCTCGCCGCACCCGGCGAGCCCGGCCGCGGCGAGCGCCGAACCGGCCGTCGCCGCGGCCGACTTGAGCACGCTCCTGCGGCCGACGCTCATGGCCGCGCCTCCCCGGCACCCGCTCCGGCGCCCTGCTCCGCTTCCGTACCCGGCTTCAAGCCCGCGTCCGAGCCCGCGTCCGCCGGTGCCAGCACGGCGACACCGCGTCCGGCGAGGCGTACGGTGCGCGCCGGCGCCGCCTGCGGGGCGAGCACGTCGGACATCGGCTCGGGCAGCGGGACTTCGGCGGGCTCCTCGGTGTGGTTGAGGAGGAAGAGGAAGCGCCGGTCCGGTTCGCCCGGCTCGCTGCGGCGCACCGTGGCCTGCACCCCGTCCGGCAGCTCCGGCAGCACCGGCCGCACTCCGGCTTCGGCACGCACCGCGTCGGTCAGCGCCCGCATCGCCGCGGCGTCCGGGCGGGTGCCCGCGTACCACACGGACCCCGCGCCGAACGCGTGCCGGGTCACGGCGGGCCGCCCGGCCAGATCGGGGTGGTCCGGGCCGAATTCCGCGACCGCTTCGGCGCCTTCGAGGTCGATCACCTCCGACCACAGGTCGGCGCCGCCCTCGACGGCGGCGCCGCCGTGCGCCGACGAGCCGCCGCGCAGCCGCACCGTGCGGCCCTCCTGCAGCGGCCAGAACTCCTCGACCCGCAGCCCCAGCAGCTCCCGCAGCGGCGCCGGATAGCCGCCCGGATGCACCCGGTCGCACTCGTCCACGATCCCGGTGAAGAACGACACCAGCAGCCGGCCCCCGGAGCGTACGTACGCGGTGAGCCGGTCGGCGTCGGACTCGCTCAGCAGATAGAGGTTGGGCACCACGACCATGCGGTAGCCGCCGAGTTCGCGGTCCGGCGGAACGATGTCGCAGGGCACGCCCGCCTCGAACAGCGGCCGGTAGTGCGCGAGCGCGATCTCCGTCTGGTTCAGCGCGGTCGAGGGGCGGGAGTCCAGCTCCAGCGCCCACCAGCTGTCCCAGTCCACGACGAGCGCCGCCTGCGCCGGCTCGGCCCGGGTGCCCGCGATCTCCCGGGCCGCCGCCGAGTCCAACTCCCGTCCCAGTTCGGCCACTTCGCGGAAGGTGCGGGTCTCGGTGCCGCCGTGCGGCAGCATCGCGGAGTGGAACTTCTCGGCGCCGCCGAGCGACTGCCGCCACTGGAAGAACAGCACCGCGTCCGCGCCCTGCGCCACGGCCTGCCAGCTCCACAGCCGCATCCGCCCGGGCGGTTTGGGGCTGTTGCGGGCACGCCAGTTGACGGCGCTCGGCGCCTGCTCCATCAGCAGCCACGGCTGCCCGCCGCGCGCCGAGCGCATCAGGTCGAAGTTGTACGCGGCCTGCACGTGGGTCGCCGGGTCGCTGGGGTCCTGGTAGAAGTCCAGGGACATCACGTCCTGGTGCGGCGCCCAGTCGAAGGCGTCGACCGGCTTGTGGTTCGGCATCAGGTTGGTGGTGACCGGTACGCCCGGGGTGATCCGCTCCAGCACCCGCCGCTCGGTGAGGTAGCACTCCAGCAGGGCGTCGCTGCTGAAGCGCAGATAGTCCAGCTGGTGCGCGGGGTTGGGGAAGGTGGGCGCGGTACGCGGCGGCAGCACCTCGTCGAAGGAGTCGTAGCGCTGCGACCAGAACGCCGTGGACCAGGCGGAGTTGAGCGCGTCCACGGTCCCGTACCGCTGCCGCAGCCAGCGCCGGAAGTCCTCGGCGGAGACGTCGCAGAAGCACTGCCGGGTGTGGCAGCCGTACTCGTTGCCGACGTGCCACAGGGCGAGCGCGGGGTGGTCGGCGTAGCGCGCGGCCAGCCGCTCCACGAGCCGGCTCGCGTGCTCGCGGTAGACGGGGCTGGAGGGGCAGTAGTGCTGGCGCGAGCCGGGCCAGCCGCGCGTGCCGTCGGCGTCCTGCGGCAGGACTTCGGGGTGCAGCCGGGAGAGCCAGGGCGGCGGTGAGGCGGTCATGGTGGCGAGGCACACCCGGATGCCGCCGCCGTCCAGCCGGTCCAGCACTCGGTCGAACCAGTCGAAGTCGAACTCGCCCGGCCGCGGCTCCACTTGGGCCCACGAGAAGATGCCGGCGGTGACCATGGAGACCCCCGCCTCCTGCATCAGCCGGACGTCTTCCTTCTGTACGGGCTCGGGCCACTGCTCGGGGTTGTAGTCGCCGCCGAAGTGGATGCGCCGCGCTGCGCTGCTCCGCCCTGCCGTCATCTGCCCGCCAACTCCCTTGCCACGGCTGCCGCTACGGGTTGATGCACCTAATTCAATGAATTAATAATTAACCGGGGCCGTGGGTCAACCCCCTTGCACAGGACGCGAATCGGGGCCGCGAGTAACCCGCGGAGCAATTCGGACCGCACCGAACCGCACCGGTCCGGACCGGCCGAGTACAGCGCAGCGGGAGTGGAGCGGAGCGGGCGAGGAGGCGACGCGTATGGGCGCCTACCGCGGGCGCGGACTGCACGGCGAGACCGTCGAGGCCGTGGGCGCCCGTATCGTCTCGGGCGAAGTGGCCGAGGGCGAGACGCTCGATTTCGCCGCGCTCGGCGCCGAGTTGGACGTCAGCCTCACCGCGCTGCGCGAGGCGCTGAAGGTGCTGGCCGCCAAGGGCCTGGTGGACGCCCGCCCCCGGCGCGGCACCTACGTCACCCCGCGCGCCCGCTGGAACCTGCTGGACGCCGACGTCATGCGCTGGGAGTTCGCGGGCGACCGCGGGCGCCGCGGCACGCTGTTCCGGGATCTCGCGCAGGTGCGGGCCGCGGTCGAGCCGGCCTGCGCCCGCGCGGCGGCGGAGCGCCGTACGGAGGCCGATCTGGCCGCGATGGAGGAGGCGCTGGCCACGATGGCGGCCTGCTTCGAGGATCAGAGCGCGGCGGACGGCGGCGCGGTGGAAAACGGGGGCGGCGGCGGGTACGGCGGCGCCGACCCGGGCCGTGCCGTCGCGGCCGATCTCGCCTTCCACCGCGCCCTGTTCGCCGCCACCCACAACGAACTCTTCGCGCGCATGGACCAGTTCATCGAGGCAGGGCTGGCCGTGCGCGACCGTATGGTGCACGCCGCGCCGCACGTCGATCCGGTGCCTGTGCACCGCGCCGTGCTGGAGGCGGTACGGGCCCGCGCGCCCGCCGACGCGGAGGCGGCCGTGCACCGGCTGCTGGACCAGTCGGTCCGGGACACACGGGAGTTGGCGGACGGTACGGAGGCCGCGGCCGGGGACACCGCGGGCCAGGAGGGCGCCCCCGGGCAGGGTGCCCCCGGGCAGGGTGCCCCCGAGCGGGGCGGCGCTTCCGGTTGAGCCCGGGCCGCCGTCAGGCGGACGTCTTGTACACGCTCCAGCCGCCGTCCACGACGAGGCTCGTCCCGGTCACGAACGACGCGTCGGAGGAGAGCAGGAACGCGATCGCGGCGGCCACCTCCTCGGGTCGCCCGTGCCGCCCGGCGACGGTCTGCTCGACGGTGCGCCTGCGGTCCTCCTCGCCGATGCCGTCCCAGGCGCGGGTCTCGATCGGGCCCGGCAGCACGCAGTTGACCCGCACCCGCGGCCCGTACTCGACCGCGAGCTGCCGCCCCAGACCGGTCAGCCCGGCCTTGGTCGCCGCGTACGCGGGGCGCTCCGGCAGCCCGACCAGCGCGTGCACCGACGAGGTCAGCACGACCGAGCCGCCCTGTGCCTGCAGATCCTCCAGACAGGCCCGTACGCCGAGGAAGGCGCCGGTGAGGTTCACGCCCAACTGCGCCTCCCAGTCGGAGAGGGACAGCGCGTCGGCGGGGCCGGGACGCATCAGCGCGGCGTTGCTGACGAGCCCGTGGACCGGCCCGAAACCCTCGCGCGCGGTGCGGACGGCGCGGGCCCACGCGGGCTCGTCGGTGACGTCGCCCAGCACGAAGGCGGCGCGACCGCCGGACGCGGTGATCTCGCGTGCGGTGCGGTGCCCGTTCTCCTCCTCGTTGTCGAGGATGACGACGGCGGCGCCCTCGTCGCTGAGCCGGTGCGCGGTCGCCGCCCCGATGCCGGCGCCGCCGCCGGTCACGAGAACGGTGCGGCCCGCGAAGCGTGCGGTGTGCGGTTCGGCCATGGCAGCCGATGCTACGCCCACGGAGCGGCGGCGCTCATCCGCCCGCGTACGTACGGGACTTGGCGGCCGTGCGGTACGGGCCCGCGGTCCGCGCGCAGCCGCCGGCCGCCACCGGGCGGGCCCGGACGGCGCCGAACCGGCGACTCCCGGGTCAGCCCGGCACGTTGTCGAACGGTTCGGTCAACCGGCGCAGCAGCGAGGCGAGTTCGGTGCGCTGGGTGCCGGAGAGGCCGGCCAGCAGGGCGCGTTCCTGGTCGAGCAGCCCGGCGAGGGCGCTGTCGGTGCGGTCCCGGCCCTCGGCGGTGAGGCGTACGAGCACTCCGCGCCGGTCGTCCGGGTCGGGCAGCCGCTCCACGAGGCCCTTCTTGGCGAGCCGGTCGATGCGGTTGGTCATCGTGCCGGAGGTGACGAGGGTCTGGGTGAGCAGCTGGCCGGGCGAGAGCTGGTACGGGGTGCCGACCCGGCGGAGGGCGGTGAGTACGTCGAACTCCCAGGGTTCGAGGCCGTGTTCGGAGAACGCCAGGCGCCGTGCACGGTCCAGGTGCCGCGCGAGCCTGCTGACGCGGCTCAGCACCTCCAGCGGTTCCACGTCGAGGTCCGGGCGTTCGCGTCGCCAGGCTGCCACCAGTCGGTCGACCTCGTCCTCCATGCCCGGCAGTGTAGTAGTTGTGTCGACATGAAGTCTCTTGACATCGAGATAGCTTGGCGGGACCCTGCCGCCATGCCTCCCTCCTCGCCGCCGGCCTGGGACCCGCAGCAGTACCGCCGCCACTCGGCGCACCGGCTGCGCCCGCTGTACGAACTCCTGGCCCGCGTACCGGAGTTGCCCCGGTCTTGCCGGTCTTCCGGGTCTTCCGGGTCTTCCGGGTACGAGGGGCGGCCTGTGCCCCGGATCGCCGACCTCGGCTGCGGGCCCGGCGGCCCCACGCTGCCGCTCGCCGAGCGCTGGCCCGACGCCCACATCACCGGCTACGACAGCTCGCCGGAGATGCTGGCCGAGGCGCGTGCGTACGCGAGGCCGCCCGGCGCGCACGGCGGGGAGAGCGGAGAGGAGAGCGGAGCCGACAGGGCGAGCGGCCCCGGCGGGCGGAGCGGGGAGCGCACGGGCCGGCTCGACTTCGTGCAGGCCGACCTCGCCGGCTGGCGCCCCGACCCGTCCCGCCCCTTCGACCTGCTGTTCTCCAACGCGGCCCTGCAGTGGGTGCCCGAGCACACCGACCGCTTCCCCGACTGGCTCGACGGGCTCGCCCCCGGCGGCACCCTCGCCTTCCAGGTGCCCGGCAACTTCGACGCCCCGAGCCACACGCTGCTGCACGAACTGCGCAACTCCCCGCGCTGGCGCGCCCGTCTGGGCGGCCCGGCGCGCAGCGGCAGCGTGCTCGACCCGGCCGGGTACGCCGCCGTGCTCACCCCGCTCGGCTGCACGGTCGACGCGTGGGAGACCACCTATCTGCACCTCCTCCAGGGCGAGGACCCGGTGCTGGACTGGGTCAAGGGCACCGCACTCCGCCCCGTCCTCACCCTCCTCGCCGACGACCCGGAGGCCCGGGAGGCGTTCCTCGCCGAATACCGGGACGCGCTGCGCGAGGCGTACCCGGCGCGGGAGTTCGGGGTGCCGTTCCCGTTCCGGCGGATCTTCGTGGTGGCGGTGAAGGAGGGCGACAGTGACCGATGAGCACGCCCAAATGCCGCCCGGAGACCTGCTGTTGGGGCTCGACCACGTACAACTGGCCGCGCCTCCCGGGTCGGAGGAGCTGCTGCGCCGGTACTACGCCGGAGTGCTCGGGATGACCGAGATCGCCAAGCCGCCGCGGCCGGCGGCACGCGGCGGCTGCTGGTTCCGCTCGCGGGGACCGCACGGCACGGACGAACCGGCCGGCGTCACACTGCACTTGGGCGTCGAGCCCGACTTCCGCCCGGCCCGGAAGGCGCACCCCGGCATCCTCGTCCGCGGTCTCGACGCGCTCGCCGCCCGGCTGGCCCGCGCAGGCGCCCCCGTGCGCTGGGACGACGCCCTGCCCGGGTACCGCCGCTGCTACAGCGAGGACCCGGTCGGCAACCGGCTGGAGTTCCTGGAGCCGGTGGAGCCCGTGGAGCCGGTGGAGCCGCCGGACTGCGGGCCGGCTCCCGGCTGAACCTCCGCTTCGCTCCGGCCCGGCGCGTACGCCGCGCAGCGGATAACCTCTGAGCGTCAGCGATATCGCCAACACGCCCGCATCCGGAGGCGGTTGATGCCACGTCAGAGCGATCACGCAGGCGCCGCGCGCCCCGCGCGCGACCTGCGCAGCCGGCCGTTTCCGGCGGTGGCGCTGCGTACGCCGGAGGAGCAGCGGCAGTCGCTGGAGACGATCCGGGAGTGGGCGGAGCAGGAGGCCGTCGACGCCATCGAGTGGTATCTCCGCGACAAGCGGCTCAAGCGGATCGGCTCCCGCCTCATCCGCGGGCTCACCATCGTGCTGGCGATCGCGGGCACGGCCGTGCCGCTCGGCGGCGCCGCGGCCGGCGGACCGGTGCAGAGCTGGGGCTACGTCCTGCTCGTACTGGCCGCGGGCTGCAAGGGCTTCGACTACTTCTTCGGGCTGTCGGCGGGCTGGATGCGGGACATCACGGCGGCGCAGAGCCTGCGCGGCGCCCTGAACACCTTCCAACTCGCCTGGACCACCGAGCTGTTGGGCGGCGCCCGGGCGCACGGCGGCGCTCCCGCCGGTTCGGACGCTCCGGACGCCGCTGCCGCTCCGGTCGCCTCGGGCGGCTCGGACGGCTCGGACGGCTCGCCGGCGGACCCGTCCGCGCCGCTCGACCCGGAGACCGTGCAGCGCCGGATGCGGCTGATCTCCGGCCTGATCGCCGCC
>Ga0164243_10012089_pt1 | contig 12266 bp, 13 predicted proteins | sample OricompcompostOP_FD_108781 | JGI IMG/M metagenome (GOLD analysis project Ga0164243, IMG submission 108781) | Organic Plus compost microbial communities from Emeryville, California, USA - Original compost - Organic plus compost (OP) | ecosystem: Engineered > Solid waste > Mixed feedstock >...
CGCACGGTTGCGGGAATCGATCCGGTTGATGCGGGCATTGTGGACGGGGGAGCGGACGAGCTTCGAAGGCGAGTACTACTCCACACACGATGCATCCATTTATGACGTGCCCGAGGGTGGCATTCCGGTGTACATCGCCGCCGGCGGCCCGATGGTTGCGAAGTATGCCGGTCGTGCGGGGGATGGTTTCATCTGTACCTCGGGCAAAGGTCAAGAGCTCTACGCGGACAAGCTCATTCCCGCAGTGAAAGAGGGGCTGAAGGCATCCGGTCGAGAGTTCGCCCAGATCGACCGAATGATCGAGGTCAAGATCTCGTATGAGGAGACCGAGCAGGCGGCGCTGGAGAACACGAGGTTCTGGGCACCGTTGTCGCTGTCCAAGGAGCAGAAGCACGACATCACCGATCCGATCGAGATGGAGAACGCTGCCGACGCGCTTCCGATCGAACAGGTCGCGAAACGCTGGATCGTCGGCACCGACCCGGATGAGGTCGTCGCGCAGATCAAGGAGTACGTCGACTGGGGCTTCAACCACCTCGTCTTCCACGCCCCAGGTCACGATCAAGAGCGCTTCATGACCCTCTTCGAACGCGACCTCGCACCGAGGCTTCGCGCGCTTTAGCCATAGCATGCCCGCATGCGCTTCGGAACATTCATCCCTCAAGGCTGGCGATTCGACCTCGTGGGCATCGAGCCCGCCGCCCAATGGGGCGCGATGCGGGACCTTGCCCAGGCCGCAGATGCCGGTCCCTGGGAATCACTCTGGGTGTACGACCACTTCCACACGACGCCGATCCCGAGCCAAGAGGCGACGCATGAGGCGTGGACCCTCATGTCGGCGTTCGCCGCCTCGACCAGCCGTATCCGTCTCGGACAGATGTGCACGTGCATGTCGTACCACAATCCGGCCTACCTGTCGAAGGTCGCCGCGACCGTCGACATCGTCTCCGGTGGTCGCACCGAGATGGGCATCGGCGGCGGGTGGTACGAGCACGAATGGCGCGCCTACGGCTACGGTTTCCCGTCGGCTGACGACCGGCTGCGCCGCCTCGACGAGGGCATGCAGATCATGCGCCAGGCGTGGACGACCGGCGAGGCGACTCTGGACGGGAAGTTCTACCAGGTCGACGGCGCGATCGTGCAGCCGCAGCCGCTGCAGCCCGGCGGCATCCCGCTGTGGATCGCCGGCGGCGGCGAGAAGGTCACACTGAAGATCGCCGCGAAGTACGCCTCATACACGAACTTCTCCAGCATCCCTGAGGAGTTCGGGTCTTACCGGCACCGCGGAGCAGTTCGTGGAGCGACTGCAAGACATGTCGGCTCGTGGCCGCGGCTACGCGATCCACTATTTTCCGGAGGCGGCGTACGACCGCTCCGGCATCGAGCTGTTCGAGCGCGAGGTCATTGCCGCGCTGAGCTGATCAGTCCGGGTGCTGAACACATGCTCTCAGCGCCCGACGAAGCACGACGCGATCATCGCTGTCCGGTGACGGCGGAGTGTCCGGCGTGCCGTACCAGCGACCGAGTCGCTGATAGAACGCACCGGTCGGGTCGGCCGGACCTCCGCGAGCTGCCCGCGTACCTCGATGTACCGGCTCGGCTTGTCCGGATCGAACACAGCGAGGATCATCGACGGATTGCGTTGCAGATTGCGATACTTGGCTCGCCTGGTCGTGTGAGTGAAGCGGATGCTGTCGCCGTCGAACTCGAACCACATCGGGCTCACGTTCACGGCATCGTCGCGACCCACCGTGCCCAGTGCACCGTAAAGCGGCCGGTCCAGCAGATCGCCCAGATGGTCGGGGATCTCCGAGGTACTCATCCCGCCGAGCCTACCTGCGCCCGCAGAGGGTACGGCGCGGTGACGGGCTCAAGAGGTGAGAAGGCGATCAGCGGCGTCCCGTCGACCGGGTGCGGGATGACATCGGCGCGCACGCCGTATACGAGCTCGATGAGCTCCGGCGTGAGCGTCTCCGCGGGAGGACCGGATGCCACCACCCGCCCGTGATCGAGCACGATGACTTGGTCCGCGTGGCGTGCCGCGAGCGTGAGGTCGTGCAGCGCGGCGAGAACCGCGATCCCACTGTCGGCGAGCGAGCGCATGAGCACCAGCGTGTGCAGCTGCGCCTGAATGTCGAGGTGGTTCATGGGCTCGTCCATCAGCAGCAGTGCGGGCTCCTGCGCGAGAGCCCGAGCCAGCAGCACGCGCTGGCGCTCGCCGCCGGAGAGTTCCTGGAACCGCCGGTCGACGTACGCGTGGGCTCCCGCGCGCTGGAGCGCCGTCTCGGCGATCTTCACATCGTGCGCGCCCGGTCCGCCGAGGAGGGGGAGGTGGGGCGTGCGCCCGAGCAGAACGACATCGAGCACATCGAGCTCCAGATCGGTATCGGCCTGCTGCTCGACCAGTGCCGTGAAGCGGGCCCGATCGCGGCGACGGAGTGCTCGCGCATCCGTCCCTCCGAGTGCGATCGCGCCCGAAGTGAACGGGTCGACCCCGGCGATCAGATGCAGCAGCGTCGACTTGCCCGCGCCGTTCGGACCGATCAGCGCTGTGAAGGATCCTGCTTCGACCGTGCAGTCGATGCCGTCGATGATCAGCCGTCCACCGCGGTCGAGGCTGATCGCCTCGGCGTGCAGCGGCGTCGCCGACGAGGGAGCAGTTGCGTGCGGCGGTGCAGAACGCCAGCGATCTTCGGTCATGAGATTCTCCTCGAACGCAGCAGCAGATGCCCGAACAGCGGGGCGCCGATCAGCGCCGTCACGACGCCGACCGGCAATTCGCGCGGATCGAACAGCGTGCGGGCCAGGGTATCAGCCCAGATCAGGAAGATCGCCCCGGTCAGCGCCGACAGCGGCAGCAGCGCGCGATGCCGTGCGCCGACGATCAGTCGCACCGCGTGCGGCACGACGAGTCCGATGAAGCCGATCGAGCCGCTCACGGCAACCAGGCATCCGGTCAGCAGGGCGGTGGCCCCCAGGAGCATCCACCGCGTGCGGTCGACGGCGACGCCGAGTGAGGCCGCCGCACGCTCTCCGAACGCGAAGGCGTCGAGAGTTCCCGCGCTCAGCAGCAGCGGTCCTCCGACCAGCACGATTGCGGCCACGGCGAGGAGCGCGGTCGGCCAAGTGACACCCGCGAGCGAGCCGAGCAGCCATCCGAGGATCTCGCGATAGCTGTCGCCGGTAGCACTCCAGAAGATGACCAGGCTCGTCAATGCGCCGAGCACGGCGGAAACGGCGATCCCCGCGAGGATCGTTCGCGACGCGGTGATGCGCCCGATGGCTCCGGCCAGTACGAGCGTGAGGACCAGTGCGACCACCGCACCGCCGAATGCGGCGATCGGCAGAGCGATCGTCGCGCCCAGCACGATCACGAGGCCCGCCCCGAAGGAGGCGCCGGAGGAGAGTCCGAGCAGGTACGGATCGGCCAGCGGGTTGCGCAGCACCGCCTGCATGATCGCCCCGCAGATGGCAAGACCTGCGCCCACCGCGCCGGCGGCGAGCACACGCGGCATCCGCAGCTGCCGGATGATGCCGTCGCGCAGCGGCGTCAGAGTGGAATCGCCGATTCCGATGCGCGCGAGGATGCTGCTCCACACTTCGCCCGCGGAGATCTGCGCGGGACCGAGCGTGATGCTGATCACCACCGATGCGATGACGAGAACTGACAGCGCAAGCGTCCATGCGCCCGTGCGCAAACGGCCGCGCGCGCGACGGTCAGCGGAGCCGGCCGCGCGGTCGACTCCCGAGAGCTCATCGGTGGCGAGTGCGCTCACGGAACCTCGAGGGCATCCAGCTGCGCGACCAGCGACTCGACAGCCTCGACGTTGCGCACGCCGGCCTCTCCCGCCGGGAACGGCACGACCAGATAGCGGTGATTCACAACGGCGGGAAGGGCGGCTGTGGCGGGATTGGTCTCGAGAACGTCGATTTTCTTCTCGGTCGAGCTCCACGCCGAGTCGACGAGCACGATGACGTCGGGATTCGCATCCACCACGACCTCCCAGCTGAGGCTCGACCAGGTGTCATCGACATCGGCGGCGATGTTCATCAGCCCCGCGGCATCCATGATCATCTGCGGGGCGCCGATGCCGGCACCGACGTACGGGGTGTCGCTGCCCGAGCTGAACCAGAGCGCGGTGAGGCGGCGGTCGTCCGGTGTGACGGCATCCAACCGGCTCTGCAGGTCTGCAGTGAGGGCATCGGCGCGGTCGGGAACGTCGAAGATATCGCCAACCTGTTCGATCTCGGCGAACACCTCGTCGAACGTGAGCGGGTCGGGCTGGTACTCGTGCTGCCGGCAGGCGGCGGGTGAGACGTACGTGTTGACACCGAGACCGGCGAGGACGTCGCGGTCGCCCGCGCCGTCGGCGGTGACATTGGACTCCCACCCGGCGTAGACGAGGTCGGGCTCGAGTTCGAGCGTCGCCTCCTGGCCCGGAACCTTCTCCGAGATCACAGGTATCCTGTTCCCGGCATCCGCCCACTGCTCGGCGTAGTCGCCGTCCGGAAACGCGGTGCCGACCATGCGATCTTCAAGGCCGAGCGCGAGCATCATCTCGATCGAGGTCGACTTGATGGCGAGGACGCGCTCAGGCGGCTGTGTGAAGGTGACATCGGTGCCGCAGTTGTCGATCGTCAGCGGGTAGCCGGATGCCGTCGCCGGCGTGGACGAGTCAAGGGCGGTATCGGCAGATGCCGCGCAGCCCGTGACAGCAACAGCGATGATCAGCAGGGCGAACGCGGTGGTGAGCCGCGGAGCGGAAGTGAGCATGGATCTCCTGGGCGCAGGTCGATGAGTAGACGTGCGGCCAAGATCCCGGCCGTGTTCGTCCGCCAAGGAGGGCGGAACGTGGCCAGCCTAGCACACGCGGCGAACAGTCGAGCTTGCCTTTCGGGTAAGAATGGCGATCACCATAGCCCGTGGTCATGACGCATGGGTTTCCTTCCATAGCGCGGCTTGATGACTACAGCAGGCGCCGTAGACCCGCACGAGTTCTACGTCTACAAGCCCGCGCTCACGGCATCTCGGCCGGCGATCCTGAAGCGCGCGCTGGCGGAGAAGGCGATCGCGATGCGGTACACCGGCAGCGACCAGGTGGGCGGGACGACCGTCTTCGAGGACGTCCGGCCGAGAAGGGGCGGCTGTTCAGCATCGCGGATGCCGAGATCGAAGAGCTTGCCCGTCTCGCGGTGACGATCGAGCAGCACTACGGGCGGCCGATGGATATCGAGTGGGCGCGCGACGGTGTCGACAGCACGCTGTACATCCTCCAGGCGCGTCCGGAGATCGTGGGTCTCTCGCGCCGACGCGAACGTGATGCGCCGTTTCGAGCACACCGAGCGCAGCGATGTTCTCGCCACCGGGCGCGCGATCGGGCAGAAGATCGGGTCAGGCGCTGTCAGCGTGCTGCGCTCCATCGACGACACGGCAAGCTTCCGCGCCGGCGATGTACTGGTCGCGGACATGACCGACCCCGACCGGGGACCGATCATGAAGAAGGCCTTCGCGATCGTCACGAACCGCGGCGTGCGCACCTGCCACGCCGCGAACAGCGCGCGCGAGCTCGGCATCCCGGCCGTGGTCGGGACACGTGACGCGACCCGGCTGCTGCCCGGCCTCGATGTCACGGTCAGGCGTTCTCGTTCCCGCCCGCCGAGTCGCGCGTGGAGCTGGCGCGTCTGGAGTTCGTTATCAACTGTCAGGTGGACATCCACCCGCGGGCACTGCTCGAGTTCGACGATTTGCCCTCCGAACTGCGCACGCAGGTCGCCGATCGCATCGCCCGCACCCATCGCCGCGGGAGTTCTTCGTGCAACGGGTCGCCGAGGCGTCGGGATGCTGGCGGCGGTATACGCCCCGGAGCCGGTGATCGTGCCGATGAGCGACTTCAAGTCGAACGAGTGCGCGAACCTGCTCGGCGGCGATCGCTACGATCCGCACGAGGAGAACCCGATGATCGGGTATCGCGGGGCGTCGTGCTACATCTCCGCGGAGTTCCGCGAGTGCTTCGACATGGACTGCGAGGCGCTGTGAGGCGTGCGCGATGACATGGAGCTTGCGAATGTGACGATCATGATCCCGTTCGTGCGAACGGGCTGGGTCGCGGGGAGAACGGCCTCGATGTCACGATGATGTGCGAGATGCCCTCGAACGCCCTGCTGGCGGGCGAGTTCCTCGACCACTTCGACGGTTCTCGATCGGCTCGAACGACATGACTCAGCTCACGCTCGGCCTGGATCGTGACTCCGCGCTCGTGGCGCAGACGTTTGACGAACGGGACCCGGCCGTGAAGAAGCTGCTCGCGATGGCGATCGAGGCCTGCCTGCGCCGCGGCGAGTACGTCGGCATCTGCGGGCAGGGTCCATCCGACCACCCGGATCTCGCGGACTGGCTGCTGGATCAGGACATCGCGTCGATGTCACTGAAACCCCGACACCGTGATCGAAACGTGGGTGCGGCTCGCTCAGTGGGCAGATAGGGGCGGCGACCTTGCTGAGGCAGATCGCCGAGAAAGGACATTGCTGCGGGTGCCGATAGGCCTCGTGGCGGGTAAGTATCTCATGTAATATATAATGTAGGATATCGTTCTTTCGCGGTTGGGTGACGACCATGGCTGGGAATAGATACGTAATTCCACCTATAGATAAGGCCCTGTCGTGAGGAGCATTCGATGAAGATCTTCGTCCTGGTCAAAGAGGTGCCTGACACCTATGGCGATCGCAAGCTGAATCTGGAGACCGGTCTGGCCGATCGTGCGGCCGGTGATGTGGTCCTGGACGAGATCACTGAGCGTGCTCTCGAGGTGGCGTTGAGTTACGCCGACAAGAACGACGGCACCGAGGTCGTGGCGCTCGCGATGGCACCGGAGTCGTCGACGGCATCCATCCGCCGCGCCCTTGCGATCGGGGCAGCATCCGCTGTGCACGTCGTGGATGAGCAGCTCGCAGGCGCCGATCTGGGTCTGACGGCCGAGGCGCTCGCCGCGGCGATCCGCCGCGCCGAGCCCGACCTCGTGATCACCGGCAACCTGTCGACGGACGGCTCGGGCGGCATGATCCCGGCGATGCTGGCCGAGCACCTCGGCTTCGCGCAGGCGACGGCGCTGAACGCCGTCGAGATCACCTCGGACGGCGTTTCCGGAACGCGCGCCGCGGACGACGGGAACCAGTCCGTCACTGTGCCGTTCCCTGCGGTCATCTCGATCACCGAGGCTCTGCCTGACGCGCGCTTCCCGAACTTCAAGGGCATCATGGCGGCGAAGAAGAAGCCGCTCGAGGTGCTGTCGCTCGCCGATCTTGGCGTCTCCGCCGACCCGGCCGCAGTGCCCCGCACGATCATGACGACCGTGTCCGAGAAGCCCCCGCGCGCGGCGGGCGTGAAGATCACCGATGAGGGCGATGCCGGCGCGCAGCTGGTCGAGTTCCTCGTGCAGAACAGGCTGGTGTGACCATGAGCTACCCCGCAGACTCCATTCTCGTCCTCGTCGACGTGACACCGTCGGGCGAGGCCGCGGCGAGCACGGCGGCGCTGATCGGTGCCGCGTCGCTGATCGGTTCGCCGGTCGCGCTGGTACCTGGTGGGGCGCAGAGCGCTGTGGATGCCGCGGCCGCAGCGGGTGCGTCCGTCGTGCTGACGGCATCGGTGGATGCCGAGACGCTCACGGTCCCGCTGGTCGACGCCGTTCAGGCTGCGTACAAGCAGGTGCAGCCCGACGCCGTCCTGATCTCGAACTCGATCACCGGCCGCGATGTCGCCGGCCGCCTGGCCGTGCGTGAGAAGCTCGCCGTCTCGGTCGACGCGATCGGCGTCTCCCGTGACGACGAGGGCATCGTCGCGCACCACTCGGTGTACGGCGGCGCGTACCTCGTCGACTCTGCGCCGACGTTCGGCACCCCGGTGATCACGGTCCGTCAGGGTGCGGTGGACCACCGTGCGGAGGCTGTCGCGCAGCCTGCCGTCGAGGCGCTCGAGGTGTCAGCATCCGGTGCCGCTGCGGCGAAGGCCGGCGCGGTCGAGGTCGTCGAGGTGGAGTCGTCTCGTCCCGAGTTGCGCGGAGCGACGAAGGTCGTCTCGGGCGGTCGCGGGCTCGGCTCGAAGGAGCAGTTCGTCCTCATCGAGCAGCTTGCTGACGCGCTCGGTGCCGCGATCGGCGCGTCGCGCGCCGCGGTGGATGCCGGATACATCCCCTACGCGCACCAGGTCGGTCAGACCGGCGTCTCGGTGTCACCCCAGTTGTATGTCGCGGTTGGTATCTCCGGTGCGATCCAGCACCGGGCCGGCATGCAGACCGCGAAGACGATCGTCGCGATCAACAAGGACGGCGAGGCTCCGATCTTCGACATCGCCGACTTCGGCATCGTCGGCGACCTGTTCACCATCGTGCCGCAGGTCGTTGAGGCCCTCGAAGCACGGAAGAAGTAACCATGGCGACGCGGATGCTCAGACGCGGCCTGCCGCGCGTTGCCGGCGGCGAGCCCTGGCCGCCCGCCGGGGACGTCGAGGTTGCGGATGCTGTGGTCGAGGCCGTCACCGGGAGTCAACCTTCGCGGGTCGCCCCGCGAGCCGACGGCGAGACGAAACGCGTTGAGGGAGCGGAGGGAGCGGAGGGAGCCGAAACGGCTGCCTCTCTTGCTGCAACTGAAGCCGGCTTCGACTCCTCCGTCGCGCAGCCCGTTTCGTCTGCGGCGACTGCGTCGCCTCCGCTCAACGACCCCCAGAAGACGCCCGCGGGTGCAGCGGCGCTGCGCCGCGGGCTCCCGCGCACGCCCGGTGGAGAGCCGTGGCCCCCGTCGGATGCTGCCGCCGCTGTTGCCGTCGACCCTTCGACAGGCTCAGGGATCGATTCGGTTCCGCAGGAGGCCTCGCCCACGCGGGCGGTTGAGCGAGCCGAAGGCGAGACGAAACGGGTTGAGCGAGCGGAGCGAGTCGAAACTGCCCCCGCTGCAGTATCCGGCGCCGCGCTCCGCCGGGGCCTTCCGCGCACGCCGGGTGGCGAGCCGTGGCCGCCAGAGGGCCTGACCGCGGCAGCGATCGTCCCCGTCTACGACGAGGTCGAGCCGGCTGAGCTCATCGAGAAGTCCGAGATCCCGGCATCCACCGCCGTCGCCACCGTCGACGTGAGCACGCCGCTGCCGTTCCAGCAGACGGTCTTCCCGGGTAAGAACGCGTTCGAGCATCCGTCGCCTGCGCCCGAACCCGCGCGCATCGGTCCGTTCACCAAGGCCCAGTGGGCCGGCGCCGTGATCGTCGGCGGCATCGCCCTGCTGGGAGCCGCGGCGATGGCCGTGCTCCTCGTTCGCTGGTTGCTGAGCTTCGGCGCCCTGGCGGACTTCGTCGCGACGTACCCGGGTGAGTACCACCTGCCGGAGGGCGCCCCCGTCGGCTTCCCCGGCTGGCTGGGCTGGCAGCACTTCCTCAACGTCTTCCTGATGGTACTGATCATCCGCTCCGGTCTCCGCATCCGCAACGAGAAGCGTCCCACCGCGTTCTGGACCCCGCGGAACGATCCCAAGGGCAAGGTCAGCCTGACGATCTGGTTCCACCAGTCCCTCGACATCCTGTGGCTCGTCAACGGCATCGTGTTCGTCGTGCTGCTGTTCGTGAGCGGGCAGTGGATGCGGGTGATCCCCACCAGCTGGGAGGTCATCCCCAACGCGATCTCGGCCGCACTGCAGTACGTGTCGCTGGACTGGCCGACCGAGAACGGCTGGGTGAACTACAACTCTCTGCAGCAGCTCGCGTATGGCACGACGATCTTCATCGCGGCGCCTCTGGCCGCCGTCACGGGGTTCCGGATGAGCGGCATGTGGCCGAAGAACGCCGAGAAGCTCAGCAAGGCGTATCCGATCGAGTGGGCGCGTGCCGTGCACTTCCCGGTCATGCTCTACTTCGTCGTGTTCATCGCGATCCACGTGTTCCTCGTGTTCGCGACCGGTGCACCGCGGAACCTCAACCACATGTACGCCGCGCAGGGCTCGGTCGACCCGAACGCCTACGCCGGCAACTGGACCGGGTTCTGGTTCCTCGTGGCATCCCTTGTCGTCATCGCCGCAGCATGGGTCGCCGCCAGGCCCCTCGTGCTCGCACCCATCGCGAAGCTCTTCGGCAGCGTCAGCAGCCGCTGAGCGCAAGGACTCTTGATCCGCGGCTGGACGCAATTCATGTGTCCCAAAAGTGTCCCGAGTATCCCGAGAACCGGTGATACTGACGTGCTCCGCGAGTCTGGAGTGTGTCCCGATACTGGCGTCGAATGCCTCGTGAGCCGCGTACTTCCGCGCCTCCAAGGCGTGGAGCGGGATGAAACAGCAGACGCCCCTCGGAGGGCCACCACCCTGCTAAGGTGGAGTCCCCTCACGGGGACCGAGGGTTCAAATCCCTCCGTCTCCGCCAAGAGGCAGTGCCCCCGCCGAGCGGGGGCTTTCTTGTCTCCGCCTTGGGCGGTCCGCCCGACATACTGCGGGGCGCTCGGCCCTCGGGTATCGTCGCACGCATGTCCACCGGCACCACGCAGACCAGCAAGCGCGAGGCGTTCGGCTCGCGCAACGTGTTCATCCTGTCCGCGATCGGATCCGCCGTCGGTCTCGGCAACATCTGGCGCTTCCCCTACGTCGCCTATGAGGGCGGGGGAGGAGCCTTCCTCATCCCCTACCTGTGCGCGCTGCTCACGGCCGGCATCCCCCTGCTGTTCTTCGACTACGCGATCGGCCATCGCTATCGCGGGTCGGCCCCTCTCGCATTCCGGCGGTTGCACCGCTCCGCCGAGGCGATCGGCTGGTGGCAGGTGCTGATCTGCGTCGTCATCGCGGTGTACTACGCCGTGATCATCGCGTGGGCTGCGATGTACACGTGGTTCTCGGCCCAGCTGGCGTGGGGCCCCGGCAACGAGAACGACTTCTTCTTCGGCGACTTCCTCCGGTCCGCAGACGTCAGCGAGGTCGGCGTGTCGACCGAGTTCGTGCCGCAGGTCGGCATCCCGCTCGCCCTCGTCTGGCTCGTCGTCATCGTCATCATGGGCCTGGGCGTCAAGCGCGGCATCGGCCGGGCCAACACGATCCTCATGCCGCTGCTCACCGTGATGTTCGCCATTCTGGTCGTGCAGTCGCTGTTCCTTCCCGGGGCGCTCGACGGCCTCGACGCGTTCTTCGCGCCGAACTGGCAGGCTCTCGCCGACCCCGGCGTGTGGGCCTCGGCGTACGGCCACATCTTCTTCTCGCTGTCGGTCGCCTTCGGCATCATGGTGACGTACTCCTCGTACCTCAAGCGCAAGACAGACCTCACCGGCTCGGGGCTGGTCGTCGCCTTTGCCAACTCCGGTTTTGAGATCCTCGCCGGTATCGGGGTGTTCGCGGCCCTCGGCTTCATGGCCCAGGCCCAGGGCGCCGAGGTCTCCGGCGTCGCGTCGTCGGGCATCGGCCTGGCGTTCGTCGCCTTCCCCACGATCGTCTCGCAGGCCACGGGAGGCTCGATCATCGGCGTGCTGTTCTTCGGCGCCCTGGTCTTCGCCGGTGTCACCTCGTTGATCTCGATCCTCGAGGTGATCGTCGCGGCCCTGCAGGACAAGCTCGGCTGGGGCCGGGTGCGCACGACGCTCACCGTGTCGATCCCGCTGGCGGTGATCTCGATGGCCCTCTTCTCGACGACCACGGCCCTGTCGGTGCTCGACACCACCGACGCCTTCGTGAACGCCTTCGGCATCATGGCCGTCGCACTGGTCGCGGTGATCGTCGTCGCCTGGCTGCTGCACCGCCTGCCGGCGCTCGCCGAACACCTCAACCGGCGCTCCAGCTTCGGAGTGGGCCGCATCTGGATGGTGCTCGCCGGGGCGCTGGCCCCGGTGGTGCTCGGCTACCTGTTCGTGAGCGAGATCATCGCCAAGACCTCTGAGCCCTACGGCGGGTACCCCGGATGGTTCCTCGGGGTCTTCGGCTGGGGCATGGTGATCGCGCTCGTCGTGTTCGGCGTGCTGCTGTCGCTGCTGCCCTGGGGTGCGCGATCGCACGCGAGAGACGACGAGGAGTACGACGAGTTCCTCGTCGCCGAGCACTATCCGGCCGATCGCGACACCGGCACCTCCGCCGTGCCGGTGGTCGCGCAGGGCCGGGACGTCACTCAGAAGGGAGAAGGAGCATGAGCGTCGCCGCTGTCGTCATGATGGTCATCGCGATGGTCACGGTCTGGGGTGGCCTCATCGCGGCGATCGTGAACCTCGCTCGGCATCCCGAGGTGGCTGACGCCGAGCCAGAGCCGCCGACCGAGCTCTAGC
>Ga0164243_10012090_pt1 | contig 12266 bp, 10 predicted proteins | sample OricompcompostOP_FD_108781 | JGI IMG/M metagenome (GOLD analysis project Ga0164243, IMG submission 108781) | Organic Plus compost microbial communities from Emeryville, California, USA - Original compost - Organic plus compost (OP) | ecosystem: Engineered > Solid waste > Mixed feedstock >...
ATGTCGTACGGCAGCGGCCTTCACGGCATCGCTCAGCGGTACTTCATTCAGGCGCTGCGCATGACACAAGCGGCAGGGGACCGGCTTCTTGGAGGCAGCATCCTTTCCGCGATGAGCCACCAGGCCACGTTCCTCGGGCGCTACCACGACGCGGCCACCCTTGCTCGGGCGGCCTACACGGGCCCGGCCGGCGCGCTGGGCCCCACGATGTCCGCACAGTTCCGCGCGATGGAGGCGCGGGCCCTGGCCCGCCTCGGCGACGAACGGGGATGCGACCTCGCCTTGGTAGAGGCAGAGCGCAAGCTCAGTCAGCGGACCCCGGACAGCGATCCGCCGTACATCGCTTATTTCGATGAAGTGGAGCTTGCAGCCGAAATCGGCCATTGCTTCCGAGATTTGGGGCGGTCCGCAGAAGCGGCAGAACGGGGCGCGGGGTCAATCTTCGGCGACGGCCTGAACAACCGAAGCGACTTCTTTGCGACGATGGTGCAGGCCGAAGCGTATATCAACCAAGGCGAAATTGGGCGCGGCTGCGAAATCGCCAAGACTGCCCTACAACTCGGCGAGGGCTTGAAGTCGGCGCGCTGCGTCCAGTACGTTCGAGAATTCCGTGAACGCGTTTCCCCTGCGATGCGAGGCGCTGTGGAATTCCACACCTTCATGGAAGAAGCGCGGACCTACCGCCTTTGGCAGCAATGCGGCTTAACGCCTTAGAAGGGCGCCCAATCTCGGCGTGATCCTCCCGACCGGAGAGTTGCCACTCGCTTCTCGACCTCGTCAGCGGCCCGGGGGTTCGTGCCCGCGTTCTGCGAGAGCCACGTGACCATCAGCAGTTCTCGCACGCTCCGGAGCACGACGTATCCGCCCCATTCGCGCACGTCGAAACCGTAGCCTGCCACGAAATCCGCATACTCCACTTCCGTATGCCATCCAAAGCTGTCGTAATACATGGCTGTTTGCATCAGATCCCACTCGCGGGGGCCCGTAGCAAACCCGTCCAGGTCAATTACGCGCGGATGGCCAGACGCATCGTGCAGGACGTTACCGACGTTGAAGTCACCGTGCAGATGCCCCGAGGGAAGCGAAAATTCGAGGCGCCCACACTCGACCTCCAAATCTCTCGCCATGGAGCGCAGGAATGACCGGGTTCTCGCCGGAATTGAGGCACGCTCCAAGCGGCTCGCGACCTTTTCGAACGGCTGGAGTCGCGGCAGCGAAAAGGGCGGCGGCTCTAGTTCATGGAGCTGCCGCAATAGCACGCCCATTTCCGCCGTACTCGCGTACGTGTCGCCGTCTGCGAGCCCTTCCCAGAAGGTGACCGGGTGGTCCTCGATCACGATCGGCTGTTCGGCGTCCGTGACGAGACGAGCGGCCGGGTATCCCTGGTCAGCGAGCCACCGGGCCACCGCTACCTCTCGCCGCACCGAGGCAAGCCTGTCGGCGCCCCGCCCCACCCGCGAGATGATCCGGCCGCCGTCGACACGGAACACGGCATGGTCGCCCAGCCGAAGCAACTCGACGCCGCCCGGCTCCACTTCGGCGACCGCGCATGCCCGGCGCAGGATGGCCTCTGCCGCGTCCGCGTCGAACTCCGTGCTTTCCGCCGTCGTCATGCCGTCTGCGTCTCCCGTCCGGTCGGCAGCGTGAGGACTTGCCGCCCTCGCCCTGCCCCCTTGCCGATCAGCCCTTGGCCTTCCATCTGTGCGATGGCGGAGCGCACGGCAGTCCTGGACGCACCGAACCGCTCGCACAGCTCCTTCTCGGTGGGGAAGCGGTCGCCCACCTTCACCTCCCCGCCGCGCAACAGGTCGGTGACCCGCTCGACCAACGGCCGGCGGTCGCCGGTCCCCGCCACGAACCATCCCGCACCCTGTACCGACTCGATCACACCATCGGCCTTGAGCGCGGCAAGCGCCCGCTCGATGGTACTGCGGCTCACGCCGTACTCGCTCACGAGCGCCGACTGAGACGGCAGCGCCTCAGCGATCTCCCCGTTCCTGATCTTCTCGCGGAGGGATTCCGAGACCTCCAGGTACGTACCTCGCGGACTGCCCTGCGGCACGTGGGTTCCCCTTCCTCGACCTCGGCGGTGGCTCGGTGCACACCTAGCGGAATCAAGGTTGCCACGCCCCGTGCGACCGGCTGATGAGGTTCCTCCCCCGGTCGCTCGACACCACTCATGAACTCGACTTTGGAAGACCTGCGCGGCCTCTCAGCAGATGGCCCTCGCCAGCAGTCTCAGCGGCAGAGTAGCCAGCCTGCTACACCCATCCCGGCCAGCAGCAAGGGCCCATAGACGGGAGCGACCGCCCACGAGCGCACATCTGGCCAATCTGGCCAGTAATTCACGCGGGTACCTGCTGGTGACGCCAGAGCCGGGTTCATTGAAAATGCCGGAATGGGGCGACCTGCCGCTACCTCGTCGTAGAGCTTACGAAAGGCCCGCTCCTGTTTTAGGTAATTAGCATCGAGAATGCCGAAGACGAGTACCGCCAGGCAGCCGAGAAGTGCCACGAAGAAGGATTTGCTAGTGATTGCGTATCCATAAGTCACGGTTACTATCGGAAGCAGCCACGACTTGGAAGCGGACGACGCCTGCGACATGCGGGTAACAACGGCTTGGATAAATGACAGATGCTGCCGACGGTCTTCAGCCCCGACAGTGCTTGGCTCACCCAGAAAAGCAGCCTGAATCACGGCGAGGGTCCGGCTTAGAGCTTGGTCGTCTTCAGCCGCTCCCGCAGGCCACTGAAGTGTCATACGGTCCCCGGGCCAACGAGGGACCAGGTGAAAGTGCACGTGGGGCACGGTTTGGGTAGCAGCCGCGCCGGTGGACTGAATCACGTTCAATCCATCCGGCGCGAGAGCGGAACGGACCGCACGCGCTGTCTTGAGGACCGCTTCGCCCAAGTCACGAGCCTCAGCGGCGGTTAGATCAGTGAGGTCCGCAACATGACGGTTTGGCACAACTAGAGTGTGCCCGCGGGTTGCCGGTTCCAATGGAAAAAATGCTGTCACCGCTTGATTGCGGTACACCACCCTCGCGCGCGCATCCTCCCCTGCGATAATCGCACAGAATGGGCATGCGGCTGGATTTACCACGATCGCCTGATCACCCCTTGACTCGACCAGATCTCCAGGTTGTCGCGCAGTTTGTTATAGGTCGCTTTACTATCGATCTTTCCCGACCAATCTCGAACCGTAGGATCAAAGATCGGTACCGAGTTCACACCCTCAGCTTTCGCGAAAGGGTCGGGACCTGCAGTGTCAACACTTCCCAGGGATGAGAGCCCATGGATTCGGACTCCCAGAAGTGGTTTTTTATCAGCCCACGCCTTCTCAATCTCATAGATAACCCATGGCCGACTTGCCGTGTACTTGCCGATCAAGACTATGACGGCCCTCTTGTATGCCATCTGGTCATGGATCCACTTCTTGATCACCTCGTCTCCGCGCCTGCGCACCTGCTCCCAGTCCTGGGAGTTCAACAGCGGCTGCCCCTCAAGCGCGTTGATGTTGCGAACCAGCTGTACGCGGTGAACGTCCTGTTCGTAGTGGAAGCTGTAGAAGACTGTCTTGGCCATGTGATCGCCGATCCGAGAGTGCCGACGTGGGTGGCACGACTCTAGCTGTGACCTCCGACATCTTGGGCGAGATCGCAGGAGACTCCTGATCGGCAGGACCTGGCCCGACGCCAGCTGATGGCACACCGGTTGTCCTGGTCTTTGTCCAGTGCGCTGACGACCGCCACCGTTCACCGCAGTACGCGCACCCGCTCTGACCTGCCGCGCGAACCCGCGTGAACGCCCCCGTACGGCCGCGCGGACAGTTGGAAAGCGTGTTGGGGGCAACCCCTCACGAGTTCGAATCTCGTATCCTCCGCCAGTGCCTCACCGGGCACGATGTCGAAGGGCCCCACCGTTCGCGGTGGGGCCCTTCGACGTTGGCGGGGCTCCGCGGCCGGCGTGGTGTCCGTCACACGGGCCGTCCATCGGGTGATTCCCGGTGGGGCGGCGGAGCGGTCGGGCGGGTGGTGGGCGGGGGCGGCGCCATGGTGAGGGCTCCGGTCGTCGCCTTCGTACGGAGCCCTCGTGGAACAGCAACCCGGCACCTCCCGCGGCACGACGGGCAGGGGACGTGCCGCGGTCCTGCTGCTGATCCCCGTGGCCGTGGGCCTCGGCGTCTGGTTCGTGGGGCGGGGCCTGACGCCCGATCCGAACAGCAGCCTGTTCGGGGCCCGGTACGACGAGGCCATGGAGCTCAAGGCCCGGCTGGGGAGCGCCCTGCTGGGGCTCGCGCTCGTCCAGCTGCTGCTCGCCGCCTGGATGTACGGGCTGCTGCCCGGGGCGAAGCGGGCCCCGCGCGCCGTGCCCCTCGCGCACCGGCTGACCGGACTGCTCGCCTTCCTGCTCTCGGTGCCGATCGCCTACCAGTGCCTGAGCGCGTACGGCGTCGAGACGACGTCGCCGCGGGTGGTGATCCACTCGGTCACCGGCTGCGTCCTGTACGGCGCCTTCGCCGCGAAGGTGCTCGTGGTGCGCAGCAGGCGGTTCCCGGGGTGGACGCTGCCTCTCGTGGGCGGTCTGCTCTTCTGCGCGATCGCCCTGCTCTGGTACACCGCCGCGCTGTGGCAGCTCAACGGGTTCGACTCGCCGGGGCTGACGTGACGCCGGCGGTCAGTAGCCCCCGTTCTGGGACGCGGGCTGCTTGGTGATCTTCTTGCCGTCGGTGCCCAGGACGAACCACTTGGCGCCGAAGGCGTCGACGCCCTGGCCGTTGGTCTGCCCGGCCTTGGTGTCGTCGGCGAACGTGTAGAGGGGCTGCCCCTTGTACGTCACCTGCTTCGAGCCGTCGCTGCGCTTGATGGTGTCGAGCAGCTTGCTGTCCACGCCGCCCTTGGCGACGACCTTGCCGTCCGCCTCCAGCGGCGGCCATGCCTCCGCGCAGGCGTCGTTGCAGGTGGACTTGTCCTTCTTGTCGGACTCGAACAGATAGAGGGTGTGTCCCTTCTCGTTGACGAGGATCTTCCCCAGTGACGTGTTCTTGGTGGTCACCGTCACGGAGGACGCCGCTTTGGTGCCGGTCGCCGACGGGGCGCCGGCGGCGTGGGCGACGGTCGTCCCGCACAGCAGGAGGGCCGTTCCGGTGGCAGCGACAAGTGCTCGGGCGTGCATGTTCACGTGAATCGCCTCGGAGAATGGGGTACGGCTTCCGCTCTTGGCGCGCGCGTCACATGAGTCCCAGTAGACAACGAAGCGGACCGCTCGGCCACAGCGGACGGCGGACGCTCGGCGCCGTCCGCGCCGGCCGTGCGGTCAGGCCATCTCGGGCCGTGGCTCCGGGCGCAGGGCCGGGGCGGGCTTCGGGTCCCAGACGCGGGTCGTCCGGAGGTAGCCGTAGATGACCGAGCCCATCGCCGCGAGCAGGAGCGGGCCGTAGAGCCAGGGGTGGCGGGCCATCTCCAGCGGCAGGAAGCGGTACGACAGAAGCAGCGCGGTGAACACCAGGGCGCCGTGGACGACCAGGCGGGCGCCGGCCCGGTCCCAGCCGCGGGACGTCGCGCGCAGGGCGCCCTCGATGGTGAGGGTGAAGACCACGCCGGCCACGAGGTCGACGCCGTAGTGGTAGCCGAAGCCGAGGGTCGCGCCGAGCGTGGCGACCAGCCAGAACGTGCCCGCGTAGCGCAGCAGGCGCGGGCCGCGGCGGGAGTGGATGAAGATCGCGGTGGCCCATGCGGTGTGCAGGCTGGGCATGCAGTTGCGCGGGGTGATCCCGTCGAACGGCATGGGGTGCGGGGCGGCGAGCGCCGGTGCCGTCTGGGGCCAGATGTCGGCCGTCGCCCAGTGGCCGCCGTCGGGGCCGTAGGCGAAGACCGGGCCGACCACCGGGAAGATCATGTAGATGCCCGGGCCGAGCAGGCCTATGACGAGGAACGTGCGCACCAGGTGGTGGCTCGGGAAGCGCCGTTCGGCCGCCACGCGGCGCAGCTGGTAGACGGAGACGAGGACGGCGGCGACCGCGAGCTGGACGTAGACGTAGTCGAGCACATGGGCGCCGACCGGCCCAGTGGCCTCGACGATCCGGCCGACGACCCAGGAGGGGTTGCCGAGCGCCTTGTCGGCGGTGGCCACGTACGGGTCGAGGACCTGCGGCTGCGTCTTCGACGTGATCAGCAGCCAGGTGTCGCCGGTCTTGCGGCCGGCCACCAGGAGCAGGGCGAGGCCGACGCCCTTGAGGAGCAGGAGGCGTTCGGCGCCGGTGCGGCGGGTGACGGCGACGACCGCGCACGCCAGGACGACGCAGAGCGCTCCGTTGCCGAAGGGGTGCCCCTCGCCGAGGGCCGGCAGGGTGCCGGTGGCCCAGCGCAGTGCGAGCACCACGAGATCGAGGCCGAGGGCGGCGCCGAGGGCGACGAGGCGTTCCCGCCAGGTGAGGACGACCATCATCAGACCCAGGCCGGCGTACAGCAGGAAGCCGGACTTGGGCGGGAAGGCGATCTCGCGGACCTGGTTGGTGAGGGGGCCCGGCTCACCGTAGTGGCGGGCGGCCACCTCCAGGGCTGTCAGGAACCCGAGGGCGACCACGCCCACGGCGGACCACACCAGCGCCCGCTGCCTGCTGCCTGTTCGCGCGAACGTCTGCGATGTCTCGGATATCAATTGTCTCGGCCGATGTGTAAGGGGCGGTCGTCAGCACTCGTTCGTGAGTTCGAGCATGGTATCGGAGCGGGGCAAGGGGGATTTTTGCGCTGCTCGAAGCCCCCACGCCCCTGCGACGAAGACGCGAAAGACGGCCGCCGCGTTGCCGCTCGTCGCGGGTCAGACGTCCAGCGGCTGTTCCGCCCAGATCGTCTTGCCGCCGGCCGACTGGCGGGTCCCCCAGCGCCGGGTGAGCTGCGCCACCAGCAGCAGGCCCCGGCCGCCCTCGTCGAAGGTGCGGGCCCGGCGCAGATGGGGCGCCGTGCTGTCGCCGTCGGACACCTCGCAGACGAGGGAGTCCTCGTGGGTCAGGTGGATCAGGCGCAGCTGGACGGGCGGCCGGGCGTGCCGGATGGCGTTGGTGACCAGCTCGCTGACGACCAGTTCCGTGACGAACGCGGCGTCCTCCAGGTCCCACGCGTCGAGCTGGGCGAGCGCGTCCTTGCGGGCCTGGGCCACGGCGGACGGCGTCGCCGGCACCTGCCAGGTGGCGACCTGGGAGGCGTCCAGCGCGCGGGTGCGGGCGACGAGCAGGGCGACGTCGTCGGGCGGCCGGGGCGGCAGCAGATCGGTGAGGATCCGGTCGCACAGGGCGTCCAGGGTGGGTTCGGGGCCGGTCAGCAGGCGGCTGAGCCGGCTCACGTCCGCCTCTGCCTCCCCGGGGCGGGCCCGGCCGTGCGGCGTGATCAGGCCGTCCGTGTAGAGGGCGAGCAGGCTGCCCTCGGGCAGGTCGATCTCGGCGCCCTCGAAGGGCAGGCCCCCCACGCCCAGCGGCGGTCCGGGCGGCAGGTCGACGCGCTCGGCGGTGCCGCCGGGGGCGACCACCACCGGCGGCGGATGCCCGGCGCGGGCCAGGGAGCAGCGCCGGGCGATCGGGTCGTACACGGCGTACAGGCAGGTCGCCCCGACCTCGCCCTCGCACTCGGGGTGGCGCTCGCGCGTCCGGCCGCCCTCCCGTTCGGTGGACAGCCGGGACACCAGGTCGTCGAGGTGGGTGAGCAGTTCGTCGGGGGCCAGGTCGATGTCGGCGAGGGTGCGTACGGCCGTCCGCAGCCGGCCCATGGTGGCGGAGGCGTGGATGCCGCGCCCGACGACGTCGCCCACGACCAGGGCCACCCGCGCCCCGGACAGCGGGATCACGTCGAACCAGTCGCCGCCGACCCCGGTGTGCGCGCCCGCCGGGAGGTAGCGGGTGGCGACCTCCACGGCCGCCTGCTCGGGCAGCCGCTGCGGCAGCAGGCTGCGTTGCAGGGTGACCGCCCGGTCGCGTTCACGGGTGTAGCGGCGGGCGTTGTCCATGCAGACGGCCGCGCGGGCCGCCAGCTCCTCGGCCAGCACCACGTCGTCCTGCTGGAAGATCTCGGGGTGGCGGTGCCGGGCGAGGACGGCGATGCCCAGGGTGGTGCCGCGCGCCATGAGCGGCACGGTCATCACCGAGTGGATGCCGAACTCCCGGACGCGGGCGGCGCGGACCGGGTCGTGCGCCACGAGCGCGGTGATCGCCGGATGCGTCATCTCGTACACCGCGGCCCGGCCGGAGCGCAGCGTCTCCACCGGCGCGGAGCCCTCCGCGTACCGGTCCAGGGCACCGAGCGCGGTGACCGCCTCCGGCACACCCGGGGTCACCGACTGGTGGGCGGCCCGGAGCAGTTCCAGCGGGCCGGACGGCGGGCCGCCGCGCCGGGACATGTCCGGCGGCGGGTCGTCGACGGCGGTCAGCAGGTCGACGGAGACGAAGTCGGCCAGCTCGGGGACGACGACGTCGGTCAGCTCCTGCGCGGTGCGCATCACGTCGAGGGTGGTGCCGATGCGCCGGCCCGCCTCGGCGATCAGCTGGAGCCGTTGGCGGGCCCAGTGCTGCTCGGTCATGTCGTGCGCGGTCAGGCAGACGCCCCGGACGGCGCCGGCGGCGTCCCGCAGCGGGGACATCAGCAGCGACCAGGCGTGCGCCCGGGTCTCGCCCGCGGCGGGCAGGAAGTCCTCGTTGACCTGGGTCTCCCCGGTGCGCAGCACCCGGGCCATGCTCTCCTCCGCACGCCGCCCGGCCGGTTCGTCCACGATCTCCTCGACGCGCAGGCCCAGCATGTCGGCCTCGCCGAGGGCGACGGCCCGCTCCATGGCCCGGTTGGCCCGGCGCAGCCGCAGCCGGGTGTCGTACAGGGCCGTGGCGCAGCACGGGGACTGGGCGAAGCTCCAGCTCACGAACGGCTCGTCGCGCCGTTCGGGCGGGGCCTGGCGGGCGGTCAGGGCGCAGACGCAGAACCATTCGCGCCGCCCGTTCTCGTGGGTGCGGTGGTGTGCCAGGACCTTGACGGTGAGCGTCCGGCCGTCGCGGTGCCGGAGGCCGACCGTGCCGTGCCAGCGCCGCAGCCGGGGGAACGGGGGCAGGTCCCGCCCGCGTGGCGGCTCGGCCAGCAGACCGGCCGCCGGACGGCCCACGATCTCGTCGGCCGGGTGTCCGAGGAGCCGCTCGGCGCCCGCGTTCCAGCCGGTGACGGTGCCGTGTTCGTCGACGGTGACCCGGGCGGTCAGGTCCGCGCCGACCAGGTCGTCGAGGTCGGACGCGGCCCGGGCGCCGGCGGCGGGCTCGTGCATGATCGCTCATCTCGCTCTCGGGGGGATTCCGGCCGGCCCGCCCCCCGCCGCGCCGGGCTCCGGCGCCCTGGGCGCGCTGTGCCCTCTCATCGGCGCGACCCGGTGGTGGTGCCGGAGGCGGCGGGCTGGCAGTCCGGGCACCACACGGTCGTCCGGCCGGCCACGCGGGTCCGGCGCAGTGGGGCGTGGCAGCGCGGGCAGTGCGGGTCGGGGGTGTCCCGGCGGCCCGTCAGCCAGGAGGGGCGCGGCGGGACGCGTCCGGTGGGGACGGCGGAGCGCAGGGTGCGGCGCATCTGGCGGTAGAGGCCCCCGCGGTCGGCGTCGGTCAGGTCGCTCGCCCGGCGCGCGGGGCTCAGGCGGGCCCGCCACAGGATCTCGTCGGCGAGCAGGTTCCCGAGGCCGGCCACCGCGGACTGGTCGAGCAGTACGCCCTTGACGGCGCCCCGGCGCCCGCGCAGGGCCTCCTCGAACCCCTCGCGGTCCACGTCCAGGGCGTCGGGGCCCTGCCCGGCCAGCAGGCGGGCGACGGCCGACTCGTCGTCGGCGAGCCACAGGCCCCGGAGCTTGCGCTGGTCGCGGTAGCGCAGACGCCGGTCGCCGGACAGGGTGAACAGCACCCGGTCGTGCGGTGCCACGGGCTCGTCCGGCGCCGCGCACACGAGGGAGCCGGTCATGCCGAAGTGCAGGGCCAGGGTGGGGCCGCCGGTACGGGCGAGCAGCCACTTGCCGTGCCGCTCGGCCCGGGTGATCCGCCGCCCCTCCAGCGCCTCGCGCAGCCGCCGCGCGCTCACGCCGTGGAGCACGCCCGCGTCGCGCACTTCGATGTGGCGCACGGTCCGGCCCTGCGCGCAGGCCCGGAGCACGCCCCGGAAACCCTCGACGTCCGGCAGTTCGGGCATGGCGGACGGCCTCCTCGGGTGGATGCCGCACTTCTTATGGTGTGCCCGTTTCATTCCGGACTCTCACCTTTGGGAAGTCGTCGAAACGCCCGGCGGACACCCCCTAGTGGACGGTCACCGTCCGGGTCTCGGTGATCTGGTCCACGTCCGAGGTGCGCACGGTCACCTTCATCTCCCAGGTCCCGGCGACGGGCAGGTTGAGGAACCCGTTGCCCCAGTAGCCGCCCCGGTCGGTGAGCCCGGCGTCCAGCGGGCCGATGTCCTGGCCGGGGTGGGTGAAGGAGATCCGCAGTTCGGGGACGGAGGAGATGCCGCCGTCGGGACCGTAGACGACCGCCTCGATCGAGTTGTCGCCGACGCGGGCGGGGTCGATGGTGATCTGCGCGATGCCGCGACCGCCGGGCGTGCCGACGTCGAACGGCACGTCGGTGACGGAGGCGCCGACGACCGCGGGCGCGGCGGTGGCCGCCTCCGCCTCGGCCCGGCCCGGGAGGGTGCTGGTCAGCAGCGTGGTGACGGCCAGCACGGCCGCGCCGACGGCGACCTCGGTGAGCACGGAGCGGCGCAGCGCCCGCCGGTGCGCGGGGTCGGGTTCCTCCTCGGCGGAGGGGTCCGGTCCGGCCGGCCGCGGCGGGGACGGCGGCGGACCGGACGGCGGGCCGCCCACGGCCGCCGCCACCTTCGTCCGTGCCACAGGCGTCGTCGCCGGGTCCTCGGAGCGGTCACCGGACGGCTCCGCCACGGCGGGCGTCGTCTGAAGGGCCGTCCAGCGGCGCGACACGGCCGCCGCCGCGAGGAGCACGACGACCGCCATCAGCTTGATCGCCAGGAGCCTGCCGTACGTCGTGTCGGCGAACGCGTCCCAGCCGCCGAGGCCGCGCCAGGACTGGTAGACGCCGGTGACGACGAGGACGGTGACGGACGCGAACGCCACCCGGGAGAAGCGGCGCACCGCCTGGGTGGACAGGGCCGCGTGGTGGAGGGCGGCGAGCAGGGCCGCCAGACCGCCCAGCCAGACGGCCGTGGCGAGCAGGTGCAGCGCCGAGGAGGTCATGGCGACCGGCACCTGGAGACCGGCGGAGGCGTGCTCGCCGGCCGCCCAGGTCGCCGCGAGACCCACCGCGAGGGCGGCGCCGGTCCAGCCGTACCGCCCGCGCTGCCGGGACACGCGCAGCAGGTGGGCCCCGGCGGCCAGGACGAGGACCAGCCGGGCGAGCAGGACGATGCCGGGGCGGGCGGTGAGGGCGCGGCCCGCGGCGTCGGCGTCGAACGCCCCGAGCGGCCCCTCGCCCGTCTCGTACGGGGCGCGCAGCACCAGCAGGGCGAGCGTGGCCGCGAGCAGCGCCCACCAGGACGTCCGCAGCAGCCGGTCGTGGAGCGGGACGTGGGGCGGGCGGCAGACCGCGACGAAGGCGCCGGTGCCGACGAGCAGGGCGACGGAGAGGTAGGCGAGGTAGCGGGCGATGGTGTGCAGGGCCTTGGTCACCGGATCCTCGGTGGGGCCGGTGGCCAGGGCTGCGGCGGCCGTGCTGACGGTTGCCTTGCCCACGGAGAAGGTGAACGCGCCGGACACCGGGTGGCTGTCGGCCGACACCACCCGCCAGGCCACCGTGTACGTGCCCTGCTCCAGCCCGGCGGGGAGGGTCACCCGGGCGGTGTCGGCGCCGCCCGGGCCGTTCCCCGGCTCACCGATGCGCAGCCGGCGCCCCTCCGGGTCGAGGACGCGGAAGGAGTCCTCGAGCAGGGCGACGGACTCGCTGAACGTCAGGGTGAGGTGCCGGGGCGCCGACTTCAGGACGGCGCCGTCGCCGGGGTCGGAGTCGCGCAGCACGGCGTGCGCGGACGCGGTCCCGGTGCCGCCGAGGAGGAGCAGGACCAGCAGCGGCCCCAGCAGGAGCAGCCGCCAGGGCCCCCGTCGTCCCGGTCGTCCGTCCGCACGCCTCACACCGCATCTCCGCCTTCGGTCCGCACCGCCTCCCGGTACATACGGACGCGGCGGGCTCCGTGCTCACCAGCCCGGCCGCGCGGACACCCCGCCGTCCACGACGAGGTCGTGCCCGGTGATCCAGGACGC
>Ga0164243_10012091_pt1 | contig 12266 bp, 11 predicted proteins | sample OricompcompostOP_FD_108781 | JGI IMG/M metagenome (GOLD analysis project Ga0164243, IMG submission 108781) | Organic Plus compost microbial communities from Emeryville, California, USA - Original compost - Organic plus compost (OP) | ecosystem: Engineered > Solid waste > Mixed feedstock >...
CAGGTTTCCGAGCGCCGAACGTGCCGAAACCGCGCAATCGCGCCGCTCGGCCAGGTATCCGGGCGCCGGACGTGCCGAAACCGCGCATTCGCGCCGCTTGGCCAGGTATCCGGGCGCCGGACGGGCCGAAACCGCGCGATCGCGCCGACCACGTCGGCGCGAAGAGGCTCAGGCGCCGAACCGACCCCGGGCCTCGACCGGGATCAGCGGCGTCTCGGCCCGCACGTTCAGCTCCTGCACCGCCCAGGTGTTGCCGCCGACCGAGCAACCGGACCCGGAGGCGTCAGCCGGACGACGTGCCTGTGCTCGTCTTGGTGTCCTGGTCGAGGTCGAAGCCGACCGGGGTGCAGAGGTCCGGACCGGCGAGCGCGCGGGATCCCGTCAACAGCCCCACCAGGGACCGGTCGACCCGTTCAAGCCAAGCGCGAGATGTGGTCGGATGGCCCCATGGCGCGGTGGCGCAGGACGCACCTGGGGACGGAGGCGGACCGGGCGACGTTCCGGACGCTGCACCGGGCCTCGCTCGCGGCGCCCGCGCTGCGCGAGGGCCTCAACGAGGACAGCGCCGAGAAGTCGGTCAAGCACCTGCGGGTGCTGCTCGGCACCCCGGCCATGGCGCTCACGGACACGGCGGGCCTGCTTGCCTGGGACGGCACCGGCGACCACCACGCCGAGCAGCTGCCCGCGCTGGTCCAGGGCACCCTCGACCGCGGCCACACCCGCAGCTACGAGCGCAGCGACCTGCAGTGCGGGGAGCCCGGCTGCCCGATCCGGACCGCGGTGGTCAGCCCGCTGCTCGTCGAGGAGCGGGTCGTGGGCACGCTCGCCGCGTTCGCGCCCTACCAGACCGCGGGGCTCGCCCGCGCCGCCGACGAGGTGGCGCAGTGGGTGTCCGGCCAGCTCGAGCTGGCCGAGCTCGACGCGAGCCGGACCCGGCTGATGGAGGCCGAGGTCCGGGCGCTGCGGGCGCAGATCAGCCCGCACTTCATCTACAACAGCCTCGGCGCGATCGCGAGCTTCGTGCGCACCGACCCGGAGCGGGCCCGCGAGCTGCTCCTGGAGTTCGCCGACTTCACCCGCTACTCGTTCCGCCGGCACGGCGAGTACACGACGCTCGCCGAGGAGCTGCGGTCCGTGGAGCGCTACCTGCTGCTGGAGCAGGCCCGGTTCGGCGACCGGCTCAAGGTCACGCTCAGCATCGCGCCGGAGGTCCTCCCGGTCGCGGTGCCGTTCCTCTCCATCCAGCCGCTGGTCGAGAACGCCGTCCGGCACGGCATCGAGGGCGCCGCCGGCTCCGGCCACATCCGCATCGTCGCGCTCGACCGCGGCCAGGAGTGCCTGATCGAGGTCGAGGACGACGGGGCCGGCGAGGACCCGGAGAAGGTACGACGCGCGCTCGCCGGCGACCACGCGCTGGACTCGGTCGGCCTCGGCAACGTCGACGCGCGGCTGCGGACGACGTTCGGCGACGACTACGGGCTGGTCGTGGAGACCGCGCCCGGCGCGGGCACCAAGGTGATCGTGCGGGTGCCGAAGTTCGCCCCGGGGGTGGCCACGTGAGCGGGTCCGGCCCGCGCGTCCTCGTGATCGACGACGAGCGGCCGGCGCTCGACGAGCTCGCCTTCCTGCTCCGTGAGGACGAGCGGATCAGCGACGTGCTGACCAGCGACTCGGCGACCGACGCGCTGCGCCTGCTGCGCGAGCACGAGGTCGACTGCGTCTTCCTCGACATCCAGATGCCCGGGCTCACCGGTCTGGAGCTCGCCCAGGTGCTCTCCCGCTTCCGCACGCCCCCGCAGGTCGTGTTCGTCACCGCGCACGAGTCCCACGCCGTCGAGGCGTTCGACCTGCAGGCCGTCGACTACGTGCTCAAGCCGGTGCGGGCCGACCGTCTCGCCGAGGCGGTACGGCGTGTGGTCCAGGGCGGCGACCGGACGACGACCGCCGTACCGAGCGTGCAGATCCCGGTGGAGCGCGGCGGGGTCACCCGGTTCATCGAGCGCGACGACGTCACCCACGTCGAGGCGCAGGGCGACTACGCCCGGCTGCACACCGAGGGGGACTCCTACCTGGTGCGCACCCCGCTGTCGGCGCTGGAGGAGGAGTGGGGTCCGGCCGGCTTCGTCCGGATCCACCGGTCCCTGCTGGTCGCCCTCACGCACGTCAAGGAGGTGCGGATGGAGGGCGGCCGGTGCACGGTGCGGGTCGGCGGGGGCACCGAGCTCAAGGTCAGCCGCCGGCACACGCGCGAGCTGCGTGACCTGCTGCTGGGGCGGGGGCAGTGAGCGAGGACCGGCCGCAGCGGGTGCGGGTGACCGGCCCGCCCCGACGCCAGGGGCCCCGACCGCGGACCGGTGACATCGACGAGGAGACCCGGCTCGGCGGGGTGTACCTCGGCTCGCTGCTCCGCGAGCAGCTGTGGCTGGGGCTGCGGGTCGGCGCGCTGCTCGCGCTCGGTGTCGGCTCGCTGCCGCTGCTCTTCCACCTCGTCCCGGAGCTGTCCGACGTCGCCATCCTCGGGATGCCGCTGGCCTGGCTGCTGCTCGGGATCGTGGTCTACCCGGTGCTGGTGCTCCTGGGCTGGCGGTACGTCCGCGAGGCGGAGCGCAACGAGCGCGACTTCGTCGAGCTGCTCGAGGAGGTCGAGCGGTGAGCAGCGACATCGCGCCGGGCATCGTCGCGGTCGCGGTGGTCGCCATCGCGACCCTGGCGATCGGCACCTGGGCGCTGCGCTTCTCGCGCACCACCAGCGACTTCTTCGTCGCCTCCCGCACCGTGCGGCCCGGCCTCAACGCCTCGGCGATCAGCGGCGAGTACCTGTCCGCCGCGAGCTTCCTCGGTGTCGCCGGGCTGGTTCTCACGTTCGGCGCGGACATGCTCTGGTACCCGATCGGCTGGACCGCGGGCTACCTGATGCTGCTGGTCTTCGTCGCCGCCCCGCTGCGTCGCTCCGGCGCCTACACCCTCCCCGACTTCGCCGAGGCCCGGCTCGGTCCGGGGGTCCGCTCGGTCTGCTCGGTGCTGGTCGTGGCGATCGGCTGGCTCTACCTGCTGCCGCAGTTCCAGGGCGCGGGCATCACGCTGCGCGCCGCGATCGACGCGCCGGAGTGGGTCGGCCCGGTCATCGTGGGAGTGGTCGTCCTGGTCAACGCCGCCTCGGGCGGGATGCGGAGCATCACCTTCGTCCAGGCGTTCCAGTACTGGCTCAAGCTCACCGCGCTGCTGGTCCCGGCCGCGGTGCTGCTGCTCGTGTGGGCGGGCGACGGCGCGCCCGGCGCCGGCGGCTCCGACGGCGCCTGGTCGATGCCGCTGGCCGACGGCGGCGGCGAGGGCCTGTACACGACGTACTCGCTGATCATCGCGACGTTCCTCGGCACCATGGGGCTGCCGCACGTGGTGGTCCGCTTCTACACCAACCCCGACGGCGGCGCCGCCCGGCGCACCACGCTCACGGTGCTGGCCCTGCTGGGCGCCTTCTACCTGCTGCCGCCGGTGTACGGCGCGCTCGGCCGCGTGTACGGCGACGAGCTGGTCGCCACCGGGCGCACCGACGTCCTCGTGCTCGAGCTGCCGCGGATCATGGTGCCCGGCCTCGGCGGGGAGCTGCTCGCCGGCGTCGTCACCGCCGGCGCCTTCGCCGCGTTCCTCTCGACGTCCTCCGGCCTGGCGATCGCGGTCGCGGGCGTGCTCACCCAGGACGTCACCGCCCGGCCCTGGTCCGGGCGCCGGCTCGACGGGATCACCGCGTGGCGGCTCGGGGCGGTGATCGCGGTCTCCGCGCCGCTGCTGGTCGCGCTGGCCCTTCCGAACGTCGGGGTCGCCCGGGCCGTGGGGCTGGCGTTCGCGGTCGCCGCGTCGACGTTCTGCCCGCTGCTCGTGCTCGGCATCTGGTGGCACGGGCTCACCGACGCCGGCGCGGTCGCGGGGCTGCTGGCCGGCGGGATCGGGTCCGGCAGCGCGGTCGTGTGGGTGCTCGCCGACGGCTCGGGCGACGGCCTCGGCCCGCTGCTGCTCTCGCAACCGGCGGCCTGGAGCGTGCCGCTGGGCTTCCTCACCATGGTCGGGGTGTCCCTGCTCACCGCCTCGCGGGTGCCGGCGCACACCCGCCGGTTCATGGTCCGGCTGCACACGCCGGAGACGGTGACCCTCGACCGCGGCCCTATGTAGCGGCCCGCTCCACCACCAGGTCGACCACGGCATCGTGCACGCCGATCACGTCGGCGACCACGGCCGCGCCGATCGCCTCCTCCCGCGCCCGCCCGGCGAAGTGCCCCGGCGAGAGCAGGTACGGCGAGACCGCGTCCCCCGGCCGCACCACCTCGGCCGGACGCGACCCGTGGCCGCCCAGGGTCGCGAGCGCCACCTCCCCGCCCCACTCCTCGGCCAGCAGCCCGGCGGCGGTCCCGAGGTCGGTCAGCGCCTCCGGGTCGCCGGAGCCCGCGGCGACGAGCACCACGCGCTGGCCCGGGATCGCGCCGGCCTCGCGGAGGCGGTCGGCCTGGGCCACCGCCAGCCGCGGGTGCGGGCCGAGCGCCCCGCCGAGCCGGACCTCCACCGCCGCCCGTGCGGCCGCGCGCGGGAGGTCGACCTTCACGTGGTAGCCGGTCGAGAGCAGCAGCGGCACCACCACGACCGGCTCGTCGAGCCCGGCCATCACGTCGGCGAACAGCGGCTCGGACAGCTCGACGTACGACGTCACCGCGGCGACGCCGAGCCTCGTGCCCGCGGCCTCGGTGAGGGCGCGGGCGACGTCGTTGCCGGTCGGGTGCCGGGTGCCGTGCGCGACGGTGACGAGCCTCATCGACGGCCATTGTCCTCGCCCGGCCACGGCGACCGTTCGTCGCGCCGAACCGACCGCTCACCGAATGCTGCGCCCCGCCCGCCGCATCCCCCGCGCGTACCCCTGATGGCGCGGGCGGCGCGCTCCCTACCGTGACGGCGATCACACCCCTTCTCGAGGGAGGCACACCGGTGACATCAGCCACTTCCGATCGTGGCGGCGGCAACGGAGGCGTGCACCAGCGCTCCGACCACCCCATCTACGCCGAGCTCCAGAGCACTCCGGAGTTCGCAGAGCTGCGAGCGAAGTTCCAGCGGTTCGTCTTCCCGGCGACCGTCGTGTTCATGGTCTGGTACCTGCTGTACGTCGTCATGTCCATGTGGGCGCACGACTTCATGAGCGAGAAGGTCGTGGGTCACGTCAACGTCGCCCTGGTCTTCGGCATCCTCCAGTTCGTCTCGACGTTCCTCATCGCCTGGCTCTACGGCCGGTACATGAACACGAATGCCGACCCGCTCGCCCGCAAGCTGGCGCAGCGGTACGACGACGAGGTGCGGAGCGTGAACCGATGAGCTCCGAGACCCTCTCCACGATCTTGTTCCTGGTGATCGTCGCGGTGACGATCGGCATCACCTACTGGGCCGGCCGCCAGACCAAGAGCGCGGCCGACTACTACGCCGGCGGCCGGCAGTTCAGCGGCATCCAGAACGGCCTGGCGATCTCCGGCGACTACATGAGCGCCGCGTCGTTCCTCGGCATCTCCGGCGCGATCGCGCTCAGCGGGTACGACGGCTTCCTCTACTCGATCGGCTTCCTGGTCGCCTGGCTGGTGGCCCTGCTGCTGGTCGCGGAGCTGCTCCGCAACTCGGGCCGCTACACGATGGCCGACCAGCTCGCCTACCGCATGCGGCAGCGCCCGGTTCGCACCGCGGCGGCCACCTCGACGGTGGTCGTGTCGATCTTCTACCTGCTGGCGCAGATGGTGGGTGCCGGCGCGCTCGTGACGCTGCTGCTCGGCATCGAGGGCGACTGGGCGATCCGGTTCACGATCATCGTGGTGGGGCTGCTGATGATCTTCTACGTCGTCGTCGGCGGCATGAAGGGCACCACCTGGGTGCAGATCGTCAAGGCCGTCCTGCTGATGACCGGCACCATCCTGATCACGGTCCTCGTGCTGGCGAAGTTCCACTTCAACATCAGCGACCTGCTCGGTGCGGCCGCCGACAACACCGGCAAGGGCGAGGCGTTCCTCCAGCCCGGCCTGAAGTACGGCGTCAGCACCACCAGCCAGATCGACTTCCTGTCGCTCGGACTGGCGCTGGTCCTCGGTACGGCGGGCCTGCCGCACATCCTGATCCGCTTCTACACGGTGCCGACCTCGCGGGACGCGCGGACGTCGGTCAACTGGGCGATCGGCCTGATCGGCGCGTTCTACCTGATGACGCTGGTCCTGGGCTTCGGCGCGGCGGCGCTGCTCAACACGGGCGCGGACAGCAAGGTCGCCACGAGCGGCGGCAACCTGGCCTCGCCGCTGCTCGCCGAGGAGGTCGGCGGCGGACCGGGCTCGAACGGCGGCGCGATCCTGCTGGCGTTCATCGCGGCGGTGGCGTTCGCGACGATCCTCGCGGTGGTGGCCGGACTGACACTCACCTCCGCGTCGTCGGTGGCCCACGACATCTACGCCAACGTGGTGAAGAAGGGCACCGCCACCGAGCACGACGAGGTCCGGGTCGCCCGGATCGCGGCGTTCTTCATCGGCGGCGTGGCGATCGTGCTGTCGATCTTCGCGCAGGACCTGAACATCGCGTTCCTGGTGGCGCTCGCGTTCGCGGTCGCGGCGTCCGGCAACCTGCCGGCGCTGGTGCTGAACCTGTTCTGGAAGCGGTTCAACACCCGCGGCGCGACCTGGGCGATCTACGGCGGCCTGATCGTCTGCGTCGGCCTGGTGTTCTTCTCGCCGACCGTGTCGGGCCCGACCGGTGTCTTCTGGACCAGCGTCGACTTCTCGTGGTTCCCGCTGGCCAACCCGGGCATCGTGTCGATCCCCGCCGGCTTCCTGTTCGGCATCCTCGGCACGCTCACCTCGCGCGAGCCGGAGGCCGAGGCGGCGTACACGGAGCTGGAGGTGCGCTCGCTCACCGGCGCCGGCTCCGAGAAGGCCGTCGTCCACTGAGGAGGCCCCGCCACTGAGGAAGACCAGCACGCCCGCTCCCGGACCGGCGGTCCGGGGGCGGGCGTGCCACCTCGTTCGACCTTGATAACCCTGCTGGTAGTTCTAGTGTGAGCAGCAGCCAGCGTTCCGACCGACCCAGCGATCCACTGACCAGGAGACGCCGTGACCGAAGAGACCCTGTCGAACCTGCTCAAGGAGGACCGGCGCTTCGAGCCGCCGGCCGAGCTCGCCGCCAACGCCAACCTCAAGGAGGAGGCGTACGCGAGGGCCCAGGCGGATCGCGAGGGGTTCTGGGCCGAGCAGGCCGAGCGACTGAGCTGGGACCAGAAGTGGGACCGCGTGCTCGACTGGGACAACCCGCCGTTCGCGAAGTGGTTCGTGGGCGGCAGGCTGAACGCGGCGTACAACTGCGTCGACCGGCACGTCGAGGAGGGCCGGGGCGACCGGGTCGCGTTCCACTGGGTCGGCGAGCCCGAGGGCGACACCCGGGACCTGACCTACGCCGAGCTCAAGGACGAGGTCTGCCGGGCGGCCAACGCGCTCACCGAGCTCGGCGTCCGCACCGGTGACCGGGTCGCGATCTACATGCCGATGATCCCCGAGGCGATCGTCGCGATGCTGGCCTGCGCCCGGATCGGCGCCCCGCACACCGTGGTCTTCGGCGGGTTCTCCGCCGACGCGCTCGCCACCCGCCTGGTCGACTGCCAGGCCAAGGTGGTCGTCACCGCGGACGGCGGCTACCGGCGCGGCTCCGCCTCGGCGCTGAAGCCCGCCGTCGACGAGGCCTGCACCAAGACGGCCGGCGAGGGCCACCGGGTGGAGAAGGTGCTGGTCGTCCGTCGTACCGGCCAGGACGTCGCGTGGGACGACAGCCGCGACGTGTGGTGGCACGACGTCGTCGACAGCGCCTCGACCGAGCACGAGTACGAGGCGTTCGACGCCGAGCACCCGCTGTACGTCATGTACACCTCCGGCACCACCGGCAAGCCGAAGGGGATCCTGCACACCACCGGCGGCTACCTGGTCGGCTGCGCCTACACGCACTGGGCGGTCTTCGACCTCAAGCCCGAGACCGACGTCTACTGGTGCACCGCCGACATCGGCTGGGTCACCGGGCACAGCTACATCGTCTACGGGCCGCTGGCCAACGGCGCGACCCAGGTGCTCTACGAGGGCACGCCGGACAGCCCCGAGCGCGGTCGCTGGTGGAAGATCATCCAGGACAAGAAGGTCACGATCTTCTACACCGCGCCGACCGCGATCCGCTCGTTCATGAAGCAGGGCCGGGAGATCCCCGACAAGTACGACATGTCGTCGCTGCGGATCCTCGGCTCGGTCGGCGAGCCGATCAACCCCGAGGCCTACGTCTGGTACCGCCACGTCATCGGCGGCGACCGCACGCCCGTCGTCGACACCTGGTGGCAGACCGAGACCGGGATGATCATGATCAGCCCGCTCCCGGGTGTCACCCATGGCAAGCCGGGCTCGGCGATGATCCCGATCCCGGGCGTCTCGGCCGACGTGGTCACCGAGGAGGGCGAGCCGGTCCCGAACGGCTCGGGCGGCTACCTCGTGCTCACCGCACCCTGGCCCTCGATGCTCCGCACGATCTGGGGCGACGACGAGCGGTTCAAGGAGACCTACTGGGCGAAGTACGCCCAGCAGGGCTGGTACTTCGCCGGCGACGGCGCCAAGAAGGACGAGGACGGCGACCTGTGGGTGCTCGGCCGCGTCGACGACGTCATGAACGTCTCCGGCCACCGGCTCTCCACCACCGAGATCGAGTCGGCCCTGGTCTCGCACGAGAAGGTCGCCGAGGCCGCGGTGGTCGGCGCCAAGGACGAGGACACCGGCCAGGCGGTCTGTGCGTTCGTCATCCTCCGCGAGGAGGCCGGCGACGGCGGCGACGACATCGTCGCGGAGCTGCGCCAGCACGTGCGCAAGGAGATCGGCCCGATCGCGACGCCGCGCCAGATCATGATCGTCCCAGAGCTCCCGAAGACCCGCTCCGGCAAGATCATGCGCCGGCTGCTGCGCGACGTCGCCGAGCACCGCGAGATCGGTGACGTGACCACGCTCGCCGACAGCTCGGTTATGGACCTGATCTCGCAGGGCCTCGACTCGGGCAAGGGCGAGGACTAGCCGCCTCCCGGCGTCGCGCGCGGGTCGCTGTGGCGTCCCGGGGTGCGCACAACCGTTCAATTGTTGGCGAGTTCGCGCCTCTGAGGCTCCTCAGGCCCGAATTCGCCAACAATTGCGCGCTTATGCGCACGCCCCAGCTCCACCCGTGACCTACGGCGTGGCGTGGAACCGGTCCCGGTGACCGAGGACCAGCGCGCCGGCGACCGCGGAGACGAGTGAGCCGCACAGCACCGCGGTCTTCGCGGCGTCCCGGGCGTCGCCGGTGAACGACAGGTCCGCCACGAGCAGGGAGACGGTGAACCCGACGCCGGCCAGCACGGCGAGCCCGGCGACGTCGCGGTGCGAGATCGCCTCGTCGAGCTCGGCCCGGGTGAGCCGGGTGACCAGCCAGGCGCCGCCGAGCACGCCCACCGGCTTGCCGACGACCAGGCCGAGCACGACACCGAGCACGATCGGGTCGCGGACGAGCTCGCCGCCACCACCGATCTCCACACCGGCCGCCATCAGCGCGAAGAACGGCACCGCGAGCCGGGACGAGACCGGCGACAGCAGGTGCTCGAGCCGCGGCGCCCGGTCGCGGTGGGTGAGCAGGCCCAGGACCACGCCGGCGATGGTCGCGTGCACCCCGGACTCGTGGAGGCACCACCAGGCCGCCACGCCCAGCGGCACGTGGACCAGGGGCGAGGTGATGGCGGTCCGCTGGAGCACCCCCCACGCCAGGAAGCAGCCGAGGGCGAGCAGCAGCGGCAGGAAGGCCAGCTCCTCGGTGAAGGCCACCGCGATGATGATGATGACGACCAGGTCGTCGACGACCGCCAACGTGAGCAGGAACGCCCGCAGCGCGGTCGGCAGGGACGAACCGACCACCGCGAGCACGGCCAGGGCGAAGGCGATGTCCGTGGCCGCCGGGACCGCCCAGCCGCCCGGGTCGCCGCTCGCCGAGACACCGTTCACCGCGAGGTAGAGCGCCGCCGGCACGGCCACCCCGCACACGGCGGCGACGACCGGCACCGCCGCGTCGGCAGGACGACGGAGCGAGCCGACCGTCAGCTCGCGCTTGAGCTCCAGCCCGGCGACGAGGAAGAACAGCGTCAGCGCACCGTCCGCGGCCCAGTGCTCGAGGTCGAGCGGGCCGACGTCGTACTCCCGCAGCGACCGGTAGGCGTCGCCCCAGGCCGAGTTCGCCCACACCACGGCGACCACGGCCGCCACCAGCGCGAGGGCGCCGCCGACGGTCTCGCGACGCAGGAGGTCGTCGAGGAACGACGACTCCTCGGGCTCGAGCTCGTGGAAGAGAGCGGGGTGGTGGTCGGCGGTGGGCATCGGGCTCCCGGGGTCCGGTCGGAGAGGTCCGCCACCCGGTGGGTACCGGGACGCGGGCCGACCAGACTTCCCGGCTCACCGGTGCCCAGCCTAGCGAGAGCCGGGGCACCGCATTTCTGTAAGGTCGAGCCGGAGAGCTCCCGACTGCACGAGGAACCGCATGGCAACCGAACCGGTCCACTCCGACGAACCCACGATCGGTCGACTCGTCACCGACGCCCAGCGCGACCTCCGCACGCTGATCAGCAAGGAGATCGAGCTCGCCAAGTCCGAGCTCAAGGTCAGCATCACCGCGGGCGGCATGGGCATCGGGCTGTTCCTCGGGGCCGCGTTCATCCTCGTGCTCGCCGTCATCATGCTCTCGGTGGCGATCGCGTACTTCATCCACTGGAACGGCGACGGGCTGGCCCTGCACTGGGCGTTCCTGATCGTGTTCGGCTTCTACCTGCTCGTCGCGGCGCTGATGGTGCTCATCGGCGTACGCAAGATGAAGAAGGTCAAGGCGCCCGAGAAGACCATCGAGCAGGGCCGAGAGATCCCGCGCGCGCTCAAGGGCCAGGCCTGATCGCAGCCAGCTTGGCGCGGGTCCGCGCCGGTGCGGTGGACGGGATCGACGCCAGGATGTCGGCCAGCGTGGTCGCGTCCAGGCTGCGCCGCCAGGCCTCGTGCGCCTCGGCCATCTTCGCGGCCAGCACGCAGATGTGCCGGCACTCCTCGGGCGGCAGCGCGCCCGCGCCCTGCTGACGGATCTCCCGGCACTCGTACGGCGACGACGCGCCGTCCACCGCCTCGACCAGCTGCAGCAGGGTGATCTCCGCGGGCGGCCGGGCGAGCCGGAAACCGCCGCGCGGCCCGGTCGTCGCCGCCAGCAGCCCCGCGCGGACCAGCGCCTGCAGCTGCTTGGCCAGGTAGGGCGCCGGCAGGTCGAAGTACGTCGCGAGCTGGGCCGCGGACGCCGTCTCCCCCCGCTCCAGCTGGGCCAGCGACGTGGCGCAGTGCAGGACCCACTCGGTGCTCGACGGCAGCTTCACACGTCCCAGGCTATCGCAGATATTGCGGACCTGTTTTATCCGAGATAGCCTGACGCCCCATCGGACATCTCGAGGAGGCACCCATGCGCGTCGCCGTCGCCGGTTCGACCGGCAACATCGGCACCCACACCGTCGCCGCCCTGGAGCGCGGCGGCCACGAGGTGGTCGGCATCAGCCGCTCCCTCGGCATCGACCTCACCACCGGCGAGGGCCTCGACGAGGCGCTCGCCGGCGTCGACGCGGTCGTCGACGCGACCAACGCGCCGCCGATGGACGCGGAGGCGACCGTGGCGCACTTCCGCCGGATCACCAGCACGCTGCTCGAGGCCGAGCGTCGGGCGGGGGTCCGCCACCACGTGCTGCTCTCCATCGTCGGGATCGCCAAGGTGCCCGGCAACGCCCACTACGCGGGCAAGCGGGAGCAGGAGCGCCTGGTCGAGGCCGGCCCGGTGCCGTGGACCATCGTCCCGGCCACGCAGTTCCACGACTTCGCCGAGATGGTGGCCGGTTGGACCGAGAACGACGGCGTCGCCCGGATCGCCCCGCTGCTCGTGCAGCCGATCGACCCCGCCGACGTGGGCGCGATCCTCGCCGAGGTCGCGGTGGGTGAGCCGCAGGGCCGGTACGCCGACGTCGCCGGCCCCGAGACCCACGACCTCGTCGACATGGCCCGGCGCAGCCTCGCGGCCCGCGGGCGCGAGGTCCGGCTGGAGCCGACCTGGGACGGGATCTTCGGCGAGGAGATGGCCGGCTCGGTGCTGCTGCCCGGCGAGAGGGTCCGGATCGCGCCGACCCGCTTCGACGAGTGGCTGGCGCG
>Ga0164243_10012092_pt1 | contig 12265 bp, 14 predicted proteins | sample OricompcompostOP_FD_108781 | JGI IMG/M metagenome (GOLD analysis project Ga0164243, IMG submission 108781) | Organic Plus compost microbial communities from Emeryville, California, USA - Original compost - Organic plus compost (OP) | ecosystem: Engineered > Solid waste > Mixed feedstock >...
ATCACTATAGATTTCTCGTAATCCGGAGGCCGGGGTAACACATGGCAATCAGGACAAAGGTCGGATCGCTCGTTACCCCGGCCATCTACGCCTACGCCGGAGTTATCAATACTCCGTCAGGCACTACCGACCCGCGAGATGTGACTGGCGACTCAGCCGGAAACATGTATCTGGCGGTCGGCACCCTCGTTCAGAAATACAACTCTGCCGGGGCGTTGGTCGGCTCATTCACGCCGACCAACGTCTCCGGGTCCATCACCGCAATCCAGATTGATCTCACCGACCCGGCAGAGCCGCTGTACGTGCTCTCGTTCTCGTACAGCAACAATGGCATCTGGGTCACGAAGTACAACAAAACCACCTTTGCCAACATCGGCTCGGTGACACACGTTGCAACGTCGGGCGGCTCCTCCTTCACCGCCGACGCCTTTGCGGTGTCGTCCTCGCACGTCTATGTGCGCCGATACAACACCACGGTCAAGAACACCTACGTCCGTTGGGCGAAGTCCTCCTTTACCGGAGGGGGCACCACGGGCACCGCGCCGTGGCCCGGCTCCACGGTTGTGCAGGACGAGTACGGTGCCTACGATCCATTGCTGGATCGCATGGTGTTCTCCAGTCCGACCGACAACAAGATTTACGTCCTCTCGGCGTCTGGCGCGTTGGTCACGTCCACCACGCTCCCATACCGACCGCAGGGCATTGCGGTGGACCCGGAGAGCGGCGCGCTCGTCGTCTCTGACGTGGTGAACGACTCGATCAAGGTCTACAGCGACTCTGCCGCCACGACCCTCGTGGAGACATTTGGGACGGCAGGATTGGGGGTCGGCCAGTTCCTTTCCATGAACGGCATCGGGATCACGGCGAACCGCCGCCTCTGGATCACCGACGCCGGGAGCGTGGGCACGCCTGGATCAATCGACCGCGTTCACTACTACGATGCGGCCGATACGAACACGATTACGGGCTTTGGCTTCGAGCCGGAAGCCCTCCTCCTGTTCAACCCGGACAGCGCGGCGAACGCGGAAAACGGGGTCAATCAGCAGTTGGCCGTGGTCGCCAAGGACACCGGGGGGACCGAACAGATTGCCGCCCTCTCCCTCTCGCGTGGGCATGGCGTGGCGTCGGGCACCCTGAACAACACCTCCTTCGGGATCAGCGACACGCTCCTCATGGGTGGGGTGCAGAACGACGCGAACCTGACGTTGGACGCAGACGGCTTCACCGTGGAATGGGGCGCGTTTGGTTATATGCCTGGCCGAAAGGTCGGCTACATGGCGCTCGGTGGGAGCGACCTGAGCGCGCTGGCTACAGGCAACATTGGTGGGTCCGGGGTGTTCGATAGCACCGATGGCGCTGGAAGTACCGTGGTGCTTACGACCACGGGCATGACCGCACGCGGCGGATTGGTTCTCGCCTCTGCCGACACCGAACACGAAACCGCGTCCTACGGCATGTTCGGGCAGCGTGGTGACGTGGGTATTCAGAATGCCGCCGTTTCCCTCAGTGCCACCTCCACCGACAACGCCGACGCCAATACGGTGTCGGATGGCTGTGTGTTGCTCCTGAGCAGCGACGGTTCCGCGGTGCTATTCAAGGCCGCCGTCACCGCCATTGGCGCGGACTCGGTCACGTTCACGGTGCTGACGAACGCGCTGCCGGTGGGCGTGCATGTTTTCTTGCGGCTAGTGGCCTTCTCCGGTTCCGAGATTGAGGTTGGAACCTTCACGCGCGGCGCAACTACCGCAGGCACCTCCACGAACGTCACGATGGAACTTCCGTCCGTGGCCTCCTTTATCGTGTCAGATGGAAGCGGGCAGGCGGTCGGAACGAAGGGTAATGGCATTGCCCTGACCATTACGGGAAGCGACTTCCTTGGTAATGACGTCACGCTGGGGTCGGTGCTTACGGACGGCGGCTCCTCCACGAATGCCACGGATACCTATGCTGGGCCGGCCGATACCGCCGTGGGTCCAGTCGCCACGACCACCGGAACCACGAACACGTACACCTGGCCGAACGCCGGAACACTCGGGCAGCGCGTGGCCTACATGAACTTCGACATTGCAGTGACGCCGCTCACGGGAGATGTGGACGTTGCTTCCGGTGGAGGCGCAGCGCCACTTCGCCTGAACCACACGGGAATGCTCACCGCCGCCGCGCTCCTCGATCTGGCCGCGAATAACGCGCACCTCCAGTTGACCGACAGGCTCACCGGAGCCGGGCTCGTGAGCCTCTTCGCGTCATCGCCACTTCTCTCCGGGTCGCACCCACTCGAAGGGGCTGCCGTCGTGCAGTTGGGTGGGCGTGAGTACGCCTACTTGCAGGAGAATCACAACCTCACGGGCGGCGCGGAACTGCAACTCGGCCACCCGGATCAGGTCACGTTTCTTGGAGACGACCTCTCCTATCCCAATGCGGTCGGCACCCACATGCTCAGTGCGGAAGGTGTCATTGCGCTGGGTGGTGATCCCGCGCACCTGACCATTAACTACACCGGGAAGTTGACCACTTCGCCGGAAGGCTCCATTGCGGTTACGACCGGGCACACGTGGCCTCCACAGGATCACGCGCTGACTGGTGCGGCGGCGGTTGAGGTCTTCGCCAACTCGGCCTTCCTTGCCCGCGACCCTGGCCCACTCTCCGGGGAGGCGGTCATTGAGGCGACAACCGCAGCGGTCTTGCGGACTGGCGCGGGGCTTCGTGGTGGTGCGGGAATCGCCCTCGGTGCCCAAACCCTCGGTCTCACAGGTGCACCGCTTCCTGAGCCGACCCAGTTAGGCGTGGATGACATTCCGGGCACGGTCAACCTGTTCAAGAATCCCTCCTTCGAGTTCGACGCCAACACGTCCTCGTGGGCCAACACCGGGAGTGCGAGCAACTCGTTTGACCTCGACAAGCCGTGGGACGGCCTGCGCTCATTGAAGGTGAGCCTTGCCAACGCCGCCAACTCCGGCGTGTATCTGTACACCCAGCGCGGTCTTGGCTTGAAGGGGAGTAATCATGTCTTTCTTGGGCAGTTCCAGATTCGCCGGAACACCGCGCTCACGGGCGGCTTGCGGATCGACGGTCACGTGTTCTACACGGACGGCACGAGTGACAGTAAGACCTTCGAGACTGCATTCATGCCGGGAACCGGGTGGACGCCTTACCTGTGCCCGGCGCTCACCGTGAACCCGGCCAAGATGGTCGATTACGTCCGCATTGCCATCTACCGGGAGGGAGCCGCCGCAGGGCAGTCGTTCTCCATTGACGGTGTGCAGATCGAGCAGGACCGAGGAAAGGGGCACACACCGTTCGCCACTGGGTCGTATGGTCTGCCGTATCACAAGTGGTGGGGCATTCACGGGAACAGCCTCACGATTCGGGATGCCATTCCCGCGTCGTACACGGTCCACAACCAGTTCGACACGTACCGGATCGAGACGGAAATCTGGCACTGCAAGGCGAACGGAACCCGGATCGAGGAGATTACGGAGTATTGCTACAACACCGAGATCACCATTGACCCGGAGAAGGACATCTCGCGCACCTTGAAGATGGAAATCATGGGCGAGGGCGCGGAGAAGTTGTCCGAGTTCAAGTCATGGATCGAGGTGTACCAGAAGGTCACGCTCCCGAACGGCACCGTTCGGCAGGGCCCTTACGGCCTCTTCGTCTACTGGCCGTCGCCCAAGACCGAATACCCGTGGGGCCGCGTGGTGTCGCTCACCGGCTATTCCGCAGAAGCCCTCTTGAAGACGCAAGGCATCCGTGGACACCTGTGGGTCCGCGAGGGGAAGCAGTTGCGACAGGTGGTTCGCGTGCTTTTGAAGTCGGCTCACCTCGCGGAAGACTGGCAGGGGCGAGACATGTTCTACCTGCCGCCCGATCCGGGGAGGAATGAGCGCGCCCACAAGAACATGACGTGGGACAAGAAGGAAATCCTGCTCAACGTCCTGACCGACCTCACGAAGAAGTTGGGCTGGCATCCCCTGTTCACGAATAACCGGGGCTACCTGACGACCGTGATCCGCAAGGGTGGTGACAAGCGCCTCTCGAAGCAAACCCCGGTGAAGGTGTACGCCGCCGAAGTGGATCCCAAGAGTCCAGGCATTTCCCCGTGGATCAGCACGTCGGCCTACTCGGGGAATGAGGTCGTGGGCGACGTGACCACGGAACCGCAGATGGAGCGGTGGGACGAAAACAAGTTCATCGTCATCTCCGTGAACCCGCGCCGGAAGGGGATCAAGGCCGTTCGTCGCATCAACGATGAGGACAACCCGGTGTCCACTCGGCGGCGACGAACCAAGACCAAGAAGATCGAGATGGACGTGCGCGATCAGGCCGACGCGGAGGCGCTTGCGGAGGCGATTGCGGAGGAAATCAACTCGAACATGGAACAGGTCACGATCAACGTGGTGCCTGATCCGTCCGTCGATTTCACCCGCAAGGTCGTGTACCTTGCCCTGTATAACAAGCGCAAGCAGCCCATTGCGGTGGGCAAGTTCAAGGTGATCAATCAGGTCGTCGGCTGCACCCACGACGAGGCGATGATGAAGTTGACCCTCGGGTACGTGCGCGACCTGAACGACATGTCGCCGAATGATCCGACCGGCTGGGACATTGACGATGATGCGTACTGGGACTGGGAGGCAGTGAATGTCTAACAAGCGGATGGCGCGGCGTCCCGATGGTGGAGGACGGCCCACGGGGTACGGCACCACGGGGTATGACGCGATGGCCGCGATGATCAACCGCGCCATTGACGAACGGGTGGAAGCCTTCCGACCTCGCGTGGGAACCATGCGCTCCACCGATGGCAACCGGGTTCGCGTGGACTTCGATGATGGTGGTTCCGGGGCCGCAGGAGAGGCTCACTCACAGGTGGGAGGCCGCAAGCGCTCTCGCGGTGATAAGGATGGGGCTGACCGTGTGGTGATGCTCAATATGGGCGATGGCAACTGGGTTGCGGTTGGTCCCATCATTGACGATGGGCGACCGGACCGGGCTCACATTAGCGCCGACGACATTGAGCGAGATGCCATCGACAGCCATCACATCAAGGACAACGCCATCGGGCGGCGGCACATTCCGAAGAAACTCATTGGCCGCAACGAACTCGACAATGATGCGATTGATCAGAACAACCTGATCAATCGCTTCAACAATGAACTTGGCCGCGACTCTCGCATCTCTGGCGTGGATAAGCGCGTTGATAACCTCCATTCGAACTTCCAGTCTTTGAAGGACCGCATCAAGCGGCTAGATGGGCGGAACGACTAATGGCTGTTGGCGTCCCGCAGTTTCCCGGCTCACTGAACGACCTCTACACCCTGCTCCCCTTGGGCACGGGGGTTGAGACATACCTTCTCCAGAGCATCGACAAGGACGCCACAGAGTTGCGCTTGGGCAACACCACGCAACTGACCAACAAGGGGCTGATCAAAGTCGGAGACGAGTTCATTACTTACGACTCGATCTTTGGCGACACCCTCTACGGCCTCGTGCGAGGGGCGTTCCAGTCGGACGGCGGCTACCCCGCGTCGGCCCACCGCAACGGCGAACTCGTGGTGCAGAAGATGGAGCCGGTGCATCACCGCGTCCACTCCACCGCGATCATGAACCTTGAAGCCGCCGTTGCCGCGCAAACGCTCACCGGGTTGGCCGATACCGACTGGGACGAACTCGACCTCGAAACGGGTAACTCGATCTTCTGGACCGAAACCGGCACCCCGCGCTGGATCGCCTACACGCCGTACTTCGGAGACGAGGCGAACGCTAGGGGCTTGTGGTCAGCCACCACAGGACAGGTGCCCGCGTACGACACCGAAACCGGCGAATGGACGCCACTCACCGTCTCTACTCCCGGGCATACCCACGTTGCCGCGGACATTACCGACTTCACCGAAGCCGCGCAGGACGTGGTTGGGGCCTTCTTCGCGGACTCCACGAGCATCGACGTTACCTACAACGATGCCGGGAACGCGCTCACCGCTGCCGTCATCTACGGTGGCTCCGGTGGCACCGACGGGACCGCGAACACGGCGGCGCGGAGCGACCACAGCCACGGGGCACTGGTTCCCACGGGAGCGATTGAAGCCTGGGCCCTCTCTACGGCTCCTCCCGGGTGGGCGCTCTGCGACGGAGCCGAAGTGCTGCGCTCCTCAACGCTCGGGGCGCTCCTCGTGGCCGATGGTATGCGCTGGGGATCAGGGAACGGGACCACCACGGTCAACCTCCCGAACCTGAAAGGCCGCGTACCGGTGGGGCTCAACTCCGCCGATACCGACTGGGATACCCTCGGAGAGACGCGTGGCGTCAAGTCCGTGACGCTCACGGCGGCAGAATCGGGCCTCCCGCAGCACAAACACGCCGTCAGTATCACGTCGCAGGGTGAATCGACGCTGCACTATCACTCCGAACTCTATCCCCTGCGCTCCGGCTCGGTCCTCCAAGGCAACGGCGGCCGCAACGACATCAACGCATCCGGGACCAACACCGGCACACAGAACGTTGGACACACGCACTTGGTCTCTGGTAACACCAACGATGTGACCGCGGCTAATGCGTCGTCGGCCCACACGAACATCCAGCCGTCCATTGTGGTCAACTGGATCATCAAACTCTAGGGAGGCGTCATGGCGATTGTGCAGTTCGAGATTCCTGATGGATACACCCCGGTGTGCCTCGCGATCCCCGATGAGGACATTCCCGACACCATTGCCACGTATGAGCAGATCGCCGGGTACAACCCCACCCAGCACGGCGACAGTGAGGCCGTTCGCATTCAGATGGCGAAGGACGGCATGGGGCGCTACCTGAACGGGCCGGTGGTCGGCTACCGCGCGGCGATCATTACCGCCAACGCGGAGGCAGACGGCCGCAAGATCATGGTTCTCTAGTAGACTGCGACAACGTTTCGCGTCAGGAGGAAAGCGTGACCAAGCGGTTTGATCGTCGGATGCTCGGAAAGGCGGCTATCGGTGCAGCGGCGGCGGCAGTTCTTGGCAAGTCGGTTGCTTCGGAGACCACGGCGGCTCCGGTAGAGGCCATTACCAGTTCCGTGCTGGAGTCCAATGGCTTCGGGTACTCCCGCATCGCGGCGGACAGCCCTTCCCTCGAATGGGCTCAGATGGGCCACGTTCACGCGGAGGGCTTCACTCAGGGCATGAGTTCCGGTGAGGCGTTCATGCTCGCGGAACAGCCCAAGATCGAGTTCATCCGGGGCAAGTTGGAGGTCTACGAGCCAGCCGTCCAGAACGTCCTCATGCAGGCGCAGGAGATCGTTTCGGTCAAGGGTCTTCCCGAAGGCGATTCCGTCCTCTTCGAGCGTCCCGGTCTCGCTACTACGTCTGACTGGGCGGACCCGGAAATCGGCGCATGGTGGCTCACGGACATGTCAGACCCTGAGCCGCTCTCCGCAGAGGACCAGGACGGCGTTCTCCAGAGCCTCATTGGCGAGGTGGTGACGTGGGAGGACCGGGACATCATCGACATAGCCTTTGAGGCCGCTGACGCCACCCTCGAAACCAACTCCGGCATGATTACCTTCACCATTGACGAGAACGGCGTGGTGGAGAAGATCACGGTCCACGACGAGGATAACGCGGTCGTCGCCACCTACGAGTAGGCGTGGCCTGCATTCGGCTTGGAGGTGAAAGGAGGGTAAAATGAAGTCGATGAGCAAGCGCTGTCGCCGTTGCCGCAGGCGCTAAACAACCGAGACGGAGTTCGCTTTGGTCGGCGTCCGGTATGTTCCTTGCGAAAGGGATAGACAGGACGCCGCTTTTTATGGAATGGGTCGAAGTCGTCAAGTGGCTTTCGTCGCTAAAGCCCGGGGAGGTCTCCGTTTTCGGGGTGCTTCTGGCCGTGGCATTCCTCTACCTGTTCGGTCTGCATAAAGAGTTTCACGTCTGGGGCGGAACCCACAAGATCGTGAAAGAGCAACTCGCCACCGCCATCAAAGAGCGCGATGCAGAACGCGAGGCCAGGTTGAAGTTGCAGGCTGAGTTTGACAAGAAAACCGACGATGAGGTGGCCGCTCGTCTGGAGTTGGTCAGTCTCCGTAAAGAGCGGGAGATGTCTGCATGGTCTCGACCACCTACACCGGAGGGTCCACGATGAGCCTCCTGCAAGTCATCCGGTCGTGGGCACGCGAAACGCTCCACCTCGTGCCTCCCCGGTTTGACGCCACTCCGGTTGACCCCGTGGCCGAAGTGGAGGCCCGAATCGAACGTGGGAAGCGTGTCAACAAGGCGCTCCTCGATGAGTCTCAGTACCACGAGAAGGCCGACGTCGCCAATGCGTTGCTACGAGCGCGGGAGAGGGCTACGGTGCCATGACTCATGTAAATGACGATGGCGTGGGAATCGGTCTCATCATCATTGGGCTGATCTTCCTCGTGTTCGGAATGACCCTGATCTTCGCCGCCTACAAGCGGAACGACCCCATCCGGCTCCAGTACCCACGCTGGCACCACAAGCGTTTCATGGCCTACTGCTTCGAGTTCTGGTTGGGCATTTCCCTCATCATGGCGGTGGCGATCATTGATGCCTTCCTTGGACTGGTTATTCTTCGCACCAATGACGATGTTGCCATTGGCTGGGTGATCTATTTCGCGGTCGCGGTGGTTGCAACGCTTGCCTCGGGTAAGCATTGGGCGCGAGATAACTTGCCGGAGGTCTTGAATTGAACCCGCTCAACTTTACCTACCGCGACTGGATGGCCGTGATCGGGGCGTTCGGGATTCTCTCGTCGCTGCTCACGGTTCTCATCCAATGGCTGTTCTGCACCAAGCGCGTACCACGGATGATCCTCGTGTACCGCTCCGCGTCGATTGCCGTGTTCTTCATGAACATCTTTACGCGCGGCTTGAAGGACGAAGCGCCGCCCCTCGACATCAACACCTTGCTCGTGTGGGCCAACCTTGCCTTCGCGCAATTCCTCGTCATGGTCTTTACCTACCGGCGTATCATGCGGAGTCCAGCAGGCGGTCGCGGGGATCGTTGCTTCTATCAGGAACCGGAGGCAGAGTGACATGTATATCGGTTCTGGTCTTCTTCTCGTGATCATCGTCATTATTCTGCTCGCGTGGGTGTTCTAGGAGGGTTCCAGAATGCTCACCAGAAAGAGCCAGGGCTCACTGTGGCGAGCCCTTCTTCTCGGTACACTCCTGAGTGTTTCCACCCTTGGGAGTCTCGCCACGGCGCAGGAGGCGTGCCCTGCCGGGTTCCTCTGCACCACGTTTGACGGTCAGACCGTTGCCCTCGATCCTGCCAGTGGACCGATTCAGTACATGGTCTGGTCCGAAACCACCCTCAGCACCCGCACGGTGACGGAGGAAAGCCTGTCGATCGAATACTCCATCGTGGAGTTCCGGCAGAACGACGACGGACAGTTCGTCGCACAGGAGCCGTTCACCGCCGAGGACAATGGCATCTTCAAGGATGCGGAACCCGGTGATGTGTTCGTGCTAACGAAGGTCGTCTAACATGGCAGGAAAGAAGGCGCATGTTGTTCCGAAGAAGGACACAACGACTCCCACGACCACGCCAGCACCCAAGCCGACCGAACCAAGCACGCCTGTCCACGACCACCCCAAGATTACGACGGTAGGCCGGCCGACCGGGACGATTCCGACGAGTCTCAAAATCGCGTATGGCCGGGGCTACCCGTGGTCCAATGTCACCATCGACGCGCCATACCATGAGAAGTACGCCGCGCGGTGGGGCCTTGATCCCGCGGTCCTCATGGCGATGGAGGTCATTGAAGCGGGCGGCAAGATGATCTGGAACGCCGGAGGCTCCGGTGCTTACGGAATCATGCAGATCAAGGCGGCGAACTGGGGGTGGCTCGCGGACGAACTCGGAGTCGACCTGAATACCCGCGAAGGCCAGATCGCAGTTGCGGCGGCGATCATCGGGCACTACGGAGCCGGGGATACGTGGCAGGAACGCTTCCTCAATTCCTACTACCCCGTGATGAAGGACGGCAAAATCTGCCTGACCTGCAAGGGTGAGGACGGAGGAACGCCGCAGCAGTATCTTGACGATATTGCCAAGTTGGTCAAGATCATCCACGAGGCCGGGGAGGGCGTTGAGCCGGTTGAGGTTCCCGAGCCGGTTGGTGACGTGATCGACCTCCTGTTCGGCGGTAAGGGGTACACGATCAGCGCCTACTACGGGCAGAAGATCACGTGGAATTGCCCGCTGAACGTGCCACCGGGAGGTCCGGGGAACTGCTACGAGTATCAGGAGGCATACGGCCTTGACGACACCCACCACTACGCCTACGACGTCTCTGCGAATGCGGGTGATGGTGCTCCGCTCTACGCTCCGTTCGACGGCTTGGTGGTTTGCGCTGGGACCGGCATTGGGAGTGGGGCTTGGGGCACCGGCTGTGCGGCCAATAACCGGCTCAACAACTACGGAAGCCCGTACCCCAACGGCATCGGCGCAGGGCGGCTCGAACTCCTGAACGAAGCCGGAACGGCCTCCCTCATCATCGGGCACGTTCTGGCCTCCAAGGTGTCAGCCGGAACGCGGGTCAAGCGCGGCGACCTCATTGGTCAACAGGGAGGCATGAATGGCAGCCACGTTCACCTCGAAGGCCGCACGAAGGACGGAAAGATTGGAGACCCGAGGAAGTTGTTTCCGGGTGGCCCGATCACGGTTCCTGTGGAGAGGCTCCCGTATGACCTCAACATCGAGAACAACCCCAATCTCTTCACGGTGAAGGCGGTCAAGAACGTCAAGGTTTATCAGCGGGCCGACCCCAAGGCCATCGTCATCGACGCCATTCCCGCAGGCGACACGTTCCAGGCCAAGGCCATCGTTCCGGGGAACGACAAGAAGCAGTGGTGGCTGGGTGCCCGGGATGGTAGGGTTCCGATGGACGGAACCGAGTTGATTTCGTAGCAGGGAGCGGCCATGAGCAATCAGTTTCAGGAAGCATTCAAGCGAGCCTTCTGGGGTGGACTCCTCATTGGGCTGGGCATCTTCTTCACGAGCCTCCAAGTAGAAGTTCGCACGCGGGACACCGTGGAAGATGCTGCCATTGCCGGGGTGGTTGCCCTCATCACCTACATCACCTTCCGGGGTGGCGTGGAAGGGTGGATCGACACCCAGCGCAACCAGAACGGCAACATCATCCCCGCCGACGTTGGCGCGTTTCAGGAGCCACTGAACCCCAACGTCTACAAAAAGTAGCGCCCTCCACAGGCAAAACAAAGGCCCGGTCATTGCGACCGGGCCTTTGTTTTGGGATAGGGAATCTCGACGTAAGGGGAAGGAGGGCCTTACGCCGAGCGGCCAATCTTCACGGTAACGAGGCCACCCGGATCAGCGACACCCGAGGCGTTGGCGTCCGAGTTCCACTCCAGAATATCACCTTCCGCCACGACCAGATTGGCAGCGGTTTCACTCAGCGGGATGGTCTTCTCGTCATCGGCCTCGAGTGTTGCCGTGGTCGTGAGGGTGGCGATCACCGTGGTTCCCGCGCCGTTCTGCCCCTTGTTGATGAGGCTCAGGGTGCGGTTATTCGTGGCGTCGCCGGTGATGGCGGTTTCTGGAGCGTAGGAAACGGCACTCACGGTGCCCGCGAAGGGGGCGCGTCCAATGTTCCATGCGTCGTCAGTGCCGGCTGTGGCCTGACCGGGAACCGTCTCGCTTATGGTAGCGACGTAAGGGGCTGCGTAAGACATCGATCAACCTCCATTTGCATCTGTGAAAACGCGATCCGACCGGGCTCAGTATACGGCGTTCACGAGAGGAGTTCTGCTGCCTTTCTACGGAAGTGCTTGGCGAACTGCTCGAAGGTAATGTCGTACTCGTCGTTCAGTTCGACCCACGGGTTCTCAGACTTCTCGCCGATCACCTCCCGGATGATGGGGCCAAGGTCCTTCGAGTCCACCTCGGCTTCGAGGATTTCCAGCGCGATGGTGCGCTGGAGTTTCGTGGGAATCCCGGCCAGCGCGAGGGCTTTGGGAACGCCGACGACGGTGTACGTGTCCCTCGGAATCTGAAATGCCACGACGGCGGCGCCGTAGATGCACATCTTGGTCTTGTTGGCCTGCAATTCCTCGTCGGATGGCGGATTGCTGGCATCCATGCCGGAAAACAGCGCACCGCGCGTCTGGAGGTCCTTGTTGGCCTCCGCGAATTCGGCCAACTTCACCAGCATGGCGGCTTGCTCTTGGATCGACTTTTGCTGTGTCGCTTCGGCCAGGGCTGCATCACCCATGAATCGGTCTCCTTCCATCGCGTCTCGAGTAAAGAAGGGTCCG